>JAEEGL014566949.1_pt1 | contig 32307 bp, 27 predicted proteins | sample 9134231 | NCBI WGS metagenome assembly JAEEGL01 (sample SAMN16246548, study PRJNA631951) | gut metagenome | biome: gut microbiome; feature: rumen; material: fiber-attached | host: Bos | place: Iran: Karaj | collected 2018-10 | reverse complement strand
GATATATAAGGAAGGGGCAGAAGTAATGACAAATGAAGAACTCTCGGAGTGTTTGGATTCCTGCGGAGATGCTGTTTATGGGTTCTGTCTGTACCTAACCGGGTGCAGGATGAAAGCAGACGATCTGTATCAGGACACGTTCCTGACTGCGCTTGAAAAAGCGGACAAGATATCCATTGACGATAATCCGGGAAGCTACCTGATGGGCATATCGCTTAGATTATGGAAAAATCACGAGCGTAAAAATGCCCGCAGGATGCGTATCGCAGGATTGGAAAGTCTTGAAGAGAGACAGGAACGGGCAGGAAGAGAAGAGACAGGTATTAATGGTAAAGACCAATCTCCCGAGGAAATGATTTTGGAACAGGACCAAAACAGGAAACTGAAAGAGCTGGTTTTACAGCTAAAACCGGCATATCGCATATCTATAAGTCTTTATTATGCAGGAGAAAAGTCAGTGAAGGAAATTGCGGATATCATGAAGATACCGCAGGGAACCGTGAAAAGAAGGCTGTTCCATGCAAGGAAGATTTTACGGAAAATGATGGAGGATGCAGGATATGACAGATGAGAGAATAAATGAATTACTGCAAGAAACCCTTACGGCAAAACCTGAAGAAGCTCTGAATCAAAGGATCAGGAGCAGGATGATGGCAGTAGAAGCCGGAAAGGAAAATAAAATGAAGAGATTTAAGATGAAAAGAACGATAGTAATAGCAGCGGCGTTCTGTTTACTGTTTGGTACGGTTGTAGTTGCATCGACCGGGATCATGTATTCCGTATCACATTCGGTAAGGGGAGAATACACCGATTACAGCGATCTTGCCAAGGCCGAAGAACGGGCAGGTATCAGCTTGAAAGTACCGGAAAGTTTTACAAACGGATATGGTTTCGAAGAGGCAAGCGTCGTTGAAAGTGAAGATCGCGGTGAAAATGATGAAGTTATCGACACATATATGCAGATCATGACTGCTTATACAAAGTCCGGTGAGGAGATGATCGCAGTATATGCTACACCGGAACAGTATTTCGAGGTAGGAGAGCCTGAAGAGGCTGATAATAAAACACAGATAGATGGGATAGATGTGTTTTACTTCGTGACTACTTATAAAAGTGTTCCGGCTGACTATGAACTAACAGAAGAAGATATCAGAAGGCAAGAGGAAGAAGGACTTCAGCTTGGTATAGGTGCTGCTGAAATATCTGAAAAACAAGTTTGCAACTGTATGTGGGTGCAAGACGGAGTCGGATATGATATGCTCTGTATGGATTATGTAGTACCAGCGGAAACAATGTTTGATATGGCACGAGAGATCATTGGGCGGAAATAAAGAATAATTTGGTTGAAAATAAACTCTACTCTTGGTAGGTGGTGGATCAGGACAAAATGATATATATTCATTGCATAACCAAAGAGAGGAGAGATAATATGAACCAATATGTTACAGGTGCGGTTATCAAACAGCTGCGAGAGAAGAATAAGATGACTCAGCTTCAGCTGGCGGAGAAGCTTGGCGTGAGTGATAAGACAGTCTCGAAATGGGAAACGGGAAAAGGATATCCGGACATTACACTGCTTGAACCGGTAGCAAAAGCTTTCCGGATATCAGTTACGGAACTTATTTCCGGTAACACCATTCACAACGAAAATGTATCCTCAAACATGTTGAGGTCAAAGTTTTATGTATGCCCCGTATGCGGTAATGTGCTCCATGGCATGGGTGAGGCTGTCATCCATTGCCATGGCATACCGCTTAACCCGTTAGAAGCGGAAGCTTCGGATGAGAAACATCTTATTATGATCGAAAGGATTGAAGATGAATACTATGTGCGAATAGATCATGATATGACCAAGGAGCATTACATTTCTTTTATTGCTACGGTATCATTAGATAGTATACAGATGATAAAGCTGTATCCGGAAGGAAATGCCGAAGCAAGGTTTAAGATAAGGGGAGTAAAGAAATTGTATTGGTACTGCAACCGGGACGGTCTGTTTTTCATTGATGTCGTAAAAGGCATTGATGACCGGGAAGGCAGTCACGATCATATGCAGGAACAAAGAGAACTTGAAATGACGGCAAAAATGTTGTTTGGATAGAGTTAACGGAGAGAATATGCACTATATAGAAGCCAAAGGAATACTGACTGCCAATGGCGGCCGTCACGGAATGAATATATATCGCGGATGCAGTCATGGCTGTATATACTGTGACAGCAGGAGCCGTTGTTATCATTTCACTCATCCCTTTGAAGATATAGAAGTTAAGCAAAATGCACCGGAGCTGCTTGAAAAGGCACTGAGGTCAAAAAGACGGAAGTGCATGATAGGGACCGGTGCAATGTCTGATCCGTATATGCACATAGAGAAAGAGCTGAATCTGACAAGAAGGTGTCTGGAAATCATCCTGCAATATGGATTCGGTGCTGCGATACAGACAAAATCAGATCTTATTCTCAGGGATATTGATCTGCTGGAAGAAATAAACCGATCAGCAAAATGTGTGGTCCAGATGACGCTTACAACCTATGATGATGACCTGTGCAGTATATTGGAGCCACATGTCTGTAATACAAAACGTCGTATAGAAGTGCTTAATGAGATGAACAAAAGAGGCATTCCTACGATCGTATGGATCACACCGATCCTGCCGTTCATTAATGATACAGCGGAAAACATTTCATCTATATTGAACGAGTGTGTTCGTGTCGGGGTAAAGGGTATCATAGATTTTGGTATGGGACTGACACTCAGAGAAGGCGACCGGGAATACTATTATGAGGCACTTGACAGGCATTTTCCGGGAATGAAGGAAAGATATATTAAACAATACGGAAATTCATATGAACTTCCAAGCCCAAACGCACGTGATCTGACAGCGATATTTAAAAAGATCTGTAAGGAAAACAGCATTATGTCAGATCCTGAGGAATGCTTCCGTTATTTGAATGACCTGCCTGAGAAATATACGCAGATGAGTATATTTGACCTGTGATACTTATGTCGTCGAATCAATAAATCCTTCTATCAGGCTATTTACCCTTTCGGGTGCATCCCAGACAAAGACAGGCTATTTTTCTTCATAATAATCCGTTTGTTTGTCAAAAAGCCTGTGGTCCGCGGTAAGTCCCGGCAGAAAAACCAATTGGGGTACATTCCTGTCTGCATTTTCACTGATCCAATAATGAATATCACCACATTTTGTCGTATATATGCGTTCAACCAATATGAATAACTCCGCTATCATGTCTGATCAGGAAACCGGCTTTAATACGATTGATTCTAACATATGCTGAATTTATATTGTATAATTCACATGAAAAAGCTATGATAAATTTGTAGGTTTCAACAGTATTATACTTGTAAGTGAGATGAAAATGGATCGGAACAGCCCGGAATATCAAACCTATGTAAAAATCCTTGAAAAAGAGCTGATCTGTGCTATGGGTTGTACAGAACCCGTGGCACTTGCTTATTGTGCAGCCAAGGCACGTTCTGTACTTGGAAAAATCCCGGATAGAATTGAGATCGAAGCAAGCGGAAACATCATCAAAAATGTCAAGAGTGTTGTAGTTCCAAATACTGGAGGCAGGAAAGGTATTGCCGCCGCCGCAGCTGTCGGTGTTTTGGGAGGGAATGAAGAGGCACTGCTTCTACCTTCTGCTGCCTTGCCTGGGAAGGATCATTAACCAGGCAGCTCCCGGTATTCCTTATAGTTATATTGATCGTACTTATAGGTCATGTAATCTGGCTGTCGCTGTTATATGTAACGGCTTCTGCTTACTCCCGAAGGTCAGGTTTGGAGGTAATAAAGCATTACGGACCTGCTTATTTGACCGCAATAGGCACCATGTCCTCGGCAGCCACGCTTGGTGTTGCTTTGAAATGTGCACATAAAAGTAAAAATCTTCGTTCCGACATGGTGGATTTTGGTATTCCTCTGTTTGCAAATATCCATCTGTGCGGATCTGTCCTGACGGAAGTATTCTTCGTTATGACAGTTTCAAAGGTTCTATATGGGAAAATTCCATCTGTTGGAACCATGATCCTTTTTGTTCTTCTTTTAGGCATTTTTGCCATAGGCGCTCCCGGAGTTCCCGGTGGCACGGTCATGGCTTCGTTGGGACTTATTACCGGCATTCTTGGATTTGATGCGAACGGTACTGCCCTAATACTTGCGATTTTTGCACTTCAGGATAGCTTTGGAACAGCCTGTAACGTAACAGGCGATGGTGCGCTTACCCTGATCCTCACGGGATATGTAGATAAGCACAAAAACATAGACATGGTATGACGCTGCATTATGAAGCTGATAAAAAAGTTTATTCCTTATTATAAACCGTATATGAGTGTGTTTTTCCTTGATCTGCTGTGTGCGACCATACTTTCCGTAATAGACCTTGCATTTCCGCAGTTTTTAAGGATACTGCGCACCACACTGTTTCTTGAATCATCTGAGAAAATACTTAAGAGTCTCGGACTTATTGCGATCGCACTCATCGTTATGTATGCGATACGTACCCTGTGCAGGTGGTATGTGACCTATCAGGGGCATATGATGGGTGCGCGTATGGAATCCGGCATGCGCCATGATCTGTTTGAGAAGTTCGAGGCTTTTTCCTTTTCCTATTATGATACCCATAACACGGGCGAGATGATGAGTAAGCTCGTATCGGATCTGTTTGATATATCGGAGCTTGCGCATCACGGTCCGGAGAACATATTCATATCTGTGGTAAAGCTTATAGGATCCTTTATCCTCCTTATGCGGATAAATATACCTATGACACTGTGTCTGGCTGCGGTTGCATTGTGCATGGCCGTATTTTCGGTTAGACAGAATAAGCGTATGCGGACGACTTTTACAGATAACAGACGTAAGATCGCAGGCATAAATTCATCTCTTCAGGATACCTTGGGAGGTATCAGGGTGGTAAAGTCATTCGTCGGAGAAGAGGTGGAGCAGGATAAGTTCGATAAGAGCAATCTTGCCTTCCTTGATTCCAAGCAGGCCAACTATAAACAGATGGCTCTCTTTCATTCGGGTAACAATTTCTTCGAAGGAATGATGTTTGTAACCGTGCTTGTAGCGGGCGGGTTCTTTATAGCTAAGGGTGCGATAACAGGGGAGGACCTTGCAATTTATGCCCTGTACATAAATATTTTCATTAATCCGGTAAATGTACTGGTCGAGTTCACCGAGCAGCTTCAGAAGGGGCTTGCGGGTTTTGAGCGCTTTACCGAAGTAATTGAGACGATGCCTGAGATAGTGGATAAGCCTGATGCAGGAGAGCTTAAGGATGTTAAGGGCATTATTGACTATGATGATGTAAGCTTTTCCTACGAGGATGAGGAATCAGTCCTTACTCATATAGACCTTCATATAGATGCAGGAAAATCAGTGGCCATAGTAGGTCCTTCAGGTGGCGGTAAGACTACCCTGTGTTCCCTTCTTCCGAGATTTTATGATGTTACGGGCGGAAGTGTTAAGATCGACGGAACGGATGTAAGGGATGTGACACAGCAATCCCTTCGCTCATTTATCGGTATCGTCCAGCAGGATGTCTACCTCTTTAACGGTACCATACGGGATAATATCGCATACGGTAAACAGGATGCTGCTATGGAAGAGATAATCGAAGCCGCAGGAAATGCCGACCTGCTTGACTTTATAAAAGGGCTGCCGGATGGGTTTGATACACAGGTCGGGGAACGGGGTACCAGACTTTCGGGCGGTCAGAAGCAACGTATAGCAATAGCACGTGTCTTTCTGAAGAATCCTCCGATACTTATACTCGATGAAGCAACGAGTGCGCTTGATAACGAGAGTGAAAGATATATCCAGGACAGCCTTGACAGGCTGGCACAGGGACGTACCACTATTACCATAGCACACAGATTATCAACAATTCTTGGTGCCGACGAGATAATAGTCCTTGATGATGAGGGAATTAAGGAACGCGGCAGTCATAAAGAACTTATAAAGCTCGGTGGTCTGTATGAGAAATACTACCGTATGCAGCTTAGTGCCATCTGAGTCAGAGTCACGGGATAGGTTCTCTTATTAAATCACCGGATACAGGAGCCTGCATGATCCTTTTCTCCGCATATGAGAAGAACCGTGCATTCTCTTTAACAGCCATATTCATTGATCCAATAGTGAATATCGCCACATCTTGTTGAATATATGCGCTCATCTATTATGAATATCTCTGATTATGTCTTATAAAGAAAACGGTTTAAATATGACTGATTTCACCGTAAGCTCCGGACATTATCAATATATTTGGACTTTACTAAGATGCCCTAAGGACTCATACATGAAATTAAGATGGCATTATAAGTTATATTGTCATATAATATCATATTGAGGGAGTGTACATAAATTGAAGGAAAAGACATATATGAGTACAGATACGGGCAGGGATGAAAAGAGACTCACAATAAGAAATACAGTGATTGCCGTTCTTGTTATAGTGTTTTTTACGGGAATAATAATTATATATTACCGTATGCTCTATAACGAAAAACGAAATAATATAGTAAAAACCGGTGAGCTTACTGCCAAGGAATCGGCAGATGATATAGATCGTTATTTAACAACAAATATCGATTCCGTTAAGCTTGCCGCCTATACATTGGATGAGATGATAAATGAAGGACGGACGGATGAAGAGATACAGAATTATCTCGTGAATGATTCAACTGCGATAAGGAGCGCCGTTATAGAGAATTCCACGGGACTATACGGATATATAAACGGAAGATTCTTCAGCGGTACCAACTGGGAGCCGCCTGAGGATTATGAAGCAACGGAACGGCCCTGGTACAAAAGACCGATGGAGAATCCGGGTGAAATTACGATTCTGGATCCTTATATTGATGTTCAGTCAGGTAATATGATGCTTGCTCTTGGTAAGACATTATGTGATGGTGTCAGCGTAATATCGGTTGATGTTTCTCTTGATCAGATACAAAATCTTACGGAGGAAGCAGTAAAAAACGGCAACTCCGATATTGAAATGATCCTTAATGACAAGGGAATGGTGGTAGCTCACTCGGACATTGGCGAAGTTTATAAGAATTACCACGATGAAGAAGGTACGCTGGGATCCGAAATATTTAACAGACTTAATAAAGAGAACGATTATTTCGAGTTTGTATTCAATGGAGCGAATTATATAGTATATGTAGCGGATATACAGAATGGATGGTGCTGTGTATCGGTAAAAGACGCTACAAGTGTGTTTGGTTCGCTTAATTCCATAATGCTTGTAACTATCACGGTAGTTATTGCCATTGTGCTGATAATAGGTATTATTATGACTCGTTCCAACAGATATCTTCATATGTCTATGAGGGCGATCGCTGCCAGTGATGCCAAATCAGACTTCCTGTCCAAAATGTCCCATGAGATAAGGACACCAATCAATGCGATTCTTGGAATGAACGAAATGATCTTAAGGGAAAGCGGTGAACCTTCGATCCGTGAGTACTCTGAGAATGTTAATACAGCAGGCAGGCATCTTCTGGGACTTGTTGATGAGATGCTTGATTATTCGGCGACCGGTAAAGATATGTCTGATTTGGCCGAAACAGAAGGAACAGATGAAGATAACAGCACGTATTTAAGGAAACGTACTACTGCGGACTATAAATATCATGAGAGATTCACGGCACCGGATGCACGGGTACTTGTAGTGGATGATAATCCCATGAATATTATGGTATTTAAGAGTCTTATAAAGCAGACCGGAGTAATGCTCGATACTGCAGGAAGTGGTGACGAGTGTATTATGCTCACGGAAAAGAACAGGTATGATATGATCTTTCTCGATCATATGATGCCTGAAAAGGATGGAATAGAAACTCTTCATGAGATAAGAGAGGATCAGTCAAATAAAAATGTTTCAACGCCTGTGATTTGTCTCACGGCCAATGCAATATCGGGAGTTAAGGAAAAATACATTTCGGAAGGGTTCGACAATTATCTTACAAAGCCTGTTGATCCGATAATGCTTGAAGAAATTATGCTTAAATACATATCGGAGGATAAAGTAACGAAATGCAGCGCAGAGGATGAGGATGCGGAAGAACGTATAAATCTTCCGGAAGCCATAGCTTCGATAAATACAGATATTATTGATACAAAAGAAGGTCTTAAGAACAGTGGAAGCGCTGAATCATATCTGACTCTTTTAAAGGTATTTCATGAATCTATAGATGAAAAATCCGATGAGCTTAACCGTCTGTTTAAGGATAAAGATTATAAGAATTATACTATAAAGGTCCATGCTCTGAAAAGTTCTGCAAGGATCATAGGTGCAAACGGCTTCGGTGAAGAAGCACAGAGGCTTGAGGATGCAGGTAAGGCAGGAAATATTGTATACATACAGGATCATCATGATGTATTTATGAGCAGATATGATTCCTTTAAACAGTCACTGCAGTCAGTATTTTCGGGATTTGATACCGACTATGATAAACCGGAAGCAGATTCAGACTTAATAGAGAGTGTATTTGAAGAGATAAGGGCAGCCGCAGAGGATATGGATTGTGAAATGTTAGACAGTATATTTGCCGAAATGAGTGATTACCGTATTCCGGCAGAAAGTAAGGAATTATATGATAAACTAAAGGATGCATCGGATAAATATGAGTATAAAACGATCATTAAGCTTATGAACAGCTGACAGATATTTGGAGAGAGAGATATGGGTTACTGGATAACTGTTGTAGATGACGAACCTTTCAGCCTTACAAATGCAAAAAATATGCTGCGTGAAGAGAATATGCGTGTGAGTTGTCTGCGCTCGGGTGCAGACTTGCTTGAATTTATCATAAATCACACGCCGGATCTTATACTTCTGGATATACTGATGCCGGATATGGACGGCTTTGAGACATATCGTGTGCTGCGCCAATATGAAGAAGAACATGAAAGAAACCAGACACCGGTTATTTTCCTGACCGGCGAGAATAATAGTGAAACAGAGCGCAGGGGACTTAAGGCAGGGGCTTCGGATTTCATACGTAAGCCTTTCGATAAGGATATACTCATTAAACGTGTAAAGAACACAATAGACAATAATAAAACAATAGAAAGCCTTACCGAGGAGGCTACCCTTGATAAGCTGACGGGTTTTTTGAACAAGGCAAGCGGTACGGAAAAGATAACAGAGCTTTGCAGGACTGTTAACGGTGCTTTAATGGTAATGGATCTTGATAATTTCAAACTCGTAAATGATCTTTATGGTCACGATATGGGGGACAGGGTTCTTGTTGCGTTCTCAGGAATAGTAAGACTCAATGTAAGAAATGATGATGTGGTGTGCAGGATAGGCGGCGATGAATTTATGGGGTTTTTCACAGATATGGACAAGGAGGATTCTGTAGCATCCATCACACAGAGGCTTAATGACCAGCTTGCTGAGGAAGCGATAGTCCTTATGGGAAAAGATCACGGTATACCTTTGGGAATATCGATAGGAGCTGTTTTTACCAATGAGAATCAGAAGGATTATCAGATACTGTTTCAGTATGCTGACAATGCACTTTATGAAGTAAAACAGGAAGGCAAGCATGGGTATCGCATATATGATCCGGATACATCGCCGGGGAACATTAGAGAGGATATAGACAGGGAACTTGCAAGAATAATCAAGATTATGGCTGAACGTACCGAAGGTAAGGGAGCACTGCTTTTGGGACAGGAAGCCTTTTTGAGCAATTATCGCTTTATTGAACGATTTTTATCACGTTACGGAGGGAATGCCGTAAGGATATTGTTTTCCCTGTCGTCAGAGGAGAAAGGGGTATTATTTTCGGAAATGGTATCCGAATTCGGCAATACACTTCAAAACACACTCAGAAAAGCCGATATTGTCATCCGGTGGCAGCATAATATGTATTTTGTGGTTTTACCCATGTTTTTTCATGATAATATAAACATATTGACCGACCGTATCATGAAGGAATGGTCGCTTACCGGATATCAGGACAGGATTAAAATAGAGTATGCAACATCGGTACTGAGGAAGGATAGCTATGAGTCAGAGAAATAGCGAGAAATTTATAGTCTTTTTGGCAACCCTGTCATCTTTGGGTCTGATTGTTGAGATAAAGCTGATGGGATGGGAATTCTGGGTTCCTACGGTTATTGTTGTCGGACTTATATCTCTTTGGGCAGTTAATCTTTCCGGCCGGGTAGATTATGATATACGGAAAGTGTTTTATTTTGTCTATGCTGCTCTTTTGGTATTTTATCATGGGGTACATAAGAGTTCATTATTTGATACGGCATTGGTAGTGGTTCTGGCAATGGCAGCATATTCCAAGCTTAACAGCATCTATATGATACATATTTTTCTTTTTGAGTACTTTGCCCTGTTATTTATTCACATCTTTAATCTTCCCGGAGGTGACCCGTTAGTATTTGATAAGCTTGCCATATCAAGGCTTCTGCTTCATATATTGATAGTGTTTTTTATATATTATATCAACGTGAGGGGTATAAATGACAGGCTCTATGATGAAGAAGAGAGCAGGATAAAAGAAGAACGTATTAAAGCAAATGATGACAGCATGGAGGATTTTTTGTCCAATATATCACATGAGCTAAGGACACCGGTAAATGTGGTTAACGGTATGTCAGACCTTCTGATCAAAAGAGGGATCGGATATGAGGCGGATTCCATTAAAACTGCCGGAGTAAGGCTCTCATACCAGATCGAGGATATCCAGGATTATACCGAATGCAAAAGAAACAAGATATTTCTTGAAGAAGATAATTACATGAGCACATCCCTTATAAATGATGTGGTTACAAGTTTTCGTATGAATGACAGTGCTAAAGATCTGGAACTTATTGTTGATTTAAGCCCTATGACACCTGCGATGATGACAGGAGATATAAAAAAGCTTCATAAGATATTCAGGCATCTTCTGGAGAATGCGATAAAGTTCACGAAAAAAGGCGGTATATATGTGAAAATGTATACCGAGAATATGGATTACGGCGTGAATCTTACCATAGAAATGACAGATACCGGAATAGGCATGAATGGTGATGATATAAGGTCTGTTACTGAGGGAATGTACCAGGCTAACAAGAAGAGAAACCGCAGCTCCGGCGGCATAGGCCTGGGGCTTTTCATAGTATACGGTTTTGCACACAGGATGGGTGGCTTTGTCAAGATTGAAAGCGACAGGAGAAACGGAACAACAGTAAGGGTTACTATTCCCCAGAAAGTAGTTGATGATAAACCCTGCCTTAAACTGGGGGAGTCATTTGACGGTGCAGTACTTTTCCATGTAAGACCTGATAAGTATAAGGTTCCGAGACTTCGTGAATTTTACCGGAACATGGCTGCAAACCTTGCATCGGCTATGAATGTTCCCCTGTATCCGGCAGAAACGGTCTATGAAGTGGAACGTCTCAAGGAGAAGCTGAATGCGACTCATGTATTCATGGGACAGGAAGAGTATGAGGAGAACAGAGGCTATTTCGAATTGCTTGCCAAGGAAGAAATAACGATCGTGGTAACGGCGGAGCCGGGTTTTGAACTTCCTGAAAACAGCCGGATAATACTTATGCCCAAACCTTTATATGCTTATCCGATAATGAAGATACTGAATGATGGACATGATGTCGGGGAATCAGAAAATAATGAGAACAGAGAAAAGCCTGTTTTTAAAGGTGTCAGGGCTCTGGTAGTTGATGATGAACCAATGAATCTTGTTGTCGCCACTTCCCTGTTCAGGGATTATATGATGGTTATCGATACTGCAGCAAGCGGTATGGAGTCTATCCGAAAATTCAGGGAGAATGATTATGATCTTATATTTATGGATCATATGATGCCGGAGATGGACGGAGTGGAAGCCATGAAGCAGATAAAAGCCCTGGCAAAAGATATGGACAGGGAGGCCGTGATCGTTGCACTCACCGCAAATGCAGTATCAGGTGCAAGAGAAATGTTTATGAAAGAAGGCTTCGACGGCTTTATAGCCAAGCCTATCAATACATCTGATTTTGAAAGAGTTATGCTTCGGGTACTTCCGGCAAAGAAAATAAGCTATGACGGGAGGGGTGTAAGATGAAGCTTATAAAAAAGCTGTTTGCAAGACTTACAGACTTCACACGCAGTTATGAAGAACGAACGTTTATCATGTTGTCGATAATAGGAGTCTCCGCAATGGTGATAGCCCTGATATTTGATATAATCGGAGGCGAAAGCATGCAGGAGATAGTTACCATTTCCGCATCCATAATAGCTATTCCGGTATTGGTTTCATTAAGTATACGCTTTGAAAAAATCCAGATAGGGTCGTTAATATCTGTGTGCGTACTGATCTTTATAATATTACCGATAACCTTCTATTACGGAGGTGGAACAAGGGGAGGAGGAATATACTGGATCATATTTGCATATATGTTCATCGGAATGTCTCTTACGGGCCGATTAAGGGTTACGATGATGGGCATACTTACGTTCATCGGTATTTTTGAATTCTGGTCGGCATACAGGCATTTGGAATGGATATATCCGCATTCCATGATGATGAGCTTTCTGGATCCGCTTGTGTCGGTTATACTGGTTGGTATATGCATGTATTTTATGCTTATGTATCAAAAGACTATCTTCACTGAAGAGAGTAAGAGAGCTCATGCGGAAGCCGAAAGGGTAGAAGAATTAAACCGGTCCCAGAACCGCTTTTTCTCGAGCATGAGTCATGAAATCAGGACTCCGATCAACTCAATATTAGGTCTTAACGAACTTATCCTGAGAGATCAGGATGCGTCGGATGATATAATAAAGGATGCTTCGGGTATACAGGGTTCAGGTAAGATGCTCCTTGCACTTATAAATGATATACTTGATTTTTCCAAGATTGAAGCAGGGAGCATGGACATAGTTCCCGTTGACTACCGTATAGGAGATATGCTCTCGGAGATCGTTAATATGATGTGGCTCCGGGCCCATGATAAGGAACTGGGATTTGAAGTGAGCGTGGATCCGGAGGTACCCACGGTTCTTTACGGAGACGAGGTCCGTATTAAGCAGATCATAATAAACCTGTTAAACAACGCAGTAAAGTATACGGCAAAAGGTCATGTCGGACTTCGTGTAGAGAGCAGAGCGGCAGATACGGATAAGGTGGAACTGATGATATCCGTTTCGGATACGGGAATGGGAATAAAAAAGGAAGACCTGCCATATCTGTTTGACGCTTTCAAGCGTGTGGATGAAGGAAAAAACCGTCATATTGAAGGAACAGGACTGGGACTGAGCATTGTAAAACAGCTTACTGAACTGATGGATGGAACGATCACCGTTAACAGTGTTTATGGTGAGGGTTCTACCTTTACTGTTATGATAAAGCAGAAGGTATCGGATCATAGCAGGGTTGGAGAACTAAACATCCACAATCAGCAAATAGTCAAAAGAAGTGTATATGAGACCAGCTTCTTGGCGCCTGAAGTCAGGATACTTATAGTAGATGATAATGAAATGAACTTAGAGGTCGAACGAAGACTGCTTGAAGATACAGACATGGGTATCGATGTGACAAGGAGCGGGAAAGAAGCTCTGGAGATGTGCTTAAGGATTCATTATGATGCGATATTTATGGATCATCTGATGCCGGGCATTGATGGAATAGAGTGTCTTGAAGCATTAAGAAACCAGACCGGTGGTCTTAACAGAAATACACCGGTTATTGTGCTGACAGCCAATGCGGGAAGCGAAAACAGGGAGCTGTATAATCAGGCAGGATTTGACGGATACCTTGTAAAACCCGTTTCCGGCGAAGCTATGGAAGAAATGCTTATACGGCATATCTCAGGTGAAAAGATCATATTAAGGTCCGTTCTGACGGGAGACGGTGAGGAGATACATACAGCCGATAAGTACTCGCAGAAGCTTCCGGTTATAATTACATCCTCCAGTATGTGCGATCTTCCGGATTCTGTGATAAGAAAGCTGCATATACCCATTATTCCGTTTGTGATCAAAACGGAAAAGGGAATATTTAAAGATGGGTTTCATATGGATGCATATGAACTTATCAAGCATATCGGATCCGGAAAGGAAGCAGTTTCGGCACCTCCGGGTGAAGCCGATTATACGGAATTCTTTGTGGAAAATTTAAAGAAGGCGCATCATCTTATCCATATAGCGATCACAACAAGCATGAGTGATGACTTTAAAACAGCTTCCGAGGCAGCCAAAGCATTTGATAATGTTACGGTCATCAATTCAGAGAGTATCTCAAGTACCACAGGTATACTTGTACTGATCGCATATAAGCTGATGCAGCAGGGAAAGCAGGTTGAAGATATTCTGTCAGAGCTTGATATGGTAAAGAAACGTCTCAAGTGCAGCTTTATCATTAATACCACTGAATATATGGCTAAGAAGGGACTTGTCAGTTCTAATCTGAATAAGCTTGCAGGTGCTTTAAATATCCATCCGGCACTAAGGATCAGAAACGACAGGACAGATATAGGAGGAATATGGCTGGGCAGGACAAGAAGAGTATACCGGAAATATATAAAATACGCCCTTCCGCCTGATGCAATACCGGATTCTGATATACTGTTTATTACTTATGTGGATGTTCCGACGGATATGCTTAAATGGATTGAGGAAGAAATCCATAAGATTGCGTATTTTGATCATATTGTTTTTCAGCAGGCATCGGCTGCGATATCTTCAAATTGCGGGCCGGGTTCCTTTGGAATACTTTATGTCATTAAATCAAATAAGTCATATAACATAGCATCATATATAGATGATATGAACATGCAGGAAGAATCTTCACATGAGGATGCCTCAGGCGATGAATACGGAGAATCCTCGGTTGAGGAGGAGCTTGAGGAAGAATACTCCGAAGCCGTTGCAGAGGCGGGATCATATGAGAAACCGGATGATAATGACGGACCGGATGAGGATCTGTCGATAGAAGACATCAGAGGAATCGATACAGAAATTGCAATAAAGAATTCAGGATCTGAAGCGGCCTTCAAGACGGTGCTAAAGATATTCTATGATTCCATAAAGGATAAGTATGAGGAACTTGAAGATGCTTATTCATCAGGAAACTGGGAGAATTATACGATAAAGATACATGCTCTTAAGAGTTCCGCAAGGCTTGTTGGAGCCGTTGAGCTCGGAGACAGTGCAGAGAGACTCGAAATGGCGGGAAAGGGAGATAATATTCAGTACATAAAAGAGAATCATGGATTCGTAATGGAGGAGTATCTAAGTTATCTGGAAATACTGGCTCCGTTATTTGAATCACAAAGCCCCGATGATTCCGATAAACCTTTGGCGGATGAGTTCCTTATGGAGAGTATTTATGAAGAGCTCAGTAATGCAGCGGAAGAGATGAACAGTGAAATGATTGATGATATTATGAAGGAAATAGAAGAATATGCCATTCCTGTTTCGGAAAAAGAAAAGTTTGATCTGATCCGTGAGAAGGCAGGCAAATATGATTATGACGGGATCTTAGAGGCATTAAGTTAAAAGGAGGAGTTTTATGGACGCGGTTGTTAAGGAAAAGATTGAGAAGATACTGTACGGAGAGCTAAGATACACATCGGCAAATCTTGCCTTCAATATGATGATCTCCAAAATGCAGAAGAGGCTTAAAGCAGATTCTGTGGATATGGAGACATGCATGAAAGAAATGGAAGAATTTCTGGCAAAATATCCCATAGTTGCCAAGGTTGATCTTGCTAATATAGCGGCACTTTAGACGGCAGAGAAAAGGAGGAAAAATATGCTTATTAATTTGGAAGAGACCATAAATTTAATAAATGAAGGGAAAAAACTACATATAGCAGCGGATGATTCACTGTTAAAACAGCTTCCAAAGGGCAATTGGATAGGAGGAACAACTCCGTATTTCATCAGTGAAGAGGGCGGACTGCTTACAAAAGAGAGACTTTTTGTGGATGAGATAGATTATGCCGAGGAAATAAGAGTAGAAGCTTACGGAAAGTATAATATCTTTCAGATTGTTGAAGAATGCTATGATAACGGTCTTACCATGCTTATCATTCCATACGGATCGCAGGTAGCTACAAAGTATGCCAAGGAAGCTCCCGAGGTGGAAGAACTGCTTATGCATCCGACTATAGGCTGGATATCCGGGTTCGATCTTGAAACGGGAGGAACAGCAAGGGTCTATGACGGTACAAGGGGAGAATCATATACAGATAAGGCAGTGGCAATGTATATAAAGCTTCCCGAAGGGAAGAGCGCCATGATAAATATGATAAATATTTTCTCGGATGATAAGACCGATCCGATCATTCAGTTTAACGATAATGATCTGAGCGTTACAAACTGCATAGTTAACGGGCAGGATGTGATTCTATCGGAATATATAAGGAAGAAGGGTATAGACATAAAGATGCCGCTGGTTGCGGATTATAATGGTTCGTATATAAATACTTCGATCAAGGAAGTGACAGACAGCACGGTAAGTTTCTATGCTCCTGTCTTTAGGAATATTGAATACCGTTTTGCGGTTGATGTGGAGGATTATGCCGCAAAGTTCAGGGAGAGGATTAATGAAGCGGGAGCTCACAGGCCTGCTTTATCCTGTAATTGTATACTGAATTATCAGTTTGGAAACTTAAAAGGGCAGAAGATACCTCCGTATACAGGCCCTGTTACCTTCGGTGAAGTGGCTTATCAGCTCCTTAACCAGACGCTGGTATATTGTGAGATACTGGGATAAAACCATGAGTGCAGACACATCGTCATTAGATGTCTGAATGGGATAAGGCTCAAATATGCGGTGGGAGGAAAAATGAGCGAAGGACAGAAAAGCCTTGTACTGATCGTATTACAGTACAGTGTTGTTGTGAAAGGCATCGAGAGAAAACTGAAGGATGCAGGATATAAAGCTTCTATTCTTTCGGAGGGGTTTGAGAAAATAAGGGATATGTCAGGCTGTACAGATATGTTTCTTCTTTATCTTCCGGGAAATATAGTGGAAATGAAGGATAAGCTGGAAGAGCTGACATATATCTGTGATAAGATAAACAGAAGCGGCAGAAGCATGATCATTATAGGAGAGGAAAAAGACCGGGAAGAGCTGTTTGATAAAGTACCTGTGATCGGTGATTACACATGGGTTAACAGACCTGTAGAAATGGATATCCTGCAGCCTGCGATAGAGAATGCTTTCGGTATATCGGGGTTATCCGGGTATAAGAAGAGGATCCTTATTATAGATGACGATTCTTCATATGCAAAGATGATAAGGGAATGGATCAGGAAAGAATATCAGACCGATATAGTTACAGCCGGAATGCAGGCTATCAAATTCCTGTTAAAGAACAGGGTGGATCTTATCCTGCTTGATTATGAAATGCCTGTAATTGACGGACCGCAGGTGTTTCAAATGCTAAAACAGGAACCTGTTACAAAGGATATTCCGGTTATATTCCTGACAGGTATAGGCACCAAGGAGGCAGTTGAACGTGTCATGTCATTAAAACCTGACGGATACATTCTCAAATCCACCTCGAGAGATAATCTGTTAAATCTTCTGCACGGGAAGCTTAGATAACAGGCAGTACATTTTTGTTTTGATTGAAATCGAAGGGTAAATCGGATATACTTAATGTATAACTTTTGATAACAAGGAAGGCATATCGATCAATGCAGGAATTGCAATATCCCTTTGACAGCAGATATATAATAAAGAAGAAAAAATCCATTAAAAGACAGCTTCTTGAACAGAAGAGCGGATTTATCGATAAGAAGATAGCTGTTCTGGGAGGTTCTACAACTCATGATATAATTATGATACTGGAGCTGTTCCTTCTCGATCAGGGTATACGTCCCGAGTTTTATGAGAGTGAATATGCGCAGTATTGGGAGGATGTCATGTTTGACAATCCCGAGCTTGTGGAATTCGAGCCGGATATAATCTATATACATACCGGTAACAGGAATATAAGACAATATCCGGAACTCTCAATGGGTGCTGATGAGGTAGATGAGCTTCTGGAAGCAGATTATGATCACTTTCAAAAACTGTGGGGTAAGATAGAAAACACATATAATTGCCCAATTATACAGAATAATTTTGAGTATCCGTTTTACAGGTTGTTGGGTAATGCGGATGCAACCGATATACACGGCAGGGTGAGCTATATTAACAGGTTAAACGAAAGATTTGCGGCATATGCAAGAGAGCATAAGGATTTTTTCATCCTGGATATTAATTATCTTTCATCATGCTATGGCTTGGATAAATGGTCCGATCCGCTTTATTGGCACATGTATAAATATGCTCTTTCAATGGAAGCTATTCCCACACTTGCGTTTAGTATAAGCAATATTATCAAATCCATCTACGGAAAGAATAAGAAAGCCCTGGCTCTGGATCTTGATAACACACTTTGGGGCGGAATAGTCGGTGATGACGGAGTAGAGGGTATTGAGATAGGGCCTGAGACATCTATGGGACAGGTATATTCCGAATTCCAGGAGTATCTTAAGATGCTAAAGGATATAGGTGTTATTCTGAACGTCTGCTCCAAGAATGAAGAAGAGAATGCGATCGCAGGACTTAATCACCCGGACGGAGTACTTAGGCCGGATGATTTTATAGAGATTAAGGCAAATTGGGATCCGAAGAGTAAGAATCTTGCCGATATGGCAGGAGAGCTTAATCTGCTGCCCGAATCCTTTGTTTTTGTTGATGATAATCCTGCAGAACGTGAAATAGTAAGAACACAGCTTAATGTTGTATCTCCGGAAATAGGTAGTGTCGAGGATTATATAAGGATTCTTGATCATTCGGGATTTTTCGAGGTTACCAATCTTTCATCGGATGATGCCAAGCGAAATGAGATGTATAAGGAGAATGCCAGGAGGGCAAAGCTTGAAGCGAGCTTTGATAACTACGGGGATTATCTGACATCTCTTGAGATGAAAGGAACGATCAAACCTTTTGAACCTATATATATGGAAAGAATTGCCCAGCTTTCGAATAAGAGCAATCAGTTCAATCTGACGACAAAGCGGTATACAAGGGCTGAGATCGAAGAAACGGCAGAATCGGATGAATATATAGATATTTACGGAAAGCTTCAGGATAAGTTCGGTGATAACGGTGTGGTTTCGGTAGTTATAGGTCATAAGAACGGTGATGTTCTTGATATGGATCTGTGGATCATGAGCTGCCGTGTGCTTAAGAGAGACATGGAGTTCGCCATGATGGATGAACTGGTACACAGGGCAAAGGAAGCAGGGATCAAGATCATTCACGGATATTATTATCCGACGGCAAAGAACAAGATGGTTAAGGATTTCTACGGACTTATGGGATTCGAGCTGATAAATGAGGACAGTGAAGGTAACCGGACGTGGGAATTCAGGATTAAAGACGATTATAAGGATAAGAATCAGTATATATCGGTAAATTCCGATCAGTAGAAAAGTTACAGGGCAGTCAGACTGAAAGGGGAATAAATGAGCAGAGAAGAGGTTTATACCAGATTAAATGAGGTCTTCCGTGATGTATTTGACAGGGACGACATTACGGTGAGTGATGAAACTACGGCAGCTGATGTAGAGGGATGGGACAGCCTTATACATATTACCCTTATGGATGCTGTTGAGGAGGAATTCGACATAAGGTTTGATATGAAGACCGTTGTAAAAATGAAAAATGTAGGCGAGATGGTTGACTATATCATAAGGGGGACCGCGTAGCGGTGGATTCCTTATGATGCCTAAGCGGCGAGCGTATTCAAAAGAAGTACGGAGTACTTCTTACAATATATCATAAGGGGGACCGCGACGCGAAGCTAGTCCTTTAGGGCGTAGCGGGGGATTCCTTATGACTAAAAAAATAGAAAGCGGTTACAGAAAGGAGAAGGAAATATGAAGAGAATCGGTATGCTGACAAGCGGTGGGGACTGCCAGGCACTTAATGCCGCAATGAGAGGTGTTGTTAAATCATTGTGGTATACACTTGGCGGAGATCAGGTAGAGATCTATGGATTCAATAACGGATACAGAGGTCTTATCTATCACGACTACAGGAAGTTCGAGTTTAAGGATTTTTCGGGTATTCTTACAAGGGGCGGTACAATACTCGGAACATCCAGGACACCATTTAAGACCATAAGGGAGCCGGATGAAAACGGACTCGATAAGGTTGCGGCAATGAAGCAGACATATTATAATCTTAATCTTGACTGTCTGGTTGTCCTTGGAGGAAACGGAACTCATAAGACAGCTCATCTGCTGAGCCAGGAAGGACTTAATATAATCACTCTTCCCAAGACCATAGATAATGATCTGTATGGTACGGACATGACCTTCGGATTCCAGAGCGCTGTAGACATAGCAGTTGACTGTATTGACTGTATACATACGACAGCATCATCACACGGACGTGTATTTATCGTAGAAGTAATGGGTCATAAGGTAGGATGGCTGACTCTTAATGCAGGTATTGCGGGAGGTGCGGATATTATACTTATTCCTGAGATACCTTATGATACGGATAAGATAGTAGATGCCATAAATTTAAGGGTTAAGAGAGGTTCTTCATTTACCATTCTTGCTGTTGCCGAAGGAGCAATGAGTAAGCAGAAAGCAAAGATGAGCAAGAAAGAGCTTAAGGAATATATGGAGAAGACCAAGTATCCTTCTGTATCATATGAGCTGGCTGATGAACTTCAGAAGAGAACGGGGCAGGAAATAAGAGTTACGGTTCCCGGACATACACAAAGAGGTGGAACACCATGTGCATATGACCGCGTATTTGCAAGCCGTTTGGGAGCAGAAGCAGGTGCGCTTATCATGAAGGGTGAATATGGATTCATGGTTGGATATAAGAACAGAGAGATAGTTAAGGTTCCGCTTGATGATGTTGCCGGCAAGCTTAAATACGTATCTCCGGATGCAACGATAATCAAGGAAGCCAAGCTTCTCGGAATAAGCTTTGGTGACGAATGAGTAAGGGAAGGAAGTTAGGATAAGATGTCATATACCGCGTTATACAGGAAATGGCGGCCCGAAAGGTTTCAGGATGTAAAGGGGCAGGAAGCAATAGTGACCACCCTTAAAAATCAAATAATTCGTGACCGTATCGGACATGCCTACCTGTTCTGCGGTACCAGAGGAACAGGAAAGACCACCATAGCCAAGATAGTTGCAAAGGCGGTCAATTGCGAGAATCCCATAGACGGAAGTCCCTGTGGTGAATGTAAAAGCTGCAGGGCAATTGCCGAAGGAAGCTCAATGAATGTAATTGAGATGGATGCCGCGTCAAATAACGGCGTGGAGGATGTCCGTCTTATAAGGGATGAAGTTACATATGCTCCTACTGACGGAAGATACAAGGTTTATATAATAGATGAGGCTCACAACCTGTCAAATGCGGCATTCAATGCTCTGCTTAAGACTCTCGAGGAACCTCCTTCATATGTGATATTTATACTTGCGACTACCGAATATCATAAGATTCCCGTAACCATACTGTCGCGATGCCAGAGATATGACTTTAAAAGGATATCAGTCGATACCATAGTGGAGCGTCTTCATGAGCTGATGGGCGGTGAAGGCATTGAGGCAGATGAGAAGGCTCTTGCGTATATTGCAAAAGTCGCCGACGGCGGGTTAAGAGATGCACTCAGTCTGTTCGATCAGTGCAGTTCCTTCTATTACGGGCAGAAGCTTACCTATGATATGGTACTGGAGGTTCTGGGTGCTGTTGACACCAAGGTGTTTTCGGATCTTTTGTGTGCTGTGATGGCAAGAGATATAAAGTCGTCCGTAAGTATACTCGGTGATGTGGTTTCACAGGGAAGGGAACTTAATCAGTTCGTTATTGATTTTACGTGGTATTTACGGAATCTGTTGATGGTTAAATCTTCGGAAGAGGATAATATCGAAGAAGTTCTGGATATGTCTTCAGAGAACCTTGAACAGCTTAAGCGAGAGGCTTCCGCAATAGATTTAAACAGGATAATGCGCTATATCAGGGTGTTTTCAGAGCTGTCAAACGATATTAAGTATGCGACACAGAAGAGGATTCTTATAGAAATTGCGATAATCAAGCTGTGCAGACCCGATATGGAGACGGATACGGATTCTCTTAAGGACAGGATTAAGGCGCTTGAAGAGAAGCTTGAGAATGGGATGATCCCTGCACCGGTAACAAATGCTGTGGGTTCGGAAAATGCAATGGACGATGATGAAGATGAACAGCCAGTGCAGCTTACAAGGCCTGTTCCGGGAGATATAAAAAAGATAGTGTCGGAGTGGCCGAAAATAATAGATCGTAGTCATAAACCCTTGCAAAACTTTCTTAAGAAGTGCAGGCTGTCCATGTCGGATGAGGACAGACTGATAATAACAACAGCAGACCCATTCGCGTATGAATATCTGATGAAAGATTGGGCAACCGAAGAGCTTCATAATGCATTTATAGAGGTTATGGGCGCAGAGGTTGATTATGAGGTTATCCTGAAGGGAGAGGGAAAAGGAGCAGGGAAGAAGTTCCCTGACCTTTCAAAGATAAATATGGATATCACAACTGATGACAGTGAAGAGGATGAATACTGACTTAGGAGGAACAGATATGACGAAGTCATATTCAGGATCTGTTCCGACGACATGCCGCCGACTGTTTTTGAGGGGGCAATACATATTATACGAGGGAGGAAATAACAGATGGCAAAGAGAGGCGGATTTCCCGGCGGTATGGGAATGCCCGGAAACATGAATAATCTGATGAAGCAGGCTCAGAAGATGCAGAAGCAGCTTGAGGAGAGTCAGAAGGAGCTTGAAGAAAAGGAATTCAGTGCTTCAGCAGGCGGAGGAGCGGTTGAGGTTACCATATCGGGTAAGAAGCAGGTAACCGCGGTAAAGCTTAAGGAAGAGGTAGTCGATCCCGATGATATTGAAATGCTTGAGGATCTTATAATGGCTGCCATGAATGAAGCGCTTCGCAAGGTTGAGGAAGAAACTCAGAACAGTATGGGCAAGCTTACCGGCGGACTCGGAATGGGCGGAGGCTTTCCTTTCTGATATTAACAATAAGGGGAATACTAATGGAACTATACAGCGGATACATAAGCCGCCTGATAGGGGAGCTGTCGGTTCTGCCCGGTATAGGAAACAAGTCCGCACAGCGTCTTGCATTTCATATTATAAATATGCCGAAGGACAAGGTGGAGAATCTTGCAAATGCCATGACCGAGGCACGGAACAATATAAAATACTGTAAGGAGTGTTTTACACTTACGGATAATGAGATATGTCCGGTATGTAAGGATGAAACCCGCGATCACAGGCAGATAATGGTTGTGGAAAATACCAGGGATATGACTGCCTATGAAAAGACGGGTAAATACAAGGGTGTTTATCATGTGCTTCACGGCGCTATAAATCCAAGCCTCGGAGTGGGACCCAATGATATAAGACTTCCGGAACTGCTAAGAAGGCTGCAGAGCGTGGATGCAGCAGAGGTTATTATAGCCACCAATTCAAGCATTGAGGGCGAGACAACCGCAATGTATATAAGTAAGCTTATCAAGTCATCGGGCATAAGGGTGACAAGGATAGCAAGCGGAGTACCTGTTGGAGGAGAGCTTGAAAATATTGACGAGGTTACTCTGTCAAGGGCTCTGGATGCAAGGGTAGAGCTGTAGGAGCATAGTTCATTATTAAAAACGGAAAGAAATTAATAGCCGGTTAATTTTCTGTATGAAAATACTAAAACAGCAGTATTAAAATTATAAGCCAGGTATAAAGGAAAGAGGTAAACAAATGGGTGTAGAAGTAAAGAGTTTTGGAAAGACTAAGGATGGAAAGGAAGTAAGTCTGTATACAATAAAGAATGCAAAAGGAACCGAAGTGGTTCTTACCGATCTTGGTGCCATACTGGTAAGCCTTAAGGTACCTAATGATAAGGGTGAGGTTAAGGATGTGGTACTTGGTTTCGATAATGTTGCCCAGTATGAGAGTAATCCCAATTTCTTCGGAGGTACCATAGGTCCCAGCGCAAACAGGATAGCAGGGTGCAGTTTTACGATAGACGGAACAGAATACAGGCTTAAGGATAATGATGGAGGAAATAATCTGCACAGTGATTTTGATCTGGGTTATCATAAGCAGCTGTTTGAGGCAGCCCTTGTGGATAACGGCGTTAAGTTCACGGTAAAGACAGAAGACGGATTGATGGGATTCCCCGGAAATATTACAGCCTCTGTTACTTATACTCTTAACGATGATAATGAACTTAAGCTTGAATATGAGGGAGTAAGTGATAAGGCTACATTATTTAATATGACCAATCACAGTTATTTTGCTCTCGGCGGACATGAAGCCGGGAGCAAGGCACTTCTTGATACGGAGCTTATGATAAATGCATCAAAGGCTACAGAGGTTAGAGAAGGCCTGATACCCACAGGTAAAATCTGTGATATAAAAGGAACTGCAATGGACTTTACTTCTCCAAAGAAGATAGGACAGGATATTGATTCAGACTGGGAGCAGATGAAGCTTGGAAACGGATATGATCATAATTTCGTTATAGATGACTATGACGGAACGATGAAGCTGGTTGCAAGGGCAAGCTATGACGGAAGGACAATGGAGGTATACAGTGATCTTCCGGGACTGCAGTTCTATTCGGGCAACGGACTGTCACCCTATGAGGCAAAGGACGGAGCAAAGTATGGCGATAGGGGAGGCTTCTGCCTTGAAACCCAGTATTTCCCGAACAGCGTTAACGAACCGGCCTTTGAATCACCTGTTAAGAAAGCAGGGGAAAAGTATCATACGGTAACAATATATAAGTTTGTGTAAAAGTATGAAGAAAAAGAGACAGACAACCCAGATAAATCTTCTGATCAGATGTGTTGTTGCTGTATATCTTATTTATCTGGCGCATTCAATAATATCGGAACTGGATACGGCACCCAATGTAAGGCTGATGGCAGCTTTTGCCATAGCATTTACCTTTGCGGGTGTGCTTATCATTGCATTTACGATAAAAGCCTATATAAATAAGGATTACAAGGACTTCCGTGATCAGGAGGATAAACCGGCAGATTCAGATACTAATGATGGTAAGCCCGTTCAAGGTGAGGAAAAAGAGGACGAGGTAAAGGATGTGCAGGGCATACCGGAAGATGCCGATGTTACAGGAGAGCCGGATGAAGCAGAATAACAGGAGACTGAAGAAGAAATACCATCATCCGGGAACAGCATATGGAAATAAAGCATAATAATGAAATAACAGATGCAAAGAGGAAACGTTCGAGGGATCAGTTCTATATTGTACTTATGGGTCTTATAGGATATGGTCTGATACTTATCGCGATCGTGATAGGAACCTTCTTTACAATAAGGAATACGTTTAATAAGAAGGATGCTGAGGTGGCTGAAGCAGTGGCAGCCGCAGGATCCGGTCAGGATGCAGCAGCTGCAGATGTGGCAAAGGATGATAAGGCAGTATCAGTGCCTGTGGATGAAACAGCCGGAAAAATCACGGAAACAGCATCTGCTCCGGAAATAAACATTCCTGCAGAGCATGGGGCAGATCCAAGTGAATACACGACAGAGGATGGAAGCATTGATTATTCGACCGAGCTGTTCAAACCGGGTAAAAGGGATCCGGCACTTAAGTGGAGCGATCAGGTGTTTTCAAGGATTGAGAATGTGAAGCAGCCGGCTGCCGCAAGGGTGAATTCATATGATCTGAAACGCAGGTACAGCTCTCTTGTTAATGGAGGACAGCTTGAGCTGTGCATCTACAGCGACCCGTCAACGAAGAAAGTGGAAAAGATAACCGCTGTTGAATACGGCAGCGGTCCCATGGGGATAATAGATTATTATTATAATGACGGAGTCGTTAACTATATAGCGGAAAGAGCAGCGGATATAGATGAGCCTGTGGATATATCATCGGGAAAGATAACCTCAAGATATTATTTTGCCAACGATACTATGGTAAAGTATTCATACTGTGAGGATAACAAGGCAACGGTTTTTAATGCTGCTTCGCTCAAGGATTACAGCGAAGGTACGGTTGGCCAGTACGAATATCTTGAAGCGAAGATGTTAAATAAGGCATACATCACTCTTAATGCAGCAGATTCTCTGCCTGATATACAGTACATAGAAGGCTATATTCTGGATGAATATGATCAGCCGCTAAGTGATGTTCAGATACAGATTCTTGACGAGGCGGATATGTCTGAGGCTGCATCTGGTTTGACAGACGGTGACGGGCATTACAGACTCAGCATGCCGACAAATAATAATGGAAGCTATATGCTTGCAGCCCGCAAAGATTCTCTGGATGGGGTCAATATATACGGAATAACGGCCTATGAGGGCTCGGGAACGATCTTTCCTCCTGTACCGAGGCTTACCTATTCAGATGATGGTGCGGAGTACAATCTTCAGGTTGTTGTCAGAGATTCCATAGATAACACGGCTCCGATCACTGATGCGTCCATACGGCTGCGTTCCGGACTTAACTGCAGGGAGGGTGATGTTATTGCAAGCTCGGTACTTGACGCAACCGGTGCCGCAATGTTTACTCTTCAGTCAGGTAATTATACAGCTGAGGTCAGCAAGGGCGGATACGAGGACTCATTCTTTAATGTGATCGTAACGATGAACAGACCTGCTACGGTGGGATATGCTGTCAGGGATATTCCTGATGGAGAGATTCAGATAGTATTGGCATGGGATATGACACCCCTTGACCTTGACGCGCGTCTGATTTCATCCGGAGCGGTGAATGTGATGCGTGGACATCAGGACAGTGTGGGTTCACTCTCAACGGAGACAATATCTCTTAATATAGGATCGGGAACGGAAGCAGAAGACCAGTACAGGTACTATGTATCTGATTACAGCGACTGTATAGGCGGAGATGCCAATTCCGGGAATATGACATCTTCCGGTGCCAGGGTATATATCTACAGTAATGAAGGTATAACTGCAACTTTCGATGTTCCGCTCGGGCATCTGGGGGTTGTATGGGAACCCTTCGATATAAGAAAAGGTAAAGTGATCCCGGTTAATCATTATTATAATGCCATAGCAGCCGACAGCTATTGGACGGCTAAATAGAATGGTTAAAGAGACGCATTCTTATAGATTATCCGGATACAGATTGGCATAACAGAAAGGGGAATCGGCGGTATGGCTGATAAAGACAGAAGCTTTTATTCGGATGAGGTTATAAAGGAGCTTATCGCTTACAGGAAGAAGCATAAGCTTACGCAGCAGGATATTTCTGACCGTTCGGGAATTATGCGCCCGAATATCGCAAGACTTGAGTCAATGCGTGCTGAACCGTCTATGGACGTGTTGTCCCGCTATGCAAACAGCATGGGGATGGATATTAAAATTTCTCTTGTTAAGAAGAAACAATAATTCGCCGTTAGGAAGTATCGGCGGTTATGATAGAAAGGTACGGAGATTGTAAAATATCTTGGTAGTGTAAAGCAGATTATGAAACATGAAAACCGTCATAAGGAATACGAAGCCTTATGACATTCGTGATAACGAATGCATACCGCAGGCGGTACCCCTTATGACAAATTACAGGAGGTATTTGAAATGGCAGAGAAACAATTTGCAAAAGGGAATGTTATATTTAGAGAGGGTGAGCAGGGTGAAGCCTTTTACCGTATCAAGGGTGGTAGTGTAGGCATATATGCCGGATATGGTGAGAAGGAAGAAACTAAGATCAGAGAGCTTAAGGATGGAGAATATTTCGGTGAAATGGCAGTAATGGATGTCTGCCCCAGAAGTGCTACCGCAGTAGTTCTCTCAGACAGCCTTATAGTTGATGAAATTCCTGCGGACTCAGCCTTAGATTATTTTAGGGAACAGCCGGATCAGCTCCATGACGTATTAAAGCTTTTGAGCGGCCGTCTGCGTGAGGTTACAAAGGATTATATTCAGGCAGGACAGGCTATTGAGGAAATATCTGCCGGTAAAGCAGATCAGAGTGAAGGCTTTTCGGATAAGCTCAGGAAGTTCGCAGATGTTTATTTCAAACGCAGGAAAGCTGCAGACAGACTCACTGCCGAGGAAATAAGGGTAAAGAAGGGCTCCAATCATGCAGAAGGATATTATGAGCAGATTGAAACATATGATAAGGGTACGGTTATATTCCGTGCCGATGATCCCGGAACCTGTATGTACGATATACATGAAGGCAAGGTGGGTATTTTCTATGAATACGGAACAGATAAAGAGAAGAAGATTGCAGAAGTAAATGCAAATCAGTTCTTTGGAGAGATGGGCCTTATAGAAAAGGCACCCCGCAGTGCTACAGCAGTAGTTCTTGAGAATGATACTATTGTTGAAGTAATATATGAGAAGGATCTTCAGACGCTGTTTGAGAAGAATCCGGGCAAGATTGAAATGATCCTTGAGCTGCTGTCAGGAAGGCTTCGTCGTACAACTAAGGAATATTTTGAAGCATGTAAGCTGTTGGCAGAGATGAAAGAGGCTAAGGATAACGGAACATCTGAAACCGAGGTAAAGAAGAAGGCAGACGACTTCAGAAAAGATAAGGATATGACACTGGTTTTACAGTGCCTGAAGTTATAATATTTCCTAATAAAGAACAGAAGAAGCAGGAGGTTGCTTATGAGCGGAGCGGAATTCAGTTTGACGGTATTAGGTACACGAGGATCTATGGCCGTCAGCGGCAGGGATTATTCCGAATTCGGCATGGCAACCTCCTGCTATTTGGTTAAGGCCGGAGATGAAAGCATTTTTCTGGATGCCGGAAGCGGTTTGGTAAACGCGCCGTCGGAGCTTACAGGGACGCCGGTCATTTTACTGAGTCATCTCCATATAGATCATATCATGGGACTTGGGATGTACTCGAGGCTGTCCAGTAGAGGGGCAGATACACGGATATGTGTCCCGGCTAAGTATGATGGTGGGACAGGCCGGGCAATCGATTCACTGTTTTCACCGCCGCTTTGGCCACTTAAGCTTGTTGACTACAACGGAAATTTAAAATATGATCCGTTGAACTTCCCCATGCATATAGGTGAGGTGACGGTGGATGGTATGGAAGGGAATCATCCGGGAGGCTGTCTTGTCATTAAATTATGCTACAAAGGGAAGACCATTGTTTATGTAACGGATTATGAATATGAGGAAAGATCATTTACAGCCTTGACGGATTTTGCAAAGGATGCGGATCTGCTCCTTTATGACGGACAGTTTACAGTTGGGGAAAGTATGGTAAAGAAGGGTTATGGGCATTCGACGGCTGAGCAGGGGCTTATTCTGATGAAGCGGAGCAAAGTAAAGCGTATGCTCATAATACACCACGCTCCCGATTGCGGGGATACCGACCTTAAGGAAAGAGAGGCACGGATCAACAACGGAAATGTCCGCTATGCCCGTGAAGGTGATGTGATCCGGTTGTTGTGAGGTATGCTGTCAGTTGCTGTCTTTCGAAGTTTTATACCTGTTAAGCCACGCATCATACTGAGACGGTATGGAATTATATCGAATCAGATATTCGTTTCCGGATTTCTCCATAACCTTGCATAACAGCTTTCCGCCGGCCATTACACAGATATTATCATAAATAAGAAGTTTTGTATCGGTACTCAGGACAGCTCCGTTTGGTGCTACCGAAAGAAGCCCTCCGAAGCAGGGTTGTTTTATTTCATGTTTTTCTTCCAGTTTATAAAAACAGACAGGAGCCGGTTCCTTAAGGAGTTCGGTCTTTGTGTCTTCATTTCTTACGACAATATTATATGGCTCTCCAATAGATTTTATCTGATAGAGAGATATTTCTTTCTCAATACCCTTTGGAGTTACCCTCAGCTCTCTTTCTATTGAAAGAGGAGCCTTCACTGATTTCACAGTGTTTTTGGAAACCAGAACCTGTCCGTCAACGGTATAGCTTTCAATCCTGCCGCATATATTGACTTCGTTTCCTATAACGTTGAATCTTACTCTTTTACGGGAGCCTATGTTGCCTACTATGACCTCTCCGGTGTTTATCCCGATGCCCATTTTAAGATTGGGATATCCGTGCTTTTCGTTCCAGGAATTTATAGCCGGAATGCGGTTCTGCATTGAAATTGCGGCGGCTACGGCATTATCGGCGTGATCGGATCTGTTGTCAAGAGCACCAAACACGACCAATATCCCGTCACCGAGGATTTCTATAACAGTTCCTCCGAAGTCTTCAATTACGTCAATCATTTCTCCAAGATAATGATTAAGAACGGAGACCAGAGATTTGGCTTCTATATGCTCGCTAAGGGCAGTAAACCCTCGCAGATCACTCATTAATATAGTTACATTGCGCTTTCTGCCGCCAAGATTCAGTCCATTGGGCTTAGAGATCAGTTTCTCTACGATTTCATCCGACAGGTAGCGGCCGAAGGTTTCCGTAAGAAGCTCGTTCCTATTATTGAGCCGGTTATTCAATTCCTGAATTTTCTCCATCGCAACAATGGAATCCTTAAGTTCTATAAGAGAGCTTAAATCTTCAAGGAGGACTACTATACCGTTAGTCTCATTGTCCTGCTTTAAATAGGAAGCCATGATACGAAGCTTCTTTACTCCGTTTTTTCCATGATAGGTTATATAGGATTCATTGGGAGAATCATGCTCATAGATCACATCCAAAAAACTCTGAACGAAACTGTCGTTTTCGGGATCGTTAAGGAAGCAGTCCGTAAATTTCCTGCCTGTAATTATTTCAGGATCTAACTCCAGAATTACAGAACCTGCAGTATTTATATATGAAATTGTACCATGAAGGTCTACGATGATAATCCCTTCAGACATACACTCCATAATAATATTATTATCCAATTGCATTTTAAGCATATGAATGTCTCCCAATCATCCATGAATAGCCGTATTGTTTTTCTGTAATGTTTTCCGGTGCTTTTATTATTATAAGAAAAATCAAAACAAAACGCAAATGACAGCCAAGCTTAAATACCTGAAATTCCAATGCGAGCCGGACCATCCACGGATGTATTGTTTTGTTATACAGGCGGCATGGGATGGATATAAAAATTTCTCTTGTTAAGAAGAAATAATAATGGTATAATAGCAACGTTCGTGATGGAACGGTAAATAGAAAAGTAAATAACGGCGTGTGGCTCAGCTTGGTAGAGCGCTACGTTCGGGACGTAGAGGCCGCAGGTTCAAATCCTGTCACGCCGATCAAGAAGGAAGGGTACCCTGAAAGGGTGACCCTTCCTTCTTGATTAACGCAGCAGATTCGTACATGGGGTCTCATTGCGTCCAGGGCGTCGTGAGGGCGTAGAGGGTGCTAAACGTCCGGGGGACGTTTGCTTAGCACGGACCGGAGCGAAGCGGAGATCGCAGGTTCAAATCCTGTCACGCCGATTCAGTGTTTTCAAGGGTTTCCGGTTTTGGAAACCCTTGATTTTTCCATTAATTCTACCTTTTTTCTACCCGTTTCCGTTTATTCCCGGATTAATTCATGGAATGAAACGTAATATAAAACGATTCCCGGAAAACTTCTGTTTTCAGCTTACAGATAAGGAATGTTCAAAAATCCAAATTGGAAGCTTGAACGGCGGTAGAGGTACAAATATTAAATACTTGCCATATGCATATACTGAACAGGGCGTTGCAATGCTCACATCCGCATTACATACAGACAGGGCAATCGAGGCCAGTATTCTGATTATGGAAGCTTTTGTAGAAATGTCGCATATAATACGACAGAATGCCGGGCTGCTCCCTCAGCAAGAAATCCGACTGTTGGCACATAGGCAGGATGAACTTCAGGATGAAGTAAAAGATATTAAGGATAATATGATTACCAAGGCAGATCTTACAGATATCATGAAGCTGTTCGAGTCCGGAATTAGCAGCGAGGAGATATTGATCATCGATGGCGAACCCTTCAAAGCTGACATGGCATATCAAAAGATATATAAGAAAGCAAAGAAAAACATCATCATGATAGATGACTATCTGGGCGTGAAGACACTACACCACCTGTCACACGTAAAGGCAGGAGTAGGTATTACGATAATTAGTGATAACAAGGGCCGGACCCCTCTTAGGCTTTCTGAGTATAATGATTATATTACAGAATACCCCGGGCAAAACATCAGCTTTGTGATAATTACCAAATAAACACGAAAAAAGACCACTTACGCAAAATCTCTGACATTTATGTTTCCGTGTACTATTATAAGGCCATAAAACAAAAACGAAGATTTCCCGACAGGTAAATGTACCAACAGGGATCATGAT
>JAEEGL016877833.1_pt1 | contig 32308 bp, 24 predicted proteins | sample 9134231 | NCBI WGS metagenome assembly JAEEGL01 (sample SAMN16246548, study PRJNA631951) | gut metagenome | biome: gut microbiome; feature: rumen; material: fiber-attached | host: Bos | place: Iran: Karaj | collected 2018-10 | reverse complement strand
TGATGCGTGCAATGGGTCAGGCTGGTCCTGGAATCAAGCCGATTCTCGAAATCAACGGAGACCATGCAATCGTTAAGACGCTGGAATCTTCTTCAGACGAAAGCTACATCGCAGACGTGAGCGAAGTTCTGTTCGACCAGGCATTGCTTGTGAGCGGTGCCGAGCTTAAGGACCCGATGGAGTTCGTTAAGGCTGTGAATAAACTTTTGAGTAAGTAGTTTGTCACACGGATTCGGGATTCCTCACGGAATCCCTGCACAAATTTTACGTCAATGAAAGCCGCTTCCTTTGGGGAGGCGGCGTTTTATTTTCTGGTCGCTTCCTGCATCAAAATCGCCGTGTAGGAATCCTGTATCGCTTCTTCGAGCGGGTATGGACTTGGTGCGCTTCCTTTTGCGAAATCGCGTGTTTTTTGAAGAAGTGTTGCGATTGCCGTCTCGTCTTGGGAAAGTCCGCAGAGTCCGAACGAAGCTTCGTAGAGCTTTTTTCCTTCAAAGGTGATTTTTTCTATTTCTTCCACGCATTTGAAATTCGGGTTGTCACTATCTCGCTCTACTTTTCGGGATTCAACAACTAATTCACTTTCACGCGCTTCATTTTTTTCGTTCAGATAATAGACTTTCCGGTCAATCACTTCGCCGCGCACGCCCTGTATTTTGAGGATGTTTTTTCGGATTGGCGAGCGGTACTGTTCGGAATCAAAATCGTAGAATGCGACTTTTCCGTTTTCAAATTCAAATGTCGCTGCCGTCCGCTTTTTGAGCGCAATTCTTCCATCGGTGATTGTTTCATAACGGGTGAGCGTTTCTGTGGTGGGAAATTCGTAAGTTTTTGCGTTCACAGTAAATTTTATGTCGACCGGGATGTTCAAAAATGCACGGATAAGGCTTGCGGCGTGATATTCGTGCGCAACTGAAATGTTCAGGCAACTTGGCTCACCGATAATTCCGCTTTTGATGAGCGAGAGAACTGCGCGATATTCCGGGTAGAGACGGTATTGCTCTGCGATAACAAGTTTTGCGCCTTGTGAAGAATATTTTTTAAGGCGGTCAATCGTTTCAAAATCGAGGGCGGCGGGAGTTTCAGAAAGCACTGTAAGGCCGCGTTCAAGCCAGGAAAGCGCGACTTCGGTAATCACTGATTTTGAGACTGCAACCACGGCAAAATCCGGGTTCAAGGCGACACATTCTGAAATCGATGTCGTGGCGTGAACTGCGTATTTTGAGGATATTTCGTCAGCTTTTTCCTGCGTGCGGCAAAAGACTGCGAGTACTTCAAACTGTTCCGGAAGCATTTTCGCAATCCGGATGTAGTATGCGGCGCGCCATCCTGAACCGACGATGATGAATTTTGTTTTCATTTTTTTATCTTCTTTTCGAATGCAGCTTCAAATGCTTTTTCAAAATCCAGTTCTTCTTCGCTGTCGATTTTCGGAAGCGTTATCATTCGCTTTTCCCAGGAAGAAAGATACATCGCATTTGAGAGAATCAGGCTTTTTCGACCTTCGCTGCCTTGAGCGATGCACGTTCCTTTTCCAGCACATTCATCGCTGAACGCTTGCAGGACTTTTTCGTATGGGGCAGTTTCAGTTTCTGTCGGAATTTCTGACCATTCGGCATCAATGTGCTTGAAGAAATCAGCGGCTGTTTTTCGGTAGTCCTTTTCTTTTCCTCCCATAGCCTTTTCGACCGTGCCGATTTTGAGTTTTCCTTTTTCGCAGACAATCATCGCTTCTTCAAGGGTGATTTCGAGCCGGTTTACGCCAGGCGCATCTCCTGTGGAAGTAATGAAAGTTCCGGTAGCGCCATTCTTCCATTCAAAAAAGGCTGTCACATCGTCTTCAACTTCAATTTCATGGAAATGCCCTTCTTTGCAGAATGCCTGTACATTTTTCGGAAGGCCGCACATCCATTGAATCAAGTCGAGGTTGTGCGGGCATTGATTCAAAAGGACTCCGCCACCGTCAGTTTTCCACGTCGCACGCCAGGCCGCCGATTTGTAATAAGTCTCAGGTCTGTACCAGTCCGTCACAACCCAGTTTACGCGCTTTAAGTCACCGTATTTTTTGCTCTGAATGATTTCGCGCAGTTTTTGATAGATTGGAAGCGTTCTCTGATTAAAAACCATGCCGAAAACTTTTCCAGAAGATTTTGCCGCTTCGTCCATGAGCCGCGCCTGACGACTGTATACGCCGGAAGGTTTATCGCTCAAAACGTGAAGTCCGTTTTTAAAAGCGCGGACAGCAAGTTCAGAATGAGAATAGTGGGGAGTCGCAATAATCACGGCATCAAGCTTTAAGCTGCCCGATTCAACTGCAGAAAAAAGCGCATCGCTGCTTTCAAAAACAGGTATTCCTGCCTCAATCGAAGGCAACAGTTTCGTTCGGTACGGATCTTTTGTCCGCGTGAGTGCGGCAAGTTCCATTCCATCGATGGCTTTGTTTTGAAGAAGCTCTGCATATTGGCTTCCCATGTTTCCTACGCCGAGGACAGCTGTTTTCATACTCAACTCCTATATATCACTTTGTGTTCGCAAAACTCCAAAAATCACCAAAGAAATCGGCAAAAATGAGAGCAAAAATCCTGCATTTCCAAGGAAAAACCAGCAGAATCCGCCAAGCGCAATTCCAAAATGAAATCCAAACAGGGTTGCTCCGAAAAATTTAGCTTTTATCGAAAAAGATTTGTCGCCGTTGCAAAAGACTTCTGTCAAAGAAGAAATCAGCTGCCGGAGATTGTTTGATGAAAAAATCGTCGAGCTGGAAAAACCGTAAGCTCCTTTGAACGCGCACCACTGAAAAGCCATCGCAAAAAAAGTCGGATAAAGATATGCCGTAAAGGGAAGATTTTTGTCGATTGGAAATCTCCACATAACGACAGCGCAGGCTAAATCAACTGTCATGGCAAGAATTTTTACATTCAGTCTGGTATGTTTTGGAAGAAATGTGACCAAAAAAACTGCGAGACAATACAAAAATGCCCCGAATGCATGGAGGGCAACGGTCTGCCATTCACCGCGCATGGAACCAATCACAATGTCGATAAGGTTTGCTGTCTGTGCGGAACCGAGAAGGTGCACTGCATTTACAATCGGGAAAACTCCCAAAAAACCACCTATGAATGCGACAGTATAATGAATATGGGCTTCATAACGAGCCAATTCTTGCGATGCTTCCATAAAAATAATTCTATCAAAAAGCAAAAATCATCGCCACATCTTACGGTTCTGTACGTCATTCCATAGTTCTATATAATAAATAAATCTGATAATATAACTATAAAGAGAAAAAAAATGACAAAAACTGATTCTGAAAACAAACTCATAACTGATGAAGAAAAAAAAGCGCGGGCTTTGCTTGAAGAAAAAGATTCTGAATCACGGCTCCGTTCTTACGACGGCTTCATGGGGATTGCAATCACAGCACTTTTGTGCATTTGGACTGCTTTCCAGCTTTGGTTCAGCACTTTCGGCGTTATCAGCGCGATTAATCTACGGGCTTTCCACTGTATCTTCCTGCTGACTTTTACTTTTCTGCTCTACCCTTCATACAAAAAGCAGAAGCGCACGCGTAAATTTCCGCCGATTGTCGATTTGATTCTGATTTTGGCTGCGGTTTTCACTTTCGGCTATCTCATAACTCACTACACTGAAATTGCCCGAAACGGCGGCAGAATCAACAAATACGAAGTCTGGATTGCAGCAGCTGCGGTTCTCATTATCTTTGAGGCTTCAAGACGTACTTCTTTTAACCTTGCAATCCTTGCGGCTGTCTTTCTTGCTTACAACTTCTTTGGAAAATACATTCCGGGTCAGCTTGGGCACAACGGCTTCACGCTCAAGCGCGTCCTTATCACTCAGTTCTGGGGAACTCAGGGCGTTTTGGGAACAGGAATCAGCGTTTCGGCCACTTACATCTTTTTGTTCGTTGTTTTCGGATCTTTCCTCAAATATTCTGGTTTCTCAAAATTCATCAATGACTTTTCGCTCACCCTCGTCGGTCAGACTCCGGGAGGGCCAGCAAAAGTCGCCGTCCTTGCTTCGGCTCTCATGGGAATGATTAACGGCTCTGCTGTGGCAAATGTCGCAACCACAGGCACAATCACGATTCCGCTGATGAAACAGACCGGCTACAAAAAGGAATTCGCTGCCGCAGTTGAGGCAACGGCTTCCACTGGCGGCCAGTTCTGTCCTCCTATTATGGGCGCGGTCGGCTTTGTCATGGCAGAATTCCTGAATTTAAGCTACACCACTGTCATGATTGCTTCGATTCTTCCGGCATTCCTCTATTATCTTGGGCTTTTAGTTGCGGTTCATTTTGAGGCAAAACGACTGGGACTTTCAGGCATCTCCAAAGAAAATATTCCAAACGCACTAAAAGTCGTTAAGGAACAGGGGCATCTCGTTCTTCCGCTGGTGATTTTAATCGCCTTGATGTGCAAAGGCTTCACACCTCTGCTCGCCGCCGTTATTTCAATTTTCGTAACGATTGGAGCAAGCTGGCTCCGTAAAGAAACCCGCATGACTCCAGACAAAATTCTTGCGGCCTGCGTTGAAGGGGCAAGAAGCGCAATCGGCGTTGGAATTTCCTGCGTAATAATCGGCGTAATAATCGGCACGGTCACGCTCACAAGCCTTGGACTCAACATGGGCTACCTGATTTTGAATGTCGTTCCAAGCAATTCGATTTACTTTACAGGCTTTCTGGTAATGCTCATGTCGATTATCCTTGGAATGGGCGTTCCTGGAGTTGCAGCCTATGTAATCGTTCAGGCAGTAGCCGTTCCAGTCTTAATCAAAGTTGGAATCGCACCGCTGCCGGCACACATGTTCTGCCTGATTTACGCATGTCTTTCAAACATCACGCCTCCCGTTGCAATCAGCTGTTATGTCGCTTCGGGAATCGCAGGCTCTAACCAGCTCAAAACGGGCCTGCTTGCAGTCCGCTTGGGCTTAATCGGCTTTCTGATTCCATTCTTTTTCCTGGGGAACCCGGTTCTTTTAATCGGAGCAAGTTCTGACTACACTGTCGTCCAAAGCCTTTGGGCAAGCATTACGGCCACAATCGGAACTTTAACGCTGGTTGGTTCACTTGAAGGCTGGTTCCTCAAGAAATCGGGCTGGATTGAGCGTGCTGCCCTTTTGGTCGTTGCTCCGCTTTTGCTCTACGCAGGAGTAACAACGGATTTGATTGGATTCGGGATTCTTGCCGCTGTAGTGGCATATCAATTGATTAGGATTTTTCGTGCAAGGGATTGAAGTGGCGCGAAGCGTTGCCGTCAGGCAATGAAGCGATAGCGGAACCACGGAAAGCCCGACCCGAAGGGAGCGAAGCGACCGTAGGGATGCACCCAAATAAATAGAAAAATTGATTTTTAAAGGAGATATGGATGAAAAGCAGCCTAAAATATCGTCTTCTTTTCATCCTGACAAGTTTCCGTTGGAAACTTGCATATATACTGTCACTTCTCATTTCATTGCGAAGTGACTAAAAAAGTCAAATCGGAAATTGAAATTTCCTCATTAACTTTTCATAGGAGAAAATCATGAAAAAAACAACAAAAGTTTTCGCTGCAATTGTTGGCGGAATCATGGCACTTTCACTCGCTTCTTGTGGCGGAAAAAAATCTGCTGCGTCAGGCAACGCATCCAAGGAACACGCAAAAGTCACAATCAAATTCCCGACAGCAGGTGCTTCAGGTGCATTGTACGCAGTCGGTGCTGCAATCACTAACCTCTGGGACACTCAGATTGACTTTGTAAGCGCATCAAGCCAGGCTTCAAACGGCGGAATCGATAACCTCAACCAGATTGCTGACGGTGAGTCACAGGTTTCAATCGCAATTTCTTCAAACTGCTATCAGAGCTTTAACGGAACAGACAGCTTCAAAGGAAGCGAAAACAAAGAGTTGCGCGTAATCGCTGGTCTTTACTTCAACCCAAATCAGGTCGTAGCTACAAAAAAATCAGGAATTCAGCAGATTGCTGACGTAAAAGGAAAGCACTTCGCGGTAGCGGCAGCAGGTTCTTCTGTTGAAGGTGAATGTCACAATCACTTTATCGCAGCAGGACTCAACTATCCAAAGGACATTCAGGCAGAATACATCGCTTTCGGGGACGCAGCAGACATGCTCCAGAACGGAACAATCGACGGCGCATGGATTATGAGTGGCGCACCGGCAGCAGCAGTCAGCCAGGCTTGTTCAGCAGGATGCCACCTTGTAAACATCAGCGATGATGTCATTTCAGAACTCCAGAAAACATATCCGTGGTACGCAAAATTCACGATTCCAGCAGGAACTTATCCAGGACAGGATGCAGACGTTCAGACAACTGCTATCAAAATGGTTATGTTCACTTCTACAAAACTTGACGAAGAAACAGTTTACCAGCTCACAAAAACCCTCTGGGAACACATCGACGAGCTTGGTCAGGCTCAGAAAAACCTCAAGGGGCTTACTCCTGAAGCAGCTGTAGTTGACATCGCAGGCCTCCCACTCCATGACGGTGCTGCAAGATACTACAAAGAAAAGGGAATTATTCAGTAAAAAACTGGGTGACACCCGCTCTCTCAACTCCGTTCCTTCGGGAGCGGAGTTTTATTTTCTATTCCTCAACTTTTACCAGTCCGCGGACCATTCCCATCCAGCATGTATATTGAAAGTTTCCGACCTTTTCAGGAGTAAACTCAATCACATTCGTTCCATAGCCCATCTCATATGCAAAACCAAAATCACGAAAAATCATCTTGTAATTGCAGCCGTTGAGGGCATTTTCTGAAGCTTCAATCTCCCAATGAACAGGGATTCCTTTTTTTACCGTAATTACAGGGTATCTATAAGGATTCAGCGTACTTTTTATGATTTGCTTTCCCTCCTTCATCTCAATTGATGAATCCGAACTTTTTCTTCCTGCCGCCTCAGTTTTTTGTACGGCAGGAGTTTTTTCTCCACTTCCAGAACTTCCCCATCCACCAAGCGCAAAACCTTGCGAAAGCATGGAAAGAGCCATTACGATTACAAGCACAGCACCAGCTTTCATTACAGCCTCCGTATATTTTTTTCCTAAAATTGAAACTATAGATCCCAGTCCCATCATAAGAGGAACCGTACCAAGACCAAAGGCAAACATTGAAAATGCCCCGGAAAGAGGATGAGAAGCCATCAACGCCACAATCCACATTGCCTGCAGGGGACCGCAAGGCATAAAGCCGTTTAAAAAACCGACAATAAAAGGCGCAGCATTTTTTTTCTGAACGACTGAGATTTTTCCTGAGAGAAAGAGCGGAAGATGAGGCGTAAATTTGCGCAAAAAAGGAAAAATGCCGAGAAGGGAGATTCCCGTCAAAAGCATGATGAGGCCAACCAGAATCTTTAAGATTCCCTGCAAATCAAGCGGAATGGAAAGCCCGTCAGAACTTGAGCCTCCAAGGAAAAATCCAGCAGTTCCAAGCACAAAACCGATGAATGTGTAAGAAGCCACACGTCCTAAATTGTATAAGAGTGGCGGAAGGAAAGTTTTCATCCGTGAAGGTTGATTTGTGATTTTTGCTGTATTTTTCTTGACCTGCCGTTTTTCATTTCGTGCGCTGACAAGGCTCTGAGACAGGTTTATTCCCCCGCACATTGCAACGCAATGCACGGAAGTCAAAAGTCCCGTAACAAATAAAAGCGCATAGCTCATCTTAGATGAGGCAAGGGAAGACGGAACAAGAAGATTCATGACGCCGGTTTTCTGCAAAAACATAAACAGAGTTATGATAAGCAAGACATAAAAAAGTGGTGTTATAAATCTCTCTTCCCTATTTTTTCCCTGATTTACTGTATAGCCAAGCCTTTCTATTTCATCGCATATTTTTTTAAATGAAATTCGCTCTTCATCAAACTCAACTTCCGCCCGTTCCTCTTTCCAGCTGACTTTTGCACTGAATATGCCGTCAAGTTTTAAAAGCATTGTTTCTATTTTTGTCTGGCAGTTGATGCAAGTCATTCCGCCTATGTTAAAACTTATCTTTTGAGTCCTTGAAACCTTCATAAAATCTCCTATAAGCCGCAAACGTTTGTGCTTGCACGTCGCTCTGTTACAGACAGTGTCCGTAGTTCAGTAAAAGATTGGTACAACTTAATAGCATACAATATTTTACCAACCTATTAAACAGCTGGGCTTATAGAAGGATACATTTTTTATTTTAGTTCTTTGTGATACTGATATGAGCCTTCAATCGCGTGAATCAAATCCACAATCAGAGAATTATAGTGAACTTTTACATTGTAGAGTTTTGCCTGCTCGACGATGGCGCCGTTGATTGCATCGATTTCTGTAAGGCGGCAGTTCATTACGTCCTGGCTCATCGAAGAATAGCCTTTTCCTGCGTCCTCGCACACATGATGAACCATGTTGAGGACTTCCCTGTATGAAAAATGCGTTCCGTCAGCTTCGGCAACATCAACTGCCTCACAAATCATTTTTTCAGCAAAATCCCAGGCATATTTATTCTCAATCATTGAGCCGATTGGAGCGCGAGTGATTGCGGTGAAAGTGTTTATGGAAAGGTTTACAAAAAGCTTGCTCCAGATGATTCTCTGGATATCATCTGTTATTTCAACCTTAAAACCGCTTTCTTCAAGGATTCCCTTTATCTTATCGAGGTTTTTGTTTTCTTTAAGATTGCTTCCGATGGTTGTTTCGCCGTTTCCGCTGTGACGAACTTTTCCGCCGCCCATGTTCACAGAATTGTGCTTGCTTGTTCCGATTATGATGTTCTTCTTTGCGACATATTTTTCAATCTTGCGGTCGTTTCCTGCTCCGTTCTGCAAGGTCATCACAAGTGTCTTATCGCCAAAAAGTTTTTTGTTGTCACGAAGCGCGTCTTCCGTAAAAGTTGACTTTACAAAAACAACAACGAGATCAGCCGCTTCCTTATATTCGCCGGATATGCAAGCTTTCACGTTCTTAAAATTAACTTCCTCGCCGTTTTCCTCAACTACGGTTATGCCGTTCTGATTGATTGCATCAACCTGCTTGTCATAGCTATCCAGCATGACAACTTCATTCTTGCGGCTCAAATATGCGCCGTACAGACAGCCCATCGCTCCAGCACCGATGATAACAATTTTCATTTTAAATAGCCTCCAAAAAAGCAGCAGTTTCAGACAAAACGCTGCCGACTAATCAGTATAGCACCACCGGAAAAAGATTGGTTAAAAATATTAGAATTTTAAATAGATTGATCATAGATGAACTTTCAAAAGTAACAAAGTTTTGAAACTTCCTCTATACACTTTCTCTACAGAGAATCCCAACGCTTTTTCATTCTTGAAGCCAAGTCCATCATTTTGGCCTCAAAAAAACGCTTCCTAAAAAAATCGATGACACAACAGATTGTAAAAACGCTCACAATGTCAATAAAAGCTAATAAAGGAAAATATATTGATGAAAACTGTACCTCGCTGACTCTTAAAATGCCTTTCCAAATTAAAATTCTGCCTACTGGAGAATCATGTATCAGGTAAACGCCGAACATTAATGAAGCTAACTTATTTATGAAAGCATTGCTGCTTATTGAAATTCCCGCAAATAACGAGAAGAGGCTCCATGCGCATAATGGCACTAAAAAAACAGCCTGCAGTCCACCCAACAAAACAATGCCCTGAGAATCAAAGTCTTTATTGAAGAAAGAAAAACTCAAGTACGAATACAGACACCAGGTTGTCAAAATAACGCATATGTGGAAAAAACATTTGTGAGGTTTATCGGATAAAAATTTTCGATAGTAAGCTCCCATCAAATAAAAAAGCACTGCACGCACAACAGGAGAAAAAGGTCCATCATAAATCAACTGAGGCATATAGGCCAGCAACCAGAACAATATAATCACGATTACAAAACGTCGTTTAGTTAAGCCATACACCAGCGAATTAAGTAATGGAGCGATAATCACAAGCAAGATGTATACACTAACAAACCACCAGTTTGTAATTGAAAATGGAATAAAAATCTGGCTGAATAATATATACGTTTTCTCAGATTGGTTATAAACCTTAAAACCAAGATCAGCTCCCAAATAATGCTCGCAAATAATCACTGCAAAGAAAACTGCAAAAAAGAAAAAGCAATAGAATACAGATTCAAGAAAAACTTTTTTTATCGACGCATGTTTTTTCTCAACAAGAAAATAACCGCTCAGCATAAAAAAGAGTGCTACACCTATACCCCCCCCCGGTATAAAAAGCGATGCCAGCAATCTATTTACAGAATTTCCTATAGGCCATGCTTTATAAGCAAATTCCGGTTCCAAGATATGCTGCACTCCATGCGCATATAAGTGACTTGCAACAATCATCAACATTGCAATAATTCGCATTAATTCAAAATTACTTTTTCTTTCTGAACCCATTATTTGTATATTTGTAGACATAACTTTTTACCTCTATTTTATATCTTCCTAGTCACAAATGTAATTATATCATTTTAGCTACTTACGTCTATCTGACTCTTATTGTTTGCAAAATTGCTTAAACTTCGAAACCTCAACGCATCCAAATGAAGAAAGCACTGCGATATTATCAATCAACTGCTAGGTTAAATTTATCCATTGCACATTGCTATTTTCATTTTTTATTTTTTTAAACAAATCTTGTAGATTTTTATTACTGGCAAAGTTAGGAAAAGGTACTATTATTTGTTTTGAACCATTATCATTTGTCTTTATCTGAACATAATATCTTGAATGTTGACCTCCCCGTCCAGTTGGTGCCCAAACAGATTTGCGCTCAATCCTCTCAATATCTGAATATTCGATTTTTTCTGAACCGGCAACACTTCTCACAACAAAATGAGTGTCATCATAAAAAATGCACTCATAAAACTCAACAAAAATCGAAAATGAAAATAACAGTATAGAACCACACGCTATAAAAATAGGCAGAAGTCTATAGTGATTCAGACACATCAAAAAAAGAACAAAGACAGAAAGTAAAAAACATGCCACGTCAAAAATAATCCGAGCAATATTTTCTTTTTCCATGTAAATTTTGTTCATGGTTACGCCCCATAACAATACGATGATATGACTTCAAATGTCTTTTTTATTTACAGTTCAGAGAAAGAAATTAAATTATTTTCTTCGATTGCCAGAGGCAGTACCATGGATTCATTTATGTCAAGACTTACATTTTTATAATTTTCTTCACGAATATCCTTGTAGTACGCTTCAGAATTACTCAGATCACCGTATTCTTCTTTGTAAAAGGAAATTATAACAGAATAATTTTTTAATTTATAAGTTCCATAATATTTGTCGTTATATTTTTTCCATCCTTCGCCCCAAGGATGATAAATTACAAAATCTTCATTTACAAATTTAAATGATTTTCCATTTGAGGGGCCACCAACTAAGTTTATTTCCTTTCCTAAAACTGTTTTCTTGTTGTTTCCATTGTTGAAGCAATCAATTACTTTTTGCTTCATTTTTTGATTTGATTTGAAAAAAGAAAATAAATCTTCATCTTTCATTATGTGGTCAATATATGGATAACCAGATTTTATTGCTTTTATGAGGAATTCTTCAGCTTCCGTATTTTTCCCCAAAAGAGAATAACAGCAAGCAATATTATATAATGAAAAATATCTTGTTTTGTAATTTTGTGAAGTATTTTCAAAAGGAACATTAAAAACAGGACTGTCGTTTACAAAGGCGAATGCAACCAATACTTCTTTATAATTGTAAATTGCATCTTCATATTTTTTTAAGTCATAATTTCTTTCGGCCTTGTTATATGTGTTAGTAATGAATTCCTGATATTCATTTTTATCCAATACAAAGCAATAGTCCAAAACAGAAGGTTTGGCATATTTTTTACGCAGTTCTGGATTCAAACTTAAATCATATATAGAGGGATTTTTATTACACGAAAAAAGCATGAAAGAGAAAAAAATCAAACTAAAAGAAAAAATTTTTCTGTTCTTTAATGAAATTGCGTTCCTTACAAGAAGCCAAATAATGGAAATAAATATAATCATCTGCAAATATGTAATTTCTCCTTTCAGAACCGCAAGAATTATCTACTATTATAGCAACATCTTTCTAAGTTTTTAATATTATTCTATTATTTCCTCATGTTGATTTTTGCTTCCGGCAGAACTGACATTCCCGCATTTTACTCCCAATGGTTCGTAAACAGAATTCGTGCCGGATTCGTCGATGTCAGAAATCCGTATTACAATGAGCAGGTTACCCGCTATAAGCTCGACCCCAAAACAGTCGACTGCATTGTATTCTGCACAAAAAATCCAGCTCCCATAATTCAGTACCTGGATGCCTTTAAAGATTTCGGGATTTATTTTTTCGTCACGATTACTCCGTATGGAAAAGAGATAGAACCAAACGTTCCAAACAAAGAAGATGTCATCGATTCCTTCAAAGAACTTTCGCTAAAAATCGGAAAAGAAAAAATCTGCTGGCGGTATGACCCGATTTTAATAAGTGAAACATACACTGTCGCAAGTCACATCCGTCGTTTTAAGGAAATGTGCGCAAAGCTCGCTCCGTACACTTCAAGATGCATAATCAGCTTTATTGATTTGTATACCAAAACAAAAAAGAATTTTCCCGATGCAAAGGAAGTCTCTGAAGCTGACCAGAAATTTCTGGCAGGGGCAATGTCTGGCATAGCCCGGCAGTTCGGCATGACGATTGAAACTTGCGCTGAAAAACTCGACCTTTCGGCACAGGGGGTAAAGGCTGGCGGTTGCGTTTCAAAAGAAATCATCGAGCAGGCAGCTGAGATCCGCATGATGGACGTAAAAAGTCAGCACCTCAGGCAACACTGTCTCTGTCTTCCAACTCGCGACATCGCCTACTACAATTGTTGTCCACACCTGTGTAAATATTGTTACGCAAACTATGACGAAAAGCTGGTCAGAAAAAACTTCGCTCAACACGATCCTTCTTCCAGCTTTTTGATTGGAAATTCCACCCCTAAAGACATCTTAAAAATCGCGAAACAGGAATCCTTCCGCGACCCGCAGCTGCTTTTATTTTAACTTTTGTTTTATTCAGAAACCCGATAATCCCAGTTATGCTTTGGATATCGACCTTTCATTTCCTTGCAGATTTCAACCCAGGCACCACTCCAGAAATGCTCCAAGTCATCAGTAATTTGAAGCGGACGTGAAGCCGGGGAAAGCAATTTGAGCAAAACTGGCACACCGAGAATCTTAGGAGTCTCAAAACAACCAAAAATCTGCTGGATGATGATTTCTACCGAAGGCTGAATCGTACCATCGGCTTTTTTCTCATAAGTCACATTCCGCTTTCGCCCATTTGCCAATACAATCTGATTCGGAACTTTTCTATCAACTTCATCGCCATCAAGGTACCAGTGCAGGGCATTGAACACAGTTTCTCCGTCAATTTTCTGATTTGTGATGAACGGAGACAACCAATCGGTAGTCTTTTTTGCCAGCTGATCATATTTTTCCAGCAAATTAAGGCGGTCAGATTCAGAAAGATTTGCTTTTCTTGCAAAGAATTCCATCCTGAGCAAGAAATTTTCAATTTTTTCACGCCAATGGCTATCGAACGGTAGCGAAAACAATCCTTTTTCTGAAATCATCATGCAGACCGCAGAAGAAAAATCAGACTCCGACGCCGGAAGATTTTTTTCCTTAATAATCAGCTCGCTGTATGCCGTAATTTCACGCTTTTTAATTGAGAAATTGCCTTTTTTAAAATCTTTGATTTCTGAATTCGCGAATTCCCTCTTGATGGTTGTCGTACAATGCGAAAAGAGAAAATTTTCCGCCACGTCGTCGCCCAACGCCTCAAAAGAGTAGATTTTTCCTATTCTCTCACCTGCATCAACTTCGGGCGCAACAAGCCAAGTCGGAAACGATGAAAGAGAATGAGAGCGCAACAATTCCCACGACAAAAACGCCTTTCTTCCCGACGGGAACTGATATTCCGCGCGCTCCGCATTTGCACGAGTTTCGGGAGATTTTCTGGCAAGTCGGTCTGGAAAACCCGCTAACAAAAAATTCATCCGCGGATTTTTTGATTCACACGAAGAAATCCTGTTCAACTCAAATCCATTCAAATCTTTTATTGATGAGAGCCGCCTTTTCAAATCATTCAAAAAAGCTTTCTGTCTCTCTAGATTTGCGTCGGCGTATTCTGAAAACGGAAGAACAGCATCCTCACCTCCAGCTAACGCAACGCAAGCCAAACGCGGATGCAAGCCGAGCCGAAGAACAGCCTTTCCTTTCTCGGTGATTTTCGTGGTTTCGATGCCGTTTGAGTCTTTCTCCGCTTTTATGCAATCGAGATTTTCAAGAAGAAATTTCGCAGCTCCCCAAGCGGACTTTGATGGCGGAGTAAGCCAGTCAAGCTTTTCAATTTCACCTGCCCCCCACTGATTACATTCAAGTACGAGCTGTGTCAAATCCGCGCGGAGAATCTCAGGCGGATTTTGCTCCAAACGCACATCGTGCTCGCCCCACAGCCGAATGCACTTTCCGCTTGCTACGCGACCGGCACGACCTGAACGCTGCTGTGCGCTGAACATGCTTTCATTTTCCGTCACGAGATGCTCCATTCCTAGAGCGACATTCATTTTATTCACACGGCATAAACCGGAATCAACTACAATCGTAACGCCCGGAACTGTAAGTGATGTTTCCGCAATCGCCGAAGACAAAATCACCCGGCGAGAGCCATCCCCCGGACAAAGAACTTTTCTCTGCTCAGAAATAGAAACAGAGCTGTGCAAAATCAAAATCTCAGTGTCGAAATCTGCATTAGAGAGCAAATTTTCAAGCTCCGTTTTCGTTTTTCGGATTTCATAAATGCCAGGGAGGAACGCTAGGATTGAATTGCCATCCTGTCGTCCTGATGCTCCGGCTCCACATCCTTGCGACACAATTTCATCATAAATAGCCTGCGCCACACTCACATTCGGGCGGTATTCAATTTCAACTGGGAATTGTCTGCCCGGGATCTGCATGACTGGGGCAGGATTTTCCGCTGTTCCAAGATATTCCGCTATCATACGATGATCAATCGTCGCACTCATCACAATGACAAACAAATCGTCACGAAGAAGCATAGTCTCTTTGAGAAAAGCAAGTGCCAAATCTGAATGAACTGAGCGCTCATGAAATTCATCCAGAACAATCACGTTCACATCTTCAAGAAGCGGATCCGATTGCAAACGCCGCGTCAAAATTGCCTCGGTTATAACTTCAAGCCGTGTTTTTTCGGAGACTTTTGATTCAAGATGAAGCCGATAGCCGACAGTCCCGCCAGTTGATTCTCCAAGCAAATCAGAAACACGATCTGCAATTGCACTGGCCGCAAGTCTCCGTGGCTCAAGCATGAGGATTTTTCCATCAAAGTGCTCCAGTAAAGCAACAGGAACAGCCGTCGACTTTCCTGCAGCTGTTTCAGCAGTCAGCACAAGAAAACGAGATTCTGAAGACTTCAAGTTCAGACAGATTTCATTTAAGAATGACGAGATTGGAAGAGAAGAAAGTTTTTCGTAAGCGCGGGGAAAATCAATCATAGATAAAAAACTTCCGAAAGGAAAAATCCTATCGGAAGCTGATAAATCATTTTAGAATTCAATGGTTTTAGGAGCACCGGTAAAACTTGAAATAGTTGCCGTTGCATTCTTAAAGTAAAGGACTTCTGTATTATCATCGTCAGGAGAATACATACTCTTTAAGTCAGGGTAATGCTCAAGCATGTCAACTTTTGGCTCCCGTCGGTCATCACGAACCAATTCTCCGGAAAGACGAAGCCATTCGCCATCTTTCATGCAGCACAACTCAACATAAGGTGTTTTCTGAATCTGCTTTGAAACATTCTTGCTCTTTCCTGTCTGTATATAAAGTTTTCCATCAAACAGGTTGATTGTTCCAAACGGACGAACTCTAGGCTGACCGTTTTCCACTGTGGCAAGGTAATATGTACCACACGCTTTTATGAACTCATAAATTTCGTTCATAGTTCACCTCCGTGAAAATATATCATAAAACAAATCTGTTCTATGTATCAATATTTAGACTGCATCATCAGACAAACCATCGGTAGTCTCATCAGTTTCAGGAATTTCTTTTTCCCAGATTTCACACAACCGGCTGTCAATTGCCTCAATAACATGTCCAAATTTTAATGGAATTTTCTTTTCCGTAAGCAAATTAAGATAAAAGAAAACTACCGATAGTTTGTTTCTCGTTGTTCCATTTCGTTTTACCCTTGAACTTACGAGCAGGCGCGAAAGAAAAACCGTTCCGACTAAAACTCCGCTTCTTCGAAGTCCGAGAATAAGGGAATCAAACGTAATCCTAAGACTACCGAGTGTTAGCAACACTTTTCCACATGGCTGCAGCAGTGAAAAAAAAGTCACGCACGCTACGACAAAGAACGACGGTAAAATACGCTGCTTTCGTCCTTTTATAGCGGAGAAAACAAAACTGAACAAAATAAACAGCCATATAATTATAGTCAGGAAAAGGCTCAGACTCATTTTGACTTCTCCTGCAATCTCTTCTCAATTCGTTTTTTAAACCAAAGTGATTTCAGCATGAAAACTTCTGCAAAACATCCAAGCAAAAGCCCGGTTATCAATCCCGAAACAAGCAGAATTGGTGCGATATATTTTATGTTTTCACCAAAGAGAATGAATCTCGCAAGCACTAATTGTGCAATAGTTCCGGCGAGCGATCCAAAAAGACTGATTCCAACCGCAGAAACAGAAAATAACTTCCGTTCGTTAGTTGCGGTTTTTTCAGCAGACATTTTACACAAACTGTAAAGCCCCATCATAGCAAGTGCCGAAGCAAAAGAACTTCCTGCTGAAAACAAAATCACATATGAAAAAAGTGTTCCTGAAATAATTCCTTGGGCAAGAATCTTGAAAACCACAAGAAGCAGAATCTTTTTCTTTGGTATCAAAAAAAGCGCGAGGATAACAGGCAAGTTTGTAAGGCCAAGCCTCAAAAATGGCAGGGGTTTGGGAATTGCATTTTCAATCGCTGCAAAGAAAAGGCAAAGAGATGCGAGAAAAGAAACAAGCTTTTCTTTTTGATTTTGCGAATTCAACTTCCGTTACCCCCGTCATTAAGGTTAATTCTATTTTTTTAAGAAGAGAGGCTGTAAAAGTCCGATCAGACCATATGTGACTGTCGGGAAAGCAAAAATCATCTTTCCGAGATCACGCACTCCCAGCTTCTTTTTTGCTTCTTTTATTGTTACTCCAGTCTGTGCAATACGCGGCAGCGTAAAAACAAGATTTGGAACCGGAGGATATTTTATTGCAGAATGAATCGGCAGAAGAATATCCAGAGCGATGTAATTTGAATCGAATTCTGCAGTCGGCGTAAGTTTTGGAATCTTCGTATCAATTACATCACCAGAAGCATAAATGTTTTTTGCCTTTGTGCGAAGATGAGAATCAACCTTGATTCCCCTGTCTGAATATTCAATTCCAGCATTTTCAAGACCCAGATTTTCTACATTTGCTTTTCGGCCAACAGCAATAAGGATATAGTCGCTTTCAATTGCAAAATCAGAGCCATTTTTTACAGAGCCGTTAAGAATATATTTATTTCCAGTTTTTTCGATTCCTTTTACATCCGCATTCCAGACAAAGTTTGCTCCCTGAGACTTCATCTTTTCTACGATTTTTGAAACATATTCCTGAGGATATGCATTCAGCGCAGTATTTCCAGAGGTAACGACATCAACCTTGCGCCCAAGGCTTAAACAAATTGAAGCAAACTCCATCGAAATAATTCCAGCTCCGACAAAAGTAACGTGCTCAGGGATTTCATCAAGAGAAAGAAAATCGCGGCTGTTGTGGAAATACTCTTTTCCAGGAATATCAAGCGGAATATAATCCTGACCAGTTCCAATTACGAAATTTTTTGCACTATACAGTTCACCAGCAACTTCAATCGTATGATTATCAATAAATTTAGCAAAACCACGGATTACGTCAAAACCAAATCTGTCAAAAAGTCCCTGCATTCCAGGCTGCATCGCACCGATTACCTGCTTTTTATACTGCATGAGCGACTTCCAGTCAATTTTTGCAGCTTGTGCCAGACCAGCATTTTCATATCGGTCAAGAGCTTCTTTTAATTCAAACGGAGAATCCAAGAGGATTTTTGCATCACATCCATAGTTTGTACAAGTTCCACCAAGAAGCTCTTTTTCTACTAAAGCAACTTTTTTGCCCGCAAACTTTAAAATCAAAGCACCGTGCCAGCAAGCATGACCACTTCCGATAAAAATAACATCATAATTTTTCATAAAACATCTCCTTAAGAAAGGCAAGCCGTAATCTCACACCTCTTAAGGAGATTATACAACAAAATTAAATTGTACACAATTGTTTTTTTGATTTTATCTTCTTTTTTCTTCTGCATTAGGGATACGCAAAGCGGCGGAGCCGTTCCGGAGCAAAGCGGAGGAATGGAGCGCTTTTGCGCGGAACTTGGAGTAGCCCGACCGCCGTACCACGAAGCGTAAGCGCAGTAGCGGCGGGAATGCCCAAAAATTCTGTAGAAAGTTATTGCATCTGCGAATTCTTTTGCTTTTCGGCCTGGTCATAACAGGTCTGGCACAGGCACTTGTATTTGCTGTCACCAACGACGATACTGCTTGTTTTCTTGAAATCCGCGAATGAATAATTTGCAAGCTCGCTTCCGCAGTTCATGCAGACGGAGTTTAGTTTTTTGATTTTGTCACAATATGGAAGGATTTTTTTAGTCTCTTCAAAAAGCTCGCACTCAGAGGAAGCTAAAAGTCCGCCAAAAAACACGTCAAACTTTGTCTGAAAGCACAGTTTATGAATTCCCGGTATCATAAAATATTCATCAACAAAAACGGCATCCAGTCCGTCGTTCAAAAGTTTTTCAAGGTTTTCATCTGAAAATGACGGATAATAGACTATCTTTAACTGAGTTTCATATTTGTCGGCAAGCTTATCAAGGTCAACTCCACCGGAGTGCGTAAAATATCCTCTGTCGTCTTTTTTTGGCCTTATCATCAAAACTTTTTTCTTTGCAAAAAGAAGCCGTTCAAGCCGCTGAAAAAGAGCTGTTGATTTTCCTGAGTACATCGGACCGCATATAAGAGTTTTCATACTTTCTCCATCATATTTTTTTAATTGAACAAGTGGATAGATTTTATTTAAAACATAAGTTTTATGGAAGAGTTGGCGAGCGAAATGTAAACGAAAAGAGCCGCTGGGGATTTTTATGATGATGTCGATGATTTGATTTTTAGCTTTAACGACTCTTTCCGAGGTTTGTTGTAACATGCTATACTTTTTCACATGACAAAGCTTAATGTAAATCTGATTGCCCTGGATCTTGATGACACGCTCCTCAATAACAATCGCGAGATAAGCGACCAAAATGTCGCAGCGCTTCAAAAGTGCGTTGAAAAAGGAATTTATGTAGTTCTTTGCTCGGGCAGAGCTGAGGACGGGATTTTGCCTTTTGTACGGCGGCTCGATATTGCCGGTAAAACAGCTGGAAAATATCTTATCGCTTTAAACGGATGCTCAATTTACGACATGCATGAGCGAAAACAAATTTACAGCAACTTTGTAGATCCTGAAATCCTTCTTTATGCACACCGGGAAGCAAAAAAAATGGGTCTTGATACAGAAGTTTACAAGGACAGCGTTATTTATTACTCAAAAGAAACGCCGTGGACTTTAAAGGATGTAGAGCTTTGTAATTTGAAGGGAGCTCTTGTTGAAGACTATGAAAACTTCATCAAAAACGGTTCGCCAAAAATGCTCATTCCTGGTGATCCGGAAGATATCCAGGTTCTGCAGAAAAAGTTAAAAGATGATTTAGGTGAAAAGGCTGAAATTTTTACAAGCAAGCCTTTTTTCCTTGAGATAATGCCGCCAAACGCTGGAAAAGGTGAAGCAATCATCTGGCTTGCAAAACATGCGGGCATCGATCCTAAAAACACTCTCTGCTTTGGTGACAGCATGAATGACGAGAACATGATTCGTCGTTGTGGATATAGCGTCGCCATGTGTAATGGATTGGATTACATAAAAAAATTAGCCACTTTCACCTCTGAAAAATCAAATGATGAAAGTGGCGTTGCCGATTTTATTGAGAAGTACGTGCTCTAAAAAAACCTGACGGATTTATAAAAATCCGTCAGGTTTGTAACTTCAAAAACAGCTATTAATTCCGGCCTCCATGCCGGCATTCACTTTAATATTATTTCTTCCAAGGATTTTTGCGGATGAAAGTCTGGTCTCTTTCATAACCTACAGAGATTATTCCAACTGGAACCTGACAATAATCCTCAATAAATTCTACATAGTTTCTTGCGTTCTTAGGAAGTTTTGAGTATTTTCTGACATCCTTAAGAGGTGTTTTCCATCCCTCAAATTTTTCGAGGATTGGTTTTGCATTTTCCATGTCTTTTACGTTTGCAGGGAAATCTGTAACGATTTTTCCATTTATGTCGTAAGCAACGCAAGCCTCAATCTGCTCCATCGGGTCATAGATGTCGAGATGAGTAAGAACAAGGCTGTCGATTGAGTTTACGCGGCATGCATAGCGAAGCGCAACCAAATCAAGATATCCGCATCGGCGTGCACGACCTGTCGTTACTCCATACTCGCGGCCAGTCTCACGAACTGTGCGGCAAAGCTCACTTTCTGCTTCGTCGCTGTCGTTGAACTCAGTCGGCATCGGGCCGTTTCCAACACGTGTTTCATAGGCTTTGAATACGCCAAGAATTTTGTCCAAATCGTGAGGACCGATTCCGCAGCCAGTTGCAGCTCCAGCAGAGCAAGAAGCACCTGAAGAAACATATGGATATGTTCCTGAATCAAGGTCGAGCATCGCTCCCTGAGCACCTTCAAAAAGAATATTGTCTTTTTTGAACTCATGCATTTTTGCAGTCAAGTCAACGCGCATTTCGATGAGCTTGTCTTTGTATTTGTTGAGGTATTCAAGATTTTCACCTTCAAATTCTGCCATTTTTTCAGGCCAGTCCAAATCAGCAAGGCGAAGACCGTCACGATGTGCTTTTTCTGAATAAGCGATACCTATTCCGCGTCCTGTAGTACCAATTGGACGCTTGCGGCTTGCATCGCGGTCTTTATCCATCTGGCGATATCCCGGCAAAATGATGTGGGCGCGGTCAGAAATGAAAACACGTCCTTCCCAGTCAATTCCGTTGTCTTTAAGCATCTGAAGTTCGTTGAACAATGCCTCAGGGTCAATAACCATGCCTGCACCAAGGAAAACAGACTTGTTCGGATATAGAATTCCAGACGGAACCTGATGCAAAGCGAACTGTTTTCCGTCTACAACGATTGTGTGACCTGCGTTCGGACCGCCGGCATAACGAACGACATATTTTGCCTCTTCTGCAAGATAGTCAACAATCTTACCTTTTCCTTCGTCGCCCCACTGAGCGCCGATAACAACGACCTTCATAAAAGCCCCCAAAATGGATTACGCCTTCGCGCAAAAATACATAAGATATTATCACAAAGAAAATCTTGTTTCAATTAAGGCAGCATTTCATCATTTCTTAATTCAAAATCACATAAAAAAAGCCGCTTCAGGCAATTTTGCATCGAAGCGGCTTTCTGAAAGCTTGTCAAAAACTATTTGATTTTTAATGAAAGATTCGTGAACTCAACATACGCATTTCGAGATGTGAATACGCCGACGTAGATATTGTCTTTGTCAGCCTCATCAAGTGCAATTTCGTAAGTTACCGGAGCTTCCTTACCGTACTGAACCGTAACCGAGTTGCCTTTCTTTTCTACAAAGAGATTTACAACCGTTCCCTCCTCAGGAACAGATTCAACTGCATGAGGAGTTTCCTTCAAAGCGGTGTCAATTCGTGCGAATTCAGCAGTCCAATTGTCATTTGTAATTTTTAGTGCACCAGCTGCAACATAATTTGTAGCCAATCCGCTCTGATAAACATCAATCATAACATTGTCGCGAACCATTGCACCAAAAGAAACCTGATTGTTTTTCTTGATGTGAAGGACTTTTGCTTTTGCGGTGAATGTAAAATCAGCTGAAACAGGCAATTTCTGGAAGTAGAAGTTGATTCCGTCCATGTTGGAAGCGATTTTTCCAGAATCTTTTCCGCCGTTTGTAAATCCAGAGTGCATTGTTACGCCGTTTGGAGTCTCATTGATTTCGTTGTATTCCTTGTTGGAGATTTTTTCATCTCCGCCGATTTCACCGAAGCATGAAGCCCACCATGGATCTGTCGATTTAAATACAGCACTCTTCTCTTTTGGAGCGCCACGACCAGGCTCAACATAAGCAGGATTTTTGAGTGATGCCAAATCATAAACCGGCTCTGCAGGGGTTTTTACGACAAATCCCTTGAATTTTTTATCTTTTTTGGCAAGATCTTCAACAAGCATTTTTGCAACAACGGATGCTCCGTATGCGTTAAGGTGTGTTGAATCAAGACTTGTGATTTTATTTCCAGTTTGAGCATGAAGTTTTCGGGCATCAGACATGAGTTTTTCGTAAAGTGCCTTTGTATTTGCGGTCTGATCAACTACAGAAATCTTTAACTCTTTTCCAAGCTCGCGGATTGCCTTTGGATAGTCTCCGCCAGGGAATTCAGAGCTTCCTGTCGTGATGTGAACATTTGTTCCCTCATAAATAGAACCAGAATTGTAGCGGACAATTGGTGTCACAAGAACTGGTGTTGCGCCGACATCCTTTGCCACTTTTACGTAGTTTTCGTAAAGGGAATTCTTGAAAGAACCAGCCTCTTCTTTTGAACCGTTAGGATTTGTATAGCGGGCAGCCTCAAGTTTTTCATCATTGTGACCAAAAGCTATAATCAGATAGTCACCTTTTCTGATGTTTTCTTTGATTTTTGAGTAATATGCACCAGAACCTGAGTCAGAAATAAAGGAAGTTGAAGAGCGACCGCTTACCGCGTAATTTATGACGACAGCCTTTTCCGGATTAAGATAATCCTGCATTTTTGTGCCGAATCCTGCGCGAGGAATGTAATAAGTCACATCGTTAAAAGGAGAACCTGTCGAATCTCCAACAATGAAAATGCGGGAAATCTTTTTGTCAGAAGGGATTTCTATTGAAGTTGCGACTACAGCCTCTGTTTTTTCGAGAGCAGCTGTTGCCGCATCCTGTGCAGAGAGAGAAAATGCAAATCCAGCAAAAAAAGCCAGACTTGCAGCAAGAATTTTTTTCATTTATTGCCTCTTTATAAGATTTTAGAATTAAAACTGAAAAACTGCTTTCGCATTTCCTCAGTATTTCCTTATGAAAAAGTATAAGTTTTACACAATGCTTCTGTAAATGATTAAAAATGCTCTAATCTTGTAAAAATAACGCCTTTGAAATAAAAAACCGGAGAAAAGTCTTTTGCCACAATCCTCCGGTTTTAATTTGACTCACAGTTTATCCATGATAAAAACTTATTTTACCTCGGAATTTTCGACTGTAACTTTCTTGATTTTCCAGATATCACGAACATACTCTTCTATTGTTCGGTCAGAAGAGAATTTTCCGCTGTTTGCAATATTGAGGAGAGCCTTTCTTGCCCAACCGCGCTTGTCTTTATAGGCTTCCGCAAGTTTTTCCTGGGCTTTTACGTAAAGATCAAAATCAGCAAGAACATAGTAAACATCCGGTCGCTGACCTTCTACGCCATACAAAAGCGAGTCGTGAATTTCCTTAAAAATCTGGCGTGTCGGATCATAAGTTCCGTCAACAAGCTGTTCAACAACTTTCTCAAGAGCAGGATTTCTCTCAAGATAACGCTGTGGTGTATAGCTGTGCTCAGCTTCCATTTTTTGGATTTCTTCTGTCAAAAGACCGAATGGGAAGCCATTTTCTTTTCCTGCTTCCTCGAAAATCTCAATGTTTGCGCCATCCATTGTTCCCATTGTGAGCGCACCGTTAACCATGAATTTCATGTTTGAAGTTCCAGATGCTTCTTTTCCGGCAGTAGAAATCTGCTCTGAAACATCTGCAGCCGGGAAGATTTTTTCCGCAACGCTAACCCTGTAGTTTTCAATAAAGACCACGCGAAGTTTTCCGCCAACACGACGGTCATTATTGATTCGCTCAGCAACCGTGTTGATTAATTTGATGATTAATTTTGCACGGCGATATCCTGAAGCAGATTTTGCACCAAAGATAAATGTTCTCGGCGGAGGATTGAATCCTGGATCTTCTATGATTCTGTTGTAAAGATACATTACATGCAGAATATTCAGAAGCTGGCGCTTATACTCATGAAGGCGTTTTACCTGCACATCAAAAATTGAATCTGGCTCAAGGAAAACATTCTGCTTGTGCTTGAGGTAATCTACAAGATTTTCTTTGTTGTGACGCTTAATCGTCATAAGCTCATCCAAAGAAGCGTCATCATCTGCAAATTTTTCAAGTCCTTTTAGTTTTGAAAGATCTTTTTCCCAGCCAGAGCCAATTCGCTTAGTAATAAATTCTGAAAGCTCTGGATTTGAGTTCTTGAGCCACCTTCGCTGAGTGATGCCGTTTGTCTTGTTGTTGAATTTTTCCGGGTAAAGCTCGTACCAGTCTTTAAGCTCAACATTTTTAAGAAGTTCTGTATGAAGGGCAGCAACACCGTTTACGCTGAATCCTGCATGAATTGCAAGCCAGGCCATGAAAATCTTTCCATCATGAATGATTGACATTCGGTTCTGCTTGTCGTAATCGCTTGGGAATTTCGTGCGCAGCTCAATAAGGAAGCGGCGGTTAATTTCCTCAACAATCTGATAAATTCGTGGCAAAAGACTCTGGAAAATCTGAATGTCCCATTTTTCGAGAGCTTCAGCGAGAATCGTGTGGTTCGTGTATGCAAAAGTCTTTGTAACGATGTTCCATGAATCATTCCAGCCCATGCCGTATTCATCCATGAGGATTCTCATAAGCTCAGGAATTGCAACTACAGGATGAGTATCATTGAGCTGAATTACGTGCAGAGACGGGAATTTAGAAAAATCAGTTCCGTAATTTGAAACAAAGTGATGTACCAAATCCTGCAAAGACGCCGAACAGAAGAAATACTGCTGCTTAAGCCTGAGAGCTTTTCCCTGCGGTCCGCTGTCGTTCGGATAAAGAACTCGGCTTACATTTTCGGCTTCATTCTGCTTGAATACAGCTTCGTTGTAACGCATGTCGTTAAAAAGCTGAAGGTTAAATCCAGCCGGAGAAGAAGCCTGCCACAGTCGAAGCGTATTAACCGTATTTGTATCGTAACCGACGATAGGCATGTCATAAGGGGTCGCAATTACTTCCTCAGCATTTTCAATGAAGAATCGGTCCTGACCGTCTGGAGTCTTTCCATATTTTATCTCGCCGCCAAATTTTACAGTCACAGCCAAATCTGAACGTTTTACTTCCCAAGGGTCGCGGTGCTTAAGCCAGTTGTCCGGATACTCAACCTGATATCCATTTTCGATTCTCTGCTCAAACATTCCGTATTCGTAGCGAATTCCGTAACCATGTCCCGGATAGTCCAATGTTGCAAGGGAATCAAGGAAACAAGCTGCAAGTCGTCCTAAACCTCCGTTTCCAAGACCAGCATCAGGCTCTTCATCCTCGATAAGATTTAAATTTATGTTCATGTCGTTCAAGACTTTCTGAACTTCTTCTTTTATGCCGAGGTTTATCAAGTTATTGCTGAGTGCACGTCCCATCAAAAACTCAGCTGACAGATAGTACAACTGTTTAGTCGGTGTTTTCTCATATTGATTTCGGGTTGCCATCCATGCAGGCATGATAATTTCCTGAACGGATGCCGAAACAGCATCAAACAAATCGTGTGTGTTTGCCTGAGAAATATCTTTTCCGTATTGTCGGCGCAATCGTGCCGAAAGATTTTCCCTGAATTTCTCTGCATCAAATTTCATACTTCTTCTCCTTTTTTATTACTTCGCTATCAAAACTAGAATCGAATTCTCAAGAATTACGCAGTGTTTTTGAGAATTCAGTTCTTCTTCCTGATTTGAAAGCAAAATGTTAGTCCTGTTTTCTATTGATGTATCAATCACCCTATACCATTTTCTACCGGCTGACGGCATCGGCAAAGTTATCGTCAGGTCATGAATGTCCATGTTCATGGCGATAAAAAAATCATTGTCTTCCTGCTGTAAGCCTGTGGCCTTTCCTCCCAACCTAAACGCAAGATATCGGCTCATAATCTTCCAGTCCGGGACTTTTCCGTCCGAATCAAACCATGCTATATCTGGCGGATTGTTATACTGACTAGTCGAAGCACCTCCAAAAAAATTTCTTCTATGAAAAACTGGATGCTGATTTCTTAAAGCTATCAGCTTTTGCACAAAATCAAGCATCCGGGCATTGTTTTCTACATTGTCCCAATTAAACCAGGAAATTTCGTTATCCTGACAATAAGCATTATTATTTCCGTTTTGCGTCCGGCATACCTCATCTCCGGCAACAAACATCGGAACGCCCTGAGAGACAAAAAGCGTAACAAAGAAATTTCGTATTTTTCGCCAGCGCTTAAGTTCGATTTTAGGATTTATTACAGCACCCTCGTAACCGTAATTGTAACTGAGGTTGTTATCCGTTCCGTCCCGATTTTCTTCTCCGTTATCGTCATTATGCTTGTAGTTGTATGTGACGAGATCAGCCATTGTAAAACCGTCATGGGCATCTATGAAATTTATAGAATGAATCGGTCCTCGCCGGCTCAATGAAAACAAATCACTTGAACCAGAAATTCTTGTGGCAGCCTCGGTCGAAGAATACTCGTCACCTCGAATGAATTTTCTGATTCCGTCCCTGTAGCGGTCATTCCATTCACACCATCTTCCACCAGGAAAATTTCCAACAAAATAAGCACCGTCGCAATCCCACGGCTCGGCAATGATTTTTGTATTTCTAAGGACAGAATCTTCCGCAATACGCTTTGTAAGGGGAGCTGCAGCCGAAGCAAAACCTTTTTCATCACGAGTTAATTCAGCGGCCAAATCAAAGCGGAAACCATCTACATGCATTTCCGTAACCCAATAGCGCAGCGAGTCAATTATAAAATCCTGCACGACCGGATGATTTGCGTTCACTGCGTTTCCACAGCCCGAATAATTCATGTAGTATTGTTTCTGGTCTTTTACGAGATGATAAAAAATCTGATTATCAAGGCCGCGAAAATTTAATGTTACTCCGCGTTCGTTTCCCTCCGCCGTATGATTAAAAACAACGTCGAGAATGACTTCTATTCCTGCGTTATGAAAGGCTTTTACCATGTCCTTAAATTCTTTTACGCAGGCACCAGGCGTTTTATCACTTGAATATTCACATTTTGGAGCAAAAAAACCTATCGTGCTGTATCCCCAGTAATTTTTAAGGCGAACTCCCGTCCTCGGATTTTCGTTCAGGTTTTCGTACTCATCAAATTCCATTACGGGAAGAAGCTCCACCGCACTAATTCCAAGAGATTGCAGGTAAGGAAGTTTTTCTATGAGGCCTTTGTACGTACCCGGATGATCTACATTTGAAGTTGGAGAAGCCGTAAAGCCTTTGACATGCATCTCATAAATAATCGAACGCTCTAACGGAATTGAAAGAGGCTTGTCATCCCCCCAGTCATAATCATCATCAACAACAACACATTTTGGCATTCGCCCAACATCTTTTCGCTTGCCAGGCTTTAAGTAACGAAATACAGACCCCTGAGAAAATGCTTTTGCACGAGGATCAAAGAGATATTCTGATTTATCAAAGCGATTGCCTCGATCAGGCATGTATGGTCCGTCAGCACGATACAAGTAAAGCGCACCCGGCTTTAAATCCTGAACAAATACATGCCATAAATCGCCAGTTCTATTTTTTTTTGAATCTAATTTTATTGTGTGGGATGGTTCAGAAGATGTTGGAGAGTCAAAAAGCTCAAGATAAACTTTTGTTGCGTTTCGGCTGAATATTGAGAAATATACACCGTTCGGCGTTACGAGAGTTCCGTTATCAAGAGGTTTTCCAACAGATGTAAGAATTGAATCCATATTTCCTAATTTTATCATGCAGAAAGTCAAAATTAAAGAAAATTCTATGTGAATTTCTTGTCTCCTATATATCTTGTAGTAAAATATATTTGGAGCATTTTTAAATTCTTTTGTGTTTGAAATTCGCTCCACATTTAAAAAGGAGACCGTTTATGCAAAAAAAATTTTCCTCAGAACTAATCATTGCTGCCGCCGCAATTTTGAGCAGCTGCATTCTCTCTTTCGGATTTACAAAAATCATGCATCAAAACCGTACTGTAAGTGTCCGCGGACTTGCAGAGCGTGAGGTTGATGCCGACATGGCAGTCTGGCGGCTTTCTTTTTCTGTCGGAGGAAATGACCTGCCGTCACTGCAAAAAGAAATCCTTTCAAAAACAAAAACTGCATGTGATTTCTTAAAAGAACACAATCTTGATGAAAACGACTATGTTATCCTTGCGCCTGAAATCACAGATACAACCGTAAACCTTTACATGGACTCAAGCCGAAGAACATTTGATTACGTTGCAAAGCAGGGAATTTTAGTCCGCACAAAAAAAATCGACATGATAAAAAGCGCAGCAGGAGATACTTTAAAACTCGCCGGCAAAGACATCGCCGTCTCTTCAGATTATGACTCAAAGGTTTCGTATGAATTTACAGGCCTAAACGAAATTAAACCTGAAATGATTGCGCAGGCAACAGAAAATGCACGTCAGGCTGCAGAACAATTCGCACACGACAGCCACAGCAAAGTCGGAAAAATCATGACGGCAAGCCAGGGACTTTTCAGCATAGACGACGCGGCTGTCGGCCTTGAAGAAAAAAAGAAAGTTCGTGTAGTAACGACAGTCGTTTATTCATTAACTGATTGACATATAAAAAACTAATTCCGGAGAAGTTTATGAAAATCAAAACAAATCTGTTCTGCAAAATCATCAGCGGCTACATCGCTGCTATTTTTGTCATTGCCATATTGACCTTGGTAATTGCTGAAAATACCTTTGGTTTCAGGCAAATCGCCTATTCTTCCGAAATGGAAATTCTTCCAAATACGCTGAATGCAAAAGATTTGCAGATGCACGTAATTCAAGTCCAGCAATGGCTTACGGACATTTCTGCTACAAGAGGTGCCGAAGGTTTTGATGACGGCTACGACGAAGCAGAAGAACACGCAAATAACTTCCGAGAAATCATTCAGGAATATAAGACTTACTATGGCAGAAAAAACAATCCTGAAAAAATCACGCAACTGGAGCAGCTGTCCAAGTCGTTCGAGGAATTTTACGACGTCGGAAAACAGATGGCAGACGCCTACATCAAATTCGGCCCAGAAAAGGGAAACATCTTTATGGAAAAATTCGATCCCTTCGCTGAGGAAATCTATGATTCAGTAAATGTATTCGTTAATGATCAGGTAGAGGAACTAAAAACTGGAGTCGGTATAATCGATGCGGACTCATATAATCTTTTAAGGCTGTCCATCATACTCGGAGTGATTTCTACCGTCGTTCTCGTAGTTTTGGGAATCATAATTTCAAAACTGATTTCTAAGCCTATAAAAAACTTCACCGCAATATTAAAAGATATTTCAGAGGGTGAAGGTGATTTGACACGGCGAATTGAAATCAAAACTTCTGATGAAATAGGAGACATGGCAAACTATTTCAACAACACTTTCGAAAAAATCCAGCATCTCGTCTCTTCCGTTCAGGATCAAAGTGAGAGACTTGAGAATATCGGTGTCGAACTTGCGTCAAACATGACGGAGACAGCGGCAGCCATCAATCAAATTACTGAGAACATAAAAAGCATCAAGAATCAGACAATCAATCAGTCTACAAGCGTAACGGAGACAAGCAGCACGATAGAGCAGATTTCAGGAGGAATCGACAGACTCAATCAATTAATCGAAGAACAAGACTTTAATATCAAAGAATCAGAAACTTCTGTAAGAGACCTCATAAAAAGCATTGACTCCGTTGAATCGACACTTGCAAAAAACACTCAGAATATTGAGGAACTTACGCAGACATCTCAGGCAGGAAGAATCGTTCTTGATAAAATCACGGAAGCCATCCACGAAGTCTCACATCAATCTGAAAGCCTTATGGAAATCAGCAGCGTAATTCAGGGAATTGCCAGCCAGACAAACCTATTGGCAATGAATGCAGCCATTGAGGCAGCCCACGCAGGTGAAACGGGAAAAGGCTTTGCGGTTGTTGCCGACGAAGTCAGAAAACTTGCCGTAAATTCTTCCGTGCAGACAAACACGATTACAACAGTCCTCTCAAAAATCAAGGAATCAATTGCAACTGTAATTGAATATGCGGGCGAAGTTGTTTCTCAATTCACCTTGATTGAAAATGGAGTTGCAACAGTTTCAAATCAGGAATCGGCAATACGCCAGACTGTAGAAAATCAATCTATGGACAGCAAAAATGTTCTTCAGGCCTTGAGCAAGCTCAACGAAATCTCAAATAAAGTTCAATCTAGTTCAGTAGAAATGCTCAATGGAAGCAATCAAATCACTTCTGAGGCCAGAAACATGAGCAACATCACTCAAGAAATCAATGGCGGAATGAACGAAATGGCAAGTGGCGCAGACCAAATTAGTGAAGCCGTCACCACCGTAAATGACCTCTCAAGCGAAAACAAAACAAGTATTTCAGCACTCCTAAACGAAGTCAAAAAATTTAAGGTTTAATCTTTCGTCACAATCCAAACACAAGAGAACTTACCCCAGTTCTGCAAGTTCTTCCCAGCGAGCATAATTGGCGGTAAGTTTTTCTTCGATGGATTTGTATTCTTCACCGGCTTTTTGAACCACAGTGTAATCCGAGGATGTCATAAGATTTTCCAGCTCTGATTTTTTCTCTTCCAGCTCCATTATTTCATTTTCAAGGTTTTCAAATTCCTTCTGTTCCTTGAAAGTCTTTTTGCGTTTCTTTTCGATTTTTGTGGGGGAAGTCTCCCCCTCGCTGCAAGCGTCCGTTGCACTGCCGCTTTCCGCTACCCCTTCGCCTAAGGGGGTGCCCCCCTTAAAATCCCCCGATTTGCCTTTGGAATTTAGCTTTTGAAAACTATCGTTCGTATGTTTATCCTGCTCCGCTTCAGATTTTTTCGATTCCAGATAGTCAATGTATTCGCTGCACTTGCCGACAAAGCCCGAAACTGAGCCGTCGTCTTCCATGATGAACATAGTGTCGGCGATTTTGTCCATGAAATAGCGGTCGTGACTGACGATGAGCAGACAGCCTTTGTAACTGAGCAGGAATTCTTCCAGGATATTCATCGTGAAAATGTCAAAGTCGTTGGTCGGCTCGTCGAGAATCAAAAAGTTCGGGTTGGAAATCAAAAGGCGAACAAGAAAAACCCTCTTTCGCTCACCGCCACTCAAAGTGGAAAGCATGGAGTGCTGGATTTTTCCCTCAAAGCCGAATTCCTTCAAAAAGAGCGACGCGCTCAGTGTCTTTCCGTCATTCATGTGGACGATGTCTGCTGCTTCCTTGATGTAGTCGAGCACTGTCATGCTTAAATCCTTGAAAACCGGATTCTGCTGATAGTATCCGAAGAAAGTGTTTTCACCCTTGACGATGCTTCCCGAATCCGGCTGCAGGTTTCCAGTAATGATGTTCAGGAGCGTAGATTTTCCTGAACCGTTCCCGCCGAAAATACCGATTTTTTCTCCCTTGCTGAATGTGTAGGAAAAGTCACGGATAACGGGTGACAGGGTCTTAGGGGCCTTGCCCCTAGGAGAAGGGGGTGTCGGCGCGACAGAGTGCGACGCAGGGGGAAGGCTTTCCCCCTCACAAAATCCTTTCGCAAAATTTTTTGATATTCCGTGGAGTTCGAGAATCTTTCCGCCCAAACGACGGCCCGCCACCTCAAACTGAAAGCCCTTGTCCTTGGCGAACTTTTCCCGGTTAATCAGCTGCATGTCCCGCTGGATTCGGGCCTTTGCCTTTGTTCCACGGGCACAGGGACCACGGCGGAGCCAGTCACGCTCAAAACGCAGGACACTCTCAATGCGCCGCTCAGTATTTTCCTCGATTTCGACCTCAACTTCCTTTTTTTCGAGGTAGGTCGAATAGTTGCCCTGATAGAGCTTGAGCGAGTGCCGGAAAAGCTCGTAGATATTGTTGCAGACGGCATCCAGAAAGTAGCGGTCGTGGGTGACCATGAGAACCGTGCGCTGCGTGTCGTGAAGGTAGTTCTGCAGCCAGTAAATCGTCTGAATGTCCAGATGGTTGGTCGGCTCGTCCAGCAGGAGGAGT
>JAEEGL015439092.1_pt1 | contig 32309 bp, 26 predicted proteins | sample 9134231 | NCBI WGS metagenome assembly JAEEGL01 (sample SAMN16246548, study PRJNA631951) | gut metagenome | biome: gut microbiome; feature: rumen; material: fiber-attached | host: Bos | place: Iran: Karaj | collected 2018-10 | reverse complement strand
GCCGACGGCTTTAAGCCCGCAACGCGGCACTTGATGTCGAGGAACTTTTCCGCGCCGAGGTCTGCGGCAAATCCGGCTTCCGTTATGAAGTAGTCGGCAAGCTTAAGGCCGTATCTGGTAGCCGTTATGCTGTTGCAGCCGTGGGCGATGTTCGCGAACGGGCCGCCGTGGATAAAGGCGGGGACGTGTTCCAGCGTCTGTACGAGGTTCGGCTTGATCGCGTCCTTCAGCAGCATCGCCATCGCTCCCTGTGCCTCAAGCTCCCTTGCCGTTACCGCGCGGCCGTCAAAGGTGTAGGCTACAATAATGTTTCCCAGACGCTCCTTAAGATCCTCTATCCCCCTTGAGAGGCAGAGGATAGCCATGACTTCCGACGCCACGGTAATGTCGAAACCCGATTCGCGCGGGACTCCGTTTGCCTTGCCGCCAAGTCCTATCACTATGTTTCTGAGAGCCCTGTCGTTCATGTCGAGCACCCGCCTGAAAACTATCCTGCGCGGGTCTATATTCAGCGGATTGCCCTGCTGCACCGAGTTGTCGACCATAGCGGCAAGAAGATTGTGCGCTGATGTTATCGCATGGAAGTCTCCGGTGAAATGCACGTTTATGTCTTCCATCGGCACCACCTGGCTGTAGCCGCCGCCGGCAGCGCCGCCTTTTATGCCGAATACCGGACCGAGCGACGGTTCGCGGAGCGCAAGCGTAACCTTTTTGCCCAGCTTCGCAAAGGCCTGTGCAAGGCCGACCGAAGTCGTCGTTTTGCCCTCTCCGGCGGGCGTCGGGGTGATGGCCGTGACCAGTATCAGTTTGCCGTCTTTGTTGTTTTTTATTTTTTCCCAGAGATCGAAGCTGACTTTTGCCTTATATCTGCCATACAGTTCCAGATCGTCCTCTTCTATTCCGAGTTTTGCCGCTACTTTCGTTATCGGTTCCATCTCGGTCTGCTGCGCTATTTCGATATCGCTCAGATAAGACACCTTGCCACACTCCTCTTGAATTCTGTGTTAAAGTCACATACGCCAGACTGAATACTGCCTGTCGATTAATTATTTTACCATTTTATCATACGTAGTGTAAATGTCAGCATATTTTCTAACAATTATAGGTATTTAAACATAAATCTCCGTATTTAATACGAATCGCCTATAAAACAGATAAAACAACGATAAAAACATAATAATTTAAACCTTTCGTCAGACGGGCCCCGCCTCCGCAAAGCTTCTTATAATGTTAAAATTGATGGCGGGAAGCAGCTTATGCGCTTTATCAAAAGAGAAAATATAGCAGGTATCGATATGAAAAGATCTCTTGCAGACATAATGATAAACAGGATATTGACCGCGGCGCTCACCTTTGCGCTCTTTGCCGCATTTTGTCCGTCCCCTGCCGCCGCGGTGACTGCGGAAGATCTGAAGCCGGCGGTCTTTGAGGCGCTCGGGCACAGCGTGCCGCAGAAATATTTTTCCGGCTATGAAGGTCCGCTGACGCACAAAGACGCAATGCGGCTCTGTCTTGAAGCTATGGGCTGGGACTTCGTCATCAGGGCGATAGATCAGATAGGGATCCTGCCCGAATGGCCCGAAGCGGAGGGTGTTTCATTTATTGCGAGGACCATGTCCCCCGCGCCGCCGGAAGCGCTTGTTTTACGGCCTGACGAACCGCTGGAGGAGGAAACGACGAAAGCGCTGTCGGAGTGGCTTGAGAAATGCAGCGAAAATGTCCGCTGGAAAGCCTCCTTCGCGTATAACGACACTGAACTCATCATGATAAAACGGGGGATAGGAGATCCTGAAGGTCCCGCAAACGGAGACATCGAAAACGGCAAAAACGAACCTCTATTTGCCGCGCTTCTTGCCGTGGATATGAAAAACGTGCCCTGCCAGATCGCAACGGCCGTCATGGTAGGCGCGAACAAAGCGCCGCTTGCCACGATAGCGGCGGAAAATTTCGGCGTCATCGGCGGAATCAACGGCGGATATTTTGCAGGCGCAAAGCCGATAGGGGTGCTGCGGCGGCAGGGGTATACCGACAGCGCTAAGTTCTGGCCCAACAGGTCGGCTTTCGGATGGAACGAGAACGGGGAGTATATTTTTATAGACGGCAAGTACACCGCAAGCATATCAGGCGATCACCGCTTCGACAAATTCACAGAAGTCCTTCAGGCGGGGCCGCTGCTGATCAAGGACGGCGCCCCGTCGCCGAATACCGAAAAGATTCACCCGTCTGTCCTGGATCTCCGTCATCCGCGCACCTTCGTGGCCTCAAGCGGGAAGCGTATCTTCTGGGGGGTAGTGGACGGCAGGGACAGCATGCACAGCGTAGGCATGACGATAGAGGAACTGCGCACTTTCTGCTCGCAGCTCTCATTTATTTCGGCGCTGAATCTTGACGGGGGCGGTTCAAGCTCGCTCTGGTGGAGGGGGATGACCTTTTCGCTGCCAAGCAACGCAAGCGACAGAGAACGTCCTATCCCTTACGCTATTCTGATGTTCGAGCCGGGGTCCGGCGTAAGGCAGTAGCGCGCAGCCGCATAACAGCAATATTACGAGGCATGAAAAAACCGGCGCCGCACGATTCCCGCGCACGCCGGTCTCGTTTACCGGCATCTTAGCCGGACGGCTGCGTCAGTTCCTCACGGTGACCTCTTCGCCGCCGGTCAGGTTGTTGCCGCCGAAGACGATCACCTCTTCGCCGGGAGCGAGCCCTTCCGTTATCTGCACGCGCGAGCCGTCTTTGACGCCCGTTTTGACAGCGCGCATCTCGGCTTTGCCGTCTTTCACGAGAAATATGTAGAAACCGCTGTCGCCGCTGTGAAGAGCGCCTTCGGGAACTGTCACAGCGTTAATGTATTCTCTTTCGATTATTGCCGCTTCGCCGAACATGCCGGGGCGCAGACGTCCGCCGGCCTGCTTTTCATTATCAAGGAACAATTCAACGCTGCTGGTGCGCGTCGCGGGGTCTACATACTGGTCTATCCTCGATACTCTGCCCTCGAACGTTTCACCGGGAAGCGCGTCAAAGCGCAGGCGCACCGGCATGCCGGTCTTTACCGCGAATATCTTTGATTCGGGGATCCTCATGGTGGCCTTCAGGCGTCCTGGATCCGCAATGTCAAGCACCGGAGATGAAGGCGAGATCATAGCGCCTGCCGTCAGACTGTAATCGTCAAGTACCACGCCGTCCATCGGGGCCCTTATTATGTAGTCGTCCTTTGCAGAGGCGACGCGCGCCGATTCCGCGGCGTACTGCCGCTCTTTTGCGCGCGCCGCACTGTAGGCGGCCGTCATGCTGACATACTCGGTCTCCATCGCGTCAAGCTGCTGCTTCGTGCTGAAGCCCTCTTTTTCAAGCCTGCGGTAGCGTTCGACGTTCGTTTTAGCGTTCTGCATCTGCGCCTTTGCCTTCTCGCTGTCCGCGCGCGCCGACGCCGCCTGGGCCGCGGCGGAAAGTATCAGCGCGTCCTGCTGTTCATGTTCAAGCACGCCCACCTGCTGCCCGCGGCGGACTCTGTCGCCGGTCTTCACTGAGAGGGAGAGAAGCCTGCCTGTGACGCGCGGCAGGACCTTTACCCTTTTTTCAGCCTCTACCGACATACTCTGGACGATCTTCTCCGACACCGTTTTATCTGCCGCGGCTTTTTCGGTTTTTACTATAGCGGCTGCGATCTGCGGTTTCGTTTCGGCCTTTTTTGCCGCAAGGGGATTTCCGTGCCCGCTGTAATAACGCGCAGCCGCAGCTGCCGCCGCTATTGCTATAACTGTTAATATAACTTTTCCAGTAGTTTTCATGCCGGCTGTTTAATGCTCCTCTCCATCCCATGAGACGATCGTGCCTTCCGTCACCTTAAGGGCGACCGAAGCTATCAGACAGTTGTAAAGCGCCCGGTTATACTCGAGCTGCGCGCGAGTAAGCCCCGACTGCGCGTCAAGAAGATCGAGCTGCGGCGTAACGCCCTCGCGGTAGCCTATCTCTGCGAGGCGCAGCGTCTCCTTCGCGAGCTCAAGGGCTTTTTCCTGTGCCCTCATACTTTTGCGGCTCGTTATTATATCAGTCCATGCAGTCTCGATCTCGGATTTTATATCAAGATCCTTCTGCTCAAGCGCTATCCTGTTCTGCTCCTGCACGGCTTTTGCGGCGATGACGGCGCTGCGGGAGACGTTTCTGTCAAACACCGGGATAGCAAGGGATATCTCGGCGCGCCAGCTATCCCCACTGTCGTCCCTCTGACGGTACGGGTTGGTCCAGCCGCTCGACAGTCCCGCCGTCAGCTTCGGCAGCATCGCGCTTCTTTCGATCTTTATCTGGTTTTCCTGATAGCGTATCTGTTCTTCCAGACGCTTTTTGTCAGCACGGAAGCGCTGTGCCAGTTCGAGTGACGCAGCCTTGTCTTCCGGCTCGGCCGGCTCGTAGAGGTCGCCTGAAACAGGGCGGCTGTTCTTCGGCTCTATCCCCATATAGTTCATCAGAGATATCAGCGAGCTTTCAAAGAGCCCGTGCGCGGTAGCAAGGTTGGCCATGTTTCCGGCAAGCTGCTGTCCCGCGCGTATCTCTTCCAGCCTGTTGGCAAGACCGAGCTCCAGCATTTTCCGCACCTGCTTCAGGTGCATCTCTGATGTGGTAACGGCCGCTTCCTCGGCCTCTATCTGCTTTTTCCTAAGAGACACGTTGTAAAAGAGTGCGTAAAGCTCGCCCGCCGCGCTGTTTTCCGCGTCTGCCACCGCCATGTCTGCCAGTGTCTTTACCTGCGGCGCCTGTGCGCGGATAGCGCTGTTTCTGCCTCCGGTATACAGCTCCTGTTCGAGGGCGGCTGCGATGCCCCTGCTGTCGCTCCTGTCGGAGCCGTCACTCGTCTGCGGCTCGCGCTGTATATCGGCCACAGCTGCCACCGATATCGCTGGAAGCCGCGTACCGTCGGCCTTTATCCTGAATGCGTCGGCTTTTACCAGATCCTGCCTCAGCCTCTTCAGTTCGGCGTTGTTCTCTAAAGTCAGCCTGAGCGCTTCCTTGATATCAAGCGGCGCACTGTCGGCATATGCCGCCGTGCAGAGCGCGGCAAGAAACGAAAATACAAGAAAAACACCCCTGTTTATCTTCATCTGCCGCTTCCTCCCTGACGTCTGAGTCTCATATATGCGTTGTAGCGGCGCACCCTGCCGCGCACTTTATCCATTATATCGTCAAGTATCAGATAGACGACCGGTATGACCAGCAGCGTAAGCATCGTGGAAGTGAAGAGGCCGCCTATTACCGCGACAGACATCGGCTGCCTGATCTCGCCGCCGGGGGAAAGGGCGAGCGCCACGGGCATCGAACCGACCATCGTGGAGACCGTCGTCATAAGTATGGCGCGAAGCCTCAGCGGTCCTGCCTTAAGAACTGCCGTTATCTTATCGTCACCCGCCGCGCGCAGCTGGTTGATGAAATCGACCAGCAGTATGGCGTTGTTGACGACGACTCCGACAAGAAGGATTATTCCCATGAAGCTCATCACGGAAAGACGCAGCCCCATAAGGGCCAGCAGACCGAAGGAGCCTGCGGTCATCAGCGGCAGCGAGAACATTACCGTAAAGGGGTGGATAAACGATTCAAACTGTATCGCCATAACGATGTAAACGAGAACGATGGCGAAGATCAGCGCCGTAAGCATATAGCCGAAGCTTTCCTTCATATGCTCGGAGTCTCCTGCCGGCACCATGCTGTACGTGCCGTCGTGCGGGGCGTATTTCCGGAAGACTTCCTCCATTATCTTTATCCCGTCGCCGGGAGATATCCCCTCGACGTTCGCGCCTATCTGCAGCGAACGCTGGCGGTTGTATCTTTTTATCACGTTGGGCGCTTTGCCGACAGAGCTTCTTACGATACCCTCCGCCGGTATCGTCTTGCCGCCCTTCGTGGTGATAAGCGTCTTCATGACCTTCTCCGGGTCGTTTCTGCCGTCATTTTCGGAGCGCAGCACTATATCGTAGCGGTAGCCGCCGTCATTGAAGGAGCCGCTCTTGTCCCCCGCGAACCAGGTGAGCATCTCGTCGGAGAGATCTCTTATGCTTATATTCAGATCATCGGCAAGGGCCCTGTTGAGCGCCAGGTTAATGCGCGGCTTGTTCATCTGCAGGTCTGTCGTGATATCGACGAGCCCGCGTGAATTTTCAGCCAGATCCTTCTTTATAAGCTCTCCCAGCTCGGCAAGGGCCTCACTCGTCGGCCCCTGTATCACGAGCGTGATATCGGAACCGCCCCAGGTCCCCATCTTTATATCCGCATCGCGGAAACACATCAGCTTTTCGCGCAGACGCTTCATTATGACAGGCGCGCGCGGGCGCAGCTTTCTGTCTATCAGCTCTATATTCAGATTAGATTTGTAGACCTCCTGTCCCGCGCCGCTGCCGACTACGCCGTAAGTGTAGGCGACGGCTTCATCCTGCTGGATCATGTCCACCATATCTTTGGTGACCTGATCGGTGACCTCAAGCGCAGTATCCGCCGGCAGCTCGACTTCCACGCGCAGACGTCCCTGGTCCTCGTTCGGGAAGAACTCGGTGCCGAGCGTCGACGCTATACCCACGCCAAGCGCAAAAAGGGCGCCTGCGGCAAGCAGGACCGTGAGCCTGTGGCGCACCGCAAAGCCCAGCGCTGTGCGGTAACGTCCCTCCAGCCAGAGGAACGGGGTTTCCATCGCACGCTGCAGCGCAGAAGGCGCCTTGCTGCGCCCGAGCAGCCGCGAGCACAAAAACGGCGTCAGCGTGAGCGAGATTATCAGAGAGATGGATATCGTAGTGGCGACAGTCACGCCGAAGGAGTTGAAAAAGCGCCCCATCATGCCGCCCATAAACGCGACGGGCACAAAGACCGCAAGCGTCGTGGCAGCGCCCGCAAGCACCGCGAAGGCCACTTCGCCCGCGCCGTCTTCCGCCGCGCGGAAAGCGCTTTTGCCGCTGTCCTTGTGGCGCGAGATATTTTCCATAACGACCGTCGTGGCGTCTACGACCATCCCGACAGCAAGAGAGAGCCCCATCATCGACATGTTGTTTATCGTGATCCCCATCCAGTACAGCATGGACATACTGCCCAAAAGACAGACCGGTATCGTGATAACGGCGATGAAGGTCGCGCGGATGGTCCTCAGGAAGAGGAACATTATAACGGAAGTGAGGCAGACCGACAGCACTATGTCCCAGAAGACTCCGTTCATGGAACTCAGGATGAATCTTGCGTTGTCGGAAGCCACTACAAGCTGTGTGCCGGGAGGGGCGATGTTGTTCAGTTCCTTTATCCTTTCGCGCACCAGACGGGAAAGCAGGACTTCATTGGCTCCCTTCTGTTTGCGCACCATGACCATGATGGTCGGTTTGCCCTCGTAGAGCGATCCGCTGCGCTTGTCCTCAAAGCCGTCTTCAATGCGCGCAACGTCGCGCAGGCGAATGACCGCGCCTTTTCTGACCGCGACAGGCAGATACTCCATCTCAGCGGCGGAGGAGTATTCCCCTTCTATCCTTATTCCGTATTCCCGGGTGCCTGTCTCTACGCGTCCTGCGGGCAGCTCAACATGCTTGTTGTATATCGCGTTTTTGATATCCTTTGTCGTAAGCCCGTAGTTTTCAAGATCTCTCGGACGCAGCCAGACGCGCATCTCACGGTCGCGGAAACCGGCAAGCTGCACGCCTCCGACGCCTTTCACCGTCTGAAGGCGCTCGGTCACGATCTTGTCAACGAAGCGGGACAGTGTCTTCATATCGGTGCGGCCGTCGTTTTTGACGGCTATATTCATGATCGGGCGATCCGACGGGTCGAATTTATCTACCTGCGGATCGTCACAGTCGTCGGGAAGGCGGTTGGTCGCCATGCTGACCTTGCCGCGCACGTCGGCCGCGGCGAAATCAATATTTCTGTCGAGTTCGAACTCGATGACGATAACCGAACGTCCCTCGTAGCTGCTCGAACTCATATTTTTGATACCCTCTATCGTGTTTATGCGCGCTTCCAGTACGTCGGTAACATCGTTGTCGATAATCGCGGGGCTTGCGCCGTCCATGTTGGTTCGCACGACGACGATGGGGAATTCCACGTTCGGCATCCTCTCGACGCCGAGGTTTTTGTATGAATAAATTCCGAATACGACTGTCGCGATCGTGAGTATAAGGACGGTGACCGGTCGTCGCAGCGAAATATCTGTAATCTTCATGTATTTGATCACTCCCGGCAAAAAACGGCGGAAATCTGACACGTTACGATATTATACAGCCGTTATGTGTGAATTTTATGACACTTATATAAATGCAATGTATAACATGCCGGGCGTCGTCCCGGCTTATACCTGCCGCGGCTTTTGCGTGTATAATACTATAGTTACATAATTTATCAGGGAGGTTTTTTTTTGGCGGGGAAACGAAAGAGCGGAGTCATTATGCATATATCGTCGCTCCCCGGAGAATTCGGCTCCGGCGACTTCGGAAGCTGCGCGCGGAGATTTGCCGGCATGCTGGCAGACGCCGGATTTTCGATATGGCAGATACTGCCGCTGACTCCCGTCGACCCGGCGCTCGGAAATTCTCCGTACAGCTCATCTTCGGCCTTTGCCGGAAACCGTATGTTCATAAGTCCTGAACTGCTCTGCGAAGAGGGGCTTATAAAGCCGGAGGATGCGGACAGGTTCAAAACCGCTTCCGGAAGGCATTCAGACCACGAGCATGCCTCTTTCTGCCGGAAACAGCTGCTTGATGCAGCGTTCAAAAACTTTATTCAGGAAAACGAAAACTTTAAACCTCTGCGCTCAGGCTTTGCCCGCTTTTGCGCGCAAGAGACCTTCTGGCTTGACGATTACGCTCTTTTCCGCGTGATAAAAGAGAATAACGGCGGGCGCAGCTGGACAGACTGGCCGCATGGGCTCGCCTTCAGGGAAAAAGCCGCTGTTGCCGCATTTTCGCTTGAACACGCTCATGAGATACTCTTCGTCAAATTCGAGCAGTTTATCTTCTTCAGACAGCTTGAGGCGCTCTCTTCCTTCTGCGCCGGGCTCGGCGTGACTATCTTCGGAGATGTTCCGATCTACACTGCCCATGACAGCGCTGACGTATGGTCGCACAGGGAGCTCTTCTGCCTGGAGGCTGACGGCTCGCAGCGCGGGCAGGCCGGCGTTCCTCCCGACTATTTCAGCAGGACCGGACAGTTGTGGGGAAACCCGCTCTATGACTGGGGAAAAATGAAACGCGACGGTTTTGTCTGGTGGCGCAGACGTCTGGCCCATATGCTCAGATACTGCGGCATGATACGCATAGACCACTTCAGGGGGCTCTGCGCATACTGGGATATACCGGCAGGCGAAAAAACAGCCGAAAAGGGCCGCTGGAGACATGCCGCGGGCAGGGAGATGCTTGCCGCATTCAGCAGCGATATCAAAGGCGCCCCGCTGCCGCTCGTCGCAGAAGACCTGGGGATCATAACCGATGATGTAAGGCAGCTTATGCAGGAATTTGCGCTGCCGGGCATGAGCGTGCTGCTCTTTGCGTTCGGCAGCGGCGCGGATAATCCATACCTGCCGCATAATGTCGGGCGCCGCTCAGTCATCTATACCGGCACGCACGACAACGACACGGTGCGCGGCTGGTGGGAGACCGGCGCTTCGGACGCCGAAAAAGAAAGTTTTGCCGACTATGCGGGAACGGAAATAACTTCCGAAAACGCGGCCCGCGTCATGATACGCCTTGCGCTCTCATCCGCGGCGGACACAGCCGTGATACCGATGCAGGATATACTGGGACTCGGCTCCGAATGCCGCATGAATACGCCCTCCCGTCCCCTCGGCAACTGGGCATGGCGTATGCTGCCCTCTGAACTTGCCGGCTTCTCCGCGGAGCCCTGCGCTTTTTACAAAAAGATGAACGGCATTTACGGACGTTAAGGCAGAGCAGCGATGAATTACATTACTCCGCCGAGATATCTTTACCGCCGGGCGGGAAGAGACTACCGCGAGCTTATATTCTTCGCCTTTATGGCCGCCGCTCTTTTCCTGAAATTTTACTTTCTTGAGGGCGTGGTCTCAAGCCGCGTGCCCCGCAGCCCTCTTTCCATGGCTGCGTCAGCAGCTTTCTGCATTATCGCGGTATCGCTTCTTTCTCTGTGCTGGAGACGCGTCCGCCTGCCGCTCTCACTGGGCGCCGACTTTCTGCTGACGCTGCTGGTCCTGACGGACGTCCTCCATATGCGCTTCTACTCCGATCTCTTTTCTCTGCACAACATCGGGCTCTCCGCTCAGGTAGCCGATGTTTCGGAGTCGGTGACCGCGCTCATATCCGTAAAAGACGTCCTCCGGTTCGCGGATATCCCGCTGCTGTACCTTTATTACCGGGTCTTCAGGCGCATATCCGTGCACCCGTTCTTTCGTGCGGTAACTGCAAAACGTCTTGCCTGCACCTCTCTCCTGATCGCTTTGTCGGCAGGCGTTACAGCGTGGCACATACACAGCTACAACAGGAAGATACGCGGCGTGCTGCGCTCAATGTGGGACAGGCCCGCGGTATGCAGCAATGTCGGAGCGGTGACATACCATCTGGCAGACACATGGAACGCGATACGCGATCTTGCCGGGAAACAGAGACTGCGCCAAAGCGATATCGAAAAAACAAAAGAGCGGTACGAAGCGCAGATCGATTCTTACCGCACCCCGCCGGCAGGCGTATTCGGCGCCGCCAAAGGCAAAAACCTTATAGTCATACAGGTGGAATCCCTTCAGCAATTCGCGATCGGGCTCAGATTTGACGGGCGTGAAGTCACGCCGAATCTGAACGAATTCGTACGGAATGCCTCTTTTGCCGGATCCGTGTACAACCAGACCAGTTCTGGAAACAGCTCCGACGCGGAATTTCTGGTAAACGCAGGACTTTATCCCTCCGCGGCCGGGGTCGCCTATACGCGCTTTGCCGGCAACAGCTACGACGGTCTGCCGAAATACCTGCGTGAAAAGGGTTATCGGACCGTTGCGATGCACGGCGACAAAGCCGGTTTCTGGAACAGGGGGCATATGTATCCCGCACTCGGCTTTGAGCGCTTCGTCAGCAAGAAGGATTATCAGATAGACGAGGTCATCGGAATGGGACTGAGCGACGCCAGTTTCTTCAGACAGTCGCTGGCAATGCTGAAAAATGAGAAACAGCCCTTCTATGCCTTTCTGATAACGCTCTCGAGTCATTACCCCTTCAACTGGGACGCGCTCAAAAAGCGCGCGGATTTCGGCATCGGCGATTACAAAGACACCGTCGTCGGGAACTATATGAGCGCGATACACTATCTTGACCGTGAATTCGGCTCCTTTATCGCGGGGCTTAAGGAATCAGGATTATATGACAGAAGCGTTATCGCGGTATACGGAGACCATACGGCGATACCGCGCTGGGACGCAGCCGCGCTTTCCAGGCTGCTCGGGAAAGACCTTTCGAAGGACCATATCTGGAGGTATATGCAGCGTGTGCCTCTCGTGATCAGCGTCCCGGGAGTGAAGGCGCTGCCTGCCGGCAAAAAGAATTCCTTCGGCCTGATAAGTCTGCCGCGGACATTGTCGCTGCTCTTAGGCTTTGATCTGCGGCGCGGCTTCGGCGCGGACATCTTCGATGATACGCCCCGCCCCGTCATATTCCGCAGCGGCTCGTATATAATAGGTGATGTTTTTGTCATGCCGCAGAACAAAAGCGCCGTCGACATAAAGACCGGGGAAGAAAAAAACTTTGACGAATACGGCAAAATGACTTCTCTTGTGGAGGAAACGCTTGCGGCAAGTGATATGATACTGGAGCACGACCTGATGCCGCGCATGTCCGAAAACATGAAGGAGGCCGTCAGATGAGGATACCTTCAAAAGATGATCCGCTGAAGCTGGGCGGCCCGGCATTTTCTGCGCTGATTTTCGCGCTCCTGTGGCTGAAATTCTTCAGCGTGGACTATGCGGTCGCCGACGTTTTGAACTGGCCTTCCTTCGGCACTTTATCCTTCCATATGCTGAGACATTCGCTGCGCGCGCTTGCTGTCTGCCTGCCGTCACTCGGCGCCATCATATGTTTCGCGCTGCCGCTGGCGCTTGTGCCGCAAAAGCTTCGCACGGCGGCCCTTTTGATCCTCGATCTGCTGCTCTCGGTGCTTATCCTGACAGACAGGCTTTTCGTGCGCTATTACGGAGACATATTCATATTCCACGATCTTATGCTTCTGCCGCAGACAGGACTGATAACCAAATCGATCTGGGCGCTCACGACCCCGGGTGACCTGCTGCTGTTCGCAGACATTCTGCTGCTTGTATGGCTGATCAGAAGCGGCAGGATGCAGGTCACTTTCTGTAATAAAAAGAAAACGGTGCTCTGCGTATCCGCCGTGCTGCTCATTCTCTCCGCCGCGGTGCAGTACGGAGCTGTATGGCATCTTAAAGAATTCCGCCCGAATATAATAAACGCGATGTACGACCGTCTTTCCGTCTGCGCATGGATCAGCTCCGCGACATTTCACTGGTGGGACGCGATAACGCTCACAAAAAAAGCGCTTACGCCGCGGTATGTCCCCTATGACGCCGTCAATGAGATCTCGGCATGGTTCGCGTCGCGCCGGTATGCGCCGCACCGGGGGACACGCGCCAAAAATCTTATTCTTGTACAGTGTGAAGCGCTGCAGTACTTCGCGGTAGACCTTGCGATTGGCGGCGTCCCGGTAACTCCCAACCTCAACCGCTTCAAAAACGAATGTTTCTACTTCCCCAATACCTGGAGCCAGGCCGCCGGAGGCAACAGCGCTGACGCGGAATTCATGGCCAACACCGGCTTTTTCCCGGCGGCTTCCGGAGCCGCCTATACGCTCTACGCCGACAACGACTATAATTCGCTCGCTCTTGCGATGCGGCGCAGGGGCGCAAGGGCCGTCGTGATACAGGGAACCAAAAGCGCCTTCTGGAACTGTCACAGGATGCATCCTAAGCTGCGCTTCAACAAACAGTACAGCCATAACACTTATCCGCACGACGAAGCCATCGGACTCGGGCTCAGCGACAGGGTCATATTCGGGCACGCCCTTGAGATACTGGACGATATGAAAACACCGTTCTATATGTTCATCGTAACGCTCACGAGCCACCATCCGTTCGACTTTGAAGGCATACCGAAAGATTCGCTGCCGCTGCCGGATGAACTCAAAAACACGCTCACCGGCAACTATCTGCTTGCGCTCAACTACTTCGACAAACAGTTCGGCATGTTCGTGGAGGGGCTGCGCAAAAAAGGACTGCTCGAGAAATGTGTGATAGCGGTCTACGGCGACCACCCGGCGATACCTAAAGCGCACAAGGAAGAGCTGGGGAAGCTGCTGGACATGAAGATACAAAGCGCCGCTGACTGGAAATACACCCGCCGCGTCGCCTTTATGCTGCATACGCCGGAAAGTATGAAAAAACCGCGCGTATATTCGCGCAACGCGGGGCATATGGACATACTGCCGACGGTATCCGCGCTGCTCGGTCTGGATATCACGACGACCTTCGGCAGCGATCTGCTGAGAGACGCTTCGGATGAACTTGTGGTGTTCCGCAACGGAAGCTACATAACCGGCAATGATTTCGTCGAGCCGGCAGCCGGCACCGCTACGAACATATACACCGGAGTCTCCGAAAGCTCCAATGTTTATTCCGCGGAGACGGAAGACGCGGAAAAGCGCCTGCGCTACAGCGATCTGATCCTGGAAAACAACCTTATCAGGGAGATAACTGAAAAGTGACATTGTAATTCCGGCGCAAGGCAGTTATGATAGTTATGTATGCAAAGAGACAAAGGTGGCCTGATTTATGAACCGGACAGAATTATTTTACTGGCTTATCTGGTGGGGCTGGTGGATCATACAGTTCATCCTTTATACCTTCCTCACGGCGCTGATCTGCGACGGCGTTTACCAGCTGCTCGTAAGCATCCGCGGTTTCTGGAGCCAGAAAAATATGCCTCAGGCGAAGCGCTACCGCAGATTCGCCGTACTGGTGCCTGCCCATAACGAGGCCGCGGTCATAACGCCGCTGCTTGAGAGTCTCGCCGGACAAAACTACCCGAAAAACTGCTATAAGGTCTATGCCTCATGCGACAACTGCACAGACAACACGGCGGAGCTTGCCCGCGCCCACGGAGCCGTTGCGCTTGAGCGCTTCGACAAAGAGCACAACGGCAAAACATGGAACGTGCGCTGGGCGCTTACAAAGATACCGTTTGAAGAGACAGACGCGCTTGCTATGTTCGACGCCGATAACCTCGCGGACAGAAATTTCCTTATGGAAATGAACAACTACATGGAGCTCCATCCGGAAGCCGAAGCCATACAGGGAGTGCTCGACGTAAAGAATCCGGACGACAACTGGCTGACACGCTCATATGCGCTCGCTTACTGGTTCACGAACCGCTTCTGGCAGCTGGCGCGCGGACTGTGGGGGCTTTCCTGCACGCTGGGCGGCACCGGGCTCGTGATACGGACCGCAACGCTCGCAAGAGTCGGCTGGGACTTAAAAAGCCTGACCGAAGACCTTGAAATGTCGACCCGTCTGATACTCTCCGGCAGCAGGATCCACTGGAACGACGCAGCCGTGATATACGACGAAAAGCCGCAGGATCTGGCGGTGTCGAGGCGTCAGCGCACACGCTGGATGCAGGGGCATTACTGGGTATTCTGGCATTACGGCTGGGATGTGCTGAAGGCGTTCTTCGTGACAGGGCGCATCCAGTATCTCGATCTCTTTCTTTATCTTCTCGCGCCGCTCAAATCATGCCTCGGGATAATAATCATGATAGGAGGCATGGCCTTCACTCTGGTGAACAACATGCTGCTCTATCCCTCATCCGACATTCCGCAGTCCGCGTTCGAATGGGCGCTCTTCTTCGGGCTGCCGATCTTCTCGATAATATTTTTCTGCCTGCTCTGTGCTGTGGCAGGCCCCTCTTTCCATGAAAAAAGATTTACGCTCAGGTATGTAAAGGATACATTTGCTTATTTCTGGTTCGGTCTGACATGGATACCGATACTCTTTAAAGCCCCCTTCCTCGCAAAAGACCAGGGCAACTGGGCCAAGACCGAACATACCCGCGGCATCTCCATAGGCGACGTGGGCAGGCAGTAGGGGCAAAAGAATGAAGCAGCTGTCGCTGTTAAGATCGCGGCGTTTCCTGCCGCTTTTCATAACACAGTTTGCCAGCGCCTTCAATGATAATCTTTTCAAAAACGCGATAGTCACGCTCATCACCTTCCGCCTTGCCGAAGAATACGGTTTTGATTCCGGCGTCGTGATAACACTGGTATTCGGAGTATATATCCTGCCTTATATCCCATTTTCGTCGCTTGCGGGACAGCTGGCCGACAAATACGAAAAGTCCGCTCTTATCTGCAAAATAAGAATAGCTGAGATGCTGCTCTCATTCTGCGCGGCGGCGGCCCTAATCTGCGAGAGCCTCTGGTGGCTTGTGATACTGCTTTTCCTTATGAGCACAAAATCCGCCTTCTTCGGGCCGATGAAGTTCAGCATTCTTCCGCAGCACCTTGCGGAAGACGAGCTCGTCGCCGGGAACGGCCTTGTAAGCGCGGGGACAAACATTGCGATAATAACAGGCACTCTTTTCGGCGGGCTCTTCATAATGTCCCCGTACGGCAGCTTTAAGGTATCTGCAGGCATCATAGGTGTCGCCGCTGCAGGATACATCTCCGCACGCTTTATACCGCAGGCTGCTTCCTCTGCGCCCGACCTTGCGGTCGACAGAAATATCTTCCGCTCCACGGCCGCGATGCTCTCATATCCGTTCTCCGACAGGAAGATATTCCTTTCGATGCTCGGCATATGCTGGTTTTATTTCCTTGGATCGGTATTCCTCGCGCAGCTCCCTTCTTTTACCAAATTTGCGATGGGAGGGAACGAACAGGTCTCCACATTCTTCCTCGTGGTATTCTCGCTCGGGGTCGGCGCCGGATCCGTATTATGCAATAAGCTGCTTCACGGGCGGGTAAGCGGCAGATATCTTTCTCTGAGCCTTGCCGGAGTCAGCATATTCACTCTCCTGCTCTATCTGATCAGTTTGAAGACGCCGCACGGCGGCAGCCTGCTTCCCCTTTCCGGCTTTATCTCCCGTCCTCAGGCTCTGGGCGTGATCCTTTCTATGTTCATGGTAGCAGTGGGCGGCGGGCTCTACAGCGTCCCGGTATATGCGATACTGCAGAAGGTGACGCCGTCGGCTTATATGTCGCGCGTGATAGCGTCGCTGAATGTGATGACATCGCTTGCCATGGTGGCTGCGGTCGGGATGTGCGCCGCGATGCTGGCGCTGGGGAGCGGCGTGAACGCGGTCTTTCTCGCGCTTGCGGCGCTCAACATATTTGCGATACCGCTCGCGGAAAGGATCAGAAAAGCAAATGATGGATGAGACGGAACTGAGAAAAGAGATCATAAAGACCGCGCTTGATATGCACAGGAGCGGCCTTGTACAGGGGACGGGCGGAAATTTCAGCGTGCGCTGCGCCGGCGGGTTCATAATAACCCCGTCGGGCATGGATTACGCATTGCTTGCGCCTGAGGATCTGCCGAAGCTTTCTCCCGACTGCGAGCTCATCGAAGGCACAAGAACTCCTTCGATCGAAAGCGCGCTCCATGCCGCGGTCTACCGCATGCGCCCCGACGTGAACGCCGTAGCGCACACGCATTCACTCTATGCTACGGCGGCGTCAGCTCTGAGGCGTCCTCTTCCCTGTCTGACGGACAATCAGGCGGTAATGTTCGGAGGAGATATCCCCACGGCACGTCACGCGCCCATCGGGACGCCGGCGCTTGCCGAAAACGTTTCCGCGGCGCTTGCGGGAGGCGCTGCTGTGCTGATGGCAAACCACGGAGCTCTGTGTGTCGGAAAAGATCTGCGTCAGGCAGCCGATCGCTGCTGTATGCTTGAATTATTTGCGAAAATATTCTTCACTGCCGCATCTGCGGGAGGGGGGACCGCGCTGAGCAGTGAAGAGGCGGCAGAAGAAGCCGCCGACATAGCTGCGCGTTACGGACAGAAGTAAAGCTTTTCGTGCAGGCGTTATCAGGATAAAAAAACAGACCTGCCTCATCGGCGGTCTGTTTTTTAAAACTTATCCAAAACTTATTTGTAATACAAATTTACAGCGAGATCGCGCTCACCGGGCAGGTAGCCGCGCAGGCGCCGCACTCTACGCAGGTGTCCGCATCAACGGAAGCTTTGCCGTCGTTTACGGAAATAGCAGAAACGGGGCATACGCCGACGCAGGCTTCGCAGCCTACGCATACTGACTGATCAACTGTTGCCTTGGCCATATTAAGATGTCCTCCTTAATTTTATCTGCATATTGCATAGGGATATATCCCTCTCATCATGTTATTGTATCGTGAAAACTTCCGGCTTTCAACTGTTATTTTCATGACAAAAGTAAGCATGTTCAGGCGCGCCGCGCAGGCGTACGCCGTAATTTTATAACATCATGCATATCAGATCTGCATTATTTAATGTAACATGCACAACCATTAGTATTTTTGCTATGGACAAAACAATATTAATGCAATAAAATCAAAGACAGTAAGAAAGCAGCTAAGCCTGCATTTTTATGCTGTTTTTATCGTTTTTCCTGAATCATATGCAGACGGGGAGGTGCCTCACAAAAAAACAAAATAATAAGATACGGTGTTTTTTGTTATCTTTGTAATCGGTTTTTATACATCCAAAAGGAGAGTGAAATTTTATGAGTAATGAAAAAGCGCGGGAACCAAAGACACCTTCATTAGCGCTTTCTGTCCTTGTTTTTCTTATCGTAGCAGTACTTATCGGCATGGCAGTTCTCAAGTGGGAGACTGACATCCATCTTATCCTCATATTCGGTGCGCTGCTTGCCGGCTGCGTCGGCGTTTTCTACTTGGGAAATCCCTACTCAAAAGTTGAAAAAGGCGTTATCGAGGGCATTATGGTGGGCATGCAGGCATGCCTCATCCTTTACACGGTCGGGCCGCTGGTCGGTTCATGGATCTGCAGCGGAGTCGTGCCGAGCATGATCTACTACGGTCTCTCAATTCTGTCTCCGTCTATATTCCTTCTTGCAACACTTATCATCTGCTCGATAGTATCGCTCTCGACCGGTACTTCCTGGGGCACGGCGGGAACGGTCGGCATCGCGATTCTCGGTATAGCGACCGGTCTTGGCATCCCGGCCCCTCTGACAGCCGGTATCATCATCTGCGGCGGCTATTTCGGAGACAAGATGTCGCCTCTCTCTGACACCACGAACCTGGCCCCTGCGGTAGCCGGCACAGACCTCTTCCAGCATATCCGCGCGATGTGCTGGACATCCGGGCCGACGTACTGCATCGTCATCGTGATCACGCTTGTTCTCGGCTTCCGTTATGCCGGCGGAGAACTTGACTACAGCAAGATAGAAGCAATAAAGACACTGCTTGCCGCGGAATTCTGGATCAGCCCGATCACACTTATTGCCCCGCTGGCGGTCATCGTGCTGTCTGCAATGCGCAAACCGGCTATACCTGCCCTTTGGGTCGGCGTGTTCATCGCGGTGATATTTGCACTCTTCCAGGGCGTAAGCATCGGCGACCTGCTGGGCATCATGCAGGACGGCTACTCGCCGGCACTGTCCGCTGAGATCGCTGACGCCGCCGAAGACGCAGGAGCCCTCGCAAAACTGCTCGGCGACAACAACATCACGCTTGAGGCCGGCGTTGTGGCCGAAGCGGCAAAAGACATAGTTTCGCTTATGGAACGCGGCGGTCTGCAGTCGATGAACTGGACGATATCCCTTATCCTCTGCGCCTTCTCCTTCGGCTGCACGATGGAGAGCTGCGGTTTCCTGAAAGTCATGCTCAACGCGATAATGAAACCCGTCAAGTCAGTGACCGGTCTCGTAGTTGCCGTTATCGCCTCCTGCCTCATCTGCGACATATTCCTCGGCGACCAGTATCTGTCGATAGCAATGCCGGGTACGATGTTCAAGAGCGAATTCGACAGAGTCGGACTGCATCCGAGAATGCTCTCCCGCTCGCTGGAAGACTGCGGTACGCTGGTCTCGGTCCTTATTCCGTGGAACACCTGCGGCGCCTACCACACCGGCGTCCTGGGAGTACCGACGCTCCAGTATCTGCCTTTTGCGTTCTTTAACTACCTGAACCCGATCATTGCTATCCTGATGACTTCCTTCGGCATAGGCATATTCTGGCGCGGCAGAGACGGCGAACCGGTCCGCGGCGGCAAGAAGCGCCCTGCGGAACTCGGCGAGGAAATACCGTTTTAGCGCAATAAGCTGAAGAAAGCTTTAATATTGAAACAGCAGCTTGAGCCTTTAGAAAGTTTGCTCTCTTCCGCATCGGCAAGAGAGGCCGGGAAATGGAAATCCGGCGCATTCGCGGTAATAGCAGTCTATCTGCTGTTCACCGGTCTGTGGCAGCTCACAAAGGGCAATTACGGCCAGAAGGCGTGGCTGAACATCTTTCTCGGGTTGTGCAGCGCTATGGTGGTAAGGTACGAAAAGCGCATCTATGTTTCCGAACTCGGGTTAGTCAAGGAAACGCATACATGGTTTTCGCACCACCGCGAGATACTTCCGTGGAAAGAAATTCGCTCAGTCACGCTGCAGACAAAAGGAGAGCGCGTTATGCTCTTCGCTGAAAGAGACGTCACAGGATGGAAGCTGCTGTTTGGCAAGGGGGATATGCCAAAACTGAAAGAGCTCATAAAGCAGTATGCCCCCAAACTCAAGATCACTGAAGTATACCCCCGCTTCTGATGCCGGGGTAAGACGGAAAAAACGCCCGCCGTTATGGCAGCTGCCAAACGGCGGGCGTTTTTTATCGCATAACTGTCAGGCGATGTCGGTAAAGCGCCGCGGCGGAAAAAGCCGCCGCTTGTTCTGTGGCGCGGAACTATTTCCCGCTTTCGCGGATCGCTTTTGCCATATTGGTGCCAAGTTCACGGCAGAGGATAAGATCCTCTTCCGTCGGGGAGGACTTGACTTCCACGGTCGGAGTGACAAGCTGCCAGTCTCCGCCCTGCTCCGCAAATACCTGCAGCTCGGCAAGCGCTCCCTTGCTCCAGCTGTACGAGCCGCAGATGCCGAGCACGCGGTTCTTCATCATCTTGTTTTTCAAAGCGCGGCAGAGCGCGGCGACAGGCGGGTAGAGCTCGGTGTTGTAGGTGCAGCTCCCGAGCACGAGCCCGCGGTATTTCCATATATCGCGGACGATATACGAAAGGTTCGAGCGGGAGGCGTCATGAATTATAACGTCCTTGATACCGGCTTCGGCGGCCGCCCTCGCTATAGTATCGGTCATGAACTTGGTGTTGCCGTACATGGAACCGTAAACTACCACTATTCCCTCTTCCGTTCTGTGACTGCTCCATTTGTCGTAAAGGTCGACGATATGCCACGGGTCGGAGCGGAGGATAGGCCCGTGCGACGGGCAGATGATCTTCAGGTCGAGAGTGCGGACCTTGGCTATCGCCTTCTGCGTCGGCGCGGAGTAGCGTCCGACGATATTCGCAAAATAGCGCAGCGTCTCATCTTCATACAGCGACATATCGAGCTCATCGTCGAATATCCCGCCTTCGAGGGCGCAGAATCCGCCGAAAGCGTCCGTTGAGAAGAGCACCTTTTCGGTGGTATCGTATGTGACCATGCTCTCCGGCCAGTGGACCATCGGAATCGTGGCAAAGGTCAGCCTGTGATGTCCGAGATCAAGCACGTCGCCCTCTTTGACCTCTACCATGCCGTCGGATATGCCGTAAAAGGCCTTGATCATCTCTATCGTCTTCTTGTTCCCGACTATCTTCATCTCCGGATAGAATTTGCGCAGTATGCTTATCGAGCCTGAGTGGTCCGGCTCCATATGGTTGACGATAAGATAGTCTATGCCGTGCCCTTCAGGCATTATCGACACGAGTCTTTCCACATAGGCTGATAGTTTGTCGGACTTTATCGTATCTATCAGCGCGCTCTTTTCATCATTGATGAAATACGCGTTGTAAGCCACCCCTTTGGGAAGAGTCCACAGCCCCTCGAAGAGATCTGTTTCTCTGTCGTTGCCGCCGATCCAATATATAGTATCGGTAACTTTGACCGCCTGCTGCATCATTATGATGTACCTCCTTGATTATTTGCTCAAAGCCGATAGATTATTATATATCAACCGCGATACTCTGTCCTGAAAATCATAATTAATAATGGTTATAAAATAGAAATTTGTCTGTAATTAACGCTAAAATGTTGCAATTTGACAGAAATTAAGCAATAATAGCACTGTGTGGTTTTTTGCGATAGTGACCCGTGTGCAGGTACAGGGGGTCATTATGGTTTATTTTGTATGTTTCGCGAGGAGGCGGAGTAATTTGTTCGAACAAACACAGCTCCAGGAAGTGGCTGAAGGGAAAAAGGCCTATGAGGCGGCAGTAGCCAAAGCGCTTACAAAAGGCCCCGAGAGAAAGGAAAATTTCACAACAGGCGGCGGTATCCCTCTTAAGAGGACATATACCCCCGAGGATGTCAACGACGTTGACTACAGCAAAGATCTGGGATTCCCCGGCGCGTATCCCTATACCAGAGGCGTCCAGCCCACGATGTACAGGGGCCGTTTCTGGACGATGCGTCAGTATGCCGGTTTTGCAACGGCTGAAGATTCAAACAGACGTTATCGTTATCTTCTGAGCCAGGGGACGACAGGACTTTCTGTAGCATTTGACCTTCCGACGCAGATAGGCTATGACTCGGACGACCCGATGGCGGTCGGCGAGTGCGGCAAGGTCGGAGTCGCGGTAGACAGCCTTGCGGACGCTGAGATCCTTTTTGGCGGAATCCCTCTCGACAAAGTCTCGACATCCATGACCATAAACGCCCCTGCGTCTGTACTTCTTTCGATGTACATCGCGGTTGCCGAGAAACAGGGAGTCCCGATGAATGCACTTTCCGGAACCATTCAGAACGATATCCTGAAGGAATATATCGCGCGCGGAACATACATCTTCCCGCCGAAACCGTCGATGCGTCTTATCACGGACATTTTTAAGTTCTGCAGCGAAAATATTCCCAAATGGAACACGATATCGATATCCGGATATCATATCCGCGAGGCAGGCTCAACCGCTATCCAGGAAGTTGCCTTTACGCTCGCGGACGGCATCGCCTACGTAGAGGCGGCAATGAAATCCGGGCAGGATCCGAATGTGTTCGGGAAACGCCTTTCTTTCTTCTTTAACGCGCATAACGACTTCATTGAAGAAGTCGCGAAGTTCAGGGCTGCACGCAAGGTATGGGCACGCATCATGAAAGATCGCTTTGGAGTGACCGAAAAGGGAGCTCAGACTCTCCGCTTCCACACCCAGACCGCAGGATGCACTCTCACCGCTCAGCAGGCGGAGAACAACATCGTGCGCGTCGCCATCCAGACAATGGCGGCGGTCTGCGGAGGCACTCAGTCGCTTCATACGAACAGCCTTGACGAGGCCCTGGCTCTGCCGACGGACAAGAGCGTACGCATTGCTCTGCGCACACAGCAGATCGTGGCTTATGAATCAGGCGTGACAAACATCGTCGACCCGCTTGCCGGCTCCTATGCGGTCGAAGCCCTCACAAAGCAGATAGAAGAGGGCGCATGGGAGTACATCAAGAAGATCGACGAACTGGGCGGAATGATGACAGCTATCGAAAAGGGCTATCCGCAGAAGAACATCCAGGATGCAGCCTATGACTATCAGAGATCGATAGAGTCGGGAGACCGCATAATAGTCGGCGTCAACAAGTTCCAGATCGAAGAGGACATGTCTGAACGCAAACTCCTTAAGGTAGACGCCAGCGTCGGCGTAAACCAGATAAAGAAGCTGCGCGAGATGAAAGAGAAACGTGACGGCGTACGCGTCAAGACGACTCTTGAAGCAGTACGTGAAGGCGCAAAGGGCGACGCGAACCTTATGCCGCTTATACTTGACGCAGTCCGCGCATATGCGACGGAAGGCGAGATCTGCGGCGTACTTCGCGAAGTCTTCGGCGAATATAAAGAGAACGTGGTTCTTTAGAATCGCGGGTGCTTTCAAGGAGGAATAGATTATGGACCGCAAAATTCGCGTAGTTGTTGCGAAACCGGGGCTTGACGGCCACGACCGTGGCGCAAAGGTCATTGCAAGAGCATTCAGGGACGCAGGCATGGAGGTCATTTACACAGGTCTCCGCCAGACACCGGAACAGATCGTTGCCACAGCGATACAGGAAGATGCAGACGCGATCGGAATAAGCATTCTTTCCGGCGCGCACGAGTACTGCTTTAAAACAATAATCGACCTTCTCAAAGAGAAGAAGGCCGATGATATAATCGTCTTCGGCGGCGGCGTTATCCCCGAGACAGACTATCCGACACTGCTTGGCTTCGGCGCCGGCGCAATATTCGGCCCCGGCACGCCTACGACAGTTACGATAGAATGGCTGGAGAAAGCCGTGGCCGAAAAGAGAGCGAAAGAGGCCAAATAATAATGAAGATCAAATGTGTAGACCATATCGGTGTTGCTGTAAAGAGTATCGATGAAGCGCTGAAGTTCTGGGAGGCAACTCTCGGAGTGAAGTGCCACGGAATCGAAGAAGTCAAGGAGCAGAAAGTAAAGACAGCGTTCCTGCCGATCGACGATACCGAATTCGAGCTTCTTGAAGGTACAGCTGAGGACAGCCCGGTCACAAAGTACATAGAAAAGAACGGACAGGGCATCCAGCATGTCGCAGTAAGAGTCGAAGATCTGGAAGCGGCGCTCGCGGAGCTGAAGGAAAAGGGCGTACGTCTGATAGACGAAAAACCGCGCATCGGTGCGGGCGGCGCCAAAATAGCTTTCGTGCACCCGAAGGCAAGCGGCGGAGTGCTTCTTGAACTCTGCCAGCGCGATTAATTCTGTAAAGATACGGCCAGGCAGCACCGGCTGCCCCGTATAGGTAATGCGGGCGTGAGCACCCTTATGGTGTTCACGCCATAGAAATTATGAGGAGGTAAAGATTTTATGGCGGACAAAACGATCGACGAACTGTGTGCTGCTCTCCTTGCCAGACGCGAAAAAGCTTCTCTCGGCGGCGGCGAAAAAGCCATCGCCAAGCAGCATGACAAAGGCAAGATGACGGCACGCGAGCGCATCGACGCAGTTCTTGACCCCGGCAGCTTCGTGGAGATCGATGAATTTGTCGAACACCGCTGCACCAACTTCGGTCTTGACAAAACAACGTTCCTCGGCGACGGCGTTGTCACCGGCTACGGCACGATAGACGGACGCATAGTCTACGTATTCAGCCAGGACTTCACTGTAATGGGCGGTTCACTCGGCGAGATGCACGCTCAGAAGATATGCAAGGTACTTGACCTTGCGCTGACCAACGGAGCCCCCTGCATCGGCATCAACGACTCCGGCGGAGCACGCATCCAGGAAGCGGTAGACGCTCTTTCCGGCTACGGCAAGATATTCTTCCGCAACGTTAAGGCAAGCGGAGTTATCCCGCAGTTTTCGATAATAGCGGGTCCCTGCGCCGGCGGCGCCGTTTACAGCCCGGCCCTTACCGACTTCATCTTCATGGTCGACAAGATCGGCATCATGCACATCACAGGACCCCAGGTCATCAAATCCGTGACCGGCGAAGACGTGACCTCCGAGCAGATCGGCGGCGCGCGCGCCCACAACTCGACTTCGGGATGCGCCCACTTCTTCGCGGCGACCGAAGCGGAATGCTACGCGCAGGTCCGCAGAGTGATGAGCTTCCTTCCCAGCAACAACATGGAAGAGCCTCCCTTCAAAGAGACCGGCGACGATCCCGCACGCATGGATGCGGATCTCCGCAACATAGTCCCGACGAACCCGAACCGTGGCTACGACGTCCGCGACGTTATCAGGAAGGTCGTTGACAACGGCGACTTCTGCGAAGTTCAGGAACTCTACGCGCTGAATATCGTCACCGGATTTGCCAGAGTCGGAGGACGCGTTATCGGCATCATCGCCAACCAGGCCAAATTCATGGCCGGCTGCCTTGACATAGACGCTTCCGATAAAGCAAGCCGCCATATCCGCATCTGCGATGCGTTCAACATCCCCATCGTCACCTTCGAAGACGTTCCCGGATATCTTCCCGGACTCAAGCAGGAGATGGGCGGCATAATCCGCCACGGCGCAAAACTGCTTTACGCCTACAGCGAAGCAACGGCGCCGAAGATAACGATAGTCATGCGCAAGGCATACGGCGGATCATACCTCGGTATGTGCAGCAAAGACCTCGGAGCAGACGTAGTGCTTGCGTGGCCGCAGGCCCAGATAGCGGTCATGGGAGCCGAAGGCGCCGCGAACATCATCTTCCGCAAGGAGATCGAAGCGGCGGAGGACAAAGTCGCAAAGAGAGCGGAAAAGATCGAAGAATATAAAGAATCCTTCGCTAACCCGTACCGCGCGGCACAGCGCGGCTTTGTAGACCGCGTCATCCTTCCCGAAGAGACGCGTCCTGCTCTTTATCAGGCGCTTCTGATGACAGAAAGCAAGAGCGAGCTGCGCCCGAAGCGCAAGCACGGCATACTGCCCAACTAATACAGGGAGCCACTGACAATGCAGAGTTCGATAAGCTCATTCTTTGTCGGGGTCCCGGGCGGGCTGATAATGTCCTGCATCGCGTTCAGCATCGTCTTCATCGTCATCATGGGACTGATGTTCGTCATGATGGGAATGAAGCATGTCTGCAACGCGATAGACAATGTCGGCAAAGCCAAAGCCGCGGCTCCCGTCCAGAAGGCAGCTCCTGCTGCTGCGCCGGCCGCTCCGGCTCCCGCAGCGCAGGCTGCCGCCGCAGCGGACGACGGCGAACTGCTGGCAGTAATATCGGCCGCTGTCGCTGCAGCGTGCGGCGCCACGGCGCGCGTTGTCGCTTTTGCTCCGGTCAAGGCTCCGGCCCCCACAGCGTGGAAAAACGCCGGCCGCTTCCAGAATACAGAAGGCTGCTAAGCCATATCGACAAACAAATTTAGGAGGTCTTTTTCTGATGTCACGCAAATACAGAATCACCGTAAACGGAAAAGCTTATGATGTAGATGTTGAAGAGATGGGCGCAGCAGCAGCGGCGGCACCGGTCGCAGCAGCAGCTCCGGCAGCAGCACCCGCTCCGGCTCCCGCACCCGCTCCGGCTCCCGCACCCGCTCCGGCGGCAGCACCCGCTCCGGCAGGCGCAGGCGCGATCACCGCTCCGATGCCCGGCAAAGTCCTCAAGGTCCTTGTGACCCAGGGCGCAGCAGTCACAGCCGGTCAGCTGGTAATCATCCTTGAAGCAATGAAGATGGAGAACGAGATCTTCTCAGCGGCGGCCGGCACAGTCACCCAGCTCTGCTGCAAAGAGGGAGACACGGTCAGCACAGGCGACACGCTCCTCGTGGTTGCTTAGCCTGATATAACCAGTCTTTCCCCGGGAGGAAAACTGAATGGAACTTTACCTTACCGCGCTTAAGGGCGTGGTAGAACAGTCGGGGTTCATAGCGCTTAATGTGCCTACGCTCATTATGCTGCTTGTGGCCTTCATACTGCTCTATCTCGCTATCGCGAAAGGCTTCGAGCCTCTTCTGCTCATGCCTATCGCGTTCGGATGCCTTCTCGTCAACCTGCCGCTTTCCGGCATCGTCGACCCGGGCGGCTTCCTTTACTTTGTAAAATTCGGCATCGACCATGAGCTTTACCCTGTCATAATATTCATGGGTATAGGTGCGCTTACCGATTTCGGCCCTCTGCTTGCCAACCCGATAACCTTCCTTCTCGGAGCGGCTGCACAGCTGGGAGTTTTCTTTGCTGTCATAGGAGCAATGCTGATGGGCTTTACGATCCAGGAAGCGGCCGGCATAGGCATCATAGGCGGAGCTGACGGTCCTACCGCCATCTACCTCTGCGCCAAGCTGGCAAAGGGAATCCTTCCTGCGGTCGCGGTCGCGGCCTACAGCTACATGTCGCTGGTGCCGCTTATCCAGCCGCCGGTGATCAAGCTTCTCACAACAAAGAAAGACCGTGCGATAAAGATGGAGCAGCTTCGCCCCGTCACCCGTACGGAAAAGATACTCTTCCCGATCGTTTCCACGATCGCCTGCGGACTCGTTCTTCCGGCGTCGGTCCCCCTTGTCGGGATGCTGATGTTCGGCAACCTGATGCGCGAATGCGGCTGCACCGAGCGTCTTTCGCTCGCGGCGCAGAATGAAGTGCTGAACGCGACCACGATATTCCTCGGAATATCCGTCGGCGCTACGATGAGCGCTGAGTCCTTCCTCACAGTGGCAACGATAAAGATCATCTGCCTCGGTCTCGTGGCCTTCATATTCAGCACGGCCGGCGGCACTCTCTTCGGACAGATCATGAAGATCCTCTCCGGAGGCAAGATCAACCCCATCATCGGTGCGGCCGGTGTTTCCGCTGTTCCTATGGCAGCCCGTGTCTGCCAGAAGGTCATCTCAAAGGAATTCCCGGGCAGCTACATCCTTATGCACGCGATGGGACCAAACGTGGCCGGAGTCATCGGCACGGCTGTCGCGGCCGGAGCAATGCTCACGCTGCTTTCGAAGTAAGCGCATCGGCTGCAAAACAGCAGATCTTAAGCCGGGGGACAGAGACCCCCGGCTTTTTTATATGAAAAAACGGAGCTTCTGTTCTTCTGCCGGAGAGGTCCGGCAGGACTGCGTCCCACTGACACTGCGCCGCATACAACTCTGAGACCAGGCGCTGCAGCGTGACGGGACACAGGCAAAGACCGTCACGCAAATACAGACTGCACGAGCCACATATACAGAAGAGTCCCGCCCAGCACGGATATCAGCATGTTGTGTCTGAGCCTGTGCACGAAAATGACAGCAGCAAGCGACAGAGCTTCCGGAAGCCCGTGCGGAGCGGATATCAGCGATACGTTTTTCAGGCAGTAGACGACAAGCATCGATACTATCGCGTACGGCAGCACGCCGCTCAGGTAGATGACAGCGGGCGGCGTCTTCCTGCGGAAGAGCATAAAAGGAAGAAAGCGCGTAAGCATCGTCACCGCGGCTATGACGAGCATCATCGATAAGAGATACACGTTATTCCGCATCGCTCCTTCTCCTTTCAATAAGCCCCTTTTCGGCGAACAGCGCGGCTGTGATCAAAAGCAGCGCCGGGATAAGAAAATGAGACGAGCCGAAGAAAAGAAGCGACAGGGCGGAAAGCACAAGCCCTGTCAGCGCCGGGATATGATCTTTCGTCTTCTCCCACTGTTCTGCGAATATGACCGCAAACAGAGCCGTCATTGCAAAATCTATGCCCTTAGTATCAAAGCGGAGCGCGGCTCCTATAAGGCTGCCGGTGAAACTGCCGGCGACCCAGTAGGATATATTAAGAAGCGTGACAAAAAGATAATAATCTCCGATAGAAACGTCATCCGGCATATCGGCGGAGCAAACGAGAGAGAAGGTCTCGTCGCAGAGTCCGAATATCAGCACCGGTTTTCTCGCTCCCATATTTTTATATTTTTCAAGCATCGATACGCCGTAAAAAAGGTGCCGGAAGTTTACCGCAAGCGTCATAAGCGCGGCGGAAAGCAGGGAAGCCCCGTTCGATATCAGTTCGACAGAGACATACTGCATCGACCCGGCAAAGATAACGAGGCTCATGACCCCCGGCCAGGCCCACCCGATGCCCTTGCTGCGCATAAGTATGCCGTAACCGATACCAAGCACGACAAAGGCAATCATGACTGGAACCGTATCCCTTAGCGCACATTTAAAAGCTCTCTTTGTCTTCTGAGAAATCCCCATTACGGCCTCTCCTGCGAATTTCGGAAAATTATAATGCAGCGGCAGATCAAAGTAAATCCGCCAAAAACAGCAGCAACAGCAACATAACAAAAACTTAAAGCGGAGCTCCGGCAAAGGAACTCCGCCACGGCATTGCTGTCAATAAAACAAAAGAAACTTTATACCCTGCTGAACTTGACCTTTATATCCTCGGGCTTCCCGAAATAGACCCAGGACGTTATCAGGACGTCGACTCCTGTCGCGGCGTATTCCGCCGCGTTTGAGCCGTTGATTCCCCCGGCCGCTGCGATAACTGCCTTAGGGAATTTAGCGCGCGCCTCTTCAACAAAAGCGGCAAGCTCGGCAGGAGAAAAGCGCTCGCACTGGACCATATCGGCGCCGGCACGCAGGAAAGAAAGCGCTTCGTAACCGTCCTCGGCTTCCGCCGCTATTTTCTTTTCGGGAAAGGCTGCCGCCATTTTGGGAATCAGCGAGAAAAAGTCATCTGTGAAAACACGGTGCTGGTCAAAGACCAGTATCGAATCTGAAAGCCCCAGGCGGTGGGGCGCAGCGCCGCCCGCGATCGCCGCTTTCAGCGAAAGAGCCTTTGTACCGGGGAAGTGCTTGCGCGTTACGGAGAGAAGGACCTTAGGATTTGCTGCGCGGGCCGCGGCAAGCATTTTGGCGGTGCGCGTCGCGATGCCGGACATATATTCCATCAGGTTCTGCGCAAGCTTGTAGCATGCGTGCAGCTGTCCCGCGCTGCCGCTTGCGGAAAGAAAGACTTCGCCCGCGCGCAGCGGCGAACCGGATGGTTTCCTGATCTCCGCTTTTGCCCCGCACTTCTCAAATATGCGGACGGCCTCTTCGACGCCGGCTGCTATGCAGTCATTTTTCGGGAAGCATGTCACTGCGCCCGGGGCGTTTTCTATCCCCATCGCCATGACTGTTGCATCCATATGCTGCAGGTCTTCCTGTATCAGCTCTTCCAGGTATTTGTCGGAGATATAGAACATGCTCATTCCTCCTTTTGGACTTTTCATCATCGGGCGCCGCCCCGTTCCGTTTTTATCACTGCGGCGCGCAGTGCAGAGGCTTTTATTCAACCGGCGGGCAATCTATTTGTTCAGCGTATCAGAAATTCATCTGTTGCAATTATAACAGAGAAAAAGGGCCCCGGCGGCCGGCTCTGCCTGTTTTACCGGCAGGTCACTCTTTCTTTGAGCTTCAGTATCCGCATTACGCTCTCGTCAAGCACGGCCTCTGATATGCTGCCGTCATAAACGGCCCGGAGCACTCCGTTGAAAGCACTGATATAATCCCAGGGCATCAGCAGGATATCACACCCCGCCTTGAGCGCAAGCACTGCTGCTTCGGCTGATGAATGCGCCTCCCTTATCGCGCCCATCGAAAGCGCGTCCGTTATCACAGCGCCGCCGTACCCCAACTCTTTTCTTAATCTACCGGCTATCAGCTCTTCGGAGAGCGACGCCGGCAGTCCGTCATCAGTCACGTTTTTAAGCGTTATATGCGATACCATCACAGTATCGGCCTTATCAAAATTATCCCGGAACGGAATCAGCTCGGCGTCAAGCAGAGCGTCCCAGCTCTTGTCGACCGCGACAAGACCGGTATGGGTGTCGTCCCTGGTATCGCCGTGCCCCGGAAAATGCTTTAAGCTCCCGGCTACTCCCTGTTCATGAAGACCGTCAAGGTACGCGCTCACCATCGCGGATACCACGGAAGGATCGCTGCCGAAGGCCCTGTTTCCTATCACGATGTTCTCCGGATTTATATTTACATCCGCAACGGGCGCAAGATCCATATTAAAGCCGTATTCTCTGATATATGCGCCGATCGCGGATGCCGCCTCCCGCACTCTGCGGGTACTGCCGTCCGCTCCGAGCGCCTGCATGCTTTCAAAGCGCGGGACGTCAAAGCCCTCGCTGTTTGCGATGCGGGCCACTCTGCCGCCCTCCTCGTCCACGGCGACAAGAGGCGCCGCGGCACAGGCAGCCGCAAGCTCAGACGTAAATCGTTTAAGCTGCCCGGGAGAGGCGATGTTTTTCCCGAACAGCGCGAAGCCGCCGGCAGGATACCGCATTAAAACCTCTTTCATATCTTCCGTCAGCTCTTTGACCCCCTGAGCATTGGGGTCGTGGATCTCATCAAGCGTGAGTTTCTTATCCAGCTGGTCCGGCCGTATCACGAACAGCTGTCCGACCTTCTGTCTGAGAGTCATCGAAGCAAGCAGCTCTTCGGCGTTTCGTACTTCAGACGCCGAAGCGGGCACTATGCATCTGTCCGGCATGATGAGAGCGGCAAAAACAGCGATAAAAAGAATAAAGACATTGCGTCGGTTCGCAGTCATCACAGAGGCTCCTTACATAGAAAAGTATTCTTTGGATATTACCGCAGACAGGCATCCGGCGCTGAGTAATCAGCGCTTTCTGACAGCGATGCTTACCGGCAGGTATTTCAGGGGATCCAAAGGCGCTCCCTTTGAATTTCTCACTTCAAAATGCAGGTGGTTGGTCGTTGCGCGTCCTGTCATGCCGACGGTAGCGATCATATCGCCCTGTTTGACGCGCTGGCCGACCTTGACGTTGTTGGTCGTATTGTGGGAATACAGCGTCCACAGCTTTCCGCCGTGGTTGATCACTATCACCTTGCCGTAGCCGCGGAAGCCGGGACCTCCGTCGGAAACGATCTCAACGATCCCGTCGAGTACAGCATATATCGGAGTCCCTTTCGGCGACAGCAGATCAAGCCCGGCATGGCCTCCCCGCCTGAAACCGCGGCTCAAGGTACAGCTTGCGAGCGGCCACTTCATATCTTTCACCAGGTCGGGTGCGCCGCCTGTCAGCATCTCTTCCCTGTCCCAGTCGATACCGCCGGAAGAAGCCAGCTTTCTCATTGCCGTCTCCAGCGGTTCTTCCTGAAGCTCCTGATAATCTACGGCGGCGCAAAGCGGCAGCGATGACAGAAGCAATATAAGAAAAGCGGCAAGCGCCCGCGTGAAGAGAGCTCTCATACGCCCAGCAGCAGATCAAGCATCTCGTCCATGATCGTCTGGTCACGACGTCCGCAGCGCATCCTGAGCGAGTGATCGGCGCCTTCTATTGGGAAATACTTCTTGTTCTTTTCCGGCAGCTTTATCGAGGAAAGCATCTTAAGACATGCAGCTTCGGAGAATATCTCGTCACAGGTACCGCGGAAGAGGACCACATCGCGCGACTTTATCCTGCCCAGCATCTCCTCGGAGGTATTTGCGCGCAGCGTGGAAAGTATCGGAAGAGGTATCATATCCCGTTCGGCCTCCGGCACGGCTACGAGCCCGGTACCGCTTAATATTACCCTGTCCACCGCATGAGAGGCCGCTATGTCAAGCGCGATTATGCCTCCGAGAGAGAAGCCCCACAGCCACAGCGCGTCCGGTCTCTGCGACAAGTCAACGGATAAGGCCGCTTCACAGTCTGCCCGTTCATCCGGATAGCTCTTTCCGCCGAAAGCATCCGTTATCCAT
>JAEEGL011612306.1_pt1 | contig 32313 bp, 23 predicted proteins | sample 9134231 | NCBI WGS metagenome assembly JAEEGL01 (sample SAMN16246548, study PRJNA631951) | gut metagenome | biome: gut microbiome; feature: rumen; material: fiber-attached | host: Bos | place: Iran: Karaj | collected 2018-10 | reverse complement strand
GAGATGGTTGTTAGCACATCTAAGGCTGTATTCGAGTCAACAATCAACGTATACGAGCTTCTCGGTGCAGAAGTTTATCTGTACTTTGATCTTGCTGAGTTCCCTATCACAGCTAGAGTTGATTCAAGAACAACAGCTAGACCTGGCGATAAGGTTAAGTTTGCGTTCGATGTTGAGAAGATCCACGTATTCGACAAAGAGACAGAGAAGACCATCACCAACTAATATTGATTTCCCGGAGCCGTGCATTTTGCACGGCTCTTTTTTGTTGAACAAGACCGGCAAGCGAATGGATGCTTGCATACAACTTCATTTGCCGGTTGTAAGAACATGGAGCACGAAGTGCGGAATGTTCGTGTGCGAAATCGAGTAGGAGTCAGCCTACTCGATTGCCATCCTAGGGGGTGGCTCCATGAATGAGGATGGTGGTTGGCTAAATGGTGGGAGAAGTGAAAGAGATGGGAGAAGTGAAAGAAGTGAAAGAAGTGAAAGAAGTGAAAGAAGGCAAAAAGGGTATTTGTCATAATTGTCGTGATATTAGAGAACATTACCGATGGTCAAATAGATTTGATGATCAATAATTGCATTTGATGATTAATTTCTGAAAATATAATAAAATGTTGTTATATCGTCAATGTTTGTTTGATAAATAGGGGGTATACGATGGCATCATTATCATCAATCAAAGGGTTAAATTCGTCTCAGATAGGAAGTCTTTCGCAGCTGTGTAGTATTGCGACGGCGGATAAGTTGTTGGAGGTGGGGAAGACGCCGGGGGAGAGGAAGGTAATTGCGGATAAGCTGGGTGTTGACAGGAGATATGTGGATCTGTGGGTGAAGCAGGCGGATATGCTGAGAGTTCAGGGAATGACGGGGGACCAGGCATTTATTTTGGTTGCTGCGGGAATTCGCAGTGTGAGTGATCTGGCTGAGGTTGATTATGACTATGCGAAAAGAGCGGTCAAGGCGGTGTCAAATGCACATCCTGAGTATAAGTATGATGAGGCTTCATTGGATGAGATGATGAACGAGGCAGAGAAGATGACTTCTTTTCTTGAGTTTGATGATGCTGATCCTGAGCCTAAGCAGCTGTATGCAGGAGGAAGCACCAAGGGGATAAAGGTTGAAGCGGATAGTTTTAAAGGAACAATGACATTTACAAGTGGAGATGATGTTTTCCAGATTGAACTACCGGAAGGGTATAAGTGGGAAAGCACCACATCCTTCAAGATGACACCAAGCGGTGGCAGCACCGGCAGTGATGGCGGAAACAGAACCAGACCCACGGGAAGAGTAGATCACCCGGGAATGACGGGCGGAGGAAGTGGTATTAATAGTGGTACCCATGATAGCAGTAATAACAGCGGTAATAACAGTAGCAATAACAGCAGAGGCAGTAATGGTAACAGCAGCCCCAGACCAACCGGAAGAGTGGATCATCCCGGTATGACAGGAGGAAGCAGCAACAGAGGCTCAGGAAGTAATTCAGGAAGCAATTCAGGGAACTCCGGTACTCAGCGTGGCAGCATCGGCAGAAGAAGGTGATTATAATCAAGGAATGCGTTGTGAATATACAGCGCATTCTTTTTTTATGGACATGAATCTATATAAGTGGCAGTGATTTCTATCTGAAGCATATGATTTTTGCAATGGAAGCATATTCAAATTAGTGGATATAAATTTACAAAATACAATATATTGTATGTATTGTATGGTAATTTAAACAAACTGTTAACGATTTATAAACAATACTGATTAATGTCTGATAATAATATAAAATTATGTTATGCCGAATACATCAATTCGACGATGCGATAAAAGTACCTGTGGTTTTTGTATTGTAGAGGGGTATAACAATGGGAACATCACTAATACCGATTAAAGGAATCAGCCAGGCCCAAAAGCGTAATCTTGCAAATAACTGCAAGATCATGGATATCGCGGGGTTATTGGCTAACGGCAGAACGCCGGAGCAAAGGCAGACAATCGCAAGCAAGCTACAGATTGACAAAAGACCTGTCAATATCTGGGTAACACAGGCAGCTTGATGGCGCGTTAAGGGCATGACAGAGGATTATGCATATCTTCTGGTGCTGGCGGGGGTGCGCTGCGTCCAGGATCTTGCCAAAATTGACGTTGTGACTACCAAAGGGGTGCTTAAGTCTATATCCAATACTCATCCGGATTTTAGTTACAGAGAGGATGAGCTTGAGAATCTCAAGGTGGAAGCTGGAAATCTCTGTCCTACAGCCTTGGCTAATCATAATCTCCAGGCTATCGTCGAGGCCTTAGGTGAGGATAATGATGAAATAAATGCCTTCTTCGAACAGTTCAAGGACAAGTTCGAAGAGACAGCGCTGGTATTTGATGAGGATGATCCTGAGCCAACTCATCTTTTTGGCATGGACTATGTCCTTGAGATTCTTGATGAAAAGTCAGGGAGCGAGATCATAAACGAAGGTCTTGATGCTCTTAGAAGTATAGCTGTAGCACTTCCTGTTCCTAGGGTATTAAGTGGCAAAGTGACTTGCAGGAGCATTGGCGAAGCAAATACCAGAGAGTCAATTAATGTATCAGGTCTTCTGGTGGAAGTAAGTGGAATAATTCCCCCTGTTGATGATATTGAGAAAAAGAAAGAGGTCTTAAGTAGCTACACTGACGGAACCGGCGTTTTTACTATTGTCTTACCGGAGGGGTGTACTTATGAGGAATCTGTTACTTTTACTATTTCTCAGGGTGGCTGTAAGCAGACATTTAATTGCCTCGCTTCTGACATAATAAATAATGCGGTTCCAAAGAATGCGACCATCAAAATATCAACTGATGAACTTATTCATGATTTTGAGATGATCGATGACTATAACAACATAATCAGCATATATAACCATAATCGCAAGCTCGTGGAGATAATGGCAGACCTTGAAAAGCAGATTGATAAAGATAAGAACTCTGATCCGCCAAAAGCGACTGACGCAAAGGAATCATTACTTGATAAGCTCAGAAACAGAGTTGAGATACTTCCTCTTGAGGATGATCTTACGATGAATATCAAAAATGACTTTGCAAATGCCAAGGCTTCCAAGTTGGATAGCTATCTGGAGGAGGAGATACGTAAGAGCAGAGAGGCAAGGGACAAGCTGATTACCTCGATTTTCGGTAAAGAGTCTCCCGTAAACGAAAATGAGAAAAATGTTTCATATCTTATAACCAAGATACAGATGGCCTGGAAAAAGGGCTTTGATAAGGAAGATACAGGGTTTGAACTCATCGAAGAAGTTTTTAAGGGATACAAGGAAGACTATGCAAGAGTTCTGCCCAGCGTAAAGCTTATGGGAGAGGGCAAGGATGCTATTTATCTGCCAACAGACAGGGCTCCAAGCAGAACCTATAGCTATTCTTTGCTGCAAAGACTGGTTGAACCTTCAGTGTGGCCTCCAGTGGCAAACAGGTACTTTGATACCAGCAAAGGAAATCAGCGAGTTCCATTGGAAAATCCAGCAGATGTAGATAACTTTAAAAAATCTTTTTGTAATAATCCGGATGGCTATCCTAAGATGTCTTCCCTTGGAATCGGATATACCCTGAATATGCAGCAGGCGTGGGTTCCGGACGGCTTTGCTCTTGGAGAACTTCTTTATTCCCTGGTTTTGGCTCCCGGTGAGGAACAGAGGCTTATAGTAAGGGAAAACAGCAGTAGCTATGGGATTGAGGACAATGCTGATGCTCAGGACTATAAGTCCGTAGTTCAGACCCAGTCACAGACAGATGTTATCGAGGCTCTATATGGATATACTCTTGGACAGGATATGTTTGGCTCGTCAGATATGGAGTATCAGACTAAGACCAGTTCGGGAGGAGGAAGTGTTGGACTTGGAATTCTCGGGTCAATCGCTAACCTATTTGGAGGCGGATCCGGAGCTACAGCCAAATCAAGTGGTCATTCTGCTTCATATGCTTCTCAGAGAAATCGTCAAAATGAAGCCTCGACGGCAGCACAGCTTTTTAACCAGAAATTCACAGTAGCTGCAAGTCAGTATGAGCGGGCCAACAGAGTAAATATCAGGGCAGCCAGAAGTGATGAGACTGATTCTGTTGCCACTAAGATAATTGCTAACCACAACCATTCTCATACCATGACGATCCAGTATTGGGAGGTTATGAGAAGGTATAGGCTTGAGACCAGTATACAGGGCATTAATCTTGTGCTTTTTGTTCCTTTCAACCCTATACAATTTCTGCCAACCAATGAAAATTTTGCGTTGGATTTTACTGACTCTTTTACTAAGTTGGTAACTGATGAAAAAGGAGGAACAAAATACAAGCTGGATAAATCTGAATATGATAACCGATACAGGCAGATCGTGAGACATTACACGGCTATTAGAAGTGTAATTCCGTATAAATACAGCAAAGGATTGGACCTTATACAGAAATACAGTGCGCTTCCTTATTTTGAAGTGGATAGGGCCATGACTTCGTATGAGAGCGAAACCTATACAGTTTATGTTGTAGGTACGTTCCTGGAATTTGACCGGATATCAGCAGTGCTTTATTTTAACAATGGGGTATCGCCTGTCACTGCGAAAAATGTTCATCCTTCTTATCTTAATCTTTATTTTGAAGCAGATACAGGTGGAGAAAAACATGAGCTCCAACTCAAGAAACCTCACAGCAAGGCTGAGGTTAAAGAAGCTATTGTATTCCAGAGGACAAAAGCTGCTAAATCCCAGGGAGTTAAGATTACGTTTGAGTTCAAGCTTCCCTATGGAACGACCAAAGATAATATCTCAAAACTTGAGATCAGAAATACGTTGCCTGACAACTGGCGCTATTGTATTTCTAAGGATCCTTCAGAGCAATTTGCCTATGAGATTGAAGCTATAAATAATTATTATGAGCACATGCATTATCTTTATTACAATAATGATGGATCTGCAGAAGACAGGCAAGACGCTATGCATTACGCCCAGGGAACGCCGGAATGGTTTAAGAACCCCTATGCCACTTTTACATATGGGGAATTAAGCAGCCTTGGCGGCCCCAAGATCAATGTATATGAAAAAGAGGGAGAAGATTTCGAGAAAGCAGATTATGTTCTTGGAAGGTCACCTTATGTTTATAAGTTTGATGACTCTTGTCCAAGGCTGAGTCAGGCTGAGCTTCGTACCATGGAGGAAGCTTTCCAGCATATCATCTCCAATAGCCTTATTTACTCAAAAGCAGTATGGCAGACCTTAACCACTGATGAACTGGCCATGCTCCTTGAGCAGTATACTGTGGATATGGATTTTGATGAGTATTTTGATGTTGAAAAGGATACCAGGACAAAGGTTCCGCTTCTTAACTGCATTAATGTTAAGAATCCTCTGGGCTTCTACGGCAACTGCATGTTATTCCCATTTACCTATCCGGAGAAGCTCACAGAGAAGCTTGGTAAGAGTGCTGCTGAGATACAGGATGCACTTTATCGCTATCATGCGTCCAGCTTTAGATCGCCTTCAACGGTCATATCCGTTCCCACAGATGGCATGATCGGAGAGGCAGTTCTTGGATCAACCAATGTCAGTGAAAAGATTGATATCACAAGGTTCTGGAATTGGAAGGACTCACCTATCGATTCTATGGAGCTGAATAATAACTATCTGAACGGACAGGATTATCTAAACGGCAAGAGCACAGCAGAGATTACGCCTATCGGAATCCAGTCTGCGGAAACAGTCAAGCCTTCGGATATGACAGATATCATCAAGGCACTTATTGAGAAGCAGACGCCTTCCTTCAATGATATAACGGGACTTCAGCAGGCAGCAGAAATTCTTAATAAGGCCACGGAGACCACGGCAACAGGACGTGATAATGTGGTCAATAAGACCTCTGATATAGTTAATAAGGCTATAGATTATGCTATCGAGAAGGTTAAGGCAGAAAACAGCAAAAAAGATGATGAAGAGGATCCAAATAAGAAACCTAATGGCAAAGATCCTAACAGCAAAGATCCTAATAGTCAGAAGCCTGCCGGAAATAATACCGGTGGAACAAGTACAGGAAAGCCCAGTGGCCAGGGCGGTACCGGAGGCGGAGCTACTGGTGGCGCTAGTGGTGTTTCAGGTGCATTGGCTGAATATGTTGGAAATCTCCTTGGATCACCTCAGGATGTATCAGAAGCTTTGGCAATGATAATTGAGGCTGTATATCTGGTAGTTGGTGCAAGTGTGAAAGGAGAAGGCGGATCAGGCAAGCCCGGTGGTTCAGGTAATCCCGGCGGATCAGGTAACCCCGGAGGCACTGAAGAGCCTACAGAGCCTGATCCTACAGAACCTTCACCTACAGAACCCGCGCCAACAGAGCCTGCGCCTGCAAGTGAAGAACCGCAGAGCTGAAAAAATAAGGAGAATACAAATGGCAAACAATACAAATACGACTACCTCTGAAGATAAGAATAAAGAGCAGAACAAGAGCCAGGGAACAGGAGCCAGTGCAGGACAGGGAACAGGCACAGGAAGTTCAGGAACTGGAACAGGAGAGGGAACTGGTACAGGAAGCACAGGCCAGGGAACCGGTACAGGCACCACTACACAGACCCAGGCTTCAAAGCCTCAGGCCACCTACTCTGATTCCAAGAGCATCGAGGAAGTTCTTGCCAAGATCCTGGAACAGGAGACCACAGAGGAAGCAGCAACTCTTAGAAGGCTGGCCCTTCAGCGAGTTGCGATGGAAAATGACACAGTCAGAGCCAGAATACCTGCGCCTCTTAACATTACAGAGATTGGCGGATACTACAATCTTTTGGAGAATGATCCTGAGATGAAGAGGATGATGCTGGCTTCAATATTGGGCTTACCATATTCATATTAAGCCGATTCTCGCCTTTCATGGCGACATACATAGCGATGGGTGTCGAAGGACGGACCCTTGAGAGAGGGTTTTGGAGAGTTCCCCGGAGTACGGTGACGGAAAGCTTGGAAACTAGATGTCTACATGAGTTTAGAGGAAAAGGGAGTAAGTTCTGGCAGGCTAACTGCTATTAAGGAGAAGAGGATATCGGAGAGATTCGTTATTCAAATCAAATGAGAGGCAGATGCGTGTTCCTTTACGGTGAAGAGAGGGATTGGACGATAAGGGGCTTGCTCGGGGTTGACTGTTAGTTCAGTTGATTATTGGAAGCTTGGGAAAAGTGTTGTAACAGACGATCGAAGTAGACACCCCAGTGGGTTATAGGTTCTACGGAACTACGTTAGTATGCAGTAGTCGGGCCCACGAAGTTAAGGGGTACGATGCGATGGATTACGGAAACAGAAGGAGGCAAGAGGGCCAAAGGATTTCTGAAAACTTAATACTGTGAATATGTAAATGTGAAGCTAGTGCTTTGAGATGAGGTTTTGATGTTATGTAAGTTCAAGAAGATAGTGAACAGGAACGTTGAAACGGGAAAAAGACGTAGGAATGATAAGGGCCGGATTGCTTCCGGAAGAGGAAGTGGTAATGTCGTGCCTTGCCGGAAAATTCACGAGATGGCAGATGATGAGCCGCGGGAAACCGCGGCTCATTTTCCTGTAGCGATCATGAATGTTCTCGTCTTGAAGATAAGGCAAACAATACTACGACTGCTCCAACTGCGCACACCGCAGTTCCGGTGATAAGCATTGCTTTGATACCGAAATTGTCCATGACAACTCCCGATACAACATTGGAGAAAACGCCGCCAACAGTGATGGCGCTGGTCACCAGGGCCTGTCCCTTGACCTGGTCATTGGAATCCATGATGCTGTCAACATAGTAGGCAGCAGCGGGAATGAAAACCGCATAAGCAAATAATTGGCAGGACTGGCTAAGGTACATTCCCGCCATATTAGTCGCGAAGATAAGGATCAGATTTTTAACAAAGAAGGCAAAGCCAGAGAGCACAAGGAGCTTTTGGGCTGAGATTTTCTTAAGGATAATTCCTATCATGGCCATGACCGGGAGCTCCAGGATTGCCTGAAGGAAATTGGAGTAGCCAAGCTCTGTTTCTCCTCCGCCAAGGCTTCTGATTATCTGGATCATGAAGTCATTGATCATATTGTGGGAGAAATAGAAGCATACCGTGGCGGCAAGGAAAATCGCGTAGACAGGGTATTTTTTGACAAAACCCGATAGTCCGCGCTTGGAAGATTCGGAAGGGGCGTCTTCGGAACGGGGAGTAACAGCTCCTTTGGGAAGCTTGAAGGTGTAGATGATAACGGCTGAAACAAGCATGGCGATCACGTTGGCAATAAGAAGGATTGCCACACCGTTTTTTTCCACAAAGCCACCGATGAAGGCGGAGGTAACAGCAAAGCTGGCAGAGCCAAGGCCCCTTGCAAGGCCGAAGAAGATGCTGCAGCCTGCTTTTTCATATTCGAAATACAGGGCTGTCATGACGGGCATATAGGCAAATTGTAGCATGTAGATAAATGCATATATTACAAAGACCAGGGGCTTGTTGCCCTGAAGGGGCATCAGCGCAAAGGAGCCGGCCATAATAAGGAGCACGGCGATAAGTATGAATCTTCTGTTGGTGAGCCATCCACCCCGGTCGATGATGCCGGCGATAAGGGGCTGACAAAGGGCAGAGGAAATATTGGCGATGGCGAGAAGTATTCCAATCTCGGTGTTGGTAAAACCGTTGGCCAGAAGAAATACTGCGGCCAGGGCGTGAAGTGAGCAAAAAGCTGCGAAATATGAAACGTTAAGGAGTGTATAGCGCAGAGTCCAGAGGAATCTGCTGTTTGCGGTGTTTGATGAGGCCATGTGCGTATCCTTTTTTTGGAATAAAAACAATAAAATGTGAATTGTGCTTCTATATATTGTGGATTTTAACATACTCCGGGAAGATTGTGCTATTATAATGTTAGATATGGAGCAATTCGCATCAATGTGATATAGTGTCATTTGCAGTAAATGCCTAAAAAAGGAGCAATAGTTATGATATCAGCGCAGACTATAAGAGCAAGTATTGAGGAACTCGGGGCCATTTCCAAGGTTGAGCTATGTGTCATGGACCTTGGCGGAGAAGTGGTGGCGGCAACCTCGGAGAGGGAATTTCTTGATATTTCCATAATAATAGGTTTTGCCAATTCTCCGGTGGATTCCCAGGTTATCGGAGATGTTCATCTGTTCAAAGTGCTGGATGAGGGAGATCCCGCTTATGTTCTTCTGGCCAAGGGCGACAGCGAGCACGCCTACATGATCGGCAAGATCGGTGTCAGCCAGCTGCAGAATCTTATAGTTGCCTACAAGGAGAGGTTCGACAGGAACAACTTTTTCCAGAATCTTCTTTTGGACAATATGCTTCTTATTGACGTATATAACAGGGCCAGGAAGCTCAAGATCGAGGTCAATGTTCCCCGCGTTATTATTCTGGTGGAGACAAGGCACTCCCAGGACAACACCGCTCAGGAGCTACTGAGCAGCATGTATGGTCAGCACTCCGGGGATTATGTGACAGCAGTTGATGAGAATAACGTCATTCTTATCAAGACTCTCGCCAGAAGCCAGAATTACAACGACATTGCGCAGATCGCCACGACCATCGTGGATATGATGAATACCGAGGCGATGCTTAATGTAAGGGTATCCTACGGAACCATCGTTGAGGAGATAAAGGACCTGTCCAAGTCCTACAAGGAAGCCAAGATGGCCCTTGATGTTGGAAGAATCTTTTACGCAGAGAAGAGAGTCAATGCTTACAACGAGCTGGGAATCGGAAGGCTTATCTATCAGCTTCCCGAGAGCCTGTGCAGGATCTTTATAGATGAGATCTTCGGAGGAAAAGAGGTTCCGGATGACCTTGATGAGGAGACTCTTAACACCATCAGCAAGTTCTTTGAGAACAACCTGAACGTGTCTGAGACTTCAAGACAGCTGTTTGTTCACAGAAATACGCTGGTGTACAGGATTGAGAAGCTGGAAAAGAGCTCGGGACTTGATGTCAGAAAGTTTGACGATGCGCTGACCTTCAAGATCGCGCTCATGGTTATCAGCTATATGAAGTATCTGGAGAGCAGAAACAGCTGATAAAATAGTACTTGCTAAAATTACTAATTTTAAGTATATTTATATAGCGGCTTTGCGAGAGGTGTATGTAGCAGTCCTTCTTGTTTAGCAGCGGGTCTTATGCAATGGGAATCTGCGAACCGTGTCAGGTCGGGAACGAAGCAGCACTAAACAGAACCTCTCATGTGTTGTAAGGGTGCCTGTTGCTTGCGGGGGACGTGCATGCATCTCTCCCAGAGCCGCTTTTTGGTGACAGGCACTGCATTTAACTAAAGTGACAGGCACTGCAGTAAGCTAAAGTGATTTTTACTTTAGTTTACTGTAGTGCCTGTCACTTTAGTTAAATGTAGTGCCTACCTCAATCACTCTCGCCACTACGGTACTGAACCACAAGATCCTCCAGGGTGAATTTATCCACGTAATCATTAACCACCTTATCCAGCCCCTGCCAGAAGCTTAAGGTTACGCAGTTGTCGGATAAGGGGCACTCACCACCGCTCTCCTTGGCGGCGCACTCCACGGGGGAAAGGTTACCTTCCATCACGCGAAGGATGTCGCCCACAACGTAGTCCTTGGGGGCTCTTGCCAGGCGGTGTCCGCCGTTGTTGCCGCGCATGCTGCGAAGAAAGCCGGCCTTGTTAAGGACGGTCACAATCTGCTCGAGATATTTGATGGTGATGTTCTGCCTTGCGGAAATATCCTTGAGGGCGATGAATTCACCCTTGTCGTTAACTGCAAGATCTATCATTACTCTGAGGGCATATCTGCCTTTGGTGGAAATTCTCATTTAATTCTCCTTGTATCCGGATTTGCGTGTTATGTTAATAGAACTTATAATTAAAATAGCGTGTTGCCTATTATATCAGATAATCTAGGCAATTACTACTAATTTGATATGAAATGTGTGAAATGACAAAAGGAATTGTTATTATATGGCAAAAAAGATAAGACCCCGGCAGGAGATAAGTCCACAGGAGCAGCAGGACATCAAATATATGAAGGCGGCCATCACCCAGGCCAAAAAAGCCTACAAACTGGGAGAAGTGCCCATCGGCTGCGTCATAGTCTATGAGGATAAGATCATAGGCCGTGGTTACAACAGAAGAAATACAGACAAGACAACGCTGGCCCATGCGGAGATCACGGCTATCAAGAAGGCCAGTAAAGTAATAGGAGACTGGAGACTGGAGGGGTGCAAACTCTATGTGACCCTTGAACCCTGCCAGATGTGCGCCGGAGCCATAGTTCAGGCCCGTATCCCGGAGGTTATAATGGCAGCTGAGAGTCCTAAGTCCGGCTGCGGCGGCACAGTACTTGATATTTTGAACAACCCTGATTTTAATCATCAGGTCACGGTAAAAAGAGGAGTTCTTGGGGCCGAGTGCAGCGCCCTTCTCAAGGAATTTTTTGTGGAACTGAGGATCAGAAACAAAGCTGAAAAAGAGCAGAAAGGGAATCCCGGTTGAAAAAGAGACTTTTTTCCATCGTACTTGTAATAGTATTGCTACTGCCGACACTGTGCTCCTGCGGCATGGGCGGCAGCAGGGAAAATTCGCTCTATCCGGCTGTTAACTTCATGGAAAAGCCGGTAACCATAACCTATATGACCATCGGTGACAAACCAACCAACGGAAGGACCGAGGAGGTTGTGGAGAGGATCAATAAGATTCTGGAAAAAGAGATAAACGCAAGGCTGGATATTTTTTACGTCAGCTGGACCGATTATCTTGAGAATTATAACCGGACATTGAGTGAAGAGACGGTTAACATCGACCTGGTGGGGACCGGAACGGACTGGCTTGATGCCTGGCCGAATGTTGTAAACGGCAATTTCCTTCCTATGTCTGAGGAAATGATAAGGACTTACTGTCCCAGGACCTATGCCAACGTCAGCAGCTCCCAGTGGGAGGCTTGTAAGTATAACGGTAATATCTGTTTTATCCCGGAGAATGAGTATGAGCAGTGGACCAACCACGGCTTTATCTACAGAGGCGATATCGCAAGTCAGGCGGGGATCAGCTCTGTGGAGACCTGGGAAGATCTGACTAACTATTTTCTGTATGTCAGGGAGAATTATCCCGACATGATACCTTGGGATGCTTCCGGCGACATTTCTGTGGTGGCGCTGGGCTATCTCATGTCCAAGACCAAATATGTTCCAATTTATGAAATAACAACATACGGAATATGGGGGGCGTACAACAACGATTTGGGTACGCTAAGATCCCCTTTTTACAAAGGAGAGGAACTGGTGGAGTTCGCCAGGCTCATGAGGGAGTGGAACCAGATCGGGGTATTCAGACCTGATAATTCCGTTGCCGGCGACAATACTGAGGAGTTCCTGCAGGGAATCACCTCTGTGGATCAGCACCACACGCAGAAATATTACACGGAGACCAAGCCTTCCCTTGAACTGTCGCAGGTGGGGGCTGATGCGAAGTTCTTCTGGTTTGGCAAGGAATCCGGGAATCTCCTTCGAACCAGTATACTTCATGGGGCAATGGCCGTCAGCGCAAGGTCAAAGAATCCGGAAAAAGCCCTTATGGTCTACGATTATCTTAGAAACGACGAGACCTGCTACAGGCTCATCCGATATGGAATAGAAGGGACTCAGTATGAGATCAACGATGAGGGCATGCTGGAGAAGCCAAGCGGCTACAATCCCGACAAGGACAGCATAACCACCAACTTCTGGTGGGGCAGGCGTGATGCTCTGGAGATACAGGATTCCGGAGCTGCCTGGGAGGATTACAATGAGCTGGTAAAAGAGTATGAGCAGGTGGCCATGGACTACCCTTGGGATCAATATCCTTTTGCCACGGCAGATATAAGCGAAAGAGTGGACAGGATTAATGAAGTATGCGCCAAATACATCCCGGAGATAATCTACGGTAACTACAGGATGAGTCCGGAGGAAGAGGTGGCGGCCTTCAGAGAGGACCTTAGGCTCGCGGGATATGAACTTGTTACAAAAGAACTGCAGAAAATCCTCGATTCACATTAATTTTGCCACTACCAACATGGTGCCGATTATGGTATTATGGCGCTTAGAATAATTGTATACATGTATGACGGCAATAAAAAAGTACAAAAAGGCAGGAGGAATTTTATGGTTACAACGTTGGAAACCGGATGCTATCTGGTAAATGGTAATACTTTGATACCCGATGATTCACAGGCTAATGCGCAGCTGGCTGCTCTTGGAGAGGGCTCTGTAACTAAGGAGAGCGCTAAAAAGAACACCATCGCTTACGGAATTCTCAGTAAACACAACACTTCCGGAAATATGGACAAGCTCTGTGTCAAGTTCGACAAGCTTACTTCCCATGACATCACCTACGTGGGAATCATACAGACAGCAAGAGCTTCAGGACTTGAGAAATTCCCTATTCCCTACGTTTTGACCAACTGCCATAACTCACTGTGCGCGGTAGGCGGAACCATCAACGAAGATGATCACATGTTTGGACTTACCGCAGCTCAGAAATACGGCGGAATCTATGTACCACCTCATCAGGCGGTAATTCATCAGTTTGCAAGAGAGATGCTGGCTGAGAGCGGAGCTATGATCCTTGGTTCCGACTCCCACACAAGATACGGAGCACTGGGTACAATGGCTATCGGAGAGGGCGGTCCCGAGCTGGTTAAGCAGCTCCTTGGACAGACCTACGACGTTGATATGCCCGGCGTTGTTGCCATCTATCTTGAAGGCGAACCCAAGAAGGGAGTTGGACCTCAGGACGTGGCCCTTGCCATAATCGGCAAGGTATTCGGCGACGGCTATGTCAAGAACAAGGTTATGGAGTTCGTAGGACCCGGCGTTGCCAAGCTGTCCGCTGACTTCCGTATCGGCGTTGACGTAATGACAACAGAGACCACCTGCCTGTCCTCAATCTGGCAGACAGATGATGAGATCAAGGATTTCTATGAGATCCATGGTAGAAGCGAAGCATATAAGGAGCTTAAGCCCGGCAAGGTTGCTTACTACGACGGAGTTGTTAAGGTTGACCTTTCCAGTCTTAATCCAATGATCGCAATGCCTTTCCACCCCAGCAACGTATATGAGATCGCAGAGGTTAACGCAAATGCGGCTGATATCCTTGCAGACGTTGAGAAGCGCGCTAAGGTAAGCTTTGGTGACAAGGTTGATTTCTCACTTCAGAGTAAGATTAAGGACGGCAAGCTCCTTGTTGATCAGGGAATCATTGCAGGCTGCGCCGGCGGCGGATTTGAGAATATCTGCGCTGCAGCTGATATTCTTAAGGGCAAGTTCATCGGTAACGACAGATTCACTCTTAGTGTATATCCCGCATCCACACCTATTTATATGGAGATTGTCAAAAACGGAGCGGCAGCAGCAATCCTTGAGTCAGGTGCGATCCTCAAGACTGCTTTCTGCGGACCCTGCTTCGGCGCCGGAGATACACCTGCCAACAACGCCTTCAGTATCAGACATTCAACCAGAAACTTCCCCAATAGAGAAGGTTCCAAGGTTCAGAACGGCCAGGTTGCTTCCGTTGCACTTATGGATGCAAGATCAATTGCCGCAACCGCAGCTAATCAGGGCATACTGACTCCGGCTACTGAGTTTGACGCTAGCTTCGAGAAGTACAAATATCATTTTGACAGCAAGATCTACGCTAACCGCGTATTTGATTCCAAGGGCAAGGCAGACCCTTCGGTAGAGCTTCAGCTTGGTCCCAACATCAAGGACTGGCCCAGCATGGTGGCACTTACCGACAATCTCCTCCTTAAGGTTGTTTCTGAGATCCACGATCCCGTAACAACTACCGATGAGCTCATTCCTTCAGGTGAGACTTCCTCCTACAGATCCAATCCTCTTGGTCTTGCGGAGTTCACTCTTTCCAGAAAGGATCCTGAGTACGTTGGAAGAGCCAAAGAGGTATATGCACAGGAGCTTAAGAGACGTGAGGATGTTCCTTTTGACAAGATGAGCGAGGACACCGCTGCAGCAGCTAAGGCCGTACTTACACAGTTCCCTGAGGTGAGCGCAGCCAACACCGGTATTGGCTCCACCATTTTCGCAGTTAAGCCCGGTGACGGATCTGCGAGAGAGCAGGCAGCTTCCTGTCAGAAGGTTCTCGGAGGCTGGGCTAACATCGCCAACGAGTATGCCACCAAGCGTTATCGCTCCAACCTTATCAACTGGGGTATGCTTCCTTTCATCATCAAGGAGGGCGAGCTTCCCTTCAAGAACCTTGATTACATCTTCCTTCCCGGAATCAGGAAGGCAGTTGAGAACAAGGACAGCGAGATCAAGGCCTTCGCAGTTAAGGACGGCGCACTCACAGAGTTTACCCTGACTCTTGGCGGACTTACCGATGATGAGAGACAAATTATTCTTGATGGTTGCCTGATTAACTATAACCGCGTAAAATAAAGGTGTTATGAAGCATTTTTTGAGGGCGGATAGATTATCTGAATATTTGGCAGTTGCAATACTGCTTGGAAGCGTCGCAGGCTGCGGCGCTTCTTCGGTTGAGGAAAAAAGCGAGGCACCTGTAGCAGCTCCGGTAAATATAGTCTCAGGGGATATCAGCACCGATTATGAGTCGCCGGTTCAGCTTCCGGGAACACTTGTGGATCAGCTCGGATTTAAAACGGACTCTGATAAGATGGTGATATTTAAGGGCACTGATCTTGAAGGCGACTTCTTTGTTAAAAACCTTGATACCGGGGATGTTGTATATACCGGACAGATACAGAGCTACGGACGAAGCGGTGATGAGGAGTACTGCGCAGCAAGGTTTACGGAGTTCAAGGAACCGGGCAGATACTGTATTTATACGGATACCTTGGGCGAGTCCTATTCTTTTACGATTAAAGAGGATCTGTACGACGAGCTGCTGAGCAGTGCCTGCAAGAGATATTACATTAATAGATGCGGAACGAGCCTATCTGAGGAAAATGCCGGCAAGAATGCCCACAGCGCCTGTCATACCGCTATGGCACATCTCAAGGAGGATCCCCAGACAGAACTGGATGTTACCGGAGGCTGGCACATGGACAGCCAGGGTGACAGAGACGCTGCTCTTGGCAGCCGGATAGCGGAGGAGCTTCTTATTGCCTATGAGCTTAATCCCGAGTCTTATACCGATGACAGCGGGATTCCGGAGAGCGGCAACGGTGTTCCGGATATTCTGGATGAGATCAGATATGAGGTGGACTGGCTTCTTAAGATGCAGGATCCAAAGACCGGAGGCGAGTACGGAGCTGCTCTTACGACCGGGTCAGAGGACGAGGACGTATTTGCAAGACCTGTGGTGGTGACACCGGTGTCAATGGAGGCCACCATATCCTTTGCATCCATGATGGCCAGATTTTCATATTTTTATCAGAAGTATGATTCTTCCTATGCAACTACCTGTCTTAGGGCTGCCGATAAGGCCTTTACCTGCTTTTTGAACAATCAGAAGGCTGAGGATAGCAGCGGGGCATTCAAGGCTGCCGCGCAGCTCTACAGAGCGACGGGAAGTGATACCTACGTGGAGGTTCTGGACAGCTTTTTTGCAGGCAAGGACTTTATGAATAAGTTCCATGAGGATGAGAATATTTTCCTGGGGGCTGTGACCTATATTTCTACGAGCCAGCCCGTTGATATGGAGCGCTGCAGCGTTATAATGAAGGCTCTTATGAAAGAGGCGGAGGACATTGCCAAGGAATCCTCGGAGGAGGTTTTTAAAGTAGCTGAGCCTGAGAATCCTGGCGATTTTGAGAAAATGCTGGATGATATGAGGTGCCTGTCAATAACCAATCATATTATCTATAACCACGAATATACCACGATTATTGAAAATCACGCCCATTATATGCTGGGAATGAATCCGGAGGCTGTGAATTACCTTACGGATGACACAGAGAGGACATATGTGGATGCCGGCAGGAGCGGTGTTATGCACGATCCTCAGCAGGATGCGCTTTTGATACTGATGCTGGGCGGCGTTAAGTGATATCAGCATTTTTTACCATGTATTTGCAAGGATAAGGAATTTGAAAAGGCCGGTGGTCGGTGCTAAGATGGTTACGATATGAATACAAATATTAATGGACTTAATATCAATTATATAGATGAGGGACAAGGACCCATGCTGGTGCTTCTGCACGGATGGGGCTCCAACATTGAGCTCTTTAAGGGCATTATTGATTTTACCAAGGGTAAGTATCACGTTGTTGCGATGGATATGCCCGGCTTTGGTAAGAGCGATGAGCCAAAAGAGCCTATGGATGTGGATGATTATGTGAATTTTGTCCTGGCTTTTATTAAGGAGCTGTATCCTGATGAGAAGGAGATCATGTTCCTTGGTCATTCCATGGGAGGCAGGGTTATAATCAAGCTCACCAGCGCAGTACATGACGGAAGGATCAAGGCTGATTTTACCGTGCCGAAGGTTATTCTTACAGATGCTGCGGGAATCAAGCCTGTGAGGACTAAGGCTCAGAATAAGAGGACCAAGAGATACAAGTTCTACAAGAATCTTATTACCAAGACCGGAATCGTCAAGCTGTTCCCGGGAACTCTGGATGCTCTTCAGAAGAAGTTCGGAAGTGCGGACTATGCGGCTGCTTCGCCTGTTATGAGACAGAGTCTTGTTAAGGTGGTCAATGAGGATCTTGCGCCCTATATGCCTTCTGTTACAATGCCGGCTCTTCTTATCTGGGGGGACAGGGATACTGCGACCCCGCTTTCTGACGGGCAGCAGATGGAGAAACTTATGCCTGAGGCAGGGCTTGCTGTTATTAATGGCGTTGGCCACTATTCATTTTTAGAGAACCCTGTTCTGTACAACAGGATTCTCGGAAGTTTTTTGGGAATTAACTAAAGTTTACTTGATGTGAGGTTTTTTATGGTTTTTGCATTAGTTCTGTTGGTGTACGCACCGCCGATAATCTTAGCGGTATTGGGACTTCGTTATCACACCCATATGCTGCAGCTCTCCAGCTATCAGTTCCAGGGGTATTTCAGACACCTACGAAACAGTAAGCTGTTGCTGCTGGCGCATTTTCTCTTTTTAATAAGGGGAATTGCCGAGAGAGCGGTGGAACTTCTTCACAAGCCTGTGCGAATTGCAGGAGGACTTGTGCTTGGCGCTGCATATTTGTGGCTTCTTTTTAGGTATATACCAAAGCCTGCCAAGAAAAAGTTCGTGGTAACAGCCAGAGTTAAGCGCTTGTTTGCGACATACACTGTATTGTCAGTTCTGATACTTTTCCTTCCTTGGATTGTTTTGCTTATAGAATCTGCAAGGGGCAATGCGTCAATTGGTGGAAATGTTTACAGACCTGCGTTTATTTATATGGCGCTGATTCCTTTTATCCCAGCAATTGCCAATTTCATCAATATGCCAATTGAAAAGGGCATCAATCAGCATTATATTAACGATGCGGTAAGAATTCTTCGAAGCAACAAGAACCTTAGAATCATAGGCATTACCGGAAGCTACGGTAAGACCAGCGTTAAGTACTATCTGACAACTCTTTTGTCCGAGGGCTTCAGAGTCCTTATGACACCGGAGAGCTTCAACACTCCCATGGGAATTGTCAGAACCATAAGAGAGCATATGAAGCCTACCCATGAGATTTTCGTCTGCGAGATGGGAGCAAGGCATTTACATGATATAAAAGAGATCACGGATTTTGTTCATCCTGATGACGGAATCGTCACTTCTATCGGCTACCAGCACCTTGAGACCTTTAACAGTCTTGATAACATCATCAGCACCAAGTATGAGCTACTGGATGCGGTGGATCAGAAGGAGAAGGAGGAGAAGGAGGAGGGCAAGGCCCCCGGCAAGCACCTTAAGTTTGTCAATGGCGACAATGAGATCATTCGCGCCAATATGAAATACAAGGATGCCGTTACTTACGGACTGTCTGAAGGATGCGACTTCAGGGCCACAGACCTTAAGGTTACCGGTGCAGGAACAAGCTTTACCGTAACAACTCCTGCCGGCGAGACAGCTGAGTTTTCCACAAGACTTGTAGGTCAGCATAATGTAGAGAACATCATGGGAGCAATTGCCTGCGCCAGCAGCCTGGGCATACCACTTACCAAGCTTAAGATGGCGGTAAGGCGCCTTCAGAGCGTGCCTCACAGACTTGAACTTACAAGGCACGGCAATGTTTCTATTCTGGATGATGCTTACAATTCCAATCCCAACGGAGCCAAGGTTGCTCTTGATACACTTTCTCTTTTTGAAGGAAACGTCAAGATCCTGGTTACCCCCGGAATGGTTGAGCTGGGTGAAAAAGAGGATGAGTACAACAAGGAGTTTGGCAAGCAGGCAGCAGCTGTTTGCGATTATATTATTCTTGTTGGAGAGAAGCAGACCCATGCCATTAAAGAGGGCATTTTGGAGGCCGGCTTTGACAGCGAGAGGCTCTTTGTGAAGAACAGCTTCAATGAGGCTTCACAGCTGATGTATGAGCTTGATGCGGGAAGGGATAAGGTAATCCTTTTGGAGAACGATCTTCCCGATAATTATTGATATAGGTTTTATTAAGAAAGAAGGATATTATGAAGTTAAAAGTAGCGGTTTTATTCGGCGGCAAAAGTACAGAGCATGAGATCTCAATTATCTCTGCAATCCAGGCTATAGGACATATCAACAAGGATAAGTACGAGGTTATCCCCGTATACATGACCAAGGAAAATGATTTCTATGTTGGCGATGATATCGGCAAGATCGAGGAATATACACATATTCCACAGCTTCTTAGTAAGAGCACACAGGTAGTGTGGATCAAGGATAAGGAGACAGTATCTCTTGTAAGATACCCTCAGAAGAAGTTTGGTAACAACGTTATCACAACCGTTGACGTTGCATTTCCTATTGTTCACGGAACAAACGTTGAGGACGGAACCCTTCAGGGCTTCCTTGCTACCCTGGGACTTCCTGTGGTTGGCTGCGATGTTCTCTCATCAGCTGTTGGTATGAACAAGTATGTTATGAAGACTGTACTTAAGGACAACGGAATCGCCGTACTTGACTGCAAGTGCTATACATGGAAGGACTATGAGGATGTTGACGCACTTGTTTCCAGGATTGAGAAGGCTTTTGCCTATCCTGTGATCATCAAGCCTCTTAATCTTGGTTCCAGCATCGGAATCAAGAAGGCATCTGACAGAGACGGACTGTTGGAAGCTCTCGAGCTTGGATTTGAGTTCTCCAAGAAGATCCTTGTTGAGCCTGCTATCACAGACCTCAAGGAGATCAACTGCGCAGTTCTTGGTGACTATGAGAGCGCACAGGCATCGGAGTGCGAGGAACCTATCAACTCAGATGAGATCCTCTCTTTCGAGGATAAGTATATCGGCGGAGCCAAGGGCTCAGCTAAGGGCGGTGCCAAGAGCGGCGGCAGCAAGGGAATGGCTTCACTTAAGAGAAAGATTCCCGCAGATATCACTTCAAAGATGCGTGATGAGATCAGAAAAATGGCAGTTGATGCCTTTACCTGCCTTGGCTGCAGCGGTGTTTCACGAATTGACTTTATGCTGGATCAGGCCAGTGGCAAGGTATACCTGAATGAGATCAATACTATTCCGGGGTCTCTTTCCTTCTATCTTTGGGAGCCTCTTGGAATGAAGTATGAGGTACTTCTTGATAATATGATCGAGCTGGCACTTAAGGCCGACAGAGAGGCTCACAAGGTGGTTTATTCCTTTGAGACCAACGTTCTGGAAGGCGTTAAGCTTGGCGGCGGCACTAAGGGCGCCAAGGGCTAAGAGCTACAGAATATATACAGATATAATAAGCCCGGGAAATCTGCCAGGATTCCCCGGGCTTTACTTATGATCATCCGATTGGTTTAGCGGTTATCTTAAAGGACACGGTCTTTTGTCCGCCGTAGTATTCTCCGTTAAATTTTCCGACACCCTTCAGTGTCACTTTTACCACCCCTGTATCAGTTGCCGGTGTGATACTTGCAATCTTATAAGCTCCTGTTGGCCATACATCCTTGCCTGAGGCTACGGTAAAATCCGATGTGTTGACAGACACAGCCTTACCTGTGTACACCACCGATGGGTTCCTGAGTTTGACGGTGGCGTTATTCAGTGACCTGTTTACATAGGTGAAATTGGCTGACTTGGTTGTGCCGGCGTAGCCCCCTTTTCCCGTGACGGTGATGGTTATCTTGGTGCCGGCGGGGATAATGTCCTTGCTGTCTACGACTCCGCCTTTTTTCTTGTAGCTTCCGTCGGTGTAGGTGAACTTGAAGGTCTTATCATAGTCGGTTCCTGCCGTGAGTTTAGCTCCATTGGTATCGTAGATGGAGATGGTGGGCTTGCAGATGCCGGATTTACCTACATAAACAACATCGTCGATACTCATTGCAGTCTTGCTAAGGCTTGAAGGCTTGATCGTGAAGGTTCTGGTGAAGCTTCCCATGAAGTTGCCCTTGCCGGTTACTACAAGTTTTGGCTGCTTGGCGCCTGTCTGACCCGCAGCCTTGTTGTTAATATATTTGACGGTGTAATCTCTGCCGTTTACAAGGGACTGACCCTTGTAGGAGAGGCTCAAGGATGGCTGTACTCCGCCCTTTGTGTAGGTAAAGGAGCCCAGGCTTGCCTCCTGTGAGGAGGAGCTGCGGTTTCCGGACTTAAGCGAAACGGATCCGAGTGTAAAATCGCAGGGAGTGATCTTAAAGGTCTTGGTACAGGTTCCTGTATATTTTCCGATTCCTTTGAAGGTAATTGTTCCTTTGCCGGCGTTGACGTTACCGCTTATCCCTGCGGTGTAGTCCTTGCCCTTAACAAGTGTCACCGGCTCCTTGGTCTCTGCTGAAGTGATGGTCAGAGTATAGGAGGGGGAGAGGGCGTTTCCGGTATAGGACATGGGGCTGATATCAGCTTTTGCCTTGGCGATGGAGGTGGCCTTTATCTTGAAGGTCATTGTCTTACTGCCGGTGTAGACGTTTCCTTTTCCCTTGATAATAATCGTCGCGGTTCCGGGATTAATGTTGTTGTAGTACTCAACGGACATATCCTTGCTTGTAAGACAATAGTTGTTGGCGGTATCTGTCACAACCACCTCCGGGCGTATCTCTTTGCCGGTTGCCTTCTGAACGGTAATTGCTCTGAAGCTGAGTTTGGCAATATTTATTTTGGAATCCGGTTCAAAAATGATCTCGTTGAAGGAGGTTGTGCCGGTATAGGTGCCTTTGCCGGTTATGGTGACCTTGTAGGTTCCGGGATCTGCCTTAACCAGCGAATAGTCACAGGTATAATCAGTACCCTTCACAAGCGCATAGTAGGTATCGCCGATCTTATAGAGAACCTTGGTGTTGCTCTTTTGCACCTTGCCGTTGTATTCAAGGGAAATATCCGCAAGCTTGGCCTTACTGATATCAAGGGGAAGAATGCTGAAGTAGAAGGCGGTGCTTCCCTTGAAATTGCCAATACCGGTCACGGTTATTTTGGCCTTACTTGTGGCGGTGCTGACAGCGGTATTGTTGCTGTATTTGATGGTGACATCTTTATCTATGGTGAGTCGTTTTTTGCAGTCGTATACACGAAGATTATCGAAGGTTATGGGGCCTGCGCTGTAAGGGGTGTCGCTCTGACCTGCGATCCATACCTTATCGGGTACATCCTTGACGCTGGCAAAAAGCTTCTGATCTTCGGAGATAATGTCGCCCCAATCCTCAGTGGGTGTCGAAGGTGCGGGCTCAGAGGGCTCAGGTTCCGGCTCAGGTTCCACAGGTACAGGCTCGGGTTCCGGTTCCGGTTCGGGCTCAACACAGGTTACATCGATGTAGGCTGATATGCCCTCTGATGTCGCGGTAATCCTTGCTTTGCCGGCAGAGAGGCAGGTTGCCTTGCCGGAACTGTTGACGGTGAGTACGGAAGTGTTTGAGCTCTTCCAGGTAACGGTCCCAAGCTTATAGGAAGAAGGGACGGGAGTAACCGTATATTGCGCGGTGTCTCCTTTGGTCAGAGATGAAGCGCCTGTCACGGAGAGTGAGCCTAGCTTCTGAACTACATTTACGGTAAAAGAGGCTTTGAGCTTGCCGCTGTTTACGGAAGCTGTGATAGTTGTGGATCCGGAGGAAACACCCTGAATAGTAACACTGTTTCCTGATGCGGATATGGCAGCCACGTTTTTGTTGCCGGTGCTCCAGGTGATGGTCTTGTTGGTGGCATTTTCCGGTAAAACAGTGGCTGTGACAGTGGTCTTGGCATTTACATCCAGCGAGAGGGCTCCGTTTGATACTTTGTCAAAGGTGACCTTGGTGGCATCCACTGTTTTGGCCTTGGCATCCTTGGTAAAAGCCTTGATCCTCAGATTACCTTTGGCTTTGCTGCCAAAGTCCTGCCAGCCTGAGCTGTATTTGCACAGACTCTGATAAGCCTTGGCGGAGGTGGTTACATCGTACCAATTCGAAGAGTGAACTGCGGATTCATAGCCGTAGCCTGCATTTACTCCGTTTTGTTTGAGAGTTATTACGACAGCAAAGGTGGTGCCGGCTGCAAGATATATCGGTGATGTCAGGTCAACGGTATAATAGCCTGTGTAAGTGGTCTGACCGCTGGCTGAACCCACAAGTGTGCCGTTCTCTGGATTGGTAACGGTGCTGCTCTTGTGCGTATAGATCTTGATGTCATAGGAGGAGGCGGGGGTGGGAGCATAGAAGGATACCGCCGTCAGATCCTCGTTTCCTTTGGTGGTAAAAACGTTGGCAGCGGCAGCAGCTGAGCTCTCTGTGTCTGTCTGCATTCCGCCGTCGTATTGGTAATTGTGGTCATAGTTGCTGCTCTTTTTGAAAACAAAGGATATCGCAGCTCCGGAAATGGATTTGTCATAATAAGACAGATAGTAGTAACCGCGGAAACTGTTTGCGGATGAAGAGGCTGTTTTCCAGCTGTTTCTAACAATCCAGGCGCCGTCGCCGGGAGCCTTGGTTAAAAAATTGTCGCGGGAAAAATTGTCATCCCATCCTACCAGTACGATGTCGTGATTCTGGCTTACATTAACGGGGGTATAAACGCTGTTATGAGTGCTGTCATAGTAGGTTTCGTCGGCGTAGACACCGATGTTAACTGCGCCATAGTTATAGATAAGATTTTTGACGGAGGAGATACTGTTCTTATCGCTTGCGACGCTTCCGATAAGATAATCAGTCAGATGGGCCTTGTCAGTGTAGGCAATACTGCTACTTAATGCCTTATATGCGGATTCGGAAGTGGGGTAAGGAGCAGTGGATTCATCTGCTGCGCCAACCCAGGAAGCCAGCACGTTCTGGGCCAGTTGCAGATTGCCTCCTCTGTTGAGGATATGGGTTGAACCCTTGAACTTATTACTGTCTCCGGCTGTACCGCCAAGGGGATCGCTGACTGAGTTATAGGAAAAATATGCAAGGTGAAATTCAGATAGATCGATGTTTCCTGAGGAGTAGATTCCCTGCTTGATCAGATTGATCTCGGCAAGAGCAATAGCGGCATGTGCCCAGCAGGTTCCCCAGGGAGACTGGTTGCGAAGGGCAGGAAGGCCGGAAGTCTTATAGGAAGAGAGAGAGGAATAATCGTTACTTGCCTGGGTATGCCCAAGACAGCCCTCTTCTCTTGGAGAGTAGGATACTGACATGTCAGGATTGACAATATTCGGGGCATTCTCAATCTCCATGTATCCTGAACCTATGATGGGGTATTCTGATACCTCATAATTGTTGGCGTCTTCTTCGAAGGCGTCTTCCTGCAATAGTTCTTCAGAAAAGTCTTCCTGAGAAAGTTCTTCTTCAGACAGTTCTTCCAAAGGAAGTTCTTCTGCAGATAGGTCTTCAGTAGTGCTGTCTGTTGTTATTTCGTCAGTATTTTCATCATCAGCCGAAATTTCCGCTTCGGACGATAATTCTGTTACATCTCCTGTAATAATTGACTCATAGTCGGATGCATAGGATATTACTGAGTTTCCTGCTGCAAGTGAGACGGACAGCAATAAGGCCAACAATCTTTTTTTCATATGTTTTACTCCCCTTGTAACATTTATCATACTTTTCCTATAATACTACGATTTGCCCATACAACAAAGAGTAAAATTCAAAAAATATCGAAATATTCGAAAAAATTAATAATTATATTCAATACATTCCATTAAAAAAGACGCCTGTCATACTAAGATGAAGGCGTCTGAAAATTAGCTGAAAGACCTGTATTACTGGTTCTTTAAATATGTTTCTTCGATGATGTTCTTGACATACTGATCAATGTTCTTCTGGTCTTCCTTGTCCAGATCCTTGATGATTATGGGCTTGCAGTACTCGATGGTAACGTGGGTGCTGCGGATAAAGGGTATATGCTTTTCAAGAACTTCTTCGGAGTGATTGATAACTACGGGTACGATGGGGCAGCCGCTCTTCTGGGCGATCTTGAAGCTTCCCTTATGGAATTCGCCAAGAGGCTGGTCGGTCTTGTTTCTGGTTCCCTCGGGATAGATGAAGATGGAAATACCATTTTTGACCTTATCGATGGCTGTAAGGACCATCTCAAGGCCCTTTCTGATGTCGCTTCTGTCAAGGAAGAGGCAGTCCATGTAGATCATCCATATATTAAGAAGCGGAACCTTGAGAATCTCCTTCTTGGCGATGAAGCCTGTGGGACGGGGAACTCTTGGGTAGCACAGCACGATATCAAAGATACCTCTGTGATTTCCAACATAGAGAACCGACTGGTCCTTGGGAACGTTCTCTTCGCCGATAATGGTCTTCTTAACTCCGCTTAAGAAGGCAACCACTCTGAAGGCCCAGCTGACTATGGCAAGAGATGCTGTCTTTTTGGCCCAGGGATTGAATCTTCCGACTATCCATAAGACTCCCTGAATGGGAAGGCTTAGGATAAGGAATATGGCAACAAATAATACAACGATAATACTGCGAATCATATATAAATATCCTCTTTTCAAATATTACTGATAAATTGACTCATATATTCTCTCATGACTTCACGAAAAATGAAACACTGATTTATATAAAAATGGATTATATCTGATTATATACAATTATATAAATTGAAGAGAATTATATAGAATTATATAGATTGAACAGGATTATATAGTATTATATATGAAGTAAAATTCGTAATAGATAGTATAGCAAAGGAGCCAGGGATGTTGATATTAAAGGGTGGAAGGCTTATTGATCCCGCAAGTGGGACAGATGAAATAAGAGATATTGTTATAGATGGCGAGCGGATAACCGTGATCTGCGAACCGGGAAGTGACCATATAGCGGAGTATGAGAAGGACAGTGCGAATCAGGTCATTGATGTTGAGGGCAAGGTTGTGGCGCCCGGTCTGGTGGACTGCCATGTGCATTTCAGAGATCCGGGATTTACCTATAAGGAAGATATAATAAGCGGTTCGACTGCGGCTGCCAAGGGCGGCTTTACCACCGTTGTAATGATGGGAAATACCAATCCTCATATGGATAATGTGGCTACAATCAAGGATGTGCTTGCAAGGGGCGCTGTAACAGGGATAAATGTCCTTTGCTGCGGCAATGTCACTAAGGAAATGGCGGGAAAAGAGCTGGTGGACATGGACGCACTTATCGAAGCAGGAGCGGTTCTTTTTACCGATGACGGCAAGCCTATAACTGATGCGGATCTCATGGAGAGAGCCTGCGTTGAGGCAGCTAAGAGGGATAAGGTCATAAGTCTTCACGAAGAGAATCCCTCTTTTATCAGCGAGAACGGAATAAATGCCGGAGCGGTAGCCGAGAGGCTTGGAATCAAGGGTTCACCCAGAGATGCTGAGATCTCAATGGTTCAAAGAGACATCGACATCGCGGAGAAGACCGGAGCGGCCATCGTGGTGCAGCATATCAGCGCAGCGGAGTCAGTGGAGCTTATAAGGCAGGCAAGAAAGAGGGGAGTTAAGGTTCACGCCGAGGCAACACCACACCATTTTACCCTGACAGAGGATGCGGTGCTTAAATACGGAGCGCTGGCCAAGATGAATCCGCCCCTTAGACTTGAGAGTGACCGCAGGGCTATAATCGAGGGACTTAAGGATGGAACTATAGAGATGATCGCCACAGACCATGCTCCACATTCGAGAGAGGAGAAGGGGGGTGACCTGGTGAAGGCGCCCAGTGGAATCACGGGACTTGAGACTTCTCTGGCTCTTGGAATCAGAGAGCTGGTGAAGCCGGGGTATCTTACTCTTATGGAATTGCTGGATAGAATGAGCCTTGGATCAGCCAAAGTGTACGGCTTTGATGCGGGAGCTGCGAAGGAAGGCGGCTACGCTGATCTTGTGATATTTAACCCCGAAGAGGAATGGAGCTATGTCAGCAGTGTTTCCAAATCTTCCAATTCACCTTTCATTGGGCAGAGACTTCCGGGCAGGATTTATGGTACAATCTGCAGAGGAAAAATTGTATATCAGGGATAATGGTTTAATCAGGGAGAATTCAGATGTCAGTTAAGATGAAAAAAGAAGCAAAGGTCTTGAGCCAGGGCCTTCTTGCTGAGGGAATCTATGATCTGTGGCTTGAGACGGAAATAGCGAAGGATGCTTGTCCGGGGCAGTTTGTGGGGGTATATCCCACCAATAAGGCAACACTCCTTCCAAGACCCATCAGTATCTGCGAAGTGGACAAGGAGCGTAGCGCCATCCGCCTCGTATACAGAGTTGTGGGTAGCGGTACCGCAGAATTTGCGCTGTATCAGCCGGGGGATTATATGACTATCCTTGGCGTTCTTGGAAACGGCTTTCCTCTTGAGGCTGCAGCAGGCAAAAAAGTAGTAGTAATGGGCGGAGGTATCGGAGTTCCGCCGCTTCTTGAGACGGCCAAGAGACTGTCCAAGGCGGATGCGCCGGTTAAGCCTGTACTTGTAAGTGCCGTTATGGGCTACAGAAATTCGGATACATTTCTTTCGGAAGAATTCTCACTTTATTCACAGATGCACATCGCTACCGAGGATGGCAGCGTTGGCACCAAGGGAAATGTCATTGATGCCATGAGAGAACAGAACGTGGAAGCAGATGTGATATTTGCCTGCGGCCCCATGCCTATGCTCAGGGCCATCAAAGAGTACGCACAGGCTAAGGGAATCAAGGCATATCTGTCACTGGAAGAGCGTATGGCCTGCGGCGTCGGAGCCTGCCTTGGCTGTATCTGCAAGACAACCAGGGAAGATCATCATTCACACGTTAACAACGCCCGCATCTGCACCGACGGACCGGTGTTTGACGCAGAAGATCTGGATATGTAAGGGAGGCTAAGATGAATACACAGGTTGAGATAGCAGGAGTTAAATTCAAAAACCCGGTAATGACAGCCTCCGGAACCTTCGGATCAGGCTTGGAATATGCGGATTTTGTAGATCTTAATAAACTGGGAGCGGTAGTCACCAAGGGCGTTGCCAATGTGCCCTGGCCCGGCAATCCGGTTCCAAGAGTTGCGGAAGTGTACGGCGGAATGCTCAATGCCATCGGACTTCAGAACCCGGGCGTTGAAGTTTTTGCAGACAGGGACCTTAAGTTTTTGGAAAAATATGACACTAAGGTCATTGTTAATGTCTGCGGTAAGTCCGTGGAGGATTACTTAGAGGTTGTAGAGAGGCTTGCGGACGAGGAGAGAGTTGATATGCTGGAGATCAACGTATCCTGCCCCAATGTCAAGGAGGGAGCCATCGCCTTCGGACAAAAGAGTGCAGCCCTTTTTGACATAACTTCCAGAATAAAAGAGGTGGCAAGGCAGCCCTTTATCATGAAGCTAAGCCCCAATGTCACCAGTATCTCCGAGATGGCCAAGGCTGCAGTGGCTGCGGGAGCGGATGCGATTTCTCTTATCAATACCATCACAGGTATGAAGATTGACATTCACAAGAGGAAATTTGCGCTGGCCAATAAGACAGGAGGCCTGTCAGGTCCTGTAATCAAGCCGGTAGCGGTCCGCATGGTATATGAGGCGGCTCACGCTGTTAATATTCCCATAATCGGAATGGGCGGAATTGCTAACGCCGAGGATGCCATTGAGTTTATCATGGCAGGTGCAACCGCAGTTGCAGTGGGAGCAATGAACTTCCATGATCCTTATACAACTGAGAAGGTAGTTAAGGGAATTGAGGAGTATATGATCAGATACGGCGTTGAGGATATTAATGAGCTCAGAGGTATAGTGGAATAAAGCCTGCATAAAAGGGCATAAAAAAATTGGGCCGGGTACTGTGGGTACCCGGTCCAATACGTTACTAGCAACTTTAAGTCTCTGTTTTTCCGGTGAGATCGTCGAAGCCCTTCATTACTGCTTCATAGGTTTGTTTCGAGATTTCCGGCAGCTCGCCGCCCCAGGTCTTTTCAGCCTGTGCGTAGCCCCTCTCGAAGGCGGACCTCATTTTTTCCAGCTTCTCGGGATCATCTCCGGCCAGCGTCTTGGCAAAGTCAAGGATACGTTCTGAGGTCTGTTTGACGCCCCAGTAGCCGTCCTCGGCTATGTCAGCCTGTGCCTGTGCTTTGGTAGCTGCGTCTACTGTGAAGTCTCCCTTTGCAAGGAACTTCCACATGGAATCTTCATCATTGTCAGAATTTGCGATGCCGTAAGATTTAGCCTGTTTGCCCATCATCTTCTGGACGATGTCAAGCAGCTGTTGTTGGCGCTGTGCCACATCGGCCTGCATCTGCTTAATGATCTTGGTTCTGTCCGCTTCCTTCTGGGAAATCTTAGGAGTTTGCGCGCTCTCCTCTGATTTCTCATAAACGGCTGCAGCTTCCGGTTTCGCCTGTACTTCCTGATCCTTCTTCTTTTCTTCAACCTGAGGATTAACGGTGGAAGCATAGGTGGTTGCGATGTTGTTAGTAACCTCGGTAACTCCGTTTACGCCCATACTGAACTCCTTTTCCGCGACAGGTTAACTAAATACCGCGCTTGAAACGAAAACCATGGTTTACCTAATCCCCTTATCGGCATATTTTTAAAAAACTTTAGCCTTTCGACAAAAATTTTTTTAATTTTTTTGGACTTTTTTTCTTGAGTTTGAATCTTTGGGGTGCAAAAATGTAAAAGGCAGACAATATCTGCCCTTAATCGATTTCAGTAATAACAACGGGACGGTGGAAACATATGACAATTGAAAAGAAAGCCTATGGCAAGATCAATCTGGGCCTTGATGTGACCGGAAGGAGAGCCGACGGCTATCATATAGTTCGAATGATAATGCAGAATGTGGACCTTTATGACACCCTTGTCTTTGAAGATAATGACAGCGGTGAGATCAATCTTTTTACCGAGTCTGACAAGGTGCCTTCCGATGGCAGCAATCTTATCTGTAAGGTGGCAAGGCAGCTCCGGGAAGAGTTTGGGGTAAAAAAGGGCGCTGACATCAGGCTCACCAAGCGCATCCCCGTGGCAGCCGGCATGGCGGGCGGAAGTACGGACGGGGCAGCAGCCTATACCGCATTAAATGAGCTCTGGGGACTGGGACTTACTAAAGAGCAGCTCTGTGAGAGGGCTGTCAAGCTGGGAGCTGACATCCCCTATTGTATTATGGGCGGAACTGCCCTGGCAGAGGGAATCGGCGAGGAACTGACGATCATTAAAGATCTTCCTAAGTGTCCTATAGTTATTGCCAAGCCGCCAATCGATGTGTCCACCGGTTGGGTCTACAAGGAATTGGACAGCAAGGAGATTGAGAACCATCCGGACATTGATGGTATCAGAGGGGCCATTGAAGCAGGAGATATCCGCAAAATGTGTGAACTGATAGGCAATGTGCTGGAGCCTGTGACGGCATCAAGATACTCCGAAATAGGACAGCTGGAGAGCCTTCTTGAAGAGGCGGGGGCTATCAGAGCATTTATGACAGGAAGCGGTCCCACTGTTTTTGCAATATTCGAAGATGAGAACAGGGCAAAAGAGGCAGTGGATAAAGTGCTGGCAAGTCAGATAACCAAAGAGGTGTATCTGTCGGGACCCATCAATCCCGATAACTGATCGCAAAAGGGAGTAGTGCTATTATGAAAAAACAAGTGACAGTCCGGATTACCGGCATACACGCAAGAGACGGCGAGCCCACGGAGAAGATCATCACCAATTCGTCAGGCTATATTGAAGATACCGAGGACGGAGGCTGCATTCTGGAATATGTGGAAGAGCAGGACACAGGAAACGGAAAGTTTAAGATCAATAACAAAGTGAACATCGCCCCTGACGGCAAGGAAATTGAGATCATAAGAGGCGGTGACATGGAGTCCAAGCTTGCCTTTGGCGAGGGACTTGTGTACGATACAGAGTACCATACGCCCTATGGCTCAATGGAGATGACGGTAAGGACCAGCAGCTTTGACCTTGTAAGGACAAGGCAGGACGAAGAAATGAAGCTTATGGCTGAGTATGCCCTTGAAATGGGAGGCCAGGTGATGTCCTCGTCTATGATAATAATTGAGATAAAAAAATCGGAGACTGTTTGATCAGCCTCCGATTATTATTTACATATTCTGTTATTACTTTACCATCTTGGCACCGGCTTTTTCCTGAGCCTTGGAAATAAGGTTCTTGAAGAAGCCTTTCTTTTCTTCCTGAAAAGGAGCCTTGCCGTGAAGGCCCTTAACCTCTGTTACGTAGATTCCGCTTACGGAAGCCTTAACTTCCTTTTTAACGGGAACTTTGTCAAAAATCTTCTCATCACAGATAAGGCTCATAACTCTGTTACCAACTCTTACCTTAAGGATGGGAAGCTTGGATCTGCGAAGAAGCTTGGGGGTCTGCTCGATAACGGCCTGAGGAAGACCTGCCTCGTTGAGCTTCATGCGCTTCTTGTCGATGATGAGCATGGTGACGGTCTGCTTCATGGCATCGAGCTGAGCCTGCTGCTCGTCCTGCTTTTTCTGTGCTCTTTTGCCAAGGAATATAAGGGCTACGATTGCGGCAGCCAAAATAACCATAATTACGATAAATACTATAAGTCCGGTATTCACAACTAAAACCTCCGAATAAATCTTGATAAATGCTAGACCATTGTAGCATTCTTTCCTATATATGGCAACGAAAGTTTTATGGATTTTGAGATAGGACGGTGGAAAAGAGCGGAAGGCGGGGAATTCGCTGCTTCCTCGAAGTCCAGCTACAGCAGAACGATAGAAATATTCGCCCCTCTTTCGCTTAGATTGCATGGCCCGCTCATAAGGCCACGTCTAATCTATGGCTCAAAACTCCGCCCGGATTAAGGAAATATGACTACCCGCTAAGAAATTGGCCGGGCGTCAAACATTGAGCCATGAACAGATCATCCGCGACCTTCTGACCGGGCTCATGAATCTATACGCTCCTTCAGAGGCGAAT
>JAEEGL011941148.1_pt1 | contig 32314 bp, 31 predicted proteins | sample 9134231 | NCBI WGS metagenome assembly JAEEGL01 (sample SAMN16246548, study PRJNA631951) | gut metagenome | biome: gut microbiome; feature: rumen; material: fiber-attached | host: Bos | place: Iran: Karaj | collected 2018-10 | reverse complement strand
TCTGACGAGGCTGGCAATGATGTATTCGTACATTATTCAGGACTCAACATGGAAGGTTTCAAGTCTCTCGAAGAGGGCGCTTCTGTTGAGTACGATGTAATCCAGGGTGAAAAGGGACCTCAGGCCGTAAACGTAAACAAGCTTTAATTCTTAAGAATTAAATGCTAATTAATCAGACTACAAAGTGCCTTATTCTTAAAAATATTTTTTGAATTCGCAAGATTGTAACAATGATTAATCAACAAAAGCCATCTGACTTACGTCAGATGGCTTTTTTGAGCAGAGCACTTAGTGAGGTTACTATTTGCAAATCCTGATAACATCTTCCATTTTCAGTTTTCCGCCAAATATATCCAGAGCGCTTCCCACGGTCACATCTACTTTGCCGTGCCCCAGCTCTCTTAATATCTTTATATCCTCCAAAGAGTGCACACCCCCCGCATAGGTCACAGGAATACTGCAGCTTTTCCCAAGAATTTTTGCCACGGTCTCCTCTATGCCGTTTTGCTTTCCCTCTACATCCGCAGCATGAACAAGAAACTCATCGCAGTACTGTGACAGTTCCGAAAGGGTCTCTTCGCAGAGCCTTACATCGGTATACTTCTGCCAACGGTCAGTAACAACGAAATAATCGCTGCCACTTTCTTCTTCATCCTCTTTTAGCTTGCAGGACAGGTCAAGCACTATTTTATCTTTACCGACAGCCTTGACCAGTTTCTTTAGATTAGTTAAGCTGATCTTCCCATTTTTAAAGACAAAGGAAGTCACAATTACATGAGAAGCTCCGGCATCGAGGAACTCAGAGGCATTATCGGAATTAATACCGCCACCTATCTGCAATAGACCGGGTGTAGCCGCAAGTGCCTCCATGGCCTGCTGCCTGGTCCCCTCATAGAAAGGGCTCTCCGCAGGATTAAGCATAATAATATGCCCTCCTAAAAGCCCCAACTCGCGGTACATGCGAGCATAAAATGCCGCACCCTTGTCAGAGGAATAATTTTCTCTGGCAAGATCACCTTCATCCTTCAGGCTGCTTCCCACTATCTGTTTAACTTTTCCATTGTGAATGTCAATGCAGGGTCTGAATCTCATTTACCGCATCCTTCCCGGCTATCATTTAAGCTTATTATGCAAGCACATCAGCCATGTCATACATTCCCGGCTTTTTACCGGCAAGAAACTTAGCCGCCTGAATTGCTCCTTTTCCAAAAATTGCCCTTGAATAAGCCCTGTGAGACAAGGTTACAACTTCATCCACACCGGCGAAAATAATATCGTGATCACCAACAATGGTTCCGCCTCTTACAGCTGAAATACCAATTTCCTTCTCAGGGCGTTTTTCACGTCTACTGCTTCTGTCATATACATACTCGTATTCATTATCGAGAGACTCATTAATAGCATCCGCAAGAGCAATTGCTGTTCCGCTGGGAGCATCCAGCTTCTGATTGTGATGCTTTTCAACTATCTCGATATCAAAGCCGGCTGCCGCAAACATGGGAGAAACATCCTTAAGAACCTTAATAAGGGCATTAACACCAACGGACATATTTGCCGATCTAAGGACCGCAACTTTTCCGGAGGTCTCTTTTACCTTGTCAAGCTGCTGCTGCGAAAGACCTGTGGAGCAAAGAACCACCGGAATATTCTTTCCAGCGCAGAAGTCCATAAGAGCATCCACCGCGGAAGCATTTGAAAAATCCACTATAACATCTGCCTCCACATCACACGCCTCAAGGCTTTTGAAAACTGGAAATTCATAGCTGCTCTCACCAAAGGCATCTACACCTGCAACAATTTCTATATCCGAATCATTTTTTACCAGGTCAACGATCACATGCCCCATGCGACCGTTGCACCCATGCATAATCATCTTTGTCATATCATACCTCAATCTATCAATCCGTAGTTCTTCATCTCTTCTCTAAGCTTGTCCTCGTTGGCTGCCTCCATCTTAGTAAGGGGAAGGCGAAGAGGACCTGCATTTATGCCGATCATCTCAAGAGCACTCTTTACCGGAATAGGATTTACCTCTGAGAAAAGAGCCTTGACCAGCGGAAGGGCCTTAAACTGCAATTGTCTTGCTGTTGCAAAATCTCCGTCAAGGCATGCCTTGCAGATATCATGAGTCTGTCTTGGTGCCACATTTGAAAGAACCGAGATAACTCCCAGTCCTCCAACAGACATGATAGGAACAATCTCATCGTCATTTCCCGAATACAGATCGATGCATCCGTCAGCAAGTTGCATCATTCTGGAGGTCTGAGCTATATTGCCTGTAGCATCCTTAATTCCCACAATATTCTTTTTTTCGCGGCAGAGTTTGACAACAGTCTCAGGAAGGATATTACAGCCTGTTCTGCTGGGAACATTATAAAGAATAATAGGAAGGTTTACTGCGTCCGCAATAGCTCCGAAGTGAGCTATAAGTCCGTTCTGCGTAGCCTTATTATAGTAGGGCGTAACCAAAAGAAGTGCATCAGCGCCGTACTCCTCGGCCTGCTGCGAAAGCTCTATTGCTGTAGCAGTGCAGTTGGATCCGGTACCTGCAACAACAGGAATTCTCTTGTTTACCTTATCAATACAGAACTTAACAACCTCCATGTGTTCCTTCTCGGACATGGTGGCTGCCTCACCTGTTGTTCCGCAGACGATAATGGCATCTGTGCCGTTCTCAATCTGGAACTCAATGAGCTTTTCAAACTCATCATAATTTACTTCACCATTAGCCTTGAAGGGAGTTGCAATAGCTACTCCTGCGCCTTTAAAAATTGCCATACTTGCCTCCTCAATTAAATGAATAAAAAAGACTCATCAAATTGTATGATGAGTCGTTAATAGTCTATTCCCGCATAAAAACAAGGGAAATTGATAGCGCCCCATCTTACGATGACAGTCATACAGCTGTTAACTGTATGCCCAAGTGCCCAGCCTGCAGGATTCTGAACCTTTCGGCGTATTCACCTTTCGCTTTGCTTCATATGCACCTGCCGCATCCGCAAAGTTACTCATTAAATACGCAACCTCTATCTAAAGTCTTATGTTGTTTTTTAAATAGTACACTCATGTCAATCCTCTTGTCAATACAACGGCACAATTTCCTATATACTTGTCAGCTTCTTATAACACCCGGATATTAGTCAGAGCAACCTGATCCCCCGTAAGAGAAACAAATACATCTATGGCTTCTATGTCCAAAACAGTGACATTTCTGATGGAAATACCGAGATTTTCCGTAACGGTAGTAATGGTGTTCCCTTCACGTTTAAAGGTGACCGTACATTCAAAGCCTTTTTTACCGTTCTCCTTCCAGGTATCCCAGTCTTCAAATTTCTCCGTCATGTTAACGGTCATCTTATTCTTGGCAAATTCACAGGAATCCCAATGTTCTCCGTCAAGTCTCACAAGGGCATATTCGCAGTAATTATCCCCGTAAGTCCTCCTGTTGTCGGAATAAAAAATACTTATATAAGGGCAATGCCACACCAGCCTTGCCGTAGGAAGAAACAGAACGTCAAATTTTATCTGAAGGCCGTCCACAATAGGAATACCCACAGTTGCATTACTCCTGTATCCGTCAATCTGGATATTGGGCATATCTCCTTCAGGAACATCAATATAGGTTTTTTCCTCGGAAATTCTCGGAATATAATCCGGTCCTACAACATCTTCCGACTTGGAGATGCTCACATCATTTATATAGCAGTTTGTTCCTGTCATTGAAAGATACAGGAATCTTGATGAATCCGGCAGCGCAACTATCACATCCGTAGTCTCATATCTGCTGCTTATTCTTATTTTGGCATGATCCTTATACTTCACCGCTTCAAGTTCGTACTCAATGGGATTTAACTCTGCGATATCCTCCTTCATTCCTTCGGTATCGAAATGCTTGGTATCTGCCTGCATCTTTACAGCACCTGTGCATTTCGTATTTCCGTCAAAAAAGATTTCGCCGAATTCATAGTAATTCCAATCATTTTTCTTTTGCTCATCCGTGTAAATATGTGCATCCAGCGAATCAAACAAAACCAGCGCCGGCAGATAATTGTCGTTATTCCTGCTTTCCCTGCGGCATTTCAGATGAATTTTGGTGGGGTTGGAATTGATCCAGATTCCGTTGGAGACGCTTTCCCTGTAGACGCCGCAGTGGAGCTCATTCTTGCCGTCAAGTTCCTTTACCTCAATCTTTTCCTTCATCTGATACTCTGTATCCATGTCTATAAGATGGATCATTATCTGTGCAAATTTGGGATCGAACTGGGCACCGGAGCCCTTGACGAATTCCTCTCTGACCTGCTGCTGGGAAATGGGATCTCTGTAGCTTCTTTTGGAAGTCATGACATCGTAGGCATCAGCCACAGCCACAATCCTTGCTATCTCCGGGATATCTTCACCTTTAAGCTTGTCCGGATATCCTTTTCCGTCATATCTCTCATGATGATATCTGGCTCCGATACTAAGATAGGGGAACTCCCTGATGCTGGACAAAATCTGCTCTCCAATCTGGGTATGGTGCTTCACAAATTCATACTCTTCACCGGTAAGTCGTGATTCCTTGGTAATTATACTGTCGGGAATACCGATTTTACCGATATCATGTAAAAGAGCCGCGTAGTACACCTCATTACATTCTTTCTCATTCTTCCCGCTAAATTCAGCAATTTTCCTGGCATATTCAGCCACTCTCGAGGAATGTCCGTGGGTATATCTGTCCTTGGCATCTATGGCATTTACGAAAGCTGTAGTAGTCTGTTCAAACATGCGCTGCATGTTTTTGTGTTCCTGTCGCAGGTACTCAATCTCGATTTTGCTGGCATGTTCAACTGTCTCGTTCATGTCCTTGAGGGCAAATATATATATGACAACCGCCATCATGACACAACTGATATTTATCAGCGAAAGTCCAAAGAGGAAGAACTGGAACACTGCAGTGATCATAGGAACAAGAGTGAACATCAAAAGGGATATGCGTATACCCCGCCGAAGATTTTTGTAATACTGGATAATAACGGAAAGCTGAATAATAAGCGATAAAAACGGCATGACATAGCTTACAAGATACCAGGTTCCTCTGTGATATATATTCATGTCATCAAAGTAATAGAGAAAACCCGTAAACTGAGAAATTACGACAATAAGCTCTCCCAGGCAGATGAGAATCTCGACAATCCTTAACCTTAAGGGAACTTTTTTGATTCCTCCCTCGTTCCTGAATACGTCAACGATATAGAGGTTAAATGCATGAACCATAGCAAGGGTCATAATATACACAAAAAAGTTACTGACTCTTGCAATAACAATTCCTGCCCTGCTGGTATCCCCTCTGTACACGTAAGAGAGACTGTCGGAAAAAAGAAGCAGCATTGAAGCCAGCTCCGTATATATAAGAGCAATTTTTCTATTAAAAGTCAGATTATTCGTAAAAAAGACAAAGATAGCGATTGCACCGCATAGACCGCTGCACACCAGCATCAGATCCACCTGATGTACAGCTATAAAATTCATCATTTCCTATTCTCCCCCAAAAGTCCCCAAAAACAGAAACACTACTATTAGTATAAGGCCTGTTTCTTCTTATGTATATAGAATCTTGAATGTATTCTAAAAAACAAATTGTCAAACAATTATAGCTATTTTATAAAGGTTTAATGATTTTTGCTTTTTTGCATGCTATAATATAACGTATAATAATTCACCTTATTAAATCTCATTTTATCTGGAGGGAATGACAATGCTGAACATTAAAAAGGATTTGAACGGAAGTGAACTTACAATAGGTCTCGAGGGAAGACTTGATACAATGACAGCTCCCGAGCTTGAAACACAGCTTTCATCTAGTCTCGGCGGAGTTACAAAGCTTGTATTTGACATTGCAAGTCTTGAGTACATTTCCAGTGCCGGCCTTAGGGTTTTACTTTCCGCTCAGAAGACAATGAACAAGCAGGGCGAAATGGTCGTTAAGAATCCTTGTGAAGAAGTTAAGGAAATCTTCGAAGTTACAGGTTTCTCAGACATTCTTAATATCGAATAAATCATCAGATTAACTTAACATATTTGAGGGAATTTGACATGACTGAAGCAGGCAAGATGCATTTTAACAGTAATGACATCAAAATCAACGAAGCACTCATAAAAATCGATGATTATATCGATGGTCTCGATCTGGCTCCTCAGGATGCCATCCATGTAAGACTTCTTATGGAAGAAGTTCTTGGAATGATGAGTGCCATGACAGGTGACTACAACGCACTTCTTTGGGCTGAAAAATCCACCGATAGCATATCTATCAAACTTGTAGGCAAAACAGAGATGGATTCCGAGAAGAAGAAAGAGCTTCTTTCCGTATCCAGAACCGGAGAAAACTATTTTGCCAGAGGTTTTATGGGTAAAATCGGTGACATGATCCAGAACGGTTTTTTGAATTACATGGATATTATGAAACTTCAGCAGGAATATGGAGGAGGCACTCTTGACTACGCTTCTCTTGGATATATGCCCACAGACTCTGTATTTTCCTGGTCTCTTGTTCAATACAAGGGAGCTCTGGATGACAGTGACTTCAACGAAGATATTACCAAGGAAGCCTGGGATGAACTGGAAAAGTCCATCGTAGCTAATATAGCCAAGGATGTTATTGTTGGTATCAAAAATGACAGTGTAGAACTGACTATTGTCAAGGACTTGGCAAACAAATAAATACCCACAACTATTCAGTCAGGAACTGGACAGTAAATAAAGAGTATGGCCTGTTCGTCATGCTCTTTTTCACGAATAAGGAAAAAACAATGAAGGAATTGCGTATTGAAGCATTAACCGATAACCTTTCAAAAGTTCTTGAATTCATTGACACCGAGCTGGAAAACAATGACTGCGGCATGAAAGCTCAGATGCAGATTGATGTAGCCGTTGAGGAGCTGTTTGTCAATGTAGCCAGCTATGCCTACGGAGAAGAGACCGGAATGGCAGATATCAGCCTTGATATTGACGAAAACAGATGTGCACGCATCACCATCATCGACAGCGGCATTCCCTACGATCCTCTGGCCAAGGAAGACCCTGATGTCACCTTATCCGCAGAGGACAGGTCCATCGGAGGTCTGGGAATTTATATGGTAAAAAAGAGTATGGACGATTTTACCTATGAATATAAAGATGGTAAGAATGTTGTAACCATCACTAAAGCAATCTGACCGAGGAACATAATGGATTTTATTGACAAAAAAGCCAGGAAAAAAGTTATTATCGTTTCGCTGATCTATATAACTCTTATCTTTGTCTGTGCGCAGTCTGTATACCTGCGTGGCCTGGCAAATCTGAAACCTATCTATATTTTTAATATAAGCGGAGATATTTTGGGCATGCTTACGGGCTATGTCCTTTTTATCTGCTGTATTATCGATGTCCAAAAAACAGGCAGTAACCTGCGTTGGCTTCTGCACCTTATAAATGCAGCTTATTTTGCTCTTTTTACTGACGCAGTTGCCTGGATAGTTGACAGTGTCCCAAGCCTTCGTTATTTGAATCTCATAGACAATACCCTTTACTATTTATGCGCTCCCATTGAAGCTTTCTTCTTCTGGCACTACACGATCTCCTATCTTGACTTCAACGGAAAAGCAATACAAAGGCTCAATCGCATAATAAGAGACGGCCTCTTTGTTGCCGTATTTGTGCGTCTTCTAAACGTTTTTATACCGATTTACTTCAAAATCACACCGGACGGTGTTTATCAAAGAATGCCCTACTACATCTTTTCCATGATATACACTTATTTCACGATAATTGCCTGTCTTGGAATTGTGGTAAGCGAGAGAAAACACCTGCATACGTATCAGGTTGTGATCTTCTTTATCTATGCTCTGGCACCTCTGGCTGTATCCATAATTACGCTGCCGATTTACGGTATTTCCATTATCTCCGGCGTAATAATGCTGGATCTTTTGTTGATTTACTGCGTTCTTAATGTATCTCAGGGAAGAGAGCGGGCCATCTCGGACAGAGATCTGGCTATAGCCGCTGCTTTACAAAAGGGCCTTCTGCCCCGGACCTTTCCTCCTTTCCCGGGAAAAGATGAAATAGACATCTATGCCTCCATGACTCCTGCCAAAGAAGTGGGAGGCGACTTCTACGATTTCTTTATGATTGACGAAGACCACATTGCAATGGTCATAGCTGACGTATCAGGAAAAGGCGTGCCCGCTGCACTTTTCATGATGATCTCCCGAACTATCATAAAAACTCAGGCCATGAATTCTGCTGATCTGGATCCTAAGAAGATTTTTGAAAGGGTTAACAATCTTTTGTGCGACGGTAATACCATGGGATTATTTGTAACAGCGTGGCTGGGAATAATAGATCTGCAAACCGGATCTCTTTCTTATTCCAATGCAGGCCACGAATATCCCGCCCTTAGGAAAGCAGGCGGTACGTTTGAACTGGTAAAAGAAAAGCACTCTCCTCCACTTGGTGCCATGGAAGGTCTTAAATTCAAAGGCGGCGAAACCGTAATCGACCCCGGAGATACTATATTCCTTTACACCGACGGAGTAACCGAAGCCACAAATTCAGATAACAAGCTCTTTGATACCTGCAGGATGCTGGATGCTCTTAATGAAGATCCCAACAGGTCATTGCGAGATCTGGATGCAGCTGTCAGGGATAAAATAGCTGCATTTGTCAAAGAAGCTCCTCAGTTCGATGACATAACTATGCTGTGTATAAGTTTTTATGGACGTAAACAATAAAAATTTGAAAATATCCGTATAATATATTATTATGTAACTTATTTGTTAATTACGGAGCTATTCATTATGAATAACAACAAGATAATAGAAGGGCCTATATGGAAGAATATGCTTTCATATTTCGGGGCCCTTTTACTTGGCGCTTTTTTTCAACAATTCTATAATACAGTGGACGCCGTTATAGTCGGCAGAGCTGTGGGAAGTGAAGGTCTTGCAGCCGTTGGCGGATCCGCCGCCATGATAGTAAATCTTTTTGTAGGCTTCTTTATGGGACTGTCCTCAGGTGCAACTGTAGTAATTGCACAGTTCTATGGAGCAGACAGAAAAGATGAAGTACATCAAGCGGTCCATACCGCCCTTGCCCTTGCCATCATCGGCGGCATCATAATCACAATTGCAGGTATAGCCACGGCACCTTCCATAATAAAGCTTATGAATACCCCCGCGGAGGTTGTGGAAAGCTCCACTGTTTACCTGAGAATCTTCTTTATCGGAATGATAGCCAATCTGGTCTATAACATGGGAGCCGGGATTCTTCGAGCTGTGGGCGATTCCAAAAGGCCTCTTTACGTACTTATCATCAGCTGTTTCATAAATATTGTTCTGGATATCTTTTTTGTGATAGTTCTTGGGATGGGCCGAAAAGGAATAACAACGGGTGTCATGGGAGTAGCTGTGGCAACTGTTTTAAGTCAGATAATCAGCGCTCTTATCATAGTTATCTTGCTGAGCAGGACTTCCAGATCCTATAGGCTTGATGTCGGCAAAATACGCATTTATCCCGATATCCTGAAGCGAATAATCAGCATAGGTCTCCCTGCCGGTCTCCAGAGCACAATGTATACCTTGTCCAACACTCTGATCCAGGCCTCAATAAACGAATTCGGAAAAGACGCCACAGCTGCCTGGGCCGCCTATGGAAAAATTGATGTGCTTTTTTGGATGACCGTAAATTCAATAGGTGCATCGGTTACAACTTTCGCCGGACAAAATTTCGGTGCAGGAAAATATAAAAGAGTACGCGCAAGTACCAGAACTGCCTTTGCCATGGCCCTTATCATCACAATACCCTTAAGTATTATTCTCTACAACTTCGGAAATGGATTTCTTTACATCTTTGTGGATAACGAGAACGTCATACAAATAGGTATGCAGATGATACGATTCCTGGCTCCCTTTTATGTAACCTACATTTTTGTGGAAATTTTCTCCGGAGTGCTAAGAGGCATAGGTAGTGCGCTGATTCCAATGCTTATAACCATGAGCGGAATATGTCTTTTACGTGTATTTTGGATTCTTGTGGTCTTTCCCACGAACAGGACCATTGAGACCGTGGAAGCCAGTTATCCTATCACATGGATAACCACTTCCACATTATTTATAATCTACTACGTATATTATGTAAAAAAGAAATTGCCGTAACTGTCCACTTGCTGCATAGCTCGTAAACAGTAACAAGCTGCCTTCATAATACATTCACGAAACACCATATAAGAGTAATACGATATGCCAACAAATAACACTTTATATACAAAATGCAGGCTTTGCCCCAGAAACTGCGGCACTGACCGAAATATATCAACCGGGTATTGCATGGAAAAGAGTTCGCTTCATGTAAGCAGAGCTGCTCTTCACATGTGGGAAGAACCCTGTATCTCGGGGAAAGACGGCTCCGGAACGGTGTTTTTTTCAGGCTGTAATATGCGCTGTGTCTTTTGCCAGAATAAAGATATAAGTGACGGCAGGACAGGAAAACATATTTCTGTTGAGAGACTCGTGGAAATATTCTTTGAACTAAAAGAAAAGAAAGCAAATAACATCAATTTGGTCACAGGGGATATATTTATACCGACCATAGTGCCGGCTATTGAAAGTGCCAAAGCTAAAGGACTGAATATCCCTTTTCTTTTAAACACTTCCTCCTACATCAATGTTGAGACCTTGAAAATGCTTGACGGTCTTATTGACATTTATCTTCCGGATATGAAATACATCCGGAACGAAGATGCTGTAAGATACAGCCATGCTCCCGGATATCCGGAGGTCTCCAAAGCTGCGATCAAAGAAATGTTCCGTCAGCAGCCCTCCTGTATTTTTAAGGAAAATGAAAGAGGCGAACAGATCCTTCAAAAGGGTGTTATTGTGAGACACCTCTTAATGCCCGGAATGGTGATCCAGGCAAAGCTTATCGTCAAATACCTGTACGATACCTATGAAGACAACATATTCATAAGTCTCATGAACCAGTTTACCCCCAACGGCAGGCTTTCAGACTACCCTGAAATAAACCGTAAAGTCACCGGGCAGGAATACGACAGTCTGATTAAATATGCAGCAAACCTTGGGGTGACAAACGGCTTCATGCAGGTGGGTGAAACCGCCAACGAAAGCTTTATCCCATGCTTTGACTGTGAAGGAGTATGAAGAAGGGTCCCGAAAATTTTCGGGACCCTTTTTTGTATTGTTTAGTTGCCGGCTGCAACATTCTCAGATACTTCGTTTACGACTGTATCCGGGGCACCCTCTGCCGGTGCCTCACCGCCTGCGGCGGCGGCCGCCGCTGCCTGCGCCGCCTGAGCAGCCTGGATGGCTAATGCCTGTTCTGCGGCTATTATTGCGTCTATTCCTTCCTGAGTCATGAATTCACCGGTATGATGACAGGTATTGAGTACTCTGGTGACATTTCCGGCTTCATCCGTCACAGTGGTATATGCTGAATTTGTAGGATTGTAGTTAACAAATCCCGACTGAAGAGCTGCCGGAACTTCCGGGGTAAGCTCGAATACTCCCGCTGTCTTAAAAGGACAAAACTCCGTAGCAGGACATCCGTCGATGGCGCACATTGTACCTGCGTAGTGTACGTCACAGCTCTCTGTGGGGACAGTTCCCTCTTCAAAAAACTCACTGTGCAAGGTTCCGTTACACAAGCCCTCAATTGGAAGCTTTCCGGATCTGGAGCATACTGTAGCCGATACAATACCCTGAGGTTGTGTAAAGGAGGAATACGGCAGGTCTTCATGGATTTTAGACATAACCTTCCGCCACATGGTCTTGGAAAAGTTCTTTTCCGCCGAATCCTTCATGCTTACATTATTGTCATATCCTGTCCAGGTGGTCGCTGTGTAGTAATTGGTATATCCCGCGAACCAAACATCCTTGTAATCACTGGTTGTACCTGTCTTACCTGCTATTGCCGTGGTTCCGAAATTACAGGAGCCTGCGGTACCTGAGGTTACAACATCCTGCATGGCGCTGGTAAGAAGAAAAGCCGTAGTCTCTTTTATAATTCTCTTTGCGTTGGGTGCCGTATTATCAAGCACCACGTTTCCATCATGATCCACAACCTTGGTATAAAGCTTTGGCTCCACATATATACCGCCGTTGGCAATTGCTGCATATGCTGCATTCAACTCAAAGTTCTTTACACCATAAGTAAGTCCGCCAAGGGCAGTAGACTGCTGAATATCGGAGTAAACCTTTCCATTAATGGTTGTTCCGTCGGTAAGAGTGGTAAATCCAAAGTTCTTAAGATAATCAAAACCAAGCTGCGGTGTGATCAGTGTAAATGCCTCGACAGCTATAACGTTCATTGAGTCTCTGATAGCTGTTCTTACAGTATTGAGTCCCCTGTATTCAGAACCCCACCAGTTCTTAACAAGTGTACCGTCATCATAAGCGAAAGGTGCATCATTGAACACTGTAGCCAGAGTCAGTCCTGCGCTGTCAATTCCGGGAGCATAGGTAGACAAAACCTTAAACGTTGATCCGGGCTGACGATAAGTGTCCGTAGCTCTGTTAAGTGTACGGCTTGCTGACTTCTGACCTCTTCCGCCTACCATAGCCACAATATAGCCGGTACTTTGCTCTTCTACAGTAATAGAAACCTGAGGCTGTGGTGTAAGGGTAAATTTCTCACCCAGAACCGAATCCCCTTCGTTCATCACTGCAGCCTTGTATTCTTCCATAGCAGCTTCCGCTTCCTCATGGGAAGAATACAGCATATTAAAGCCTTTTATCTTTTCCTTGTAATAGGATTGATACATCTCACTGCTGTGATTGGTAACCGTACCATCTGATGCCTGAATTGAAAGCTCATAGGTCAAAAGATACTTGGTTCCTGCAGGATAATTCTCCTCATCCTGGTAAACCTCATCACAGATTTTCTGAATCTTGGGATTCTGAGTAGAATAAATCTTAAGTCCGCCGCTGTACAAAAGCGTATATGCCTGAGTTTCGTTATATCCGGCTTCTATCAGATCATCCAAAACATCATTCGTAAGAGCGTCAACAAAATATGAATTGATAGTTGAATCGCCACCTGTCTGCTGGTTTACATTCTGAATTCTGGAATAAACATCATCACTCATAGCCCTGTCATACTCAATCTGAGTGATATATCCTTGCTCCAGCATATTTGTAAGAACCTTTTTCCTTCGCTCAGCGTTCTTGTCAGGGTGAGTAATAGGATTAAACCTGCTGGGATTCTGAGTAATAGCGGCAATAACGCCGCACTCTGAAAGTGACAGGTCAGTTACAGACTTGTTAAAATAGCGAAGTGACGCTGCCTGAACCCCAAGAGTATTGGAACCAAGGTTAATGGTATTCATGTAATTTAACAGAATATCTTCCTTGCTCATGCTCTTTTCCAGCTGAATAGCCAGATACTGCTCCTGAATCTTACGCTTTACGCTCTGGAGCTTACTTTCATTGGTCCATCCGGAAAAGACATTGTTCTTAAGAAGCTGCTGTGTGATGGTACTGGCACCCTCGGAAAAATTACCGGAGGTAATACCAACCACACCTGCTCTTATGATACCCTGGATATCAATTCCGTTATGATCATAAAAACGGGCATCCTCTATGGCAACAAATGCATGTGCCAGATTCTCGGGAATCATATCCCAGGTTACCGGTATTCGGTTGGAGTCCGTGGATACCAGCTTGGCAATCTGATTACCGTCGGTATCATATACAAAGGTTGAAAAGCCCTTTGGAGTAACATTGATATTACTGATGTCCGGGGCCGTATCCTTTATTCCGTTAAAGACACCCAGTCCTGCACTGGCTCCGACGATAAAACCGCCGATGATAACAGCAAGTATAATGCAAAAGCCAAACACGCCAAATTTCTTCCCCCATCTTCCGGGGCTGGTTCTTAGCACTTTAGCCTGCTCAACTATGCCTCTTTTTCCATAATTCATATATAATCCTCACTAATTAGGTGTGTTGCCAAAAAGCTCGACCTCAATTATACCACTGCGGCTCAGTTTTGGGAAATCAGGTAGTAATCTTTGGTTCCCTCAATGATATTTATTTGTCCTTCGCACTTTTGGATAAGGCCATTCTTTATGCGTTCCACCTCCGCCTCCCGAACGCAGATATCGTACTGTACGCTGGCTTCGTAGCGCTCATCACTGATGGTTATCTCATTCTGGGAAAGGTAATATTTCACGTTGTTGATCATGTTGTAACCAACTTCCAACGTAAGAAGCTGGGAAAAGACCATTTCTCCCACCTGTGCAGCAGCTATCCCCGCCTGAGCAGCCTGAGTATAGGCCCTCACCAGTCCGCCGGTTCCCAAAAGTACTCCGCCGAAGTATCTGGTCACAACAACCAGAATATTAGTGATGCCGCTTCCGTTTATCACTTCCAATATGGGCTTTCCGGCAGTTCCGGAGGGTTCACCGTTATCACTGCATTTGGTATTCTCACCATTTACACCTATCACATAGGCATAGCAGTTATGCTTGGCATCCCAATATTTCTTGCAGATATCAGCGAGTTTTTCCTCTGCCTCCTGCTGACTTCTCACATAAAAGACACTGGCAATAAACCGGGACTTCTTCTCCACTATCTCCCCGGTTCCGCCTTCAGTTATTACTTTGTAAGATTCTATCATACTCATGTAGCCATTATACCATATTTCAGTTGAACGGCAGCTTCTATGGGCATTCGAAAATGCTTGTTTTCGTCTGCGCAGTGATTTTCCGGCGGGACACGCGAGCAGCGAAGAAATATTATTCGTTCGTCTGTAAGAGAGTCGTGAATCCATGAGTATTAAAAAGTGGTCTAAAGTGACCCGCTTAGGGCTTCACCAATTTTGAAGTCCTGGGGCACTTTAGACCACGCATTTAATGCCATGGATTCCGACGAAAGCGCGACGAAAAAATAATATTTCTTCGCTGTGGGAGTGGCTCGACGGAAAACTGAGCAGACGAAAACAAGTATTTATGTCTGCTCATGCAATTTATTTCTTGAAGCCGGCACGCTTTCTCAGGGTGGGATCAAGGATTCTCTTGCGGATACGAAGGCTTGTAGGTGTTACCTCCAAAAGCTCATCATTATCGATGAATTCAATGCACTGCTCAAGAGACATGATACGAGGTGGCACAAGACGAAGCGCTTCGTCTGATGAAGATGTTCTTGTGTTGGTGAGGTGCTTGGTCTTGCAGACATTTACCTCTACATCCTCGCTCTTTCCACTGGTACCGATTACCATACCGGAATATACCTTGTCGCCGGTCTTGATGAACAGAGTTCCGCGGTCCTGAGCATTGAAAAGGCCATAGGCTGTTGCCTCACCTGTTTCAAATGCGATTACGGATCCTGTCTTACGATAGCTCATATCTCCCTTGTAAGGAGCATATCCGTCAAAAATAGTATTGATGATACCGTTACCCTTGGTATCTGTCATGAACTCACCGCGATATCCGATAAGTCCACGGGAAGGAATGTTGAACTCAAGACGGGTATATCCGCCGTTTCCGGCACCCATGTTAACAAGTTCACCCTTTCTTTCACCGAGCTTCTGGATAACGCTTCCGGAAAATTCGTCGGGAACATCGATGTAGCACTTCTCCATAGGCTCAAGCTTGTGACCTGCTTCATCTGTGTGGTAGATAACCTCAGCCTTACTTACTGCGAACTCAAATCCCTCACGGCGCATGGTCTCTATAAGAACCGAAAGGTGAAGCTCACCACGACCGGAAACCTTGAAGGTCTCTGTTGTCTCTGTATCCTCAACGCGAAGTGAAACATCTGTGTTGAGCTCTCTGTACAATCTGTCACGAAGGTGACGGCTGGTTACGTACTTACCTTCCTGACCTGCAAGAGGTGAATCATTAACAATGAAATTCATTGAAATTGTAGGCTCTGAAATCTTCTGGAAAGGAATAGCCACCTGATTATCAATAGAGCAAAGGGTATCACCGATCTTAAGATCCTCGATACCGGAAATAGCTACGATTGAACCGATCCTTGCCTCCTGAACCTCTACTCTGCCAAGTCCGTCGTACTCATAGAGCTTACTGATCTTGGTCTTGATACGTCTGTCGGGCTCGTGGTGGTTGACTACAACAACCTCCTGATTAACCTTAACAACACCATTATCTACTTTACCAACGCCGATACGTCCAACGTACTCATTGTAATCGATGGTGCTGATAAGTACCTGTGTGCTGGCCTCAGGATCACCGACAGGAGCCGGGATATAGTTGATAATTGTGTCAAGAAGAGGCTTCATATCTGTGCCGGGTTCTTCTATTGAAAGAGAAGAAGTTCCTGCCTTAGCCGATGCAAAAACAAACGGGCAGTCAAGCTGGTTATCATCTGCACCAAGGTCCATGAGAAGTTCAAGTACTTCGTCAATAACTTCCTTAGGTCTTGCCTCAGGTCGGTCAATCTTGTTGACACAGACAATTACTGGAAGTCCAAGATCCATTGCCTTACCGAGAACGAACTTGGTCTGTGGCATAGGTCCCTCAAAAGCGTCAACAACAAGGATAACGCCGTTTACCATCTTAAGTACTCGCTCAACCTCTCCTCCGAAATCTGCATGACCGGGAGTGTCGATGACATTAATCTTGATGTCCTTATATGTGATAGCTGTATTCTTAGACATGATGGTGATTCCACGCTCTTTTTCGATATCGCCGGAATCCATTACACGCTCTACAACTTCCTGACCTGCACGGAAAACACCGCTCTGTCTCAAAAGACCGTCTACAAGAGTAGTTTTACCGTGGTCAACGTGAGCTATGATTGCAACGTTTCTAACATCATTTCTAGTCTGCTTCATAAAAAAATTTCTCCTTATTAATAGAAAAAACACCCAATTTCATTTCAAACTAATGCAGTATAGCACACGTTTTTTTATTGTTCAACCATTTTTTAAGCTTCTACTTCCTTTGAGCCCTTTGTGCTGCTTTATCCGCGTACATATTTGCGTCAGCTCTCTCGAACACATCTTTAGCTGTGCTGTCCACGCCCTCTTCATAAACAGCGTAGCCGATAGCTGCCGACACTCTCTCCCAGGGCTCTAAGAATTCATTATCCCGGTACTCTTCTACTGTATTTTTAAACTTGACCACCAGTTGATCAACACAGTTCAGATCACTATTTATAAGTATTACCACAAATTCATCTCCGCCTACTCTAAATACCGGTGAATGATCAAACACTTCGCAGACAATACGGCAGATAGTCTTTATGTAAATGTCCCCCTTCTCATGCCCATAGGTGTCATTTATGGACTTAAGATAATTGAGGTCTATCATTGCTATACCATATGAATCCAGTTTTCCTTTGACATAAGCCTCTGTAATCTCTTCCATCTCGGTGTTGTAGGCATTCTTGTTTCTTACACCTGTAAGTCCATCCTTATTCGCCATCTCCCGGATTGCTTCAGATTCTTCACGGACTACTCCCAGTTCCTGCTTTGTGTTCTCAAGACCGGTAAAGTAGTTGTTTATATCCGATTCCATCTTTTTCATGGATTCTGTCAGGACGCCAATCTCATCTGTAGAATCAATATGCAGCTTTGCAAAGTCATCCCGGACACCTGACTTTCCGTCTGCCCAGTAATTTTCAGCAGTCTCGGAGAGCTCTTTTATTGGCTTAACTATGGTCCTATTGAGTACATATGTGCTAAGAAAATAGATTGCAGCATGAATTAAAGTCGCCATCACGATAAGAGCTGCCGTAAACTTATTCTGTATGCTCCTTATTTCATTCATAGAAACATCTGTGCAGGCATAAGCTATTATTTCTCTGTTAGTGTCTATTATCGGCCTCATATTACTTACCAGCCAGCCGTATTCCTCGGTTTTGGTGATTGTGGGATCCATTCCGGCTTCAGGGTTTTTGATCAGTTCCTTCGCCCAGTCATCTGCCCAATCATAGCTGTCAATACATCCAATTGGACAGGCATCCTCGTTATCTGCATCCGCCAGGTAAATAAAGTCATTCCTTGCTCCAAGCAATTCCGGATACAAAATATAAATACAATCTACGTTGCTGCCGTCCTGGACCACCTTCAGATCATGAAGTACGCTTTTATATTCCCCGATTTCATAAATTGCCTCATACAAAGCCTGATATTTCTCAAATTCCTCTGATCCCCACTCGGAGCTTGTAATCTTTTCACTGTCACGGTAAATCTCCAGCACCTTATCCCTTATGACTTTCACCGCTTTGGGATCAACACTGGCCGCAGCAACATAAGACGCATTGTCAGCACTTGCTTTAAACATGGTATCGGCGAGTCGTCTCACGACTATGGCGCTCGCAATAATGAGGCATGAACTGACAAGGGCGGTAGTCAAGAATATAAGAAGAGCAAATTTTTTCTTTATTGAACGCTTCATAATTCTTTACCCTCAATGTAAACTGCTTTCCATATACTTTATAAAATCTGACGGAGGTAGTGGCCTGGAGAAATAGTACCCCTGCTCATAATCGCAGCCCATCTCAGACATCTTATCTTTCATCTCCTTAGTTTCGATTCCTTCAACAACTATTTCCATATCGGAGTGTTGGAATAGTTTAATAAGATCCGGCAAAAAAGCGGCCTTTCCTTCGAAGAACGACCTGGTAAATGTCATATCAACCTTTACTACATGTATAGGCAGATTCATAAGACTTGATATATTGGAAGCCCCTGTTCCGAAATCGTCCAGTGAGAGCTCGGCGCCCATTGCGCGAAGTCCCGCTATCTGCATCTGAATCATGTCATAATCATCAATAAGTGACTCAGTAATCTCAAAGTCAAACATACTCATGGGTATATTGTGCCTTTTTGCTATAGCCGCAAGTTCCTCCGTCAGGCTGTGACTCATGCACTGAATAGGTGACAGATTAACGTTTATAAATTCTATCCCCAGTTCTTTCGGATCTATTCTCTCCAGGAAAATACAGATCTTTTCAAATATCTGTCTTCCGATTTCCATGATGTCTCCGTTTTTCTCGGCAACAGGAATGAAATCCAGAGGAGAAATAAAGCCAAGCTTGGGGTCATTGAGCCTTGCCAGAGCCTCCGCTCCCATAACCTTGTCTTCTTTTATCGAATAAATAGGCTGGAAATATACCTCAAATCTATTATCGGAAATGGCGTCTTTTACAGCCCTTTCCACTGATTTCTGGTTTTTGACACCTTTGATCATTGCCTCCGAAAAGACATAATTTCCACGCCTGTTCTCATTGTAGGAATTGGCAACAGCAAACCTTGCCAGATCTCCGGGCAACACCCCTCCGGAATCAATTACCGAATCAGGTATCAGCATTGCAGAGATTTTCATTTGAACTATGCCATAATATGATCTTTGAAGCCCTTCATATTTTTCTTTCCACTCCTTCATCAATTTCTCAGGATTATCGTGGAGATGACCCTTGATAAGAAGAATGAAGTTGCCGTTTCTCGTATAAAAAGCACTATACTTGTGATAGGTATTCGACAGCCACTCCGCTATAGCTTTCAAACCGTCATTTACCTGACTTATACCGTAAACAGATTTTGATTCTTCATAATTATGGATTGTCATCGTCATGAGGCTGAATGGAATCTTCTTTTCCCCGTAATCCAGCACAATCAGATCAAGAGCCGCCTTATTCATGAGCCTGGTTCTGTTATCCCTGTAAAGATCTGGGTTCTCGGAGGTCAGATAAATAATGAGGATAGATAAAATACTGAAGTAGCTGGTGACAAGCATGTGATAAAACTGCTTCCTTATAATAATGCCAAACAAAAGAAGCAGATTAAATGACAAAAGGCCGGCCTTCATTCTTCTTGAAAGCTTTACCCAGTTATAGATTACAATTAGTAGCGAAGCGATAATATAGAAATATGTGCTGAAATAAATGGTCTTATAAAGAGAACAGTTGTGATATCCATCCTCTGCAATCGTATAGATGGCCGACGTCCATGGTGTGGAAAGAATCAATATTACTGCCACCGATGCGGGCACTGCAGTTACAATCCAGAAAATCCAGTTTCCTTTGTGGCTATGGGATGACTCCGCCGTATATGCAAAAAGAGCCCACCCTCTTACGATAAATCCAAGGAAATACGCATGATTTATGGCATACATCACCCATAGCGGATATTCATACCATATCTCATTCATTTCGCAGGATATGATATCCGCCGATGTCATTATCAAATTTGCAAACATAACAAACCAAAAGCAGGAGCTCTGCCATATGGGAAGGTTTCTTCTTACCCCGTAAAAAACAAGAAGCACCAACTGAATAGGAATTGCTGCAATTGCAAAGTCATAGTTGAAAGGGCTGATCCAATTAAACATATGCTTACTCCGATTATTCCCGTCAAACAGCCAACACACTACTCCTATTCTATTTTAATATAAACGTAATACTGATAACAAATTAAACCTTTATAAACGCTTGTCCTTTGATTGTTACTGTTCACTCGCTTGCAGCTCGCTCCAGTAACGAATTCGCGCATTCATTCCAATTCGACTTCGTCGAAGGAATGCGCTCACCCCTGATTCACTTTCTCACGAAATGCGCAGCAGAGTGCGCATTTCTGTCTGAACAGTAACCTTTGACTCACATATTATTTGTGCTCATCATAAACAGCAATGATTTCTTCCAGCAGTCCCTTCGCCAGCTGCACCTCCTCGTCGCTTAGCTGCTCAGCATCATTGTATCTGGCGCGGATGTAGAGTTCCCTGAGGCGGTCCGCTTCCCTGCTGTCCAGGTAGGATTTGGAAGCCTCGAGGATTTCCTCGGAGGTGGACTCCGCTGATATCTTTACGCCGTTCATTCTCATAAAGGATAAGTACTCCCGGTAAATCTCGCGGATTTTGTTATTATTGGTTCTCTTTTCCCTTCTACGCTTCTTTTTCCCTGATTTACCAAAATAAAACCTCTCGTCCTGAGCATCCTCATATTGCAAATCCTTGGAAATGTTTCCTCCTCTGATTCCACGGATCAGTTTGTATATCAGGAATAAAAGAAGAACTAACAGCACTGCCACAAGGACGCCGACTATGATATGGGCAGCGGTTTCTGCCCAGGGATATTCCGTGGGCGTTACGTCCTCAAACAGTTCCTGTGCTTCATTTATCTTATCCTCAATAACAGACGCAGATTCCGACGCCGAAGACTCCTCCACCGGCTGAATGCTGTTCACATAATCTCCAAACCATGTGAGCACCGTGACCACAGCGCTAATAAGGATTCCAAAGGGTAAAAAAATGATCTCCAGTAATTTTCTGGATAGAATCAGAAGCCCCCAGATAAGTCCGCAGGACATGATGCCTGCAAGGGCTGCAGCGAAGATCTCCGCAATGTTCAAAGCCCTTGCCCCCGCACTTGCTCCCGGGCCCATTCTCTTTCTCCTAAGGACAATTATTCCCAGGAAAAGATACGCCGAAGCACAGGCAATAGAGAGCCTGCTTGCAGGAAGTTTGGATATTACTTTCGACAGATTGATGAGCAAAATCAGCAGAACCAGAGCTGCCGGAATTCCGAACCAGTACTTGTAATCCTCGTAGTAGATCTCATTTTTTCCTAAAGCCACAAGGGTAAACCAGATGAACAAAGCCGGAATGGTGAATAAAAGCTGCGTCCCATTCTGCAGGGTCAAAAGTCCCAGTGCCGGCAACAAGCCGCAAATTGTTCTAAGGAATATGTTCTTACTTTTCTCCAAAAGAAGAGACGAGAAGAATACCAGTATAAGCACGGCGCCTACAGTATAGCCCGAATCCATATAAGGCTTAAAAATCGTTGCTATGGCAAAGTAGGGAAGAAGTGTCACCACCCCTTCAAGGGCATGAATAAGAATCATCTCACACCACCTCCGCTTCCAGCACGCAGGGCTCATGGTCGCTGCATTTTTTCAGCCGCCCGATTGATACGCGGTTTTCTGCAGTAAGGGGCGGACTTACAATAATATATTCCCTGTCCCTTTTTCTTTCTCTGATGCATTGGTCAATAAGTGCATCAAAGGATATATAGGAAAAGAGTTCGGATTTCCCCAGGTCTGTCATCAATGCGCCAAAATGCTTCCGCCCGAATCCTGCTTTTCTGTCTTCCAGGTCTCCATTGGAAATAAACTGATAGGGAATACGCTTTTCCTCCAGCTTTTCACAAACTGTCCTTACTATCTCAAGGCTCTTTTCTTTCTCTTCACTTGTTCCGGATTCCATATTAAGGATCACGGCAATGTTGACATCCACAGTGAAATCATTGTTTTTTACCACAAGTCTCCCGGTCCTGGCGCTTTGGGTCCAGGAAATCTTTTTCATGGGCTCATGTCCCGTGTAATCGCGAAAGCCCATGGTAAGGACCGGATCTTCTATAATATATCGTCTTACGGAGATGTCACCCATGTACCCGCCAAGGGTCTGTATGACCTGCTCATCCTCGCATTTCTTTGGCATTACGGTGATTTTATCCGGAATTTTACATGATACAACCCTTGATCTGAACCCCAGGAAATCTCCGGTTTCAACAAAGTACCTGGCTCCTGTGTAAACGCCTCTTTTGGGCAGGGTAAAAATCAGGGTTCGCCTTTTGCTTCGATGGGGCAAAAGACTTAAGCGATAAGCTCCGCTATTACTGTTTGTCCCCGCAATTACCGCTCCCTCCGGCAAAGATACTGCAAGGGCAGCATAAATAACCGGCAAAAACCAGTTATTCATAAGCTTCTCCGTATAGACAATCTTTTCTCCCGGCTCTGCAAGCTGGGTATCAAAGCTGTATTTGTACAAAAGATGGTCGGAGCTTCTCGGCGAAACCACAAACTCCATGACAAGCACCGCCGCCACCAGTCCGACAATAATAATGGTAATCATAAGCTTTCCAGAGGCACCTCGGTCTCTGTCAGGATCCTCTCCACAATTCTGGTTGGATCCTTGTGGCTTTCGGAGGCAACCAGCATACGATGAGCCAGAACAGGAACAGCCTCTTTTTTGATATCCTCAGGGATAACATAATTTCTGCCTTCCATGGCTGCGGTTATGCAGGCAGCCTTGTAAAGCGCCAGGGTTCCTCTGGTGGAGACGCCGTTTGCATCCGCCTGTCCGGATCTTGTGGCTTCCACAAGTTTCATGAGATAGTCCTTTACCTCCTCTGAAACCGTAACTTCAGATATTTCCTTGAGCGCTTTAACTGTAGCTTCTTTGTCTATTACCTGTTCAAGGCTTTCAATTATATCCTTGGCGTCCTTTCTTCCCAGCAAGGATATTTCCTGCTCCCTTTCCATATATCCAAGGCTCAGCTTCATGAAAAAGCGGTCCAGCTGGGCTTCGGGCAAAGGAAAGGTTCCGTAGGACTCGATGGGGTTCTGGGTTCCCATTACAATAAAGGGCTCTTCAAGAGGGAAAGTGCTTCCGTCAACCGTTACTTGTCTCTCCTCCATAGCTTCCAAAAGAGCCGACTGGGTTCTTGGAGTTGCCCTGTTTATCTCATCCGCAAGGACCACATTTGCAAACATCGGTCCTTTTCTGAAGACAAAATCCCCTTCCTTCTGATTGTAGAAGTTTATTCCCGTGAGGTCCGAGGGAAGAAGGTCCGGCGTGAACTGGATTCTGTTAAAGCTTCCTCCCACGCTCTTGGCAAATGCTCTTACCATCATGGTCTTTCCTGTTCCCGGAAGGTCCTCCAAAAGGACATGTCCCTTAGCAAGAAAGCAGACGATTATCTGCCGGATCACCTCATCCTTTCCTATTATTACTTTATTTACATTGCTTATAATTCTTTCGGTATATTCTTTTACCGTCATTGTTTTATGTTCCTTTAAATTGTTATTTTGAATGTCTTAATCTCAAAAGGCCCTATTTCGAAGGAAAGCTCTTTCTCCCCTGCATCAAACTTAAAAAGGACATGTCCATCAGGCTCACCCCATGCGGAGCCAGCCTTGAACACGTCCCAATCAGAACAATCGCCAAACAGATCCTGCCTATGGCCATAGGGAACCTTCTTGTATCTGATTCCCATTGGCGATAAAACCTTTTCTATATCTATCACAGATGAAAAGATCTGCTCTTTTATTTTTTCAATAACATCTTTGGAAAAAAACAGTCTTTCGTCAGTCTCCATCTATGCTCTCCTGTAGAATGATTTCCAATTGCTTCTTTATAAATATAGGTATCTCTTTTTCCAGTTCATCCCAGGGAATATAGTATTCGGAACTGATAAGACTCTCCTCAAACTCCAGGGATGGCACAAAGCTATACTTTTTCTTAATATACTCCGCCACTTTTGCATTTTCCTCGGGAGTAATATGTATGTCCGAAAGGTATTTCTCTGGAGCATCAAGACCTCCGATTCCTGCCAGCCTGTCACAGGAATTGTAAAGTCTTGTATAAAGGTTCATTAGTCTTTCATCGGAAAGCATGGCGTGTTTCCCCGGCTGGGAATACATTATGAGCCTGCTGCCTTTTGAAAAAATAATTCTCGGATGGTTCCAACCTATCCATAAAAATCACAGGTGCATATTCAAGAAAAATATTGCTCATGTTTCCTCCTCGAAATGCTTTTACATCAAATCAGCTGAGTCTAATCTTGAAGCAGATGGGTGTCTTTGACTCAAAGCTCTCGCTTGCCTTTATTGTCATTTTTTCTTCATCTCTTTCAAAAGAAAGTTCTTCTCCTGTTGAAAGGAGTGTTACTCCCTCCACAAGAAGTCCTCTCATCTTATCGAACTTAAGGCTCTTTATCTTGGCATTCTGAACAGCCGGTCTCATCCAGAAGGCATAGACATAACCGCCCTTGTAAGTAAATCTAAAGTCTTCAGCAGTGTACTGTACTTCACCGGAATCGTTAAAAGAGCCGCTGGCGATTACAGACTCGCCCTCCTTGTACTGCTTCCAATAGGTGGTTCCGTAAATACCCTCTCCGTTTACCTTGAGCCACTCGCCCATTTCGGATAATGCTTTCTCATCCTCAGGAGTGAAGCTTCCGTCAGGCTTTGGTCCAAGATTGAGAAGGAAGTTACCGTTTTTGCTAACTGCATCAATGAGATCGCAGACAAGTTTATAGCCGCTCTTGTACTCATTATCTGCAATATATCCCCAGGATCTGTTACCGATGGCTGTGTCTGTCTGCCAGTATCTTGGAGAAATATCATCAAGCGCCCCTCTTTCCATGTCAAAGGTAGCCACATCCGGTGGGAATGCGTTGTGCTTGTAGCAAATGGTCACTTCTTTGTCCCACTCTTTTGCCCTGTTGTAGTAATATGCGCAGAGCTTTTTAAGATAAGGCTTGAAGGCCTTGTTCTGGATCCACCAGTCAAAATAGAGCATGGCGGGCTGATATCTGTCGATGATCTCAGCAGTTCTCACAAGCCAGTCCTCCAGCCAGTCTTTATCCGGTCCCTTGGAATCAGGGTTCTCTGTGGAGGCAGTAAACTGCTCATCCTGCCACTCAGGGCAAAGAACCGCGGGGCCGTAGAAATCCCTGTAGTTATCGTCATTTACATCACTATCGAATTCTCTTCCCAGGTTCATGAAGAAATAGTGCTCCGCCCTGTGTGAGGAGCCGCAGAATGTAAGTCCCTGTTTCTCGCACTCTACTTTAAGTTCACCGGCTATATTTTTCTTTGGTCCCATGTTTGCGGCATTCCACTTGTTAAAGTCAGTGTCGTACATGGCAAAACCATCGTGATGTTCCATTACGGGAACAACGTATTTTGCTCCTGCATTCTTAAAGGTCTCAATCCATCTGTGGGCATCAAAATTTTCTGCCTTGAACATGGGAATGAAATCCTTGTATCCGAAATCCTTCTGAGGTCCGTAGGTCTCAATGTGATGCTTGAATTCTCTGTTGTTCTTGTTGTACATGTTTCTGGAATACCACTCATTTCCGTATCCGGGAACGCTGTAGATTCCGTAGTGGATGAAGATACCGAATTTCGCATCCTTGAACCACTTGGGAGTTTCATGGGCAGAAAGTGAATCCCAGTCCTCCTTGTAACACCCGTTTGCATTTACCTTGTCAATTTCCTGCAAATACTCTTCCCTGTTCATGCTGTACTCCTTTTCTGTTAATTCAATATGCCATTTGCTCTTTCAAATAACGAACTTCTTAAACAAAAGCTCAAGTCTCTATCATTTCTTGTGATAGAATGTAAACTTATATTTTCCAACCACCTCAGATACCGGCACATATGGGTAATCCCAGTACCTGGAATCAAAGGATCTTCCCCTGTTATCCCCCATTACAAATATAGAATCTTCAGGCACTATGTACTCTTCTGCTGTTCCTGAATCCGTAAGTATTCCCGGCTGAAGATAATCTTCATCCAAAAGCATTCCATTCACGTACACTTTACCGTCATAAATCCGTACTGTCTCTCCCGGAAGTCCTATTACTCTCTTTATCCAGATCTCATCTCCTGAAGGGAAACAAACTATTTCTCCCCTCACAGGCTTGTAACCCAGCACAGAATTAATGATTATCCCCCTGTCTCCGGTCATAAGTGTCGTCTCCATTGAACCGGAGGCAACTCTTATAGTTGAAAAGACACAGAGAAACGCAATCAGTATTGCCAGGAGCAGCCAATTGGATTTGATGGTACTTACAAAGCTTGTCCCAATTTTCTTTAATATATGGAAAAATGTCAGCTTCTCCTTTGGCGTTTTCTCCCTGGATTTGTCCTTTTCCCAGGGCCACTCCTCAGGTATTATCCACAAAGCCACAAATACCACGGCCAGACTTATTAGTTTCTGCGATAGTAATAACTTCATTTAGGTTTTTTTCCTACCTTTTCATTGAAAAAAAGGCTATCCATGAATACATTACTATGAAATAGCCTTTATCTTGAGTGAATTATTCTAAAATAGATACCTAAAAAAATACTATCAAATTGATCTTAAAACATCAACCTGTATTGGCGGGATAGTAACTTACTCCACTACCTGCCCGCAGAAAAGGACTTCCGAACTATCCTCTCCACCGACAATATAGAACTTAAACGGATGATCCGCTATGAATTCCTTCGGCTTATCCTCTACTACACAAGTGGCATCGCACATCATAATTGCAGTCGCAGCTGCAGCTTCAAGACCCTCTTCGTCAACCTTAATCTTAGTCTTCTGAATAATATCGTCGATCATCCATGCGGTATCCGGACACATTACCGAGAAATCAGCTTTATCGGTAAATGCAAGTTCTGCACCCCTATTCTCCAAAAAATCCATGAATTCTTTCTTGGAGAAAGAGCTCTCAATTTCAAACTTAGGAAGCTTTACAATTACGTCTTCATAAGTCGCCTTTTCCATGGCAGACTTAACATCAGCAACCTCTCCTAATACGAACACTGCATTTACGCCACCATTAAGCGGAAGGACAATAAGCTTACCATTGGAATCCTCATAAAAGCTGAACTGTTCCTCCTGGTTCATATACTCTTTTGTAATCTGCTTTTCATTTATAACACAAGAGCTTTGTTAAAATCATCTTCTGTATTATTCTTCTTTTTCGCTTCCTTTGCATCGGGATCAGACAAAGTGCTTTCGGTATCCAGCCCCGTCATGATTGTTCCTGCTCCCAGTGTTCCGCAACCTGTGATCATAGATGCTGTAAGTACTGTGCATAAAGCCGCGTTCATAAATCTTTTTACCTTTTTCATAATTTTTTATCTCCTTTTCAAATTCAGGTTTTTATTGCCTTCTACTCTATACACAGTGGGGAAGATAAAAATGTTGCAAAGAGATAAAAAAAATTTTTGCCATTTCTTTTCCTTCATTCGTATAAATAATCAGAACATAAAAAACACTGCATTCCAAGTAGCTTACGCTTTACAAAAGATCAGTAGTGTTTGACAGATATCATCTCAGCAAAAGTAGCGATGCTTTACTGTAGCTTAGAGATGGACCTGCAGTTCTTATGAGGGAAAAGATACTGATGATGGCGATGCTTCATCTAAAGTATCAATATAAGTCCACAGCAAATGTGACGATGTTTCACAAAGGCCAAGGGATAAATCGAAAAAATCAGGTCGTAAGACCTGATTTTTCGTCGCCTTTATAGATAATGTTCTCGGATATTAGTGCCTGTGAACATTTCCGCACTCTAATAGCAAATTTACATTATTTTAAATCATATTCAAGCCTTACAGTTATAGAAGCCGTCTTAAACCTTGCGCTCGTATCAAAGGCACCATCGTAAGAATAGCTGCTTGTACCTGTATTCTTGGCTGTTATCTGGAATACCCCAAGACTTGAGTTCTTGAGCTTCCCAAGACTTGCTCCGGAATTTTTTGCTATGATATCGATCCTGTCCTTGGCATTGATGGAAGCCTTGTCGATGAGGTCAAGCTTCAGTGCATCAAGGTCAGAGTAGTAGTACTCAGGAGATTCACTGGTAAGCTCTACTCCTTCATCCAATAAGCTTGATATATCCCTTGAGATCTTTTCCACAACGTCCAGATTGGAAGATGATACTGTAACACTCTGAGTCAACTGATATCCATCGGCCTCTGTCCCAATATAATTGCCATTAACATCGTAGTTGTCGTGATATGTTCTTCTGATATCCACTGAGTCAAAAACAATCTCGCTATCTGACACACCATTTCCCGTAAGGTATGTCTTAACTAAATCCGCATCATTCTTGATCTTAGTGTAAGCTTCCTGCGAAGTATATGCAGTAGCTGAAAAAGAGCCTCTCCAGATAATAATATCCGACTCAAAATCCACGCTCGCACTTCCAGTCGCCGAAATAACATGAGTACTCTCCGACCTGAAATGCGAAAGTCCAAACGCAATCGCCACGCAGCTTCCAACAATACATATCCCTATAATAAGTGCATTAACCCAAGTATTCTTCTTTTGCTCCATACTCTCCTCCTATTACAGCTATATAAATATTTCCATCCAGTGTCATGTACTAAGGGCGCACTATCAGGCACCTTTTGGGGTATAATTATACTTTCTCAATTTCCTTTAAGAATTTATCAACACTCATATTAGCTCGCCTTGCAGCTTCATTTATATCTAACAATCCATCCTTAACAAGATCAGCAAGAACACGGATTCCTCCACGCTTTTCTCCACGTAATTCGCCATCTTTCTCTGCTTTATCTACAGCTTCATTTATCTCATCAGCCATTAGTTTCTTAAGTGCCTCACACATGCTCTCATCTCCTTTCAACTTCTCGAATAGATCAGGGTTTGCACTTGCACTTACTTGTAATACTGCATCTGCATCCTGTTTATCTCCGGGCAAACTATATTTGCTACTTTCGCGTAAAAAAGCTTTTATATCTCCTTCATCTGCGTCATAATCCATTACTTTCAATGGTACCAGCTTTATATCTGTCACTTCTTTCAAAACCACTATCCTAAGTGGAATGTTTATAATACCCTTGATTTCATATACCCCCGGCTGATTAACCTTGACATTAATATTCTGACTTTCAAAATATCTTAGTAATTTTCTAGGCCGTCTTGCTCTTACCAAGGTCATGGTAAGCTCATTGGCGGGAATTTCATCAACCGTTCTTCCTAAGCTTTTATATATGCCGGCATAACCTATTATTTTCCATATAACATCAATATCTAACTCGTCCTTGGGATTTTTATATTCTATGATATTATATTTTCTAAACCCTCTTCCCAGTGCATTATCAATTAACACACCCTCATTCTTTTTCACAACGAGAAAGTCCATCCTAATTGGCTCTTTAGTAAGCAGGATTTCTCTTTCAATTCTGATAACAGAAATATAGTCCCGCATACTAAGACTTAGACCTCCCGCAAAGCCGGAATGCCAATCAATCTGACTGGTCAAGTCCTTTTCACACATATCTTTCCTATATCCTCCTTCATTATAAAATCTACCAATAACCCTTTCAAGGAAAATATCGACCATGACAGAATGGCATAATCGATTGCTCCGATTGGAGCGGCATTTAGGAAAGATTACCATTTTTTAATGAATATGTAAATACTTTTGGTGTAATCTCCGATATTGAATTTGGAAAGGCAAAATTACAAAAGCATGATTTGATTGAGGAGTAACGATTGGATTACAATGGCCTCTTGCAGAGGCCATTACGAGAATTGTATAAACTCTCGCCATGAAAAGAATATGCAAAAAATCAGGTCGTAAGACCTGATTTTTCGTCGCCTTTATAGATAATGTTCTATAACTACTTATGATTTAAATGTAACTTACTGTCTCTGACTGTTCTTTTCTGCTGTTATGGTTATCAAGTGGTCCTGCTCCCTCTGCGGCATAGCCGAGATCAAGAAGCATCAGGATTTCTTCGTTCTCTGGAAGATCGAGGTCCCTCGCAAGTGAATCCGGATCAAAGAAATTAAGCCAGCAGCTGTCTACGCCTTCATTTGCTGCAGCAAGCATAAGGTGTGTTGCTACGATAGAAGCATCCTCAATACCAGAATCTCTTTTGCCGCCCGGGTATGTGAATACAATGTTTTTATCAAAAGCTACTACAATTACTGTAGGAGCGCCATAGCGACACGGAGTTGCCTTATCAATCTTGGCAAGGTTTTCTTCTGACTCAACAACATAGATATGCTGTTCCTGAAGATTCTTGGCTGTAGGCGCAAGACGGCCTGCTTCAAGAATCTCATTGAGTTTTGCTCTGTCAACCTTTCTCTCACTGTACTTCTTACAAGAATAGCGGTTCTTTATTACGTCTTTAAACTCCATTATTGCTCTCCTTTCATTTTATGCGTCAACGGATAGTGTCACTCATCTAAATACTTGATCACTTCCTCAAGACTTCCCTGTATAGTCTCAGCAATCTCTTTCATTTCGTCGTTCGCAGGAAGAAGGTCCGGAACCATTATAGGCCGTAGCCCGCCGGCACCTGCAGAACGGATACCGTTATAGGAGTCCTCGATAGCATAGGCATTTTCAGGACTCACGCCAATCTTTTCGCAGGCAAGAAGAAAAATTTCCGGGTGCGGTTTACTGTGAGTGACCATGTCGCCGGTGATGATCTCATCAAAGTAGTCGATAATCCCTGCATCTCTGAGTTCATTAACCACCGTTTGTTTTCTGGTTGATGAAGCCAAAGCAATCTTTTTACCCTGATGCTGCAAATATTCAAGCAATGCACGAACTCCGCTCTTCATCGGAAGTTTCCCGCCGTCATATTTTTCATGAAACATTACAGAAGCTTCCTTGGCAAAAGTATCATACGGAAAATCCTCGCCATAGGCTTCCAGCATTATTTCTCTTGTTCTCTGATTAGTCGTTCCGGTGCAGGCAAGAAACGGTTCTTCAAGGTTTTCTATCTTATACCTTTCAGCCAGCTCCAGCCAACAATCCATGGTTGCTCTCTCAGAATCAAAGATAACTCCGTCCATATCAAAAACTACTGCATCAAATTTTTTCATATTCACTCCCTACAATTAGTTTTTTCTTATATACCAGCTATAACCATAAAATACAAGCAGCTTTTCTTCATCTCCCAAAATTGGTTCCAGTGATTCCAGCATCAAAAAAGGCAGGTACTTACCTTAAATAAGTACCTTGCCTTCATGATATCATAGCCGCAATGTCTAATCTATTACTTTTTGTTTATATTTATCGCCTTGACATAATACCTACTGAGTCGTCGACTGGCACCTTAATTTCGTCTGTTGCAAGACTTCCATCAGCATAAACACTGTGATCTGACCTATAAATGACTATCAGCCTTATAGATAGAAATATTAATGCAACACCGAATATTGCATAAGTTCTGATCCATGTTGCGACGCCAATGCGTGGCTGCGCAAGATATATGTCGTCTGTATAATACAGCACTATGGAATCACCATCATGCTCAGCGCCCATTCCTGTTATATTGTAGGAATGATAGTGGTTATCATCATCCATAAAAGTTGCAGTCTCAACGCCTTTTCCAGAAGAGTATTTTGCAACTACAGTATTAGCACCTTTAATACTTTTGTACTCGGAATACTGCATTCTAACAGTATAAGCTAAGATAAGAAAACAAATTACCCACAGCACCCACCAGATTGTTGCTGCATATCGCCTTGCAAATCGCTTTGCTTCCTTTTCTGTATGAACCTCCCGAAATCTACCCATTTTGAATCCTCCTTTCTCTGACTCTGAAAAATAGAATACTTCAAACTTCCTAACATCAACTAACATCTGATTGTTCCAGAGCCTCAAAAGGCAAAATTCTGTTTCATTTCATTATATTTATCAGCTGTCATAAGGGCTGTTTCTTCCGTATCTTTCAGAGTTACAGTATAAGTCCACCTACCATATATTTCAAGCTTTTTAACAGCCTCCGTTTTGATGATATAGGACTTATGACACCTCATGAATCTGGCCGGGTC
>JAEEGL012418888.1_pt1 | contig 32317 bp, 17 predicted proteins | sample 9134231 | NCBI WGS metagenome assembly JAEEGL01 (sample SAMN16246548, study PRJNA631951) | gut metagenome | biome: gut microbiome; feature: rumen; material: fiber-attached | host: Bos | place: Iran: Karaj | collected 2018-10 | reverse complement strand
GAAAGAAAATGCAAATGGATGAAATGGATGAAAAATGAAAGTCTGTTAAGGGCTACTTTTGCACTATTCGATTACGTGAGCAGATGGAAAACCTTCAAAGCAACATCCACATCGGGCATCTCATCCGTGAGCAATTGAAGGCCGACCAGCGCAGCGCAAGCTGGTTGGCGCGTGAGATTGGCTGCTCGCGCAACCATCTTTACAAGGTGTTCCGCAAGTCTTCGCTGGATGGCGAACTGCTGCTCAGCATTTCCTTGGCCATGAATTTCAATTTCTTCCAATATTATACGGCGGAGTTTATCGAAGGGATGAAAACACGGATAGGGTGATAAATAAAATCGTTATCTGTTGCGGGGTGTATGGGAGAACAACTAAAAATGCAGATAATTATACTTTTTCTCTGTTTTTTTTCAAGAAAAAGTATGTTTATTTGCAATTTTTGTATTTTTGTGCCTGCTAAGAATATGAATAATGGAACAGCGAAAGATAATCGGGCGTGAAAAGGAGATGGCAGAGTTGCAAAGATGCTTGGAATCCGACCGTTCGGAATTGGTCATCGTTTACGGCAGAAGGCGCGTGGGCAAGACTTTTCTTGTGGATGAGTTCTTTGGCGAGAAGTTTGATTTCACCTATGTCGGCGGACACAATCTCTCAGGACGCAAACAACTGCGCAATTTCACCAAGGCTTTGGCCAAAGCCAAAAACGAGCGCGTCAGGAGCGATGAGGTCAACGACTGGTTTGATGCCTTTGACATGCTTGAGGAACATCTTGCCGGTTTGCCTTCTGACAGGAAAAAGGTTGTGTTCATCGATGAGATGCCGTGGATTGACACGCCAAAGTCAAGTTTCGTACAGGCTTTTGAGAATTTCTGGAACGGCTGGGCTGCTCGCCGTCGCGATATATTGTTCATTGCCAGCGGTTCGGCCACGTCGTGGATGGTTGACAAACTTGTTGAGAACCAAGGTGGGCTTCATGCCCGAATCACGAGCCATGTTTACCTGAAGCCTTTCACGCTATATGAAACAGAGCAGTATCTCAAAAGCAGGAATTGCCCGTGGGACAGATTCCAGACATTGCTGTGCTACATGTTTTTTGGAGGCATTCCTTTCTATTTAAGTCTAATCGACCCCAAACAGAGCCTCGCTCAGAATGTGGACTGGCTTTGCTTTGCCCGCAATGGTGAGCTTCGTCTTGAGTTTGACGAATTGTATAACGCGCTGTTCGCCCATGCCGACAACTATATTGCCATTGCAAAACTTTTGTCCGAACACCGCAACGGCATGACTTTTAGTGATTTGGCTAAAAAGTCAGGAATAGACGGCATTCGGTTGACAAAGATTCTTGGCAATTTGGAACGTTGCGACTTCGTGATGCGTTTCCGTTACTATGGGAAAAAAAGCCAAGACCGCATCTATAGACTTACGGATTTCTACACCTTGTTCTATTACAAATATATAGAGCCGAATAAGGACTCGTATGATGAGCAATGGTGGAGCCACCACATAGATTCACGAAGCGTGGAAGTATGGCAAGGGCTGACTTTTGAACTTTTGTGTCTCATGCATACGCGTCAGATTCGGGAAGCATTAGGCATAGCTGGTGTGGCAACAGAGGTGTCGGCATGGTTTGACAAGGCTGAAAAGAAAGAGAGTGAACATGGCTCACAGATAGACTTGATTATCGAGAGGGCCGACAGAATCATACATCTTTGTGAAATGAAATTCAGCAAGGAGCCTTTCCGCATCAATTCCGACTATGAATTGAAACTGAGAGACCGTATGGGGCTGTTCCGCGAGAAAACCAGAAGTACCAAAACCTTGGTAAACACTTTTGTAACCACTTTCGGCGTTGCCGACGGCAAACATTCAAGCATTGTTAATAGCGAAGTGACGATGGATCAATTGTTTGTGCCTTGACGTTTTGGATTTACTTATAAAAGGTTAGGAAAAACCGCAACCTTGTTTACAAGATTTTCCGCAAGCCTTCGCTGGATGGCGAACTGCTGCTCAGCATTTCCTTGGCCATGAATTTCAACTTCTTTCGGTATTACACGACAGCATTCCACGAAGGGATGAAGGACTGGTTGGGTGAGGAATGGAGTTGCTAAAATTGGATTTCGCTGGTTTTTGGCATAAATTGCTGAAATTTCGGGGTCAGCGGATATTTCTGCTAACAAAATTTCGGGGTCAGCGGATAAATTGATGAAATTAATTTGCGGGTCAGCGGATTATTCATTATTTTTACAGGTGATTTTCAGATACTTATGATATTGAAAAAGTATTCCACCTTGTTTTCCTATCATTGCACCGACCCGAATGTGGGCATGTCGCTCAACAAGGACTTAGGACGCTTTAAGATATTTCTTGCCGACACTGGCCTTTTCGTGACACTTTGTTTTTGGGACAAGGTTTTTACTGAGAATACCATTTATCAGCAATTGTTGGGCGACAAACTGAAAGCCAACTTAGGCTATGTGTATGAAAATCTTGTCGCCCAGATGCTGGCAAGTGCTGGAAACCAATTGTTTTATTACACTTTTCCGAAAGACGAGAAGCACAACTACGAGGTTGATTTCCTGCTTTCTCGCGGCAACAAACTTGTGCCTATCGAAGTTAAGTCGTCAAGCTACAAGACGCACAAATCACTTGACGCTTTCTGTGAGAAGTTTACCTCACGCATAGACAAACGGATTTTGCTTTACACGAAAGACTATCAGAAAGACGGAGCAACAAGTTGCCTGCCTATGTATTTTACGCCGTTCCTATAATCTCGCACATCCCCCGTCAGAAACCAGCGAAATTTCCACAAAAAGAAAGGTTTGCCACTTGGATTAGGCGTTTCCAATATTTTTCCACTTGATATTTGAACCAGAGATTCATACTTTCCCAAAATCTCCGTACTTTTGCAGCCCAAAATTCAAGCAACATGTTTAACAGGCGTAAGAAATGGCGTGTGCCGGCCGGACAGGAACCGACAGCATTGGACAAAAAGGTGATGGCGTTGGAGGCCAAAGGCGCAATGGTGCCCAAGCGCAGCCTCATCCGCACCCCTGAAGAAATCGAAGGCATCAAGCGGAGCGGTGTCATCACAACGGGCATCCTCGACCTTGTGGGGGAGAGAATCCACGCAGGAATGAGCACATTGGAAATCAACGAGTTGGTTCATAATTACACCATCGAGCATGGTGCCATCCCCGCCACCTTGGGCTATGAAGGCTTCCCGAAAAGCGTTTGCACTTCCATTAATGAAGTGGTCTGCCACGGCATTCCGTCGGCGAGGGAAATCCTGAAAGAAGGCGACATCATCAATGTGGATGTCACCAGCATTTTGGACGGCTATTATTCCGACGCCTCGCGCATGTACATCATCGGAAAGACCTCGAACCGCAAGCAGAAATTGGTGGACGTGGCCAAGGAATGTCTGTATGTAGGCATGGAGGCCGCCAAGCCTTTTGGCTTCGTCGGCGACATTGGCAACGCCATCCAGCAGCACGCCCACAAGAATGGTTTCAGTGTGGTGCGCGACCTCTGCGGCCACGGCGTGGGTCTCAAATTCCACGACGACCCTGAAGTGCTGCACTATGGCAAGAAAGGCACGGGCATGTTGCTTGTTCCCGGCATGGTATTCACCATCGAGCCGATGATTAATACTGGCACATGGAAAGTCTTCGTCGACAGTGCCGACGGTTGGACCGTCATCACCGAGGACGAACTGCCATCAGCGCAATGGGAGCATACGTTTTTAATGACGGAAACGGGGCTTGAAATTTTGACGCATTGATTGTTTTTCGAGTTACCGCCATGTATTCTGAAAAAATACTCGGCGGTAAGTGGTTTAAAAAAGGGGTTACCGCCGAGTATTATCGTTCATAACTGCATCAAATCCACCAAAGTCACTTCGCTGTTGATGTCGCCTGAATAAGGGTTGTCCTTCAGGCCTAAAGTCGTTATCATGGTGAGATGGAGTGCCTTTTTTGTTCGGGTTTGTTCGCGAAACAGTTCGCGACGGTCAAGCAGCCATTGGTCATAATCTTTCTTGATGGAGTATGCCGTTGCCGAATATTTCATTTCGCAAAGGTTGATGGTTTGGTCGTTGCGGTCAATGAGCATATCGATTTGTGCCCTAACCTTACCCAACTCATCGCGGTAAGTCCACGAGCAAATATCGCTCTGTATCCCGTTGATACCCAATGCTTTCTTTATCTGATTAAGGTGCAAGAAACCAACCTGTTCAAAAGCATAGCCTTTCCAAGCCGTCACGCTGGCAGATTCCATCATATTGCTCCAATGATGTTCGTCGCGGCCATTGTAATCCTTTACGAAACGCAGGTAAAACAAGGTGAAAAGGTCGGTCAGTTGGTAAAGCATGTCGCGTTGTTTCTTGCCAAAAGCGGAATAGCAGCGCACGATGTCGCAATTGCAAAGATTATTCAACATTTCGGTCAGGTTGCCGTTATCCGTCAAACCAAGCAAATCGAGAATCTCCTTTCGGGTCATGCCTTTGGCTTTTTGGCTCAATAATTCGACAATCCGCTTGTAAACGGGTGCATCGTTGAACAAAGAGCCAAACATGAAATCGTATTCCGACTTCAATGGTGCCGTTTGCGAGAAAAGCAATTCGTCCACATTCTGGGTCTGGCTCAGGCTTTTTTGCAACATACTGATATAATAAGGTATGCCGCCAAACACCATATAGCAGTCCAAAACCTGCCTATCGTTCCATCTTATACTTTGGTATTCAAGCAATTGCTTTGTTTCCGAAAGCGTAAATGGAGCCAACCAGATGCGGCGTGTCACACGGTTGTGCAAGCCACCTTTCCCCCCCAACAGTTTGTCGGTCATCCATGTAGTGGCCGAACCGCACACAACCAATTTCAAATTAGCTTGACTCGATGCCCAACTGTTCCAAAACAACTCAAAGGCTTTGAGGAACTTGGAGCGCGGCACGTCGAGCCACGGCATTTCATCAATGAAAACGATGATGTTTTCCTTTTCCACACGGGAAAGATAGTGCTGCAATTGGTCGAAGGCTTCCATCCAGTTTTTGGGCACGGGATAGAAACTGTTTGAAAACCGATTGAGTTGCTTGTTGAAAAAGGCCAATTGTTCTTTCAATGAGCCATTGTAAATGCCTGTGGTATAGAAGTCAAACTGCTCTTGGAAAAACTGTTTCACAAGATAGGTCTTTCCCACGCGGCGGCGACCGTAAACTGCCACAAGTTCAGGCTTCCCTGAGCGGCAACATTCCTTCAGCAGTTTCTGCTCCTTTTCCCTTCCTATGATTTTCATGGCGTTTTCTCGTTAAATCCACGCCGCAAAAATAACAATTTTTCGAGTTACCGCCATGTATTCTGAAAAAATACTCGGCGGTAAGTGGTTTAAAAAAGGGGTTACCGCCGACCTAAAACGATGTTTTCTAAAACTGGAAATAAATGAATGGCTGCAAATCGGCAGTGATGAACTGATAGATAACGAACACGATGAGGGCGCAAACCACAATCATCAGCAGTATGGGCATCTTGGCAAACCAAATGCGGTAACGCCGCTTGAAGTTCTCTGGCAGCCAGTGGATAATCAAACCTATTGCAATGAGAATAAACACATTGCGATAGTGGTACATGATTTGCGGAATCCTGTCGATGCGCCAAAAGCCTCCCATTTGATTGACCATGTTCTTGGCGGTATTCCAAGCCGTTTCGTTGGCCACGGCAGGGTCGAGGTTGGAGCCGCTGCGGAAAAACAATCGCGTGAAGGTGATGAAGGTGAAGGTTTGGAAAACGGCCCAAGCATCTTGCAGCCATTGCCAAGCCTTCTTGCCGCCCATCAGGTTGTAAACCATTCGTATCACATTGCCAGTCAGCACAATGAGACACCAAACGAAAAGCACATTGAACACTGGTCGAGGCAAATAAATGGTACACAAGCGCAGTGCGATGGTGACGATTAATATAAACAAGGTGCGACCATAAACGCTCCAGTCCTTCCAAAAGCGGTAGAACAACATTCCCAAGCCGTTCAAGCCACCCCAAATCATGAAATTCCATGAGGCACCGTGCCAAAGGCCACCCAAAAGCATCGTGTCCATGCGGTTGATTTCGGTGGTGATGGTCTTCCTCGACTTGGGCTTGAAAATCGCCAAAAGGCAGAGTATCAGAACAACAACGCCCACGCCCAAACCAACCCATAGGCTGCGAGAAAGGAACGAGGCAATGGCAGCAATCATAAGAATGATGCAGAACGAGCCGAAAGTGCCGTTGCGGTTGCCGCCGAGCGGAATGTAAAGATAGTCCTGCAGCCAGCGCGACAGCGAAATGTGCCAGCGTTTCCAAAACTCGCCCGGGTTTTTGGCCTTGTAGGGCGAATTGAAGTTTTTCGGCAGATAGAACCCCATCAGCATGGCCACGCCAATGGCGATGTCGGTGTAGCCTGAAAAGTCGGCGTAGACCTGCAACGAATAGCCGAACAATGCCATAAGGTTCTCAAAACCAGTATACAACAGCGGATTGTCGAACACACGGTCGATGAAATTGACGGCGATGTAGTCGCTCAACACGATTTTTTTCACCAAGCCGTTCATAATCCAGAACACGGCAATGCCAAACTGCTTGCGGCTGAGGAAATATTTCTTGTGCAGTTGAGGGATGAACTCGTTGGCCCTCACAATGGGACCCGCCACCAGCTGTGGGAAGAAACTGACATAGAAACCGAAATCGAAGATATTTCTCACTGGCTCGATGCGCTTGCGATACACATCCATGACATAACTGATGGCCTGGAAGATGTAGAACGAAATGCCTACCGGCAAGAGGATGTTGTCGACACTGAAGCGGTTATCGCCCGTGATGCGATTGCCCACCCACGAAAACACATCGAAGACGCGGAAATCGTATCCCGTGAGGCTATTGACGACATCGGTGAGGAAATAGGCATACTTGAAATAGAACAAGAGTGACAAATTGACGACCACACTAAGCCCTAACACGAAATTGCGGCTTCCTTCTCGTCGTCGCGTGTGCAGCCACTTGCCCGCAAAGAAATTGTATAAAGTGATGAAAATCAGGATTAATATAAAGAGTCCGCTGGTCTTGTAATAAAAGAACAGGCTGACGAAAAAGAGGAAAGTGTTGCGCAGCAGACACCTCTTCCTGAACAAGCAAAAGAACGCGAACACCACGGCAAAAAACACCCAAAAATAAAACTGGGTGAACAGCAAAGGATGCGACTTGTCGAATGAAAAGACATTCGTCAAGAAATCCAAGGCTATTTCGGGATTCCAAGTCATGTCAGAGGCGTTTCGCATTTAGTTGAATATGTTCTATATATCTGGTAATCAAAGCATTGTAAAGCAAATCACCAAGCAGTTTGTAGCCATCGTTGGTGAAATGCACCTTATCTTTCTTGGCCAATCCAACCTTCTCCCATTCCGCCATCGACTTCAGGCCGCCCATAATGTCGAACTGGTCCCAAACCGCAGCGTTGTATTCCTCGCCCATCTCCATAAAAGCCTCCTCCGCAATCACACCGTTGTGATTGACCACATATTTCGTCCGGCTCGAACTCACACGTATATAACTATCGTTGTTGGTCATGAAAAGCAAAGCACAATCGGGATTGACTCGCCTGATGACTTGAATCAGTTCATCGTAATTGCTCTTGAAAGCCTCTTTCTCGAAATCTTTCTCCGCCGCGTCGTTGATGCCGATGCCGAAAATGATGAGGTCGGGTTTGATGAGGTTGAGGTCGCGCTCAAAGTCGTCGCAACGGAGGTAGGATGCCACACTGGCCCCGTTCACGCCCACGCCATGCACGCTGATGCCCGACATGTTGTTTTCCAGCAACACGCCCGTCAGGGTGAACTCGCCCGGAACGGAATCAAAAAGGATGCAGATGGAGTCGGTGAAGTCGGGAAGTTCAAAAGTATAGGTCGATTGCCATTCGTTGAAGCTGCCTCGTATGATGGTGCTGTCGTAACTCACCACAGGCACCACATTTTCGGTATCCGAGAAACCGATGAGGGTCACTTTGTTGAAATCGAAATCGGGCGTGAGGTCGGTGGGGTGCTTTTCCCTCGTGACAATGCTCACCGTTGCCAACGGGTCAGTAGTGGTAATGGCGGCTCCGGCCAGCCCCAAACGCTTGTCGGTTTCGCGATGGACGGCGTTGCGGCAGTAGGCCCAATCGCCAGTCGAACGCACGATGAAATGCGATGGATTGTTGGTGCCTCCCGCCGAAAAAGGGAACACGAAATTTTGTCCTCCCATCAAGTCGGTGCTGATATTCAGCAAATTGTCACGAAACTGCTGAGTAAACATGCCTGCCTGTACGTGCGAGCCTCCGATGTGCATGATGTTCACATTGCCTTCGCCAAGAAAGACCACGGAGTCCATTTTCTGGAAAAAGCGTTCCATGTCGAGGCTGTCGCCGGGATAAATCAGCTGGTTGCGTTCAAAATGGGCAAAAGGATAGTCGGGAAGCGGTTTCGTCCAAGGAAGTCCCTGAGCCAAAATCGTTTCGGAAAAAAACAACAATCCTATGTAAACCAACAACTTTTTCATCAATTACTCGAACTGAACGGTGAATTGTAGAAGGGCAACTTGATGCGTCGTGAAGTGCGAATGGAATCTTCCTCGGGGTCGAGGTTCACAAATTCGATAACCTTCTCGCTCGGCACGCGCTGGCGGAGTTTGTAGAAATCATAATAAGTGGTGAACGACTTGGCGAGGTCGGAGCCGATTTCTTGTGCGCCGGCCAAGGTGAAATGCACATAGTCGGGACCCGCGAGGGCCGGTCTGTGCTTCACCCATTGCGCCATCGAGCCTTCGCCACCCATCACATGGAACATGTCCCAATAGGCGACCTCGTTGCGCAAAGCCATCACGCGAAGCGAGTCGTTCAACTCGGGGAGGCCTTTCCAAGTGCCCATCTTGCCGTTGTAGCTCTTGCCCATGTCGGCAGGGCCGATAAACAGCAAAGTGGCCTTCGGCGCGACACGCTTCATATAATTGATTTGCTTCTCCAATTCAACCATATAGGAATTAATGCTCTTATTAATGCTCTTCGACGAGGAAATGCCCGGCATACGGTTGCCTCCGAATTGCATGATAATCAATCGGGTGCCCAATAATTCAAACGATTGTCTGAGGGTTTCCTCGTTGATGCGGGTGAAGATGGTGCCCGTGCAGCCGCGCAAGGCAACATTGTCGATGGCCACGCCCGGCTCGCCATCCAAAAGAACGGCGTAGATTTCGGCATTGCCCTTCATGTCTATTGAGCCGCGCTTCACGTTGGCAGGCAGTTCCCATGTGATGAGGGTGACGCTGTCGCTGGCTGCAAGCACCTTGGGCTGAGGCTGAAGGGTGTCGCATTTCAAGGTGGCCGTGAAGCCTTTGCTATTCCTGCCCAGCAGCAACGACACGGTCGAAATCTCCTTGGCCTTGTCGAAAGCCCCTGAATGGTTTGTTTTCGTAAACGATATGGAGCCGTTGCCCGTCACCTGACTGAACTGCGACATCACGCCGTAGCGGTTGTGCGGGGCGCGTCGCGTGGTGGCATCGCCATAAACGGTGTAGCGCACAAGGTCGGAAGCGCGTTGCACCACCGAGATGGTAGGCACGGGCTGTATGGCCGGAATCATATTGGGGCCCGATCCGCCAAAAAACTCTTGCAACTTCTGCCTCAGCACCGACGACATTCGATCCATCTCGATTTGTGAGTCGCCGTAATACATGATGCGGTAGGTCTTGCCTTGCGGGCCAGCCTGCTCAAGTTGCGCGAAAAGCGTGTCGAAGAAAGTATAGTCGTCGTTAGGCAAATAGATGCGGTTGGGATTTTCCTTCAGGTAATCACGGAAAAAACGCATACTGTCCAAAAGGTTGTCGGAGCATGACATTTCAAAACTCTTGTTCACCTTGGACAACACCGCGTCCACATCCACATCCTCGGCCTTAGGGGAAGTGTCCTCGGCATAGGACGGAAAATGCAAATTCATTCCGCCAATGGCCAGCCCCTCGGCGGGGAAAAAATACCAGGCAGTCCCCAAAAGAATCATCACTGCCAAAATAAAGAATAAAGTTCGTCTGGGTTTCATTTCTTGATTATCAAAAATTCTCCTTCAAAGATTTTGTCGTTTTCCAAATTGTTCCACTCCATCAGTTCGGCGATTGTCACATGATACAGTGCCGCGATTTTCGTCAGCGTGTCACCTTTCTTGATTTTATATTTCTGTACTGAAGAGTCGTTATGTTCTTGAGATGCCGCAGGCTCGGTCTTTTCAGGCTCGGCCAAAGTCATCGCTCCGGCAGGCAAATCGGCGGTTTCCGCAAATGTCAGGCTGTCTTCGTTGGCCAGATAAACATATGCGATGAGGTCGGCAATCACTTGGGTATCAGGCATCAGGTTTTGCTTGTAGAAGTCCCAAAGCGAAGTCTTTTCACCGTTGCGCACCAATGCCTGATTGAGTGAGGTGGGGCTGTTGGAATAGGCCAAGATGGCATACCACCAGTCCTTGTATTTATTGTGCAGGTCGGAGAGATACTCCAACGCGGCCTCTGTGGAGGCGGTCGTTTCCATGCGCTCGTCGATGCTGTCGTTGATGTTAAGGCCGTAGCGCTTCCCCACCAATGAAGGCATGGCCCAAAGGCCGCAGCGGTCGCCATTACGGTAGTCGTTCCTCATTCCGCTCAGCGAAAGGGGCAGGTATTTCAGTTCCAAGGGCATATTGCGCTGAAGCAGGACGGAGTCGAGAAACGGCTCGTATTGCAGGAATTTCGGTGAAACAGGTTTCGAGGCGCGGCTTTTCAAAATCTCCGACAAATCGTCGTTATAAGGCAAGGGGATTTCTTTCTCCATGCTTTTCAATTCCTTAGACAGATTGCCAGTTCCCGACGACACACAACAATTGTGTACCGTGAGGCAAAAAACACCAGATAATACTATCAATAACAATCTGAATTTCATTGTATTATAAAAAAACCAAAGCCACATGCCGCGACCTTGAAAATGAGTGGCAAAAATACATAAATCTCGCAAACTTCAAATGCCTTTTTCAGAAATAATCATCAAAATTTCCCTACCTTTGCGCCAAAAATCACACAAAATCTTGAATATGTTTACCTTCCAACACGAAGTGAAATATTACGAATGTGACCGGATGGGCGTGACGCACCATTCCAACTATGTTCGTTTCATGGAGGAGGCCCGCGTGGCCTACCTCGACCAACTTGGCTATGGCTTCGACAAGATTGAGGCCGAGGGCGTTTTCTCGCCCGTGGTTGCCATCCAATGCAGCTACAAAAGCCCCACGACCTTCAAGGATATTATTGATATTGAGGTCGCTATCAGCAAGGTCAGCGAAATGAAGTTCGATTTCACCTACACAATGCGCGTTGGCCAAAAGACGGTTTGCACCGCCCAAAGCACCCATTGCTTCATCGAGAATGGCCGCCCAGTAGCCATCTCACGGCGGCTGCCGGAACTTTACAATGCAATCTGCGAGAAACGGGAAAGGTAAAGAAACGCAAAACAACGTTTTTCGGAATCGCACCGCTTTTCAGAAAATTGTGTAACTTTGTGGCCGAAAACTTGCAATAAAATGAAGCAATTGAACACAAAGGAACTTGTCATTAGTGCCAAAGCATTTTGCAGCCAAGAAAGTGGACATTACAGGGAAGAATTGTATGGCATTACTGATGGAAAGAAAATTGGAACCATCGTCGAACATTTGTTCCAAGACTATTTGTCGCAACACTTTGAAATGAAAGTTGGCAGTTCTGCCAATGGACTTGATTTGCCTTCAGTTGAAACCGATATTAAGGTAACCTCCATCAATAAACCTCAATCCAGTTGTCCTTTTGACAACAGTTTACAAAAGATCTATGGACTTGGTTACAACCTAATTGTCTTTGTATACGAAAAGTTTGATGACGACAAGTTGAAAAAAGGTATGCTCAAGTTTGTTTCATGCACCTACATTGACAAAAGCCGGACGGCAGATTACCAAACAACTATTGGCTTGAGCAGAATCATCAAGAACAATGGAAACGCTGAAGATGTGTTTGCATTTCTGAATGACATCAAAATCCCGGCAGATGAAGTGACTTTGATGAATATGGCCAAGGACATTTTGAAGAATCCACCTGCTATTGGTTATCTCACCATTTCAAATGCGCTACAATGGAGATTGCATTATAGTCGCATCGTGAATCTTTCCGAAACAATAGAAGGCATATCTCCCATTGTCAAATTTGATTCATCATCCGGCAATGAGTGATTTAATTGTCAACGACAAAAAGGAAGAATACGGCGATTGGCAAACCAACCTATCGCTTGCCATATCCATTTGTGAGCATCTTAGGGATCAAGGCATTTCCCCGCAAGTCATCATTGAGCCTACTTGTGGACAAGGAAATTTCATCATAGCTGCGTTGCTTACATTCGATTCCATCGAAGATGTTTATGGGATTGAAATCCACCAGCCATATTTGGAAATACTAAAAGAAAAACTGCAAAAGTTTGGCAAAACCATCGAACAAGTAAATATCCATCTTTTTCACGAAAGCATCTTTGGCTTTGATTTCAAGAAAATCACTGACAATATCAGAGGCAGAACCGTATTGGCACTTGGAAATCCGCCTTGGGTGACCAATAGCAAACTAAGCGAATTTGGCAGCAACAACCTTCCCAAAAAAACAAACTTCAAAAACATAAAAGGCCTTGATGCCATTACTGGAAAAGGAAATTTTGACATTGCAGAATCTATCTGTATTCAATTGATTGAAAAACTCTCAACAGAAAACGCTTATTTTGCCTTTCTGCTAAAAAATTCCGTTATCAAGAACCTTATTTATGAACAAAAAAACGGTAAAAACACACTGTCGGAAATCAAGCAGTTTAACATTGACGCACAAAAAGAATTTGGCGTTTCTGTTTCCGCTGCTTTGTTGTTCATGAAACTGTTTGGCGGACGCGAAAAAGGATGTTTGGTGTATGATTATTACACAAAATCAACACTTTATAGATATGGATGGGTCGGTGAAAAGTTTGTTTCCAATATAGAAAGGTATATCAAGACAAAAGATATAGATGGAGTTTCTCCTTTCGTTTGGCGTTCAGGCTTGAAGCACGATTGCTCAAAAGTGATGGAATTTTCCAAAATCAATGGGCACTATGTGAATGCCCTCGGCGAGATTGCAGACATTGAAGATGATTTGATTTATCCACTTGTCAAAAGTTCCGACATCAAAGGAGACGTCATTTCCAGCACACGCAAATATGTCTTTGTCACCCAACATAGCACCAATGAAGATACCCATGAAATCCAAAAAAAATATCCGAAAGCATATAAATACCTGACAGAACACAGCGAATATCTTGATAACCGAAAAAGCAGCATATATAAAGGCAAGCCTCGTTTTTGCATGTTTGGAGTCGGAGACTACACTTTTGCAAAATTTAAAGTGGTTGTTTCTGGTCTTTACAAACATACCCGATTTGCTCTATTATCGGAAATTGAAGGGAAAACTGCTGTTTGCGATGATACTTGTTACATGCTGGGATTTAATGATTATGGGGTTGCCAGATTGACAATGGATATTCTTAATAGCCCCATGATTCAGGATTTTATTGATTCCGTATGCTTCTATGATGCGAAAAGAACCATAAACAAGGACATTCTTATGCGTATCAATTTGGCCCCTGCACTCCGAAGTTTAAGCACTCAGTTGTATGGATTGACAAACAAAGAATATCAAGACGCGGCAAAATACATTTCCAAGCATTGCGACATCACAGCATCACAACAAAGTATTGATTTTGAATCTGCTCGCGTTAATTATCCGATAAACCTTGTCAGGCAAGAAGAAGTAGCCAACAACCCTATCCAACTCACTTTACTCTAATCCTCCCTCCCAAGCGCATGATTGCGTCCCACCAGCGGGCGGGCAATAGGGCATGGAAAACCCTTCCCGTAATCGAGATGCGGCCTCGGCAGTAACGTGCTTTTGGTCGGCGGCTGTTGACGGCCCGACAGATGGCTTTTGTAACTACTTTTGGCGACGACAACCAATTGGTCTTGTAAAACCAATCCATGTTTTTGGCCCATTGTGTGCCAATTTGCTCGTATGCTGTCCCAACCGACGATTCCATCAGGTGCCTTGCCGCAATCACGCCCCAGTCCGTCTTGATGGCACCCGGCTCAATCATCACCACATCAATTCCAAAAGGCTTCAACTCCATACGCAGGGCATCGCTGAGTGCCTCCACTGAATATTTGGTAACATTGTACCAACCGCCCATGTAGAACACCATTTTGCCCGCAATCGAGGAAGTGTTGATGATGCGTCCTCTCCGTTGCTTGCGCATATAAGGCAACACCAATTGGGTGAGTCGCGCCAAGCCAAACACATTCACTTCCAATTGCTTGTGTGCCTCTTCCATCGGAACATTCTCGATAGCACCAAAATAGCCATAGCCTGCATTGTTGATCAAAACATCAATTTTGCCCTCAGCCTGAATGACACTTTCCACCCCTTTTTGCATCGATGCCTCATCGGTGACATCCATGCTGATGACCTGCACGCCCACTGTCTTCAAAGGTTCCATCCGTTCCACCCTGCGAGCGGCAGCATACACACGATGACCCTGCTGGGCTAAGGTTTGCGCCGCATCATAACCAATGCCACTGCTGGCACCGGTAATCAGTATCACTTTTTTGTTGTTCATGATTCCAAAAACGTTTTTATTCCAAACTATCTCCCGCTTCGCCGTCGCCTTCCTTGGCTTTCTTTTCGAGTTCCATCTTGCCGAAACGGAGGGTGAAACCTGCCGATATGTAGCGGCTGTTCAGCATTTTGCGGGTGCTGTCGCTGAGGTAGTACGGGTTGGTGTTGGTGGAGCCTGAGCCAATCGTTGCGCCCCAATTGAAGATGTCCTGCACATTGACGAACACCGACAGGCGGCGATTGAAAAAGTCGCTGCGGAGGCCCATGTTGAGGAAATAACGCGCCTTTCGCTCGCTCATGAGGCTGATGGTCGGCGAGTTGTAGTTGGCCGAAGCCGTAACTTGCAGACGGTCAAAGAGTTTAGCCCAAGCATTGACGCGCACACTCCACGACCACTTTTCCCTTTCGTCGATTTGAGGCACGCCGTTGCGCTCATATTCCATGCGGTAGCCGTAATTGTAAAGGTTGGCATAGAGCCGCACATTGAAGAAGCCCGAAGGACGGTAGGTCATATTGAGCGAAGTGCCGTAACGCCACGATGAACCCATGTTGTAAGGTACTGAGTAACTGACGATTCTATCGAGGTAGTTATCATATTCCGCATCCGTCAACCTGCTGACATCATTGGTGCTCCAGCGACCGTAGGCCTCAATGCCGATGTTGCCGAAACGCTCGAAAAACTTCTGCCAGCCAGCCTCCATATTGTGGGTGAAACTGTCCTTCAAACCGTTGGGATTGCCCGTCGAGTAACTGTTCTCGCCGTAGGTGCGGAACCGTGTGACTTGGTTCCTGCCCGGCCCCGACATGCGCATCGAGTAATTGAGTTTCAGGTTGTGCATGTCTTCGGTGCGATAGGTCAAGTGGATGGAAGGACGGAAATTCAGATGATAGAAAACGCTGTCGTCGGCAAAGGGCATGTCGCTGATGAAGTCGTACATGTTGCGCTCGCCTTCCACGCCCAAACCCGTGCTCAAGGTGAAACCACCCCAGCGGTGCGTCCAATTGACATCGGCGTTGAGCGAACTCTTCGCCCCTATCATGCGGTAGGTGCGCAGCGAATCCACCAATATGCCTATGGTATCATAGAAACGGTCGTAAGTGAAATCCATTTGCGTATGGTCGGCGCGAAGTCCGTAACTGAGCTCGCCGTCTTTGCTGTAAGGGCGGTTGTAGCGCGCATCGAGGCTTCCGTTGAAATTATAGGTGCGCGAAAGCATGTAACGGTGCTCGTCAAGGTCGGTGTACACTTCGTAAAAGCGGTTATACCATTCCTCGCCGCTATTGTTGGTGAGCCTTGTGTTCAGTCCGATACGCAGGTTATGTCCTTCATTGTCAAACTTTTTCGTGTAATCCGCTCCCAAATTGCCGAAAATCGACCTCGTGTCGCTGTTGTCTTTGGTTTGGTCGGCAAAAAGCATCGTATCGACAGGCATGGAGTCAAGGTAATAGTAAGTCTGCCGCTCAGTGCGCATCATGTTGTTCAGGTTGGCATTGTAATAACCGCCCGCATCCACCGAAATGTCGCTGGTGGAGTCAATCTCGTAGTCAATGTTCAAGAACAGGTTGCCGCTGTAGGAACGGTTGTTGTCTTGTTGCGATACCGTATCCGCCCAAGTGACCTCATATTCGCCTTCGGTGGCGGCATCGCGACGCTGTTGCGACCAACTGTCGGTTTTGTTCTCACGATTGCTGTAACGCCCTGAAGCAAAAAGATTGATGCTCACCCTATCCTTCTTCCACATGTAACTCACCCAAGGCGAGACAAAAGGCTGGTTGGAGCCGTTCACGCCAAAGCTGACAAACTGGTTGATTTTGATGTGTGCCGAAGTCACTATGTTGATGACCGCCTCGGCCTCGGTAGCATACTTTGCCGAAGGGTTGGTGATGGTCTCAATGCGGGCAATGGCATTGGCGGGCAAGGTTTGGAGATAGGTCTTCAAGTTTTCCTCGGTGAGTTTCGAGGGCTTGTCGTTCACCCAAATCTCTACGCTCGAAACACCACGCAAGGTGATGTTGCCCTCAACATCAACCTCCACGCCGGGCGCGTTCTGCAAAGCATCCTCGGTGGTTCCCGTCTGGATGGAAGGGTCTTCGCTGACGTTGTAAATCAACTTTTCGCCTTCCATTGCATACAGCGGTCGCTCGGCTGCCACCGTCACTTCGCCCAAGGCCGTCACGCCCGGATTGATGCGCAACGTGCCCAAATTGGTGTTGTTGGTCACATGGAAAGGATGCAGAAAGTTCTCATAGCCAATGGCCGAAACACGCAACACGAAAGCCCCTTGCGGCACGCCGTTAATCTCGAAAACACCTTCCATGTTGCTGATGCCGCCTTTCACAAATTCGTTGTCGACGGAATCGAGCACGGCCAAATTGACGTATGGCATAAACTCGCCCGTCTTGGCATCGCGCAACACGCCCACCACAGTAAAGGAGTCGCCTTCGCGGACTTTCTTCTTCGGCTTCACCGCTGGCATGTTGCTTTCGGTTTGTCCCCATTGGCGGTCACCGCCGTATGGAGGACGGCCACCCGGATGGCGACCTCCTCCCCCACCCGGAGGCCTGCCGCCCGGAGGTTGGGCGAGACACAAAACGGCAGAAACTGATAACGCAATGATAAACAATACTTTAAGAAAAACAAATCTTTTCATTTTTGGAGAAATTTGTCTGCAAAGATAACAACATTTCATTTCCGCAACATCAGAAATTTCCCTATCCTCTTTGTTTTGGATTGGATTAAGGAATCATCTTCCATTCCTCAATTCGCCGCGTTGCGCTGGAGAAATTCACGCCGATTTTGTACAGCTTGCGACTGATAATAGACTTCGTTTGACTTCATCATTTGGAATTCCCAATTGGAATCCATCGAATCTTTGCTCCAAAGCCAGCCCTTTGAAAAGTTCTTTTTTGCCTAAATAGTAGGCTTCGAGGGTGGAAAGGAACAGGCTCTTTCCGAAGCGGCGCGGACGGCTGAGGAAGTAGTATTTCCCGCTTTGTGCCAGTTCGTACACAAAGGCCGTCTTGTCCACATAAACATAGCCGTCTTCGCGAAGCCCTTGGAAATTCTGCAAGCCGATAGGATATTTGGTCATAGCACTCTAAATATTGGAATTCGATGGCAAAATTACGAAAAATTTACTTATTTTCATTGTGGTTATGTTTTTTTTATTATTTTTGGCCGTTATTCTGGTCCATAGTTGAAACAATAGAAAAACATTAACAACTTAATAATTATTCAAATGAAAGCAAAAGCTTTACAATTCGGAAAGGCGATGAGTGCCGCCTTGTTCGTCCTGCTGCTGGTAGTGGTAGGTTCGAAGAATGCACTTGCTCAGAACTTGGTAGCCACTTTGCAACATGGCGACAGCATCAGCATGTTTTACGGCCGCAATGCCTTTGCACAAGCCCATAATGCCGCCCAAAATGGTGACATTATTACCCTTTCGAGTGGCGATTTCTCTTCTTGTGACATTACCAAAGCCATCACTCTGCGCGGCGCAGGGTGTTGCATGGATACTGTCACAGGCATTAGTCCGACCATCTTTTCGAATGCTGTTTATGCAAATGTTCCTGACGAGGAGCATCCTCTGACAATAGAGGGAATCTGGTTTAAAAGTTTTGAGTTTATTCACCTTTACAATCCAAGATTCATTAAATGTAACTTTTCGTATTTTGAATACAGAAATAGTTCTTCTTGGATGCAAAACGCCCAATTCATAGATTGTATGGTTAAACTCTCGAGTGCGGCATTTGGCAATAGTAGTTCACTCTATGCAACAAGTATTCAATTCATTAATTGTTATGTCGCAGTTTATCCATCCTGTTTGATTTCAGGGTCCAATGTTTCTTTTTTAAATTCAATTGTTAGATTTCAATCCAATAGTGGATCTTTCGAACTTATGGCTGTCAATAGCATTTTTTATTACTCTAGTTATACTAGTACGATGAATGGGGATGCCTCGTTATTTAATAATTGTGTTTCGATTAAATTGAATGGTTTGTTTAATAATCAAGTAGGTGCAAATCTGTATATGGATAGTTATAGTGATGTCTTTGAAACTTATGCCGGTGGGGCTATTGATTTTAACAATTCGATATTTGAAAGATTTATTTTGAATAGCGAGTTTGCCACAAGTTTCTTAGGCAATGATGGCACTGAGGTAGGCATTCATGGTGGCCAGGCACCTTACAGCGCTCGTCCTAATTATATGGTGCTGAAACAGTGTAATGTGGCCACGCAATCCACGATTGACAACAAACTGAGTGTGGAAATTCAAGTGGTTTCCGAAGGAGAATAAGCCATGAAACGCTTTGTATTAATCATAAGTGCCATCCTGCTCAGCTTCGCTGCAAGGGCGCAGTCGGTGACCTATACTTGCCGCTATTGGTTCGACCAGAACGATGCGCAAGCCGTCATCACTACGTTCAACGAAGGCACTTGGCAGGCAGAATTGGATGTGGGAACACTTTCCAATGGCTTGCACACGCTTCATGTCCAAGCGGTTGACACTTCCGCGGCTTGGTGCCCTCCTTTGAGTTACATGTTCTTTAAGTCGACAACAGGGGAATCCTTGTTGGATTCGGTGGACATGGGCAACCTGACCTACCATTGTTGGTTCGACCAAGACCACGCGCATCAGCAAACAGGAGCTTTAGGCAGTGGAGGCTTCCTGTTCGATGTGGACGGACTTGGTAAAGGCTTGCATTCGATTCATATCTTGCTTGAAGGGAGTGATTTTACTTCCTCGCAGAGTTATATGTTCTTCAAGCTTTCAGACTCGGAGCCTTTGCTGGATTCGGTGGACATGGGCAACTTGACCTACCATTGTTGGTTCGATCAAGACCATGCGCATCAGCAAACTGGCAATTTGGCTAACGGAAGTTTCCTGTTCGATGTATCGAACCTCGAAGAAGGGCCTCATTCATTGAATGTCATGCTTGAAGGAAGCACACTGACGGCTTCGCAAAGCTATATGTTCGTCAAGATTGGCCAAGAAGAGCATTTGATTGAACCGATTGACATGAGCCATTTGGTGTATCATTGCTGGTTTGATCAGGATTATGAAAACCGTGTTGTGGATTCTGTAAGTAACGGAGCCATTCTGCTGGATTTGGCCAACATTGCTGACGGATTGCATACGGTTCATATCATGCTTGAAGGTGAAGCGGTGACATCCATAGAAAGCTATATGTTCGTCAAGATGTCACAACAGAACTCTTTGATTGAACCGATTGACATGAGCAACTTGGCGTATCAATGTTGGTTTGACCAAGATTACGAGCATCGTATGACAGCTCCAGTAAGCAACGGCATCATGCTATTGGATGTGGATAATATGAGTGACGGCTTGCATTCTGTTCATATCCTGCTTGAAGGCGAAGCGTTGACTTCGACACTGACCTATTTGTTTTTCAAAAGGCCAACGCAACAAGATGCAGACTTTGGCATTGCCAAATGGCAGTATTTAGTGAATGGAGATCTTTCGCACCTTCACACTACCGAGTTTTCTCAATTAATTGACACTTTGGATATTGTCACACTATTGCCTGTAGAGACATGGCCTGTCCGCAGTTCGTGTTTCCATTTCCACCCCAATGGCGATGAGCCTTATCTCAATGCCAAAAACGAAGTCACTTTCCGCTTTTGGAGCAACGACGACCGTGTGTTGTTGGAATCGGCATTCTATGTGGATTATAAGGTGCAGCAGGACATTGTGGCCAATGTTTTCGAGCGCAATACCACGGAAACTTTCACTGCGCCCCGCAACAACCAAATCCAATGGTTCAAGTTGGATGTAATGGCGGGCGATTCCTTGGCGTTTGTGGCCGACAAAACCTGCACCATGCAGCTTTTCGCGCCTTCGGGCGAGGAAGTGTATGCAGCCACGGCATCAGAAGCTATGGTTTTAGGCGGTTGCCATGCTTGGGAAAACGGAACCTATTTCTTGGCTGTGCATGATGTGACGGGAAGCGGAGAGACCATTTCGGTGACCTACAATTGGATATATCGTTATGCGGTTTTGGCCTACGATGTGCATCAGGTTGGCAACGGAGGCTGCTCCACCATCACTTTCCAGGGTAATGGTTTCAACAGCCTGTTGGATGTGTATTTAGTGAATGCACAGAACGATACCATTAGACAATTACACATTGGCCATGAAAGCAACACAACCTCAACGGTATCCTTCAATTTCTATGAAGTGAATTTGGGTGTGTATGATGCGGTGTTTGAGTTTTATGGTGAAACCATCAATATCGTCTCCTCCGCCCCAGACAGAGCTAACATCGGTATTGAAGTGCAGGAACCTATTGACATAGCTCTGGTATCGATGGTATCTTATCCATCCAGATTCCTCAGAAATAGTACATGCACATATACCTATGCGATTACGAATAGTGGTAATATGACGGCATATTCAGTGCCTATTTATTTGTATATTTCAACTGAATCCTTTGAATGTATATCCCATATAAAAATAGATGGCCTTGATTTGTACTCATTAAAGGATTACCTTGTATTAGATTCCTTATCTCAAGAAGAAAAAGAGGAAATAGAAAGATGGTCAAAAGAAATGGGTGATGATCACTATTTTTTCAAGACATATTCTGTTGATGAAACTACTGGTGATTCTGTGTTGGTAAGAAGTAATTATTTTTTTACCAATTTGGCTCCACATGAAACGAAAGAGATAAAGGTTAATATTACATCTGTTTGTTCTGTCGATGTGGCTATGACAATACCAACTGAAAATGGATTTGGGTATTATCTTCCACTGATTTATGATCCTAACAATCTTGATGATCCTAATAACCCTAATAACCCTAATAACCCAGGTGGATCAGGAGGTGGTTCTGGCGGATCAGGTGGAGGCTCTGGTGGATCTGGCGGAGGTTCTGGCGGATCAGGTGGAGGCTCTGGTGGATCTGGTGGAGGTTCTGGTGGATCAGGCGGAGGTTCTGGTGGATCAGGTGGAGGTTCTGGTGGATCAGGAACCCAAAATCCAGCATGTTGCGCTAATGATGTGATCCAATGTACTTTAAATTTGGTTTGTGATGTATTAGATATTGCATCATTAATACCAGGTGCTGGATTAGGCTTATCCATCGCCAACTGCATTTGTGGTATGATTAGTCTCACTGTTGAACAATTTGCTAAAGCACTTTGCGATAGTGATAATGGTGAAGATTATTGGGATGCATCAATGGCGATAAGTAAAGGTAAATCCATTACAGGAACAGTGATTGCGTGTATTCAAACATTAAGTCCTGCTGGCAAACTAGAGACCATCCTTGATGTTGCAGGAAAGGCTCTGACGGGACTGACAATAAAAGATATTGCACATGAGGTATCAGAATGTGCGGATGCATGGGATAGTTGGGAAAATAAAAAAGCTGATTGTTATCCTGGCGAAACTCCTTCGGGTGGCACATCAATTTCAGTCTATTCTTTCGACCCCAATGAGATCCACGGCTACCTCTCCGAATCGGGCAGCCACTATATGCGGCAGGAAATCCAGAACGTGCAGTATGAGATTGAGTTTGAGAACGACACCACCTTGGCTAACGCTGCCGCACATACCATCATCGTGCGCGACACACTGGATGCCACCAAGTTCGACTTGAACTCCTTGGCCGCCCGCAGCGTCACCATCGGCGACAAACGTTTGGAACTCAACGGAGAACAAACCTTTGCCCGCACTTTGGACATGCGCCCAGAGTTGTACGTCATCGCCCAAATCGAACAGGACTACGACCCAACCACGGGAATAGTCGAATGGACGATTCAATCCCTTGACCCGATGACGATGGAACCCACTGACAATCCTTACCAAGGTGTGTTGCCCGTCAATTACTCTGGCAACGGCGTGGGCTTCATCGACTATAGCATCAACCTGAAACAAGCCTTCGCCGACGGCACCGCCATCAGCAACCGCGCCGGCATCATCTTCGACCAAAATGAGGTCATCATGACACCCACTTGGACGAACATCGTCGATGCGGTGAAGCCAGTTTCTTACCTTGAGGAAGTGACATTTGAGGCGGATACTTTGAACTTCAGCTTCGTTTCGTCGGACAACCGATCGGGCGTGTGGTACCATAGTTTGTACTACCGCAATGAAGCCACAGAACAGGAATGGAAAGTGAAAGTCCCGAAAATCTTGGAAAACAATTGCTTGCTGCATTTCGACGAATACCAAACCACAGAATACTTGGTGATGGCCGTCGACTCGGCAGGCAATGTGGAAGACAAGGAAATGGTGGCTGAATACATCCACTATTATGATGGGCCTGCTCCTGTTACCCAAACCATCAACCTCTCTCAAGGCTGGAACTGGATAAGCACCTATATTGAGTCGAGCAACTTGCTGGAGCAATTGGAAACCAACCTCGGCAGCAACGGCATCGAGATTTGGAGTAACAGCAACAGTACGGAGTATGACGAGGAATGGGGGTGGTTCGGCGACTTGGATGACATTGGCATGACGAACGAGGAAATGTACATGGTCAAGACCAAAACCTCCTGTTCGATGCAATTGCAGGGCTTGCCTGCCAATCCCGCCAACTATGCCATCACCATCAACCCCGGATGGAACTGGATCGGTTTCCCATGCAACGGCGAAACAACCCTTGAAGAAGCCTTATCCAATTTCGAAGCCGAACAAGGTGACCAAATTTGGAGCAGCAGCTTCAGTACGGAATATGATGACGGATGGGGCTGGTTTGGCGACATCGATACCCTCGTGCCCGGCGAAGGCTACATGTACTATTCCAACAGCACCCAGCCCAAAACCCTGATCTTCCAGACAGGAAGCAAGGCCGACTAAGCAAGTTTGCCATAGTGCAAAACCCCGAGAAAACCGCCCCGAATTGAGGCGGTTTTTTTCTTGTCGCCAAAAAAAAAATCGCAAAAACACTTGCGAAATATATTTTTTTTCTCGTCTTTTGTGGCGAAATAAACTATTAACCCTCAAAAACTATATATTATGAAAAAGTTTTTTACAATTGTTCTTCTGGTGCTATTCTGCATTTGCGGATATGCCCAAACCATCGACCCTGCCTTAAGGCAAGAGATGAGTCAAAGGTCTGACGATGAGAAAATCAAGGTCATCGTCATCATGAAGTCGCAGTACGACAGACAGCAACTTGGCCGCCGCGCTGCCCACTATGTCACGCGAGCCGAAAGGCGCGAGTTCGTGGTCAACGAACTGAAGCAGTTTGCCGAGGCTTCGCAATATGATTTGAGAAGGGCTCTCGATGAGATGGAAAGGAACGACATGACCACGACCCCTAAAATCATTTGGATGGCCAATGCCATGTATTTTTCCGCCACCAAGCAGGCCATCAACGACATGGCCATGCGCAGGGATGTAGCCCTCATCGGTTTGGATGAAGAAAAACACGTATTGTTTGACGAAGAATCCAGGCCTGCCAGCAACACCCGTGAAATCACCTCCAACGTCACCCAAGTGAACGCCGACCAAGTTTGGAACTTGGGCTACACAGGCCAAGGCGTTGTGGTGGCCGTCATCGACTCGGGCGTGAACTACAACCACTTGGACCTCGCCGACCACCTTTGGGACGGCGGTGCGGAATACCCTCACCACGGGTATGATTTCTACAACAACGACAACGACCCCATGGACGACCATAGCCACGGCACGCACTGCGCCGGCACGGTGTGCGGCGATGGCACGGCTGGCTCGCAAACCGGTATGGCTCCTGATGCCACGTTAATGTGCATTAAGGTATTGAGTTCGGGCGGTAATGGTTCGGCAGCCACCACTTGCTACGCCATGCAATGGGCTGCGGAACAGGGTGCCGACCTGTTCAGCATGTCGTTGGGCTGGGCCAATTCAACTATCGCTGAACGTACTCTTTTCCGCAACACCTGTGCCGCACTTTTGGATGCTGGCGTGGTGGGTGCCATTGCCGCCGGCAACGAAGGCGACAAGCAGGGTTCGTATCCCATCCCCAACAATGTGCGTGCGCCTGGCAGCTGCCCTCCGCCTTACATGGATCCCATTCAGGCCAATAATGCGGGCGATTTGTCGTGCGCGATATGCGTGGGTGCCGTCAATGCCAACGACAATGCGGCTTACTTCACTTCACGCGGTCCTGTTACATGGTCGAACACCGAATTTGGCGACTATCCTTACACTGCTGGCAGCACAACTGATTTTGGCCTAATTCGCCCTGATGTGTGCGCTCCGGGTGTTGATATTAAATCTGCTTATTATATCGGCAACAATGGTTACACCACAATGAGCGGTACCTCAATGGCCACGCCTTGCACGGCAGGCTGCATCTCGCTCTTGCTGAGCAAGAACATCAACGCCACACCAGAGGAAATTTGCCAAGTGCTGGAAGAAACGGCAGTGCCTTTGGCAACGGGCAAGAGCAACACCTACGGCTATGGCCGCATTGACGTTTTGGCAGCCATCAATGCCATGTCTTCTGGCCCGCTGACGCTCAACTCTTTCACCGTCAACGACAGTCAGGGCAACAACGACGGCAAACTCAACGCCGGCGAATCAGTCACTTTGAGCCTCACTTTGACGAATGAATCCGACCTTGCCCTCACCGGAGCCACGATGACGCTGACGAGCGAATCGGAATATGTGACCATCACGGACGGTTCGGAATCGTTGCCGCGTTTCAATGTCGGCCAAACGCGAACCATCAGCAACATGTTTGCCTTCACCTTGAGCAACGATGCCCCAGCCAAACGCAACGTGCAATTCACTGGCGAAATATTCGCTGGTGGCGTGTCGTTGGGAACCATCAGAATCAGTGTCATGGTGTATGGCCACATCTTGAGACTCGACGAAGTCACCGTATTGAACGACAACAACGGCAATGGCTCATTAGAGCCCGGCGAGACCGCCAACTTGCATATCCTCATCTCCAATGTGGGCAACGACATGGCGGCATCGGTTGTGGGTGTTTTGTCCACCACCTATTCTTATCTTACCATCAACAGCAACAACAAGTCATTCGGCAGCATTACTGCCAACAATCAAGCCTCGGTCAACTACAGTGTCACTCTCTCCAATAGTGCGCCGCAAAGTTACACCATCAACTTCGGCCTCGACCTTGTGGATGCCGCCCAAAAGCACACCAACGTGGATTTCGAGTTGTGGAGGAAAGCCATCACGCTCACTTCCAACCCTGCGGGAGCAGGCACATTGAGCGGAGGAGGCTATTACGGACAGGGACAAACATGCACCATCACTGCCACGCCCAACAATGGCTATGCCTTCGTCAGCTGGACTTTGAATGGCACAGTAGTGTCGTATCTGCCCACTTACACCTTCGAGGTTACTGATGAGGCCAATTATGTGGCGAATTTCCAAGCGTTCAACAACAGCATTTTCGTCGGCAACCCAACGGGCATCATTTCCTATCTTCCAAGTCATTCTTTTTATCGTTACACGCTTTCACAGCAAATCTTCACTGCCACTGAGATGAATAGCGGAAGTTGTGATATTACAAGCGTTTCCTTCTTCAATACTTCAAATTCTTCCTATTCCCGCACCATGACGATTTACATGGTCAACACTTCCAAGTCTACATTTGAAAACAATTATGACTGGATTACCGTATCGGAAACAAATCAAGTGTTCAGTGGTAGTGTGACAAGGAGTGCAGGCAGTTGGACGACCATCTATTTCAACACACCATTCCATTATGACGGCACTTCCAATGTTGCCCTTATAGTTGATGACAATACCGGAAGTTATAGTTCAACCTATTACAATAGGGTATTTGCTACCGACAGCAACCAATCCATTTACATTTATAGCGATGGCACGAACTATGATCCATATAGTCCTTCCAACTATTCCGGATCGCTTCCGACGGTGAAGAACGATGTCGTATTCGGCAAGGCAACTTATGGTAACATTGTGACAGTTACAGCCAATCCGACAAATGGCGGCTCAGTAACTGGCGGAGGCAATTGCTACTATGGTCAACCCATCACCATAACGGCCACGGCCAACAATGGCTATGTGTTCAACAACTGGACGAAGAACGGCCAAGTGGTCTCGTATCTGTCCACCTACAGTTTCAATGTAACCGAGTCGGCTACTTATGTGGCTAATTTCGAAGCCATTGACGGTATTGCCATAGGCGATGCCATCCACACCAATTACTCTCTGCCGACCTATTACTACAACTCCTTGACGGAGCAGATTTACACGGCAGCGGAAATGGGCGGTGAGTCTACCGACATCTCAAGCGTGTCGTTCTTCAACACATCAGGGTATTCAAGAACCCGCAACCTGTCCGTCTACTTGGCCCATACCAACAAGACATCATTTGAGAGTAGCACCGATTGGATTGCCGTTACGGAAAACGATTTGGTGTTTAGCGGCAATGTCACCTTTAACGCCAATGGCTGGACGAGCATCTATTTCGGGAACTTGTTTGAATACAACGGTACGTCCAATGTCGTTTTGGTTGTGGAAGACCACTCGAACAGTTACAATACCTATACGAGTTTCCGCACTTTCGATGCAACTGGAAACCAAGCCCTTCGCATCTATGACTACAACGGCATAACCTATGACCCGACCGACCCATCCGCCTACACAGGCTCGCTTTTGTCGGTGAAGAATCAAGTTGTCTTCGGCATTCCGAATCCCATTTATACAGTAACTACGACGGTTAATCCTACAGGTAGTGGTACGGTAAGTGGAGGTCAGGGATATTATTATATCGGCCAATCCTGCACCCTTACCGCCACGGCCAATCCGGGCTATGGTTTCTATTATTGGAAAGAAAACGGCACTATCAAGTCATACGACCCCGTTTATACTTTCCCTGTCACGGGCAACATGAACTTGGAGGCTTGCTTTGGGGAACCATTCACCATTACCGTTTCGGCTAATCCCACAAACGGCGGCACGGTGAGCGGAGGTGGCGAGTTTGGCTACAACCAGCAATGCACGCTCACTGCCACACCCAACGAAGGTTACTTGTTCGCAAGATGGACAAAGAACGGTAGTGTGGTTTCGTGCATGCCCACCTATACTTTCTCGGTTACAGCGGACGGCGAATATGTGGCTCAGTTTACGGAAATAGACGGCATAGCCATTGGCGAACCGACCAATTCTAGTTCTTACCTCCCGACCTATAATTACTATTCCTTGACAGAACAAATCTACACGGCAGAAGAGATGGGCAATGTGTCTAACGACATTTCCAGCGTGTCGTTCTTCAACACGGGTACATCTACAATTACTCGCGAAATGAGCATCTACTTGGTCAACACCGACAAGACATCATTTGAAAACACCAATGACTGGATTGCTGTTACAGAAGCGGATCAAGTGTTCAACGGCAGCGTCAGCATGACAGCCCGTAGTTGGGTAACCATCTATTTCAACACGGCATTCAGTTACGACGGGTATTCCAATCTGGCCTTGATTGTGGACGACAACTCGAATACTTATAACTCATACACAAATTGCCGTACCTTCGACACCGATGCGAGTCAAGCCATCCGAATTTATGGTTCGGACACAGACTACGACCCGACCAATCCTTCTGTTTATTCAGGCACGCTCATGACGATGAAGAACCAGGTCGTTTTCGGCATCGCAAATCCCCAGTATTATGTGACGGTTTCGGCCAATCCCACCAATGGCGGCACGGTCAGCGGTGGCGGTGGCCCATATTTCTATGGACAACCCATCACCCTCACGGCCACACCCAACGAGGGCTATGTGTTCAACAGTTGGACAAAAAACGGCGAAGTGGTGTCATACTTATCCACTTACAACTTCAGTGTAACCGAAACTGCTACTTATGTGGCCAACTTCGAAGCCGTTGACGGCATTGCCATTGGCAATGCCACCTACACTAATTACACTCTGCCGACCTATTATTACAGTTCCTTGACGGAGCAGATTTACACGGCAGCGGAAATGGGCGGTGAGTCCACCGACATCTCAAGCGTGTCGTTCTTCAACACAACAGGGTATTCAAGAACCCGCAACCTGTCCGTCTACTTGGCCCATACCAACAAGACATCATTTGAGAGTAACACCGATTGGATTGCCGTTACGGAAAACGACTTGGTGTTTAGCGGCAATGTATCCTTAAACGCCAATGGCTGGACGAGCATCTATTTCAGCAATCCGTTTGAATACAATGGTACGTCCAATGTCGTTTTGGTTGTGGAAGACCATACGAACAGTTACAACACTTCTACGAGTTTCCGCACCTTCGATGCAAATGGAAGCCAAACCCTTCGCATCTATGCATACAACTCTGGCGTAACCTATGACCCTACCTCCCCATCCGCCTACACAGGCACGCTTTTATCGGTGAAGAACCAAGTTTTATTCGGTATACCAAATTATAGTTATACGGTTTCGGTTTCGGTCAATCCAGAAAACAGCGGCACGGTAAGTGGAAATGACGGCTTGTTCTATTATGGACAAAACTGCACCCTTACCGCTACTCCTAATGCGGGCTATGTGTTCTACAATTGGAGTTTGAATGGCTCCTCGGTTTCCACAAGCGAAGAGTATACCTTCCCCGTCACTGGCAACATGAGTTTGGTGGCCAACTTCGGAACACCTATTGCCATTACCGCTACAGCTTCTCCTGCGGAAGGTGGTACTGTGACAGGTAGCGGCAACTATGCCCAAGGCCACACCTGCACACTTACAGCCACAGCCAAAGACAAATATGTCTTCGTCAATTGGACGAAGAACGGTTCGGTGGTTTCTTGGCTGTCCACTTATAGTTTCACGGTGGGTAGTACGGCAGCCGAGTATGTGGCCAACTTCCAGAGAGTCAACAACGGCATTGCCATTGGTGACGCAACTTCAACGTCCTCCTATCTGCCGAGTTACACATATTACCCGTATAACCTCTCGCAGCAAATCTACACGGCGGATGAAATAGGCATGGCCTGCGACATCGCCAGCGTGGCTTTCTTCTGCACTACGACAACCAATCAAACCCGCGACTTCTCCGTCTACTTGATTCAAACGGACAAGAATTCGTTCACGGGGTCATACGACTGGATTACTTCTACCGAAGCCGACCGCGTATTCAGCGGCAATGTAACCATCAAGAGTCGCGAATGGACGGTCATCACTTTTGATGCGCCATTCCACTACGATGGAACATCCAACCTCGCTTTGATTGTGGATGACAATACGGGAAGTTATGGCTCTACCGTCTACTTCCGTACCTATACTGCGGATGACTATCAGTCCTTATATGGTTTAAGTACCTCTACAAATTTGGATCCTCTGAATCCGACGAGTTATTATGGCAACCTTACCTCGGCAAAGAACCAAGTCATCTTCGGCTTCCCGTCATTCGACTACACGGTGACCGTTTCTGCCGAGCCGAACTATGCAGGCTCAGCGACGGGCGGTGGAACTTTCGCTCAAGGCCAACTTTGCCTTGTTAGCGCAACCGCCAATGAGGGTTACTGCTTCTACAATTGGACTGAAAATGATGAAGTGGTTTCAACAGACGCCAACTATTCCTTCACGGTTTCGGACAACCGCAATCTGGTGGCCCATTTTGGATTGCCCGTCACCATCACCGCTTCGGCTAATCCCGAAACAGGCGGCACGGTTAGCGGAGGCGGCTTGTATGCTCCCGGCCACGTCTGCAACCTGATGGCAACGCCTAACGATGGCTACACCTTCATCAGTTGGACCAAGGACGACGAAGTTGTTTCTTATCTGTCGTCGTACACGTTCATCGTGGAAGGAAGCGCCGACTATGTGGCTAACTTCGCACAAATTTCCAGTTGCATCGCCATTGGAGATGCCTTCGGCGCAACCCCATACCTGCCAAGCAACTCTTATTACAACTATTCTGTTTCACAGCAAATCTACACGGCAGCCGAAATGGGTGGCGCCAATGAGATTTCGAGCATAGCCTTCTTCGATGCAGGTAGCACCAAGACACGTAATCTCACAATATATCTGAAGCATACCAGCAAGGCTGCGTTCAACAGCGACTCCGACTGGATTACCGTGAACAATAGCAACAAGGTGTTTAGTGGAAACGTGACCTTTACCAGCGGCAACTGGACTTACATCATCTTTAATCAACCATTTGCCTACAATGGCACGTCGAATCTCGTCCTCACTGTTGACGACAACACGAACGATTATTCCTATGGCATGAATTGCAGAGTGTTTGTAGCCAACGGCACCCAAGCCCTGCAAGCCTTCAGCGACGATGTGAACTACAATCCAAAAAGTCCTTCGTCTTACTCGGGTTCGTTGATGACGCTGAAAAACCAAGTCATTTTTGGACTCTCGGGCAACATCTTCAATGTGTTTGCAACGGCCGATCCGACTGTAGGCGGTACGGTTTCGGGCGGCGGTGTCTATCAAGGCGGCTCCACCTGCACCCTGACAGCCACACCAGCCAACGGCTACCACTTCTTCTATTGGAAGGAGAACAACGCGGTCGCTTCTATGGCCAACCCATACGAGTTCACGGTTGAGTCCGACAGGAACTTGACGGCGCATTTCGAGCAGGTCACCAACCACTGGACAACAGACGGTTCCGCATATTCAGACAACATGGCACTGACTGGTGTCGTCCAGATTAATGGCGTGGAGCAACGTTCCGATTTGCTTGAAGTGGCAGCCTTCTGCGGAACGGAGTGCCGTGGCACCCAATTGCTCACTTACTTTGCACCTACCGACCGCTACCTCCTTTGGATGACTGTCTATGGCCAGAATGGTGATGCACTGACATTCAAGGTTTATGACCATCGTTTGGCGCAAGAACTCGACATGACTTCACCTAACCTGACCTTCAACACAAATGGTTACGGCACCCCCATCAATCCCTACATCCTTGACTTCACCTCGGCTGTCACCATCGACCAACCCCTTACTTCGGGCTGGAACTGGTGGAGCGCCTATATCGAAATGAATGGCATTGACGGACTCGGCATGTTGGAAGAGGGCCTTGGCAACAACGGCATCGAAATCTGGAGCAACAACTTCAGTACTGAATATGACCAAGAATGGGGATGGTTCGGCGACGAGTTTGAAATCACGAACGAAGAGATGTACATGATTCAGACCAATGCTGCCTGCACGGTGCAATTGCAAGGACTGTTGACCCAACCCGAAAGCCACTCCATCACCATCAACAACGGATGGAACTGGATAGGCTATCCCAACAACCAAAGCATGAGTGTGAACGATGCCCTGAGCGGCTTTACGCCCCAAGCCAATGACCAAATCAAGAGCAGAAATGGTTATGCAACCTATATCTCAATTGGCCAGTATCATTATTGGGACGGCACATTGAACACTTTGGAGCCCGGGCAGGGTTATATGTACCAATCAAACAGCACCACCCAAAAGACCTTGGTCTATCAAACGAATCGCACAATGGAGCCGTTGCCCAATATCACTCCTGAAGGAAACTTCCACACTCCGCAATCGGCAGCATACGCCAACAACATGACCATCACTTCGGTAATCGAACTGGACGGTCAGGAGTTGCGTGCCGACAATTACGAGTTGGCCGCCTTCGTGGGCGACGAGTGCCGTGGCAGCGTCAAGTTGATGTACGTCGAGCCTTTCGACCGCTAT
>JAEEGL015322016.1_pt1 | contig 32318 bp, 25 predicted proteins | sample 9134231 | NCBI WGS metagenome assembly JAEEGL01 (sample SAMN16246548, study PRJNA631951) | gut metagenome | biome: gut microbiome; feature: rumen; material: fiber-attached | host: Bos | place: Iran: Karaj | collected 2018-10 | reverse complement strand
CTCCGCCGCGCCGCGCGCGGGGTCCTCGCCCCAGCCGCGCCACGGCGCGACGGCGACCTCCGGGAGCAAGGCCTCCATCTGCGCCCTTTCCATCGGACTGTCATCGACGAACACGACGGAATCGACGCCGATGTTAAGCTCGCGGCATGCGTCGGCGAGGTTTCCGGCCTTCGGCGACCTGTTGACCCGCATCGCGGCGAAGTCGGCGTCCTTGAGCGGCATGTCGGGGCGGATGAACGTGGCGCCCGCCGCGCCGTCGGGCGGGTCGTTCTTCGAGAGGAGGATGAGGATGACTCCCCGCGCGCGCAGCGCGAGAAGCCCCTGCTGGAACTCGGCGCACGGAACGAGCGCGTCCGCGCCGTCCTCGCCGATGACCCCGCGCCAGAGAGTGCCGTCGGCATCCACGGCGAGGGCCTTCTTCGGCGCGGCGCGCCGGAAGAACTCGAACTCGTCGATGATGGCGCGTATCCCGTCGAGGGAGTACGGCATTGACGCGAGCTTGCGCATCCTCTCGTCGAAGAACCCGGGCGTCTCCTCCGCGAGCGCGGCGTCGCGCGACGTCACGTCGAACACGAAGTCCGGTGCGAAGCGCCTTAGCCCGGAGCCCTCGTCCAGCAGCTCCTGCCGCCACGCGCCGAAGCCCGGCGGGACATAGACGTCGTACCCGGCCTCGCGGAAGTACGGGGCGACCACCTCCAGCGCCACGTCGCCCGCGAGCGCCACCCTGACGGCCGGTCTTCCCGTCGCCCCGCCATCTTTACTGCCGTTCATCGTGCATGGCCTGCAGAGAAACAGCGGGCGATGATTAGCTCCCGGACGCCCGGCAGCCTGTCCAGCGCCGGCAGCATGTAGTGCTCGCCGGGGAAGCACGGACCCGTTGTGTTGAACCTCTTCATGTCTTTTCTCCCGTTCGCCGTAAATTATAACCTATCCCGCGCCGAAAGGCAATACGGGCGAATTTCTTCGCCCACCAGCTTCTTTGTTATCCAGCCGCTTTTAACGCCGCCCTCCGCGTGAAACATCCAACCAAATGCGTTTACGCCAAATGCGTTTACAATGAAGTTTTGAGATTCGCGTCCATGCCGGCCGGGTTTTGGTATAATATGCGCCATGAAAACAGGGAACAGCCTTCTGTCGATGTGGATGACGCAATCTACGGCAACTTACTGAAAGGCAATGCAAAATGACGGACCTCACTGAAAGGACGCTCACGACCGAGCGCAAGTACACGGGAAGGATCATAAGCGTCGATCTCCTGGACATCGAGCTGCCCGACGGACGCAGGGCGAAACGCGAAGTGGTGCGCCACGGGAACGCCGTCGCCATCCTGGCGCGGCGCCCGGACGGCAAGTTCGTGTTCGTGAAGCAGTACCGCAAGGCGGCAGAGGAGGCTCTTGTCGAAGTGATCGCGGGCGGACTCGAGCCCGGCGAAGACCCCGTCGAAGGCGCGCGTCGCGAGACCGCCGAGGAGACCGGCTACGAGGTTACGGGCATCAGGTTCCTTACGACCGTCATCTGCACGCCCGGCTACTGCGAAGAGCGCATCCACCTCTACTTCGCCGAGCTTTCCGACACGGCCCACGCCCAGGACCAGGATCCCGACGAGAACGTCTATCCCGTCGTCCTCTCCGAGGCGGAAGTCGAGAACGGCATCCGCAACGGCGCCATCTTCGACTCCAAGACCCTCTCCGCCTGGCTCTGCTGGAAGCTTTCGAAGTAGCCCCCTTCCTGCGGAATCAGGCGGCTGCGGGCGCTTTGCCCGTTCCGCCTGCCACGCCCCCTCCTATTCGTACCTGAGGGCGATGATCGGGTCGAGATCCGCCGCGCGCATCGCGGGGTAGATTCCGAAGCAGACGCCGACTGCGACCGAGATGCCGAACGAGAGCAGTAGGCTCCATGCCGTTATGACCGTGGGCATTCCCGCCGCCGCCGTGACCGCGAACGGTATCGCGACGCCCAGCACCATGCCAACTATCCCGCCCGCGACGGAGAGGACGACGGACTCGATCAGGAACTGCGCGACGACCTGCCTGCGGCGCGCGCCGATGGCGCGGCGGATGCCGATCTCCCGAGTCCGCTCCGTGACGGAGGCGAGCATGATGTTCATGATGCCGATTCCGCCGACGAGAAGCGAGATGCCGGCTATCGCGCCGAGGACGATCGAGAACGTGCGCTTCGTGGCCTCCGCCTGGTGGAGGAGCTGCAGCGGCACCTCGACGGCGTAGTCCTTCTTCGGGTGCGACGACTCAAGGAGCCGCGCGACGGCGCGCGAGGCGGGCTCGACCAGCTTCTCCTTCGTGACGTGCGCTATTATCTCGTGCAGCTCGCACCTTTCGTTCGTCACGGAGTCCTGCGTGCGGCGGAAAAAGACGTCGCCGAACCTCTGCCGGGCGGAGGCAAGCGGGATGTAGACGTCCGTCTGCCTGTCCGGCATGCCTGTCGCCGCCGCGCCGCTCGACTCGCTCCTCACGATGCCGACGACACGGAAGGCCGTACTCCCGATGACGACAGTCTCGCCAAGCGCATGTTCGCCTGCGAGGACCTTCCTCGCGCCCCATTCCGTGAGGACGGCCACGTTTGCGCCGCGCAGCTCGTCGTCCGCGACGAGCGCACGTCCGGCGACGACATCGCGATCGACAAGCTCGAACCAGTCCGGCGTCGTGCAGACGACGCGCATGTCGAGGCGGACGTCCCTGAACGTGCAGGGCTTCACCAGAATCTTCGCCGGCGCTACGCGGTCGATGCAGGAGATGGTCTCGGACATCTTCTCGACGTCGTCGTAGAGAAGTCCGTAGAGGAGCGTCCTGTTCTTCTGCTCGCGCGAGCCGCCCTGCTCCTCCGGCGGCTTCTGCGCGCTCACCATGATGTTCTGGCTGCCGAGGCGGCGGATGCGCTCCAGCGCCTCGGCGGACGCGCCCTCGCCGATCGCGAGCATCGCAATCACGCTCCCGACACCGAAGACCATGCCGAGCATGGTGAGAAGGCTCCTGAGCTTGTGGAGCAGGAGCGTCTTGACGCCCATCGCGAGGTCACGTCCAAGGTTGAACGAACGTCTCATCAGCGCATCTCCTTTATGCGTCCGTCACTCATCACCAGTCTGTGGCCCGCGTACGCCGCGATGTCGTCCTCGTGCGTGACCATGACGATGGTCTTGCCCTGCGCGTTGAGCTTCACGAAGAAGTCCATGATCTCGCGGCTCATCGCCGTGTCGAGGTTGCCCGTAGGCTCGTCCGCGAAGACGACGACCGGCTCCGTTACGAGGGCGCGGGCGATCGCGACGCGCTGCTGCTGTCCGCCGGAAAGCTGGTTCGGGCGGTGGCGAAGGCGGTCCGCGAGACCGACGTACTCCGCGTAGCGCCTCACGCGCGCCTCGCTCTCCTCGCCCTCCATGCCCTGGTAGTAGAGCGGGAGCGCTATGTTTTCCGCGACGGTGAGCTGGGGGATCAGGTTGAAGCTCTGGAACACGAACCCGATGCGCTGGAGCCTCACGTCGCTAAGCTCGTCGTCGTTTAGCCCCGAGACCTCGCGACCTTCCAGGCGGTAGCTGCCGGAGGTCGGGCGGTCGAGGCACCCGAGGATCTGGAGCATCGTCGATTTCCCGGAGCCTGACGCCCCCATGATCGCCCAGAACTCGCCCTTCCCGACGCGGAAATCGACCCCTCGCAGGGCATGGACCTTGTCAACGCCCATGTCGTAGGTCTTCACGAGGCCTGTCGCCTCGATTGCGTACTCGCAAGGCGCACTCATTCGCCGTCCTCGCTTTCGCGAACGCCGCCGGACTTGGCGCTCGGTCTCTCGGCGAGCTTGTTGTCCACGTCGCTCGCGGAGTCCGAGAGCGGCGGCGCGAGCATTACCTCCTCGCCGGCCTTGAGTCCCGAGAGGATGCGGACGAACCTCCCGTTGGAGAGCCCCACCTCGACCTCGCGCTGCACGCCGCCCTTCTGCCCCTTGACCCAGGCATACGACTTGCCGCCCGCCCTTACCACGCACTGCAGCGGAACGTATATCGCCTTGTCGTACTGCGCGACAATCACCTCGACCTTGCATCCTAGCCCGTTCTTCAGCTCGCCGATTCCGCCATCTATCAGGACCTCCGTCGGATACAGCTTGCGGCTGTCGTCCCCGCCGTCGTCCCTCGCAGGCACCGGGGCGACCCGGCGGACGCTCCCCGTGAACACGCGCTCGGGGAGGGCGTCGCACCTGACTCGGGCCGTCATGCCGGTCGTCACGCTCTGTATGCTCGACTCCGGGATCTTGAACTTCGCGATGAATGAGTCGGCGGACGGCAGTCTCACGATTTCCCACCCGCGCCAGACCTCCACCCCGGGCTCGATGAGGCCGCGCCAGTTGCGGACATAGATTACCTGCCCGTTCTGCGGGGCCCTCACGACCGCCTTTGCAAGCGTGTTCGTCATGTCTTCGTACCGCTTCACCTGCTTCTGGTACTCCACAGTACGCGCGCGCAGCGCGCTCTCGGCCTTGGAGATGGTGCTCGCTGACCTTATCCTCTGGCGTTCAAGGGACATCTCGGCCTGCTTCACGTCGCTAGTCAGCTTCGCAAGTTCCTTCCGGTGCGTGTAGTTGGTCATCAAGGCGAACTGCCTCTGCGCGTTCTCCAGCGCAAGCTGGCTTGACTTCCAGTTCAGCTCGTCGCCCTCAAGCTCGGTCTCCGAGATGAAGTTCTCCTTGAAGAGCTTCTGGGACCACTCGTACTTGTCCTTCGCGCGCTTGACGTCCTGCGCCTTCATCGCGAGGGAGCCTTCCTGTTCGATGAGCCTTGCCGGATACTCGCCGTTCACGTACTTGTCCAGGTCCTGCCTGGCGAACGTAAGGACCTCCTCGGCCTTGTCGATGTCGCTCGCCGCCTGGCTGCGGGTGATTTCGAACTCTTCGCGGCTGACCTCCATCGAGCTTCTGGCGTTCTCAAGCGATATCTCGTCGCGCTCGCATTCCTCCTTCTTCTTTGAGACGTCCAGCGTCGCGATCACCTGGCCGTTTGTGACGATCGTGCCCTCCGGGACAAGCGTCAATATCTTAGTCTCCCACGGCAGCTCGTTCTTGACCTCTATTTCCTTGCTGGGCTCGATGGAGCCGTACTCGTTCACGGATATGACGAGCGGGCCCTCCACAACCCTGGCGTACAGCTCGCCGCCGTCCGCCTCAGCGCCGCCGCGCATCAGCACGGCAGCGGCCACGCCAGCCGCCGCGACTCCTGCCGCCATTGCAATCTTCGCTTTCTTCGTCATTTTGACATGCTCCTTAGATTTCGTTGTCGTCGTGTTTCCCTGCCGCATTGGCCTCGTTCTCCGGCGGCAGAAGCACGCCGAGCGCGACGAGGTCCGCCTCCTTCCATGTGCCGTCCGCCGAGACTTCGAGTATTCCGAGGTCCTTCTGCAGCCTAAGCTCCTGGTTCTTGTACGATATCATTGCGCCGTAGAGCGAGTTCTTCGCCTGGACGAGCGAGTCCTGCGCCTCCAGCATGACCGTCATGTTCACGCGCCCTGCCTGCTGCAGCAGCTCCTGGTTCCTCACGCGCCGCTCGGCGAGCTCCATCGCCATGAACTCGATCCTGAGGCTGTCAAGGGTCTGGTTCATCGAACGCATGTCGGACCGTATCTGCTCCTTGGTGCTGTCCTCCATCGACTGGTAGCTCCTCACCGCGCTCTCCATGGAGATGAGCGCGTTCCTGTAGCTGTTGCGCTCCGAGCGGCGCTCTATCGGGAGGTCGATCGTGAGGGCCGGATTTGAAGACCATTCGCGCGGATGGAGCCTCCCGTGCCTGACGCCAGCCCTGGCGGAGCCGGGCCCCACGGTGTCCGCCAGGTTCCCCACTCCCGCGCCGATCGTCACCTCGGCGCGCAGGGCGTCCTCGGCGATCAGCACGGCGCGCTGGGCGTCCTCCAGCCTGTCGCGCGCGGTCGCGAAGTCCAACCTGTTCGAGAACGCGATCTCGATCGCGCGGTCGGTGCGCGCCTTAAGGTCGCCGGAATCTACCGAGTCGGGTTCGTCGAGGACGATCTGCCCGTTTTCGTCGTCGCGCCCCATGTCGTATTCCGCCTTGGAGTACTTGACCACCGTGGCGATGTAGCGCTCGAGCTCCACGAGGTCGCTCTCCCTGGGCTCGATCCTCGCGTCCGGCGGCAGGCCGAGCGTCATCTTGAAGCTGTCCTTGGTTGACTCGTAGCCCTGGCAGGAGGAAATCCAGCCAGCCTTGGCCGCCAGCTCGCTCTGGTGGGCCTGCTCGAAGTCGGACTTCGAAGTGCGGCTGGCCTCCGCCATGCGGTACGAGCGGCGAGTGGAACGGATGGCGCGCCGGAACCCCTCGTCGCTTGTCTGCTGGCGGCGCTTGGCGAGGCAGAGCGAGAGGTAGGCGGCCTCTATGCTGCAGATGAACGAGCGCTTGTACTCCTCGAACGCGCGCACGGTGTAGATGAAGTTCCTCTCCGCACGCGTGAGCGACTCGCTGTTGACCAGCTCGCCGGAACCCCTTAGGAGCGGAATGGAGACGCTGAGGTCGGCCGAGGAACCCCAAGCCGTCCTGGTGTCCCCCGTGAGCATCCCCGCGACATTCGCCATGATGGAGCCCGTCACCCTCGCGCCGTTCCTGAACTTGCGCGAAAGGCCAAACCTCGCAGTCTCGTCGTGGCTCGCGGAGTGGTTCTCGAGGGCATGGCGCTCGTTGGTGTCGCGCCTTATGCCCACGCCGGAGCTGAGGTTGCCGTTGAAGATCGTCCTGAACGCGTCGTCGGAGAGGTCCATGTCGAGAGCGGACATGTAGAGGGACTCCTTCTGGGCCCGGTATTCGCGGCTGTTGTAGGCCGCTATCCTGACGGCATCGGCGAGCCCGATCTCAAGCGCGTTCGTCCCGCCCTTCCAGACGGAGAGCGACGGGTCCTCGCCGCCTGGGAGGAGCCTCTCGCCGGCACGCCAGTAGCGGTTCGTCGGGATGTCGCGGATTCCGAACGAGGCGGGGTCCTTGGCGAGCAGGTCCTGGTCGATCATCAGGCGGCGCCGGAGAGTGTCCGCCGGCGTCTCGATCTCCATCGGCTCGACCTTGCCCGTCACCTGGAGCTGCGCGGCGGCGAGGTACTTTGCGGACGTCTCGTCCGCCTCCTTGCGGTAGTCCATCGCGCTCTTACATCCGGCGATGGACGCGATGCCCGCGACAAGAAGAAGGATTTGTCTCTGATTCATAGCGAATTGTCGTCCCCAAGGCACTTTTCGGCGATGACGCAAGTATGATAGCAAAGTTTTGTTAACGTTTCATTAACAAACTGCTTTTTTCGTCCGGCACGCGGCTTTTCGCATCCGACGAACGGGTTTTCGAGGTTTCTCCCGCAGGACTTCATTTTCGACATCTTCGTTCTCCTTGTCTTGTGTCCCGGCACGATTCCGAGGAAACTGCGCTTCTGGCCCTTACGCAGGATTAGACGCGCGCTCCCGCAAAACCGTTCGCCGCAATCTCCCGCCCCGCCTACCTGCTGCGCGACGCCAAGCGCGTCGGCGGCAAGGTGGTCAAGCACTTCGTCATCGAGGTAAAGGACGGCAACTTCACCTTCGCGAGGGACGAGGACTCGATCCGGCGGGAGCAGGCCCTTGACGGCATATACGTGATCCGCACGAGCGAACCTGCGGACAAGCTCTCGGCGGCCGACGCCGTGCGGGCGTACAAGTCGCTCGGCAACGTCGAGAAGTCGTTCAGGACGTTCAAGGGCGTCGACATGCCCGTCAGGCCCATACGGCACCGCGTGCCGGACCGCGTCAAGGCGCACGTGTTCCTGTGCATGCTCACCTACTACGTCGAGTGGCACATGCGCAGGGCGCTTTCGACGCTCATGTACGTCGAGGACGACCTTCCGTCCACACGCGCGGAACGGGATCCCGTGGCCAAGGCGAAGCCGACGGCCGATAAAGCACCTTGTTGACTTGTGGCGGCTCCTTGGGGCGGCCGAGGTCCTTGCGGTCGTTGGTGTATTTGGGCGAATGTTCCGACAGGACGTCCATCAGCACGGAGACCTTGAACGGCTGGACGCGGAAAAGCCCCGTGTTGCGTCCGTACAACGGCTCTGCCCTGTCCTTGAATATCCGCACAATGTCTATCACCCGCCCAGCACAGTCTCGCAAGACCTTATCTGCAGATGGCGCTTTTCTTTCCGCAGAAAGCATATCCGAACTTCATGACATCGATTATGCCTTCTGCGGCCAAGACTGACGCATATTCCTTCTCGTCAATCTGGCGAAGCGCGTCGGCTGCGAGAGCATCAAGATCGTCTTGGCCGTCTTTCGCAGCCTTCATCTCGATTATCACAGCCGGAAAGTCCCTGCTATCCGGACGCGGCTTGAGCATTATGTCGAAGCGCCCATAGCCGGACTCGCGATTGGACGTGACGACATAGACATCGCGCATGAACGACAGCATTCCAAGGACTAGTCCGTGGTAGAACGCCTCGTTCGAGGTGTCGAGATAGCTTGCGGACTCAAGGAGAAACCGCTCGACATGCTCCTTGAACGCGGCGGGGTCGCGTTCGCTGAACGCCGTCCGCACGTCCATCAGGCTCTCCGACGTGCCGCTCTGCGCGGTGATCTTCTCGCAGATGTCCGTCACGTACACCTGCTCAACCTCCTTGTTAGGAATCGCCACGCGGCACATCCCGCAGAAAATCTCCGAAGCAGGCTTCAAGTATCCTGCCGAGACGAGAAGCGCGTAGATGGACGATGCCTTTTTTCTTATGTCCTGGTAGGGCCCCAGTTCCGACGTCATGGGAACGGACGGCGACTCGCCCTTCAGAAGCGACAGTAGCTTGCCCGCAATGTCGAACGGCAACTTCTCGACGATCTCGTTGATGAGGTCGTTGGAACTCGTGTCGAGCCAGTACGGCCGCGCCTTGCAGCGCGCGTCGAAGTAGCAGAGGACGCTCCACGGATTGTACATCTCGCGCCCGCCGAAGATGTAGCCGTCATACCATGCACGTATCTCCGACATCTTGTCCTCGCAGCCATAGTATCTCGCCATCTCCTCGACCTCGTCCTGTGTGAATCCAAAATATTCGCTGAAGTTCTCGTCGAAGACCGTGTAAACCTTGAGGTTGTTGAGCCCCGAAAGCATTCCCTCCTTCGCAACGCGCAGTACACCAGTCAAGATACCCATCTTGACATGGTTGTTGTCTTTCATCGCGCCCGACAGGAATATACGCATGAAGTTCACCATCTGCTCATAGTAGCCACAATTAGAGGCAGTAGTCACTGGCGTGTCATACTCATCAACCAGTACAATCGGCAACTCCTTGTAATGGATATGCAACGCTTTGGCAAGTAGGCCGAGTCCGTCGGCCAACTCGATTAGACTGCTTTTCTTCTTCCTAATCTTGTCGAACAACTCCCTGTCTGACTCCTCAACAAGAGAATCGAATACGGATGCATGTCGCGCAAATTCATCGCCGATATCCTTCGCGAGCTTGTATTGAGCTTCCTTCCAAGACATCGCCTTGTGGTCCTTAAACGTAAGATAAATCACAGGATAGCGTCCTTGATGCGACATCCATTCGGCGGCGTTCTCACAGCGCGCTATCGCTCTCGACTCGAAGAGTGGACGCATATTTTCCTCCCTCGCGCCTCGCCTCTCAAAGAAGCACTTGAGCATCTGCATCGCCGTGGTCTTGCCAAAACGGCACGGGCGAGTGAACAGCGCGACGCCAGCGCGCGTCGCAAGGAGGTCGCGGATAAGCAACGTCTTGTCAACGCAATAGCAGTGGCCCGCAATCTCCTCCCAGTCGCTCTTGCCAACGGGAAGCGGCAACTTGCCTTCCAAGAAGTCTGATTGTCTCTCTTTCATCACCTGAAATTATACCAAAAATCGCGACGAACTGCCGAAACCCCAGTCAACTTCCTGAAATCCAAGTTATTTCTCTCGCCGAAGTTGACTACTTGCACTTAGGCGAAAAGCTCCTTGATTTGCGCAAGCACCTTGGGCGCAGTGCCTAGCCCATAGCGCTCGCCGACGGCAAGTAGATCGACATCGCCTATTCCAGAGAACCTGCCGTTCACGGAAAGAGCATGCAGGTTTGTCCAGTCGTTCCATCCAGGGTCCTCGGCGGAGAAATGGGTGCCCGTGAGGTCGTAGGCAGGCGCAAGCTCCCATTCGCCTCCTTCACGCATCAGGAACGAGAAATTCTTCGTATGGTCGTCTAGTTCCCGATTGTAGATGTTGAACACCATGCGCCTGAAGAGCTCCTCCTGCTGCTCGTAGCCAAGTCCGAGGTCGTCCGCAGTCTCGAAAAGTGTCTCGTATGAGTAAAGTGCCCTCGGACCACCCATCGGAAGATGCCGGAGCGCGCACAGCGTCTGCACCAAATGTCGCCTACCCCCGTCCCTGTCGAAGCGCTTTGTCATGAAGTGCTTAACGCCGTCCTGTTCATGCAGGCGACATTCGCTCATCTCGATTCCGGCGGCGCATGCCTTCTTATGCGCTTCGTACTCTTCCACTCCTGCCGACGGCAGACTCGACGTAGTGAACTTGATCAGCCAATGCTCGAAGCCCGGAGGGAGGCTGTCCTGTCCGGCGAGGAACTCGCCCGTCGCCCTGTTCCATGCGACGACTGCCTTCGCCTGCGCCCCGCCGGCGGACGTTCCTACTCGGATGATCTCGCGTAGCGCGTCATCGCCCCCCTTTTTCAACAGGTCGGCATTGAGGGCCATGCGCGCTTCTTCCACGAGAGCGCGCATGTCAATGGCCGACGGCTTCATTCGCCCAGGGCCAATCTCCGGCTCATAATTCAAGGCTCCCATACCCCGCGCGCCGACATAGGCAAGCCGGTCGAGCGGTGAAACCATCGACTTTGGGATTTTCTGCTCCTCCATCCACTTGTCAACGAGCGCATTCCCGAATGCGTCAGGCAGAGAGTCCGCAAACACTCCCGGCAGGCCCCAGAACGCCCCCTTGGGAAGCGCAAAGCCGACGACCTTGTATATCTCCTCGCGCAACGGCATCTGGAACGGCGCAATCTGAATTCCCGTCCGGACAAACTCCGAATCATACTGAAACTGGTAGTACGAACCGAAATCCGGAGCAATCCTTCCGACATGATGTCCCCAAAGGAACACATCCACCGCCATGACACGCCTAAACATGAAGAGCCACACTTTCCTTTCGCCTAGTCCGCGAGGCGCGCTTGCGCTCCTTTTGCGTCATCATCGCAATATGATGGTCAATGTACTCTTCCGGTGCCAGCTCATAAATCCAGTTGGTGTGTCCGTATGTGCGACAAAGGGAAACAAGCGCCCAAATGGAACCGCCACGTCCGCCTTCAATGTTCTTGACCGTGGACATGGAAATTCCACTACGCTCTGCGGCGACCTCCCGCGTCAAGTTCAAGAACAGCCGCCGCATACGCAATCCGTCGCCGACTTGCTTCAGAATCTCAGCTTTATTGCCTCGTAGCATAAGACATCTCCTTTCACGCACCATTATAGCAAAAAATGTGCGGCCTCACAATGGGCAAAATTTTATCTTTTAGACGCTCAATATCAATGCAACAGACAAAAGATTGCCCGTTAGCCTCGCCATCCTGATGTTAGACAACTTGGAGGTGTTGATGTGTATGTGGTCAAGGAGGTACTTGCCGCACGGCGACCGGTCACATCCGCTTTTCCGCGACCAGTTCGCAGTTGACCATCTTCGGGCCACGGTACTGGACGAGTATGAGATGCATCGTAGTTCCCTTCGCGAGGGCCGGTACCTTCCTGTCCTTCGCGTAGCGCTTCAGATGCGCGATTCCCTCTTCGCGCTGCGCCTCCAGCTCCGCCTTCTTCGCACCCTTCTTGACGTGCTTGAACTCGACGATGTAGCTGTGCGGCACGTCTCCGTAGTAGTTGCGCTCGGGGAAGAGGAAGAAGTCGCAGTTGCCGTGCGAGAGTTCCAGCTCCGGACAAGTCACGAACTGCGGAAGATGCGCCATCTCGCACTGGAAGTAGCCCTGGAGACGCACCTCGCCGCTGATGCCGCCGCGAATCGGCGTCGTCTCCGCGAAGTTCTTGGAGACAAGCTCGAAGAACTCGCGCCACTTGCCCTCGTAGGCGAATGCGCGCGCTGCGGCGCTCCATTCAATCCAGCTCTTCTCCGGCGGAAAATACTGCTCACGCAAATATCCGTATACCTGCTGCTCCAGGCAGGCGTTCGGAACGGCAAAAATGGGCTCGCCACAGCTCTTGCCCGCCATCGAGAGGAGTCCGTAGTAGAAGAAGAGCGAACGGAAGTTCTCGGGCTTCACGATTGCTTCTGCCGGGAACGAATCGACTAGCGGGAACTGGACGCCGCCCGCCACAACTGTCTGCTCCGTCATAGGCAAGGCCTCGAACGGATTCATCTTGAATATGACGCGCTGTAGGTCCGAGATCGTCTTGAGCTTGTCGTAGTCCGTCCTGATGTTGGCGTCAACCATGTTCTCCGGCGGCTCGCCTTTCGCGACAAGGTGCTTCAGGTGGTAGAAAGTCATGTCCGAATTGAACACGCACTCCTCGCCAATCATTTTCTTCGCAAAACAGTAGCCGTCGTACCACGGCTTGATTGACTTGACGATTTCCTCTGGATCGCCCTCCGTGAACTTGCCAGTCCCCTTGAAGTCGCGGTACATCTGAAGCACTTCCGCCTCGGAGAAGCCAAGCGCGGCGTTGAAATCGGAGTCCAGCGTCAGGTTTGCGGCGATGTTGAACCCGCTCGTGAGGTCGTCAAGCGTCACTGGCGAGACGCCCGTCATGAAGATGCGGTCGAACTCGCCCTTGAACTTCTTGAACCAGTTGCTATAGAACCCGGTGCCGTGCGTTATGTCGCGGTAGTCGTTTACGCCCGTCGCACGGATCATCTGGTTCGTGAAGTTGTCGTACTCGTCGATGATCAGGTAGAGGGGGATGCCCTTTTGCCTGGCCTCAAACACAAGCGCGGCGAACTTGCTGTCAACTTGCTTCTGGGAATATCCTTTAACGAACCCTCCATCGTAGCATTGCGAATATCTTCTGACAAAAGCATCGAGCGAATCCTCTATATGCCGTTCGAACGCCCGCTCCAACGCCTCGCCCGTCCCGCCGACCTTGGAGAAGTCGAACTTCAGCGTCATAAATCGATTGGCGTTCTCCGTCGGGTGCGCGCCGATCCAGAGCCCTCCGAAAAGCTTTTCAAAATCCTTCTTCTGGTTCATGTCGTAGTAGCTCTCCATCATGGAGATGAAGAGCGACTTCCCGAACCTCCTCGGACGCACGAAGAATATGAAGCTGTCTCGCGACTCCATCAGCGCGAGATACTGTGTCTTGTCGACATAGTAGTACCCCTCGTTCCGGATTCTCCTGAAATCCGAAACGCCGTATGGTATTCCAAGGTCTCTGCGTCTTGTCATGCCCGTATTATACCAAAAATCGCGACGCCCTGCCGAAGCCGCAGTATGCGTTGGGCGCAACTGCGTCAACACAAATAAGCACCTCAACAACACCATACGGTCGTTGTCAAGTGTCTTGCCGGGTCCCTTTCTGTTCCATATTACAAGCCCTGAATACAAACCAACTCCGCTATAATCACTAATCTCACATGATGGGAATCCTGCTCTCGCAAACTTCTGTCCTGGAATAATCACTTCGTCTCGCCAGTTCACTGTGCTTTTCCCGACGATTCCTGAACACGCCTCTTCGACAATCTCACTTGCGCCAGATTATGCCTAATCGAAACATCGTTTGGCTTGTATCTGGCCGCTTTTTCCCAAAGAGCCTCCGCCTCATCGAGCTCGCCGCGGATGGCAAGAAGCCTTGCAAGACGGTCTGCAGCCAAGGGCGAGTCAACGCTCCACTTACTAGCGACCGACAAGCGATACTCATTTTCCGCAGATTTCATGTCTCCAAGCAAGTCCTCAAATACACAGCCACGGTAGAATCTTGTGATGCCACGATAAGAACCGCGGTTATCAACTCTCTGTGCCGCATCTAAATTGCGCATCGCAATCGCAGCATCATTCTCTTTGTTCAACGCAACAAGTGCCCTGACAAGATAAACAAGTGCCCGTTGCTCGGAGTCCGGCTTCAAATGCGATTCTAGCCAATCACAGCACTCCCTCAAATTATCCAATCTACCACTCTCAAAACAAACACTAGCGTATAGTTTCCTGTTTTCGAATGTCGAAGGGAATGCCTCGATCCCAGATTCTAAGGCTCGCACGCCGTCAGACCAAAGCCAAGCCCACCTCGCCGCCTCTGGGACGGCGAAAATACGCGTGGTTGCCAGAATCGCACACAGGGAAAAGCCCAACAGTCGCAAACTGCCCTTCACGGCGAAAAGACTGCCGCAAACGGTTACAATGACAATTGACAGTCCCATCGAGGGAAGTCCCATGTAATAGTCGCCGTAAGGTCCGTTTCCAAACCCAAGTATGTTGCTGACAGGCAAGAATCCAACCAACGCAAAGGCTATGCCCATAGCCAAGAACGGACTGCGGCGACGAAGTGTGAGCGACAGAATGCCGAGCGTCAAGACAACTATCCAGCAGCCAACAAGAGCAACACTTGAAACATCGCCCAAAGAATACGATCCGGTCGGCGACATGTTGCCAAAAGGCCACAACCACACAAAAAAATGCCAACAAGTGAAATATGCCGACGCCAAAACAATGTCAAGACGATTGACATTGTCAAAACTTCCATTGAGCGTGGAAACCGATCCGACCTTTCCTCGAAGCAGAAGGTACAGAACAGTGACAAATGCATAAACAGCGTAGACAAGAATCACTTTCTTCGACTTGAATCTCTCGGGGCGCAGATAGAAATCAAATATGACAGCAATCGGGCCAACTGCAACAGCCTGTTCATAAGACCCACAGGCAACGAAAAGACAAGCTGTGGCCGCCGCAACAAAAGATGGACGAAAGGCATTTCCCTCAAATGCCTTGTCATGGAGGACAATAGCCAAGGCACCAAGCGCACACATGACTTGGATATTAACGCAGCTGAGCCATGCAGTAGATGACACAAGTGTCGGGGCAAGCAACCAGACAGCAGAAGCCAACAATGCCTGTCGCTCGTTTCCAAACACACGACGAAATAGAGCGAGGACGGGGAAAAAGCTCATGCATCCAATCACAATCGCGAAAACTCGACAGAGCGGTACCATGTCCTCGGGGAATAGCGCAAATAAAGAGAAAATCAGATTCTTAACTGGGCGAAATAACTGAAACGAATCCGCTCCAAATACCTGCCACCACGACTCCAAACTTCTGACATGCGACAGCTCCTGTGCGTCATCCATCAGGAAAAAAGGGCCCGACACGGCAAACAACTGTATCACAATATACACGGCTATGATCAGCGCCGAGAATATTGCGCGTCTATGGTTCAAGAACTCGTTTTCATCGCTCTTCATAACATTCCCTCGACAAGAAGTTCGATTAGGACACCACCTCGTTCCTCTCAGCAGAATTGCCATTTTTCGCCATCTGTGACTGAACAATCCGCATATCGCGAGACGGTGCGTCTAGCAGCTTCTTTCCAACCAGTGCAACTATTGCAAACAAGACGATCGCGAACACACTTGCACACTCAGCTGCCGAGAGCCGCCTGCCTTTGAGTGCTAGCATTGTCATCTCCTGGTTATCGATACTTCAAGATGCACCAGATTGCCTTAAAACCATCCTTCCAGCCAATCTTCTTGCCCTCGGCGTATGTGCGACCGGAATAAGAGATGCCAACCTCATAAACACGCAGCCCAGCCCGCGCGACGCGCGAGGTGATCTCAGGCTCGAATCCGAACCTGTCCTGCTGGAGCTTCGGAAGGATGTCCATTAGAGCCTCGCGGCGGAACGCCTTGTAGCATGTCTCCATGTCGGTGAGATTCAAGTTGGTAAACCAGTTCGACAGCATTGTCAGGAACTTGTTGCCGACGGAATGCCAGTAGTAGAGAACGCGATGCGGCTCTCCGCCCATGAAACGGGAACCAAAGACTACATCCGCCTTGCCATCCAAGATCGGCTTTATCACCACAGGAATCTCCTGTGGGTCATATTCGAGATCAGCATCTTGCACTATGACGACATCTCCTGTCACAGCGGCGAAACCCGTTCTAAGTGCCGCTCCCTTGCCTTGGTTTCTCTCATGCCGAAGCTTAACAACCTCGCAATTTGGGCCGTCTTGTATAGAACTTATCAAATTCCACGACCCATCGGAACTGGAATCATCAACAAGTATCAGTTCCTTGTCGAATGGAACGCTACGAACGGCCTCTATTAGCCGCATCAAGGTCTTTTCTTCATTATAGACTGGGATTACAACGGATGTCTTCATCTTTACTTCCTTTCTGTGCTGAACAGTAGTATCTTTTGGCACGAACAAAGAGCAATATCAGGGCGAGAAGCTGTGTAAGGTTGACAGGGAACAGAAACGTATCGTCTAGCCCGCGAGAAAGCAGTAAAAGCATCAGGGTTGTATCGCATACGAGACGACATATCTTCGTCTCTCGCACCGCAGAAAGAGCCAACCCCAGGAACATGATTGCGTCAATCGCCTGATCGTGGAGTCGGGCGGCAACCCAAAGCGTCGATAGGAAAACCGCCGGCATCGCCCACTCGAACACGTCATCACAAGTCCGAAGCCGCCAACTCAGAAACACGCAAAGCAACGCTCCTACAGCCGCACTTCCCGCCATCAATGCAGACTCCCCAAGCCTTGGCTCCAGCAAAGCAAACAGTCCGCGAGGGACAAAACCAGTACTGTGGAACTGCCCTTGCGAATACTGGACTATCGACAGAATCATCTCCATCGGCGAACGATGGCAAAGGTATGCGGACAGCAAAGTTCCAAACAAAGTTATCAGGCCTGCGACAAGCAATGTTCGCCACTTCCTGCGTACAAGCAATGCGACCATGAACAGCCCGCCAATTTGCGGTTTAACCAAAGTGAAAGCCCAAAAAAGACCTGCAATCCAATCTTGACGCTTTCGATGACACAAGAGCGCCATCATCGCAGCAGCCGTGATTAACACCCCATAATTCAAGCATACAAGGCAATCCAGCACAGAACGCCATGCCAGCAATGCCGCAGCCGCAGCCGCGAAGCCAGCCCAGGCCTCACTTTTCGCCTTGTAGCCCAGTGAAAACGCACAGCCTACTATGAATAAAAAACCACACCAGGTAATCCCACGGAATACGGCTTCGGCAGAATCTCGCGAGACGCATGTCAATGGCAACATCCACGCATACGACCAAGGAGGGTATGCGTGAACAAAGCTTAATTCATCTGCTGAATATAGACGCTCAAAACTCCAAGGCGTATACTTTCCGGATTTCAACGTTCCGTTCCACACTAGATACGGATCTTTTCCGTGCCTGACGCATTCCGCCTCATTATAGCGCATTCGGAAGTCAACTGCATGCGGAAGCTCGGACGGCGTACGAAAGAAAAGCACCTGTAAAAAATAGAACAAGAACATACCAATCCAAAATACCAACCATGCTCTGCCGCCTAGGCTATCTAGCTTCCATCTTAACATTGTTTATACGCCTTGAAAGACTCCCATATTAATAACCCCTGCATCTAAAACAGGCCTATCCACCATGTGCAACGACTTCGTAGTATGCGACCATAATCGCAGGTCGAGAATCCATAGAATAATCTGGGAAGATAAGTCGATCATACAAATGCCTTACCGGGTTCGGTGCTATTCCCTGATCATTCCAAACACCAAACAGCTTGAGCGTAAGCCCCATATTCTCGACATACGACCTAAACTTCTCTAGTTCAGCATCTCGCCGGAAGAAATCCTTCACAAAAAACATGCGTCGGCCTTGTGACAAATACTCTTTAATCAACTCTGGTCTTTCTTCAAACACGTCTGGAAACGGCACGGAGCAAACACCAGAACGCACAAGTTCAGGAATGACTTTTATATTCCATGATTCTGGCTTCTTGACAAGGTGATTAATTCGGCTTGGGGCCACCATGTACGTTACATAATCGAACTCACGGCAAAAAGGGAATAATCTCAACTCTTTCTCCCCGAAACCGAAGTACTCAAGCACATTAGGATCGCCTGATTGAACAACGATTGATTTTGGAGGAAGAACTGAGGCTGTAATTTGAGATTGTGCCAACCAGATGGGGCGTCCTACCGCCATATTCAAGTACCGTGTCGGAGCGTTAGACACAGCAATCACACTTAAAAGAAACACTACCATTGTCAGCGACACACGCATCCCACGTCCAAACTTCGATAGGAACGCATTAATTGCCACAAAAAACAGCGGAACAGAACAAACTGTGACAGAAAGATAAAAGCGAGTGTCTGGCCAATAGTAACCGAGGTACAAGCACGCCAGAACCATCAAGTGGCTCAACACAAACCCCACTAGCAACAAAAAAGTCCTATGCGCAGAGCAATTCTTAGTGGCTATGACATACATGAAAAAAAACAGCGCAGAGCAAAGGAATATGAGCGTTATCTGAATGACTGGCTCTCCTAGCAAATACTTTAACATGGGAATTACATAACTAGAATTGAACACAAGGTCTGGGAAATCGACAGGAACGGCGCACCAATAATTGTATCCGCTCCGAAAAGGGCTTCCAAACACAAACCAGTTATAACCCATTCCAACAACCAGAGCCACTAGAATCGGAAGTCCTATCGCAGATAACAACAGAAGTCTAGTATTCCACCCCGTACACACATATGACAATGACAACATTGAACATTCTTTGTTTTCAGAATCCTTCATTACAACGCCCGACGTTCGCCTCAATAAAACTACTACGCCAAATGGTATGGCCAACGAAAATCCCGAAGTGCGAACAAGGCCAATCCAAGCAATCAGCAATCCAACGCAAAAGCAAAACCTTGCAGAAACACGCGCCTTGTTTACAAAACGTACAAACACCAATGATATAACAGCAAAGAGCGCCGCATAAGGGATCTCCGTCATCGCGACCCTGCTGTAGAATACGAAATCGGGCATGAACATCAGCGTAATCGGAGGCAGAATTGACAGCCGACCCAACCCGCACATTTTTCCCATCTTCCACACGGCAATCAGGAGTATCAATGCGAACGCAAGAATCGCCCAGTGCGAACAAAGCACGTTCCCCCCGCTAAGCAAGTATGCCGGCGTCAGGCAAAGAAGCGAAAACCAAGGAGCGTACCTTGAAGGATACCATGTACCATTAAGCGTAAAACCGAACCTACCATGTTCAAACAAGTTTCCTAGACAAATTGAATATTCTGACGAGTCCGGCGGAATCGTCAGCGCCGCGCCAAGCTCGAACGGCAGATATATCAGGAATGCGGCTGCTAGCAAAAGCCCTATGCCTACTAGCAATTTCATGCGAACTGACAAATCTTTGCTGAAAAGCATATAACCTATCTCCTGTCAACTCCAACAAAACACTCTCATTCGCCAAACACTATCATTTACCTTTGATATAATAGCCTCCCGTTTTAGGAGGACCGCGAAATTCAATCGTGCCTCGCAGTTTGGCAGCATAGCGGCCAATCGTCTTTACATCAACGCCAAGCCTCTTGGCCAGAGACACTCTATTCATCCCAGGATGTTCTCTAACAGCAATTACAATTTCTTCCCGGACAGTCTCTTTTCGTCCTACAGGGACATCTACAGGGACATTTACAGGGACATTTACAGGGACATTTACAGGGACATCCATCGACTCACCAATCTTGAAGATAGTGGATTTGAGCGAGAACTCGCTGTGAAACAAATCACCTTCCATCAAGGATGGATCGGAACCTGCGAAAGACTTGCCGTACTTGAACATCTTGCGAACGCCAGAACCAAGTTCGTCCGCCAGTCCTATTGTCCTGAAGAACGCCGCGACAATAGGGTTCTTCGGATCGGGCTCCATATTGTCTGGGGTAATGACACCCTGCCTGGATGCACGGCAGGGATTCTCCGTGTACATTCGATTCGACTCGATGACAAAGCGCGAGCGCCGTGCGCTGGTGAATTCACGGTGGATGAGCATGTTGACCACAAGCTCGCGGACAATGATGTCGCGAATACTGACTCTAACAGCCTTTTCATCAAGGAAGAAAGGATCCGGCAAATGCTTCGAGCCAAATGCCATCAATCGCTCAACACTCTCAACAAGGTTTGTCTGGACTATGTCGCGGTCGTCGTATCGATCTGGGTCCGTCCGACGGAAAAGCGCATCCGTCATGAAAGCCGGACAGATGTCAAGTATCAAGTCGTCTGAACCAAGCAGCATGACTGCAGCCAAGTTAAAACCTTTCTCGCCAGTTATCTTGTCTTCCGTGTATAGGCGGGCGCTCTTGAAAAGCTCCCTGTTGCTCATCTTTGACCAAGGATGCCGGCCTCCTGAGAAGTTTGCCGCCCGAGTCCGGATCATCGGCAGAAGGTCAGTTCGCAGATCAGACGCTTTCACATACGGGAAAACCCTGCGCTCGGTATAGATCTGCTGCTTTCGGATTCCCATCGCAGCTATTTCGGCTGCCGAAACAACCTTGACATCAGAATCATTCAGCCTATCGTAGATTACCCCTTTGAAACGATATATCTCCGGTGTCTGCGGCACATGGAGATGGATAACCGTCTTGCCCCCAATCTTGACAATCTTCGGCTCTATATGAACTGCGGGGACGAACAGATTGAAATTGCCGAGGTTATTTATGAGGTTGCGCACCATATCCGATGCGGCGTTCGGACTAACACCCTCTACAGTGCCGTCATTCAAGACGCCAAAGAAAATGTCCCCTCCAAAACGATTCAGGAACGCACAAATGCTTTCGTATGCATCTGCCTTTACACCGTTGCCGCCGCGCTTGAACTCAACAGCCACGTTTTCGCCAACAGCCAAAATCTGCTTAATATTGTCAATCATGCCTGCCCCTAAAATGATAGTCCTACTATTGGTAGAACCAGTAGCAACACGCAACATGTTCGCCATGGAAGCCGATTCTGCATGGAGAATTTTTTATTGCAGAACCAGGTATCATGAAGTGCGCATCCGTGAATCCGTCATCCCTGATGTCGAAAGACACCTTGCCGACTGACTCGCCATCAACCGTGACAAACAACTCCATCGGACTCTTGAACGAACAATCGCCACCGGCGGAAATCCCACAAACTCCGAAAGCAACGGCATGTGCCTTGGAAAGCGTTCTCATGACAACTTCCACATCTCGCCCGGGCGTCAAGAACACAGTCATCTCGTCTCCACCGAGCAAAAGCCTACCTGACTCAAAAATTTTAACGCCTCCATCTTTTGCAGCAACTTGCGTAAATGGGTGTGGTATCGGTTGGTCATAGATTGTCAAAGGTTCGTAATTAGATGATTTCTCATCAGGATCATAGCAAACATCAACTCGCGTAACAAGTTCCCGACCTTTTTCACTAGGAGCGGGGACATCTGTAGCAGCATCAAATATAGACCAATCTGCCTTTCGCAAAGCATGACTCTGCGGTCCCGCCAAGACCGTCTTGCCTATCGCATCAAAATCTGTCTTACCAGAAGAAAACAAGAACAACCTGTCTTCATCTTCATTTAAATACCAGTATTCAAATCGCTTGTCGCTCTCATGCTTAAGTATTTCAAGCACTTGTGGCGGTCTCCCCACCTTGAACTCTGGAGAGTAGATGCCGGATAAATGCCTGACTTTCCGGGGCGACATCTGGTAAGCCACGCCGCAACGCCCAAAGACACCTAATGACGCCTTCGCAGGAAGTGTTGCCTCACAAGCGGATGCGAATGACCGCACTACATCAGCATATGCAGATGTATCGTGAAAGAGCATAACATCTGCGACAGCAGACATTGCAGCATAAAGAACAAGTATTAAAGCTGGGGCAATGCGCGCAACAGTAGTATTCAATCGTTCTGCAAACCATGCTGCTCCATTGGAAACAAAAATAAATATCGTTGGCAAAAACCAAGCAAGGTAACGATCCATATTCTGCCCTTCGCATCCTCCAAATGCAACAGAAACTATGCTGAACAGACCGGCTAATAGCCATCCCGCCCCCTTCCACCAGCCATCGCGTCGCCATTCGTGTGTAAACACGCCCAACCAAAGAAATATTGCCCCAAGCAATGGAATAAGATGGAAATTTCGAGAAAACAACGCCGGCGGTAGTCCCAAAAAGAACACCTTAAGCAACCTTATAAAGTCAGAAATAGTCAAGATAACACCTGTTGAGAACGGCATGAATACAAAATGCCCCTTGTTAGCGACGCTTGAAAAACCAAGCAATCCAGAAAGGTAATAATTCAAGCAAAGTACGCCAAGAATTGAGCCAACTGCAATCAGTGCCGCAAAAAGCACCTCTCTTGACTCTCTCTTGCCGCAGATTAACGCACAAAATGAACAAATTGCAAGTGCGCACACAAGCATAGCTCCCTCAGGACGAATCCATGGCGACAGGACAAGAAATGGCAGATAAACACATCGTTTACCAGTAGCAAGCCCTGCGACAATAATTGCACTCGCGGCCATCCACATCCCAGTATCACTAGCAGACATTGCGCAAAACGCCGCTTGTCCTGATAATGCAACCAACAACGAACACAATACTCTAGAAATACTACCTTCACATTTCTCGCGTATGACTACTCCCCACCCTAAAAGGAACACTAAATAAAACAAGGCATTCAAAAGAAAGCCTACTAAAAAGAGATTGTCTCCTCTAACACCAAAAGCAACAGGAATAGCCAATACAAAGGGATACAAAACGGAAGTTGTCCCTGTAGATACAGCAGTACCTTCAGAATAAGAAAACGGGAAACCTTCGACAATCCTGCGCGCTGCCTGACAGTAGAGAAGCGTATCTGGCTGTCCAACAGGAAAACTACCGTCAGAACGTACAGTTGCACCAGACAAATAATAAGCGCAAATATGCAAAAGGCCAAGAAACAAAATGAGCAGAGCAATATTCCTATTTTTCCCCATAAAACAAAGAAAATTTACAATTTTGTGCCTAAAAAAAAAGGCGACGTCACAACGTCGCCTTTTTTTAGGCGGAAAGGTAAACTTAATTAATCCTTATACAGCGTATGCCACGCAGACTTGTCGCTGGCATCAAGCGTAGTGCCAATTCCGCAAACCGGATCGGTAGATTCATTGCCAAGCGTATAACTACCACCTGCCGGGCACTTAGGTACTGCCTTGATGTAGCCTGTAGCACCGCAGATGTCGCTCATATTCGGTGCAGCCGTTCCGCCACCATTCCCAGCAAGGCGCCACTGCTCCGAGGCTGCCTGAAGCTGCTTAAGGTTGGACACGCATGCTGCGGCCTGAGAGTTACGGCGATACTTCACGAAGTTCGGGATCGCAACAGCGGCCAGAATGGCGATGATGGCGACCACGATCATGATTTCTACGAGGGTGAAACCCTTCGACATTTTTTTCATGGTTGTGTTCCTTCTTTTTTGTTTTTTGTGCCGCCGACACCATGCCGGTGACTACACTAAGGCAGTAGCACTTGATATGCCAAAGCTTGCAACACTTGACGATAACTTGCTTAGAATTCCGTGTGTTGCTTTCGCTTCTGGGAGTTTTGGAGTTTGGGAGGCGGTAAAACCTTCACACCCCCTCTCCAAAACCACATCAACTCCACATAGCGAAAGCAAAACACCGCAGTCTCTAACCACTAGCCACTAACCACTAGCCACTAACTCTTTGCAATTCTGCAATAATCGCCAATGATTTTCTTATTTCTGCGAATCGCTAGGGGTCGAATCGCCAGCCGGAGAATCTCCAGCCGCCGAATCGCCAGGAGCCTTTTCGTCCGAAAGCTTGCGATAGAGGGTCGAGAGGTTGACCTTTAAGGTCTCTGCGGCCTTGCCCTTGTCGCCGCCAGTCACGGAAAGAATCTGCTCTATGTACTCCTTCTCCTTTTGCTTGAGGAAGCTCTTGAGCGAAGCATTGGCGTGCTGGACATGATCGGACGACGAGGACGCGCCGCTACATGCGGCAACCCTAGGAGGAAGCAAATCGCGCGTGATGTCGCCGCCCTGTCGGAACGTGAGCGCGTGGCGTATCGCGTTTTCCAGCTCTCGGACATTGCCCGGCCAGTCATAAGACTGCAGTGCTTCCGCCGCATCAGGGTCAATCGCAGGAACGTCGCCGAAGTCCGCAGCCTCCATGCGGATGAAGTGTTCGGCAAGTGGAAGAATGTCCTCAACGCGCTTGCGAAGCGGCGGAATGTCGAGGGTGATTACGGCGAAGCGGTAGTACAAGTCGCTGCGGAACGTACCCTTCACGACAGCCTCCTCTAGGTTGGCGTTGGAGGCAGCTATGACACGGACGTCAACCGGGATGTCCTTCGTCCCGCCGACGCGGCGGATTTCGCGCTCCTGGAGCGCACGGAGGAGCTTGCCCTGGAGGACAAGAGGCATGGAGGAGATTTCGTCAAGGAAGAGGGTGCCGCCGTCCGCAGCCTCGAAAAGGCCCTCCTTGTCCGAAACCGCACCGGTAAAGCTCCCCTTGACGTGACCGAACATCTCGCTTTCCAGAAGGTTCTCTGGAATCGCCGCGCAGTTCACGGCGACGAGCGGCTTGTTGCGACGGGTTGAGTTGTTGTGGATGGTCTTCGCTATGACCTCCTTGCCTGTGCCGGACTCGCCGTTGATGAGAACTGTCGCGGCCGTTGGAGCGACCTTCTCGATCATGTCGCAGACGGCGACCATGGCCGGCGAGCGCGCGACGAGGTTCTCGAACCTGTAGCGCGGCTCATGCACCTCCTCATGTACTGGCTTGTGAACGACAACGCGCCCTTCCGCACGCTTGATGCAGGCAACGAGGTCGTCAACCTTGATCGGCTTCGTGAGGTAGTCGAACACGCCATTCTTCATCGCGTCGATGGCCGTATCGACGGAAGCGTAGGCAGTGAGAAGAATGACAGGCACATCAGGCGATATCTTGCGTATCTCCTTGAATAGCGTCATGCCGTCCATAGGCGTCATGCGCAAATCCGTCACGACGACATCAATCGCCTCCTTGCGAACGATGTCAAGGGCGGCCTCGCCGTCCCTTGCGGTACTCACGTCGTACTTGTTGGACTTCAGCAGACTCTGCAGAAGAAGAAGTATGCGCGGCTCGTCATCAACTACAAGTATTCTTGCCATAGCGATTGGTATTATACCAAATTTTTTGTCCGCAATGCAATAGGGGCTCCCTCATTCGGCGCAATATTACGTCAATTCCATTTCAAGTGGGGTGAGGTAGCTTGTCCATTTACAAAACAACGCAATTGCGGTTGTAATTGCGGTCGAGCGGGACGCTCGACCCTACCGATTTGCGCCAAAGGTATTGATCGAATTGCGCCAACGATATTGACCATCCCTGGTAGGGTCACGCGTCCCGCGTGACCGCATTTCAACCCGCTTCAATTGGCATGAAATGTGCTTGAACAAATGCTAGTGAAACTACAACTTACAAAAGACAAGGCGATAGAGATTGGCATCCCCGGCGGGGGCGGCAAGTCCAAAGTCCGCAATGACCTGACGGGTGTTGAACTCTATTCGGGGTGTCCGCGCGGCTGTCCAGCCGTGCGGCTTCAGAGAAGGAAGTCCGAATGGATTCTGTCCGCTGCCGGATACGTGAAGGAGCCGGACGGCGCGATGCCGCAGGAATGGGAGGAGATAACGAAGCAGCCGATCTGGACGCTTCCGAGCGAGTTCCATGCCTCTGGCGCGGCGATAGCCGTCAATTCGCGGCTTGGTTCCTTCGGGCAGGCGTCAGAAGAGGCGATTATCCAGGACATGATCCACGGCGTCGCAGCCGTGCAGGACACAACGCCGAAAGAGACTTCGTTTGTCGGCGCGGACGGCGTACGTCGCTTCGGCATCCGCCGCGCCGCACCAGCGCCAAAGCCCCAACCGGCCAACACGTCTGGGAAAAGACCCGAGCTGCCTGTTGACAGCGCGCCGGTCTCGGAGAACGGGCGCCGCTTCGTGGTACGCCCGATGGCCGAGGGCAACTTCAAGCTGTGCGCGTCGCTTCCCGAGTTCCAGGCTCTGTGGCTTGGCCGCCTTTTCAAGGAAGGAAAGCGTCCGACAGCGGCTTCCATCCAGGTCGCCGAAAGCGCTCTCATGGCCAGCGTCCTTGCGCAGCCGACCTTTAACGAAGCCAAGGGAAGCATCATCGCTGTCTTCGTGCGCGAACATGCGGTATTTTTCGCAGGGTACAAGGACGGCGAACCGTTGCTCTGGAGGCGCTGCCCTTCTGTCGGCGGCTGGGCCGAGATGGCTAAAGGCGTAAAGGACGAGTTGGGGCTTGAAGAATCGCTAATCGACTCCGCGCTTGAGGAGGCGCTTATTGACCTTCGTCCGGCGCTTGAACCGTTCGTGCATCCTGTCATGGAACAGTTGGAACTTGCCCGAACGTACCTTGCCGGAAAGCATGGAATGATCAACGACTCCGCAATTCTTCTGGGGCTTCCATACGGCTCGTCTTACTGGAGTCGCTACGCCTGGGAAGCACTTGGGATGACCCTTGCCGCGCCCTCCCCGTTTGAGGGAATACGCCTTGAAGACGGCGTTAAGGCAGAATTCCCCCAGGACTTCCTTCCCGCGCTCGGCGCGGCGCTCGCTGCATCGGAGGTGGAGACATGAAGTGCGCATCTTACAATTTTGATCTTCTCAAAGCGACCGAAAGGCGATCGTCGTCGCCGATACGCCTTCGAATTCTCATGCCCATTGTCGCTATTCTTGCGTGCATAGGCATGGTCGCTTGGTGGGGCGTTCTCTTCGCGCAAACGATGATGATTGAAGGTGACGCCAAAGAAGTCGAGGCGAGTCTGGATGCGAAAAAGAAGGATCATTCCGATGTGCTTGCAGTCCAGGCCAAACTCCGAGAACAAAACCTGGAGGCCAATCAACTTGCGCTCTACACTTATGGCGTGAGGCATGTTGGCTCGGCGTTCGCTGCTCTAGCGGCGGAAATTCCGCAAGGGGTGCAGATTACGCAAATCAAGATTCCCCCGCCGCCTGAACAAGACCTGATAATTGATCCAAAGACAAGGAAGCCGACACTTTGGGGTCCGACAAACAATACTGAACGTCAAGTAGTAGTTCTCTCAGGCCGCACAGTGCATGAGACACGCATTACTTCTCTTGGCAACGTATTGAGTGAGCCAGCATTCTCTTGTCTCCTTGTCCCCAGCACGCAAAAGGACATTGACTTCGGAACTGACGAGTCTGCCGAATACGATGGCAGGAAGCTCGTGAAGTTCACGCAGCAATACGACATGCCGGGAAGGAGGTTCGGGAAATGAGTGCAGAGTTCATGCAAAACATGGCTCCGAACGCCAAGCGGTCGTTTTTCGTGACGTTCGGTCTCGCCGTGGCCGCAGTCGGAATTTACTTTTTTGCCGTAGAACCTGGCGAAGCAGACTACAAGAAAGCGCAGAAGCGCCTTGCAGACGCCAAGGATGCGCTAAACAAGATGACGATGGACTTCAGCGGCGTGAGTACCGTAAAGAACCGTCTTGACGAGGACTACAAGGCGATGGAGCCTATCAGGAATGCGCTTCTCGTTCCTCTTCGCGGTTCCTATAAAATGGCGGCACTCGCACAGGTTGAGCCGTTGATGCTCGATGCGGGGCTTACAGCAATAAAGCCAGACGACGCACCGTTCCGCGCCCTTCCGCTAGTCAACAACGCCGTGCCAGAGCAGCTCTACGGACGCGCAGCAGTCAAGTTTACTGCAAGGGGAAGCTATCAGGCGGCAATTTCGTTTCTGCTCAAACTGGAGCGCGACCTGCCGCTTGTGTCGTTGCAGGCTATTGAAATCACGGCGCAGCAAGATCCGGACAATCAAGCGATTATGTTCATACTTGAATGGCCGACACTGGGCAAGAAAACGACCAATGAAGGAAAGGTGGCAAAGAAATGAGCATGGCTGTAGCAATTCTGGCGGCGGCAGTCTCCGTGCCCAACCCCTTTTGGCCAATAGGACATCAGGGGCAGAAAGAGCCGATTTCGGCAGACGTGGTGGTTCAGTCGAGGTTGCAGCCCGATCCTACAGCAGTTGCGGCTGCGGCTGTAGCGTCGAAACCTGAGGCAAAGCATACTGTCACTAGGGAGATTGTACAGCCGATTAAGCCAAAGACCGTGACCGACACAATGTGGCGTGATGCTCAAGCAGCAGCAGAGGCTACTTATTTCAGCAAAGCGACAGCCACAAATGAGGACGGCTCAAAGACAGACGTCTTGGGCATGAACGGCAATATCTACCGTGCCGGTGAAGAGGTCTCCTTCAACTACAAGGGCCGCAGGTACACATGGTGTTTCACAGGACTTGACGAGAAGAAGGACGCAAAACTTGTTCGAATAGAGGTCAAGGATCTCAAAGACATCGAGAATGACTAATTAATGACATCAATTAACCGGAAAGACTAACAGAGAAAGGAAGATAATGAACGCAAAGACACTCGTAGCAGTCGTTGCGGCGGCATTTGCCGTTGCGGCGCGAGCACAGGAAATCGAGGCAGAATCCGCCCCGTCTGGACAGCAGGCCGCCGTGCAGTCGCAGACGGACGCCGAACCTGAAGCGGAAACGGACGCCCCGTCAGACACGACAGAAGCGCCAGTCGCCACCAAAAAGGAGGTTACTGACATAATTCGAACAGATGGCTACGCAAACGCGAAGCGTTCGGGCGTAAAGACTCCCGTGGTCAAGGGTACATACACAGACGGCAAAGTGTCTCATGTTGACATTGACTGTGACAACGCCCCGCTTGGCGCAATCGTACGCCAGTTCCGCAAGGCGACAAGCGCGAACATCATCTGCCTAGAGGACTCGACGAACCTGAACAAGCGCATTTCCGTTACACTCAATCGCGTTCCCTGGCTGGAAGGTCTCAAGGCCATCCTCGGCTCTAATGGATTCCGGCTTGACGAAAGAGACGGCATCTACCGCGTAGTCGAGGACAAGCAGATAATCCCCATAACAACGCGCACCTACACGCTGAACCACGCCTCCGCAAAAGAACTAGCGGCGCTCTTCAATTCGACTTATAGTGTCAAGAATCCACAAGGACAGATTATCAAGCCGATAGCCACCAGCTTCGACGGAGCGAACGTGGTTGTCATTTCGGCGGAGGAGAAAATCCTTGCCGACTGCGAAACAATCATAAAGGCAGTTGACAAGGCTATCGCCCAAATCTACATTGAAGCTCGCTTCATAGAACTATCAAGCGAGGCAATGCACAAGCTCGGCATGCAGTGGAACAGCCTTGAAAGTTGGGGAGCCTCGGTGAGGAATCTATCTGGTGGCATGGAATACAACAATGGTCGGGGGGCGAATTACGGGCTGATTCTCGACAGCCATAATACTTCAGTTTCGGAATCGTCTGGAGAAAATGCCACAAAAACCCTGTCCGAAAACTTGACGTACAAGGGTTTTACTCCTTCGAGTATTGCTGGTGCGCCAGGCGCTGGACGCTCGGCTGAGAGCATGGCGTGGCGCACGGCTCGCGGATTCCAGGGGCAGCTCTCCGTTGACGACTTCCGTCTCGCGATGAGCGCGTTCGAGCAGATCGGCGACGCCAAGGTGTTCTCCAACCCGAAGATCATCGTCTCCAACGGCAAGGAGGCGAAGGTTGACATGACGACGAAGTACCCGAACGTCACGATCGACTCGAACTACACGGGTCAGAATTCCCAGAACCTCTCCGTCTCAACGAGGCTCGACACTATTCCCGGCGAGGACAAGTTCATGTTCGCGAAGGAGGCGTTCTTCAGCTGGGGCATCCAGCTCTCCGTCACGCCCCGCATCGCGGCCGACAAGAAACTCATCTCCGTCGAAATCGTCCCGACGATCAGCGACTGCACGCGCTACCTCTCCGTCAACTCCAGCCAGGAGACTGACACCCCCTACACTAAGTACCCGATCATCGAGGTCAAGCGCCTCACGACCGAGTTCACCATGAGCGACGGCGCGACGGCGGTTATCGGCGGACTCTCCCGTACAAGCGAAGAGGACGTCGATTCCGGCATCCCCTACCTCCGCAAGATTCCTTGGATCGGACCCAAGCTCTTCGGATGGAAGAGCCGCGCAAAGGTCCAGAAGGAGATTCTCGTGTTCGTCACCGTCGGCATCGCCGACCCCGGCAATCTGCCGCGTGACGTCGGCCTTCCGAAGAACGCCGTGCTTGGCCGCGAGTACGTGACCGGCGCGAAGTTCGAACCCGGCGACCGCAAGGGCGGCGCGGCGAATGTCCTGAAGATTGACACCACCGCGCTCGATGCCGACACGAACGAGACCAAGATCGAGATTACCCCCGTTCCGCCGCCGGAAGAGGACATCGAGCCCGTGCCGCTTTCCGAGACGGAAGTTCCGGTTGTCGCACCAGCCGCACCGGTTGAGGAGCCCGCCCCTGCGCCTGTCGAGGCACAGCCCACGCCGGAGCCGCAGCCCGCCCCGGAACCGCAGCCCGCCCCGGAAGCACAACCCGCCGAGCCTGAGCCGATTATCGTGCCGCTCGGCGACTAAGAAGGGTTGAGAGGCAAACAAGCAAGCAGGCGGAGGCATTGGAAGATGCCTCCGCCTATGTGTTGTGTCAGTATTCGCAACGTCTATTGAGCCTGTTGAAAAAACCTGTCATGCGGAACACATGACTACCATGCTTGCAGGTTACGGCAAGACCATGCGTGCAGGACCCGGAATGCCATGCGTGCAGATTTCGGCAAGAGTTTGACAAAATGGTAGGGGCGAGCATCCCGCTCGCCCGCAATCACGAAGCCTTGACTGAATCAGCGCATTGCACTTAGCATGAACATCACACCTTCCATTCCTCTAGGCGCTCTTTCTGCGCCACGGGCTTGGAATAGACGTCGCTTTCGTCCGGCGGCTCCGGCTTCGGGTCGAGCGCATGCTCGAACTTCGGGAGCTTGCGCTGCGGCGCGTCCTCCTTGAGGATCGCCGGCGCGCCGGTTCCCGTCGTCGCGTTCGCTCCAGTCATCGCGGCGGCGGCGGCCTTCTCCTCGTCGCCGACGGCCTCGCGGGCGTCAACAGCCGCCTGCGCGTCCTGGTCAACCTCGCCGAGGCGCGAACCGCGCGGCGGAAGCTGCTTCAGAAGCGGGTCGTCGTCCTGGATCATCGTACACTTGAGGGGCTCCTTTATGTACTCCTCGATCTCCGGGATGGCGAAGCTCTCGTCCTCGTCCGCAAAGCTGATGGCGATGCCGGTCGACCCCGCGCGGCCCGTGCGGCCGATGCGGTGTACGTAGTCCTCGGCCTCGTAGGGGAAGTCGAAGTTGATTACGTACTCAAGACCCTTCACGTCGATGCCCCGCCCCGCGACGTCCGTCGCGACAACGACCTTCACCTCCCCGTCGCGGAACTCGTCCAGCACCTTCAGGCGCTTGTTTTGGTTCACGTCGCCGGAAAGCATCTCGACGGAGACGCCGCGTATCTTGAGCGAGGCATAGACGTCCTCGGTCGTCGATTTGCGGTTGCAGAATACGATCGTGCGCGCCGTCGGGTGGAGCGCGATGTGGTTGTAGAGGACCTTGAACTTGTCCGCCGCGCGGACGATGTAAACGACCTGGCGGACGGTGTCCGTCGCGTTGGACTCGCTTTCGACTTCCGCCTTGAACGGCTCCTCCATCCAATTGAGCGCAAGGCGCATCACCGTGTCGTTGAGCGTGGCGGAGTAGAGCATCGTGGCGCGCTTCTGCTTCGGCGGGAGGTAGCTCATTATGCGCCTTACGTCTGGGATGAAGCCCATGTCGAGCATCCTGTCCGCCTCGTCGATGACGAGAGTATCGACAGACGAAAGGTTGATGACTCGGGACTTCACGAAGTCCAGAAGACGTCCGGGAGTCGCGACGAGAAGATCGACAGGCGCGTCCGTTACCTCGCGCTTCTGGCGGTCGTAGTCCATGCCGCCGTAGATCGCGAGCGAGCGGAGTCCGCAATAGCGTCCGATGGCGTCCGCATCCTTGCATATCTGTATGACCAGCTCGCGGGTGGGCGCGATTACGAGCGCGCGCGGCGTGCCGCCAGTCTTGGCGCGGCTCTCCGGCGTGCGAAGGTAGCGCGTGAGGATGGCGACGAGGAACGCCGCCGTCTTGCCGGAGCCCGTCTGCGCCTTGCCGGCGATGTTCTTGCCGGCGAGCGCCTGCTCCAGGCTGAGGGCCTGTATCTCGGTGCAGTACTTGAAACCGAGGTCGGCGATGCCGTGCATCACCTCCGTCGGGAGGTTGAAATCGTGAAAGCGCTTCTTGCCCTCCAGGGGCTCGACGACGAACTGGTCGAGAGACCACTTTGCGTGTTCGGCCTGGCGCGCGGCAAGCTCCTCTGCGGAAATCTCGCCGCCCGGACG
>JAEEGL010546286.1_pt1 | contig 32319 bp, 15 predicted proteins | sample 9134231 | NCBI WGS metagenome assembly JAEEGL01 (sample SAMN16246548, study PRJNA631951) | gut metagenome | biome: gut microbiome; feature: rumen; material: fiber-attached | host: Bos | place: Iran: Karaj | collected 2018-10 | reverse complement strand
TCCTTGCCATGAGCGATCCTTACCATCAGCTCAGACACTTCATTGCATTGAATTCCATAGAGCTGCAGAGAATAGTAAGCACTCAGCAACTTCTTCTTCTCCGCTTCAAAAGCTTTGGCATCATTCGCTTTGAATGCTTTGAACAAGGCATCGCCGCGTAATGTTTTCTTCACATCACTTTCTCCGAGCATCGCCTGCATGAGCTCGGGGGAAACATCCGAGAAATCAGGTTCACTGGCAGCTGCATTCGGAGCGTGTACATCGCTGTCGGGGGCATTTGGATCCTCTGGTGCGATGTCGCTTGCGGAATTCTGAGCTTTCTGCTTTTGTTTTTCGTAGTTCTGTGCTTCTGTGACACGCTTGATAAGTTCTTTATTGTTGTTATAAATCCCCCCCTGAAATATCGGAAACGCAATGGATGGATCCTTTTGTAAACGTGCCCAGACGATCAGTTGTGCAATGGCAGTTGCTTTGTCTGCATTTTGGCCAAAGCGATTCACGACATTGGCGAATGCAGCTTCCGAATAGGGAATTAATCCAAGCGTTTTATAGTTGTTTTCGTATTCGTCTTTTGCTGTTGTTATATCTGCGCTTTCTACTTCTGTATCTGCAATTTCCGTTTGGGCCGCGCTCTGCGTCGTCGCGTCGTCGCGTCGTCGCGTCGTCGCAAGTAAACGAATTCTGTACATGCAGCCTCCCATTATGCGCATTAAGTTCCAGCAAATTCTTGCAACCCACTTTACACTTATCATACCTCTAGATACTGGTCAATCATAAACGCTCCATCATGTCGAATAACCTTTGAGGATGTGGAGTTTCCCTCCCTCCACCACATTTTGCCAGCCCAAAGGGCTGGCAAAAATGTGAAAAGAAAAGAGGGAAACGCTTTATTCCCCCGGTAGCTTACGCAACCGGGGGCTATTGATATGGAACGCCGATATCGTTCGTATCATGAAGCTAGAAGGGAAACGCTTTATTCCCCCGGTAGCTTACGCAACCGTGGGCTATTGATATGGAACGCCGATATCGTTCGTATCATGAAGCTAGAAGGGAAACGCTTTATTCCCCCGGTAGCTTGCGCAACCGGGGGCTATTGATATGGAACGCCGATAACGTTCGTATCATGTTGCTGAGAGGAACCCCCTCAGAGACGTCGCATTCTATTTCTGTATGGTTTTCTGTCGCCTCTTCGAGGCTAAAATATTGGGGATTCCATTTCCCGGGGGATCCGCTGACGCTCCACCCCCGGCTGTATTCTGCCGCCCCTCCGGGGCTTTCATCGCAAGCATCCAACAGGATTTTTGAGAATGCGGTATTAACAAGCAGTTTTAGAATGCGACAGTCATTGGAAAACGCTTTAATTCCCCGGTAGCTTACGCAACCGGGGAATATTGATATGGAACGCCGATATCGTTCGTATCATGGAGTTGAGAGAGAAACGCCTTAATTCACCATGTATTGAACCATCGTGGATATCGCTTTTCACCCAAGCAACACGCCGTTACGGTCTTAAGCTTTGAGAGTTCATAGTTTACTCTAAGCCATAAGCCATAAGCCATAAGCCATAAGCCATAAGCCATAAGCCATAAGCCATAAGCCATAAGCCATAAGCCATAAGCCACAAGCCATGAGCCAGCAGTCCATATCCACACGGGTTCTGCAGAGCCTGCAATAATCCCTCACAATCACCATTGATTTCGTGACTTGAGGGAGATTTGAGCGTAAAATGAAAAAGGGTGTATCCGTGCACCTGCAATCGCATATTGCCCCGGCAGGCGCAGGGATAAACAGATTATCGGGCAGGCGCAGTCCTGCCGCACAGCCTCTGGCAAGGAGAAAGCATGAAGGACGAGTTGACATTTTATGCAGTGGACACCAAGGTTCTTGAGGAAAAGATCATGACTCAGGATCTGTTGATGGGGACGGAGCTGGCTGGTGAGCTGGAGCGTCTTGGCACGCATCTTGGCACCATTTATTTCGACAATCTGTATCTGGGGGATGTGTTTAAGAAACTGGAAGAGCTGACGGGTGCGCCGTTTAAGTTTTTGCTTGGCATGGGTGCGCGCCGGCTTGAACCCTGTGGTCCTGTGTGTTACTGCGGTCGCCAGATTCCTGCAGAACTTGGCGAATATGTGTTCCAGATCGACTATATCCAGAAGCTTGAGAAGAAGGCCGAAACGACCGAAAAAGAGCGCGAAATACTGGATAAATGGGAAGCATTTGTCGAAAAGATCCATCTGGAAAAAGAGCCCGGCTGTCTGGAAGCGCTGAAGAAATTTATTGGCAAATATCGTGATCGGACGCCGGAACTGATTTCGGTCTATACACGCTGCTAGCCGTAAGTTCAGGGCCGCAGGCCCTCTGCGAACCGGGGGGGGAGCGGCGTATGCGCGCAGCCATTTGTGCGGCGAAGCGCCGCACAAATGGCGAGCACATAGACGCGCAGGGGGGTCTCCCCCCTTGCCAGACAAACAACGCAATCGTGGAGAACAACCGTGTCGGAAGATTATCGTTTTCATTTGGACAGAGCGCATGAATTTTACGAGGACGGGAATTACGAAGCAGCCCGTGCGGCGGCCCAGTATGCGCTCGAATCCGATCCACCGGCAGACATTTCCGAGGCCCAGACCGTGATAGCGCTGGCGCTGAGAAAGCTGGAATACAACGACAAAGCATTCAAGATGCTTTCGGAAATCGTTGCGAAATCACCGAATCCCGACGCATGTGCGGAATATGCGCTGATGAGTGCCGAGCGCGGGATTTGCGATGAAACGTGCAGAGAGAATGCCGAAAAGGCCATAGAGGAATCGCCCGACAATGCATCGGCTTATGTGGCGCTGTTTTGGTATCATCAGTCGCACGAGAATTACATCGAAGCCCTGCGCCATCTGAAGCGCGGGATGCACCGCGGTGCCGAGTTTTCGGCGCATCGTGCATTTGAGCTGGTGAGGACGTGGTGTCAGGAGGCATGCAATCGCGAGGATCCGGCAGGTGCGCTGGGCATATCGAGTGAAATCGCGGACTATTTTAACAATCTGGACTTTTCGGTGCTCCATGCGCGCATTGCCGAGATCGCCAACGAACCGAGAGTCGCCGTAGAGTATTACAAGAAAGCGCTGGGATGGCTGCGTCCGGGGCCCATGCGGACGGATATCCTGGAAGCCATCGCAAGGCTGGCGATTTAATTGCGAAACCTGACTGTCTGTTTTTTTGCTGGAGCATGTTATGGCAAATTCTAAAGAACATAAATCACGGGTTCGCCAGCAGGCGGTACATCAGACGATTTTGGAGAACGATATTGCATCGCTGAATCGTCTGATTGGCGAGGAACCGGCATCGGCCGGGGATTCGGCGAGTGCGCCGCGAGAGGCTGCGCATAAAACAGACGTAGAAAATGATTTTGCGGCGGAGCTTGATGCAGCGCTTGAAATGCAGCCGCGCCGCAAGACCGAGGTAGAAGTATTCATTTACGACGAATCGGAGTGGCCTTCGGTCGACGAAGACCCCAAGAGCACGTCGAAAACAGCGCAGATACAGCTTCCCGGCGGGACCGGAAACAGCACCAAACTTGGGACAGGCGATGCAAAACCTGCGCAGCCTGTGCAGAACGCGACGCTTCCGCTGCGGCAGCCCCAGGCCGCTGCAGAAAAAGGTGAATTTCCGCCAAAACCTTCGAAAGAAATCCAGCTGCAGGCCAATGGTGGGGCGAAACCGGCGTTTCCACCCAAACCTTCGAGTGTGATTCCGCTGCAGGCCAACGGTGCGCCGACTGGAAAACCGGCGTTTCCGCCAAAACCTTCGAAAGAAATTCCGCTGCAGGCCAATGGTGCGCCGACCGGGAAACCGGCGTTTCCGCCAAAACCTTCGAAAGAAATTCCGCTGCAGGCCAATGGTGCGCCGACCGGAAAACCGGCGTTTCCGCCCAAACCGTCGAAAGAAATCCAGCTTCAGCCCAATGATGCGCAGGGTGCAAAACCCGCATTTCCGCCCAAGCCGTCGAAAGAAATCCAGCTGATTGCCGATAAATCACAGTCTTCCGGGCCGCGGGCATCCGACAGTGGTACGCCCAAAACCGGCAATCCGCCGTCGGGCCAGCGACCGCCAGCGCCCCCCAAATCTTCGTCCGAAGCCAATCCGCGCCAGCCGGGACGCCAGAGTGCCGAATCGAACAAAACATCATCGGATGCAGGAAAACCGCCCCGCACATCGACCGGAAATGCAAAGCCGCCGAGAACACCGACGGGAACCGAGCAGCAGCCGCAGATGCACGACGATGCAAAGCCGCCGAGAACACCGACGGGAACCGAGCAGCAGCCGCAGATGCACAGCGACACCAATGCGCCGGAAATCGATATCGATCTGCCGAACGAATGGCTGAATGGTGAGCCCGGTACAAATCCCGAAATGACGATGTTTTCGTCGCCCCAGCTGCTGCCCGAGTATTCCGAAACGCCCCAGGCACCGGCAAACAACGTCAACAACAACGTCGATCTCGAGAAAAACGAGAACCTTCCGGATGCCCTGGAAGACATCATCTCGGGATATGATGACGAGATCCGCCATGCCAAAACGCGCGATGGCGCCAGAGAATGCACGATTCAGCTGGCGATTGCGCGAATTCTCGAGCACACCGGATACGAAAAGCTGGCATACGTGCGCTATCTGAAAGCGCTCGAAGCGAATCATTTCAGCCGCACGGCAATTCACGAGCTGCGGCGAATTGCGCGTGCCTACAACAAGACCAAAGACGTCGTCACGCTTTTGCAATCGGATATCGACACGGGTATCAGTGCCGAAGAGCAGGCGGTGCTGCTCGAAGAGTGCGGACTGATTCTGTTCTTCAGCACGAACCGTCAGCCCGAGAATGCGATTCGCATGCTGTATCGCGCGGTGGCGCTTGCCCCCAAAAGCCCGTCGCCGGTCTATACGCTGTTCTATATGCTGCTGTTCGAGAAGCGGTATGACGAATGCTGCGATATGCTCGACAAGCTGCTGCTGCTCACCGACAATCCGACGATTCAGGCGCACTGCCATATCATTCGCGCCGATATCATGAACAGCCAGGCTTCGGGAACGACGGTGGGCCTCGATCATTACCTGCAGGCGCTTGAGCTGCAGCCCGGTGCGCTGTATCCGTTTGCGCATGCCATCCCGCTGCTCATCCGTCAGGAGCTGTGGCAGTCGGTATATACGCAGTGTCTGAACTATGCTGCGCAGTCGAAAGACAAGGCTGTGAACCATGCGGCCTATATCCTCGCCGGCAGTATTGCCAGCGATTTGCTGTCGGATATGGGCGCATCGAACCAGGCATACGAACAGGCGATTAAGGCAAATCCATCGGATCCGCTCTCGCTGGAGCTGATGATCGAGAACTACAGCTCGGATTCGGCGCAATGGGAAGCGCTTGAAAATGCGTTATGCGAGCTGAACAGCTCGACGACCGTGCCCAAGGAGCGCATGGAAATCGCGCTGATGCGCGCACTGAATCTGTCGCTGAAGGGCAATGATGTCCCGGCAGCCATCGACGTGCTCAAAGCTGCATTCGACGAAGGCGTGAAGGAACGCCTGCTGTATGAATACTATCGGATGCTGCTGCAGAAAGAAGGGCGCATCTATGAAATCATGCAGGTCTCGAAAGTATTGGCAGAGCAGGCAGCCCCCGAAGATGCTGCGGCCAAATTCGCCGATATGGGATGCTATTGCTATGATGTATTGCAAAAATACGACGAGGCCGAAAAGAACTTCCGGTATGCGCTTTCGTTCGATCCGGCGCAGCGCATCGCTTTCGACTATCTGGAGCAGATACTGAGGGCGCGCAACGATTTTGAGGGGCTTGCGCAGATTTACCGCACACGGCTGAGCGTCGTGCAGGATGCCAAGATCCGCGCATCACTGCTGAGCACGCTGGCGACGCTGTGCGAATACAGCCTTGGGCAGCCCGAGAATGCCATCATCTACTACAAGCAGTATCGCGAGATTTATCCGGACGATATCCATGCGATCCACAACATTGCCCGGCTCTCGACCAGAACCAAAGACTGGAAAACCGTTATCGAGATGCTGCTGCTCGAAAAGGATGCCACCAGTTCGCCGGCAGAACGATGCAATCTGTTGCTGCGCATCGCCAATCTGTGCCGCTACAAGCTGAACAAAACCAACTATGCCATCAACTTTTTGCTGCAGGCCAAAGATGAGAACCCAAGCTCGCCAGCGGTATTCAAGGGGCTGGAAGACATCCTGCACACCGAAAAGCGCTGGAAAGAGCTGATTGCAGTTTACAGCGAGCAGCTGAACATCCAAAAGAAAGCCACGGATCGGATTCTGATTCTGGCCAATATGGGCCACATCTACGAGAACATGATCTGCGACAACAATTCGGCAGTGGCATGTTACGAGCGGATTCTCAATCTCGATCCCGACAACATGGCGGCGCGGACGCAGCTTTTGAACATCTATCGCCGCACCAAGAACCTGGCAGCATTCTACGAGCTGTCGATTGAACACGCCAAATATATCCAGCTGCCCCAAAGCCGCGCACGTCATCTTTACAAAGTCGCCCTCAAGACGCTCACGTTATTCCAGGATACCGAGCAGGCGATCACGATTCTGGAATCGGCGCTGGCCAATCAGCCGTCGTACACGCCGGCAGTATTTCTGCTCTCGATGCTGTATGCGACGACGGGCAGAGCCGATACGCTGGTCGAGGTTCTGCGCAACTACACGAACGCCACCAAGACGCAGACGACCAAGAGCGCGACCTCGTTTATTATCTCGTATCTGCTGTTCTGGGCATTCCGCCGCAGGGACGAAGCGATCCATCCGCTCGAGCTTTCGCTGGCGCTCACGCCCGACAACATCAGCGCGCGAACGATGCTCATCTTTGCGCAATTCCAGCGCGGGCAGTTTGGCGAAATTGCCTCGCTGCTGTCGGAAGGCGCACAGTTCCTCAACGATCGCAAATACGCCATTCACAATTACAACATGGCGTCGTTTTTGGCGCACACCTTTGCATCGACGACGAGCGGTGCGCTCGAAAACGAGTTGTCTTCGCTGCGCGCGGCGCTTGCGCTCGATCCCGACGATTTGATAGCCAACGAGCGCCTGGAATCGATGGAGCCATCGCGCGTCAATCTGGTGCCGTTCCTCGAAAAGCGTCTCAAAACCGCATCGCAGGACGACCGCACCGAGATACAGCTGGCGATTGTCGAATCGATATTCCCCGAGCAGCCGCAAAAAGCGTTCTCGATGGTATGCGATATTGTGAACGAGAATACGTCGCATCTGCCGGCCATCCGCGTTGCATCGAACCTCGCCCAAAAGCTGAACAACCCGACGCTTTTGTGCAAATTCTTTGCGATGCAGGCCCAGAATCTGGAGAACATCGCCATGCAGGTGATTGCGTGGACCGATGCGGCCCAAATTGCCCGCGACAAGCTCAATCAGCCGGATCTGGCCATCGAGTATTTCAAGCAGGCCTTTATGCTTGCCCCGCACCGCATGGATCTGACCGATCAGCTGATTTCGCTGCTGCTGCAAAAGCATGATCGTTCGGCCGTCGACAACATGATGACGATCCACATGCGTTCGATCTCGAAAGAGAATCAGGTGATGCGCTACCAGCAAATGGCCGAATACTACCTGAAGGATTTCGACGAACCGGCGCAGGCGGCGACGAAGCTGAGGCAGGCCCTCGAAATCGACCCGACGAATCCGGATTTGCAATGGCAGCTGGCAAAGCTCGAAATCTCGCGGCAGCACTGGAACGAAGCCGGCGAAGTGCTCAATCACATGCTCGAGACGATTCCCGACGAAACGGAAATCAAGTCGCAGGCGCGCATGAAGCTGGTCGATTTGTGTATCGAGCAGTTCCACGATACGCATCGCGCGATGCCGCATCTGCAGTTCATACTCAGCCAGAATCCCGAGGATACCACAGCGATACAGCGTCTTGCCGATGTCTATTTTGCCGAGTCGCGGCTTTCGGAATCGCTTGAACTGCTGCTCAAGCTCAAGACGCGGGTCGAGCCGCCCAACAATCTGCCTATTTTGCTGCAGATTGCCGATATCTACCGAACGCTCAACGAACAGGACAAGCTGACGGCTACGATTCGCGAAGCCGCGCGCGTCGCGCAGCTCGATCCCGAATCACTGAACAATATGCAGGGCTGGTTCAAACGGTTCAACGATCCATCGACGATGCTTGCATTCATCGAAAAGCTCGTCGAAACCGACGACAGCCTGCCGGTCGAAACGCGCGTCTCGATCTTTGAATTCGCCGCAGCTTGCTACGACGGACCGCTGCACATGCGCTTCGAAGCCGACAAATATGCCATTCAGGCTGCAACCCTTGCGCCAGCATCATTCCGCGCGCAGGTGCTTGCCGCCAATGTTTTCGATCACAAAGAAGCGCTCATGCATGCGCAAATGGCGGTTCAGCTGTCGCCGCTCAGTCCCGAGCCCTATCGCGCGATGCTCAATATTGCCAACAATATTGCCGACATCGATTTGCAGGCCCGAATGGAGCAGCAGCTCTTTGCCCTGGCCACCAAAATCGAGGTCACGCCTGCGCTTCAGGAGCGTTACAAGCAGCGCTATCCCGGCCCGGATGTCGTTCTCGACGAAGCGACGCTGATGTCTCTGGCGCCATCCGATTTCAATCCGCACATCCAGTATCTGCTCAAGCTGGCTGGCCCGCGGGCCCAGATCTTTGCCCTGCCCACTGTCGCCTCCGAGCCGCTCTCGAGCCATCCGCAGATTGCGTCTCTGGTCAACACGATCGCGGCCTCATTCGGACTCACCAATCCCGACGTGCGCCTGGCCAATCTGAACTCGTTCGTCTATACGATTGCGCCCGAATCCGCATCAACGCTCATCTTCAGCGTTCCGACGCTCGAAGCCGCATCCGAAGCCGAAAAGCGCTTCATCGTCGCCTCGGCGCTCACACACGTCAAACTCGGCACCCTGCCTATCGTGCTGCTGCCCCACGAGAACATCGCCATGCTGCTCACGGGGCTGCTCGGTCTGGTCGACAGCAAACTCGCCAATCCCGACGTGCTCAAGCGCATCCAGTCGTTCCTGCCACGCGCCACCAAAAAAGCGGTCATCGAATGCATCACGCTCAACGGCATCGAGTCGTTTGGCTGCGATCCGATTCGACTGCAGCGCGCCGCCCACATTCTCGACATCTGCATCGGCCACTTGTTCAGCGCCGACCTCAGCGCCTCGGTTTCGGGCATGTTCCGCAGCCGCAAGCCCAACGTCGCGGTCCCGGCCACGCCGCAGCAGTGCATGCTCAATTACCCGAATCTGCCGCTCGTTACCTCGCTCTTTGCATTCAACGCGAGCGATTTGTTCGAGGATTTCAGGCAGCGCATCGGCGTATTTCTGCGCGAATAAACATCATGCGGCGTATGGCGCAGTCCATAGCCGCATGTTTTGGGCGCAGTGCCGGCAGGCACAAGCACAAAAAGCGCCGCGTATCGCAGATAGCGGCGCATCATCATCATCGTAATTATATGGGGCCGGGCTATGGCTGACGCCATACGCCCCGGCATGCGGCTATTCTCATTGCATTCGAATACGCCGCATCATCATGTGCCGAATCACAGCAAAAACCGCATGCTCCACGGACCGACCTGGCTGTAGCGCAAATCCTCGTCTTCGGCTTTGAACGACAGCGCGGGGACGACGAATTCGATTTCGGGGCCGCTCGTGATGTCGAAGTGGGTTTCGGCGGGATAGAGTTCGCCGTCGAGTGTGTAGGTTTCGGGCGCGTCGAGGTCGAGCACCATGTGGCGGGCCAGTTTGCGCGTGAGCGTCGGCAGCGGCCCCTTGTGACCGGCCAGAATCGGCAAAAAGCTCGCCGCAACCTTGAGCGGAGGCTCGTCGGAATAGACCACCTCGAACACGCCCTCGTCGGCGCCACAGCGAGGAAACAGCACGAAATGCAGAGGCAGGCGCTCGACAAACGACGCAAACATCGTATGGACGTTGGCTTCGGTCTGTATCGGCTCACCATCGAGCGTGAGGTGGCACGGCAGGCGCTGCATGATATAGCGGCCCAAATCGCCGTTCGACGCCGTGCTTGCCACCAGTTTTGTGAGCAGTTTGGCCGCGCCGATGGGGTTGGTCTGACCCGATTCGTAATATTTTTCCATAAACCGCGCCGCGACACCGATGCCAAACATGAACGATATGTGGCCGTTCACCTTGAGCATATTGCGGCGGATGCAGCGCATCGGCATGTTGTGGCGGTAGCGCAGTGTGGCGAGCATCAGGTTGGCAAGGCCGGACCCTTCGATGCCAAATGAACGCGGCACCATGTTCTGCGTGCCGGTCGGCAGCAGCAATATCGGCGGCAGACGCTGCTCTCCATAAACCTCGATGAGGATTTCCATCGTGCGGTGCGCCGTGCCGTCACCACCACTAATCGCGATGATATCTATGCCGATTTTTCTGAACGTCTCGGCCGCATGATAAGCGTCTTTGATCGACCCGGTCGACGAAACTTCTCCGTTGCTGCCGATCACAAAAGCCAGTTGATCCTTCAGTTCGGGATGCAGCTTGTTCAGACGGGCATTTCGATTACTGATTACACCAATTCCAGGCATGGTTCTCTTTCCTTGGATGAGTCATACAATTGCGGAGAATGCCGCAGATTATATTATGCCATAACCACGTCACGAAATTGTCATGAAAAAAATTATTTACCGTAATGTTTCTCGATGAGGTCGTAAGCGGCCGTCAGTTTCTGGGTTTTCTGCGTGGCCGCGCGTTCGGCTTCGGGACTTTCGGAATGCCTGTCGGGATGATATTCGCGCATCAGCTGGCGGTATCGCTTTTTCACATCTTCGAACGGCGCACCATAGGGCAGGCCGAGCTCATCGAATGCATCAAATATGGGCATTTGCTCGGGATCGGGCAAAAACTGGTTCCAGTTGAAATCCGGGCCAATTTCGCGCAGGCGCATCATCAGTTTGATGAGCTGGCGTTCGGTGAGCTTTTGCGCAGCATTGGGCAAATCGCCAATTCTGGTGCCGTTGATGCGGATATCCTGAATCTTTTCGGACTGTGCGTGCGCAAACTGACTGACGTGATCGCGCATGTTCTTGAGCTTTGGATTGCTGTCGATGCGCTGACTGATCTTTTCGGAAAAAGCCTGTGTCTTTTGGACGCCTTTGTTTATCCCATTCTGAACGGCATTGGCGCCAGACCTGAGCCACTCGAATATTGCGCGTTTATCCAGCTGTTTAGCCATCGATTATCTCCGCTTCTGATTGATAGAATTGATTCATGTGCCGTAATGCAGGCGACAGCAATCTAGGTGTTGTTGATGTAGGGATCGACGTTGTCGGCTCTGATACGCAAAGCATTGGCATCCTGCTTTCGCTTGACGAATTCGAGGAAATCCGCCTGTTTTCGCAGCGTATCGGCCACCAGATGCCAGGCACCGATAGACTCGAACAGGGACGTTGCACTCGAATAAAGCTTTTCGGTTTTTTCGATCGACACATTGCCTTCCTGACGTTTGAGCGCTTCGGTATTGAGCATGGCAGACAGCACATAGCCAAGCGACATCAGGAACGGGTTTTCGGTTTTCGCCATCGACTTGAAGAAAGCGCGCAGCGCACCGGATGTTTTCTTGAGATTTTTGCGATCAAAGTTGTAGCGTGCGACGAGCAGATAATAGTTCAGCCGCCAGGGCATCACGTGGAATTTTCCGAGCATATCCCTGAACAGTTTGAGATCGTCGCGCACCGACTGACGCTGCAGAGATCCGATGGTCATTTGCAGTCTGGCGATGAGCAGATTCACGCCATATTCGAGATGTTCGGTTTTGGCGACGATAATCCTGCATCGTTCGAGCAGTTCGGCAGCACCGGCCTCGCCCAGTCTGAACAGGCTGGTGGCAAGCGCAATCATGGCGGGCGGCGCATCATACCAGTGTCCGGTGGCGAGCATGGCGCGATAGGCTTCGGTTGAAGCGCTCTCGGCGCGCTGCGGCTCACCGCGGCGCAAATAGATTTGGGCGCACAGCGCCTGGGTTTGCGCGATCTCAAAGAGATTACCGGCACGCCGGCGGATTTCGAGCGATTTCTCGGCATACCGCAGCGCATTTACCAGCGATCCCTTGTCGCCCGATTCGAATACCATCTGGGCCAGCAAATGATAACTGTCGCTGATGAGCGAATCGTCTGCCAGACGCTCTGACATTTTGACGGCATAAATCAAATAGCGGCGCGATTCATTGAAAGCACCAAGCGCGCGGTGAATATCGCCAGACGCCAGCAATGCCCGCACACAACACGATTCATTGCCGCATATATAGCCCACGCGATTGGCCATATCGGCATCGACCAGCGCTTCGCGATACTGTCCAAGACCAACGTTGAGCGCAATCCGTTCAAAGATAAACGACGTATAGAGCTCACCGTGCTGCGGGCCAATATGTCCGAGCACCATCTTTGTGATATATATCGCCGTCTGCAAATGGCATTCGCGGTGATATTTCTTTACCAGTTCGAGGAAATGCGGGGCTGCTTGCTGCATCATGCCGGCTGCGGCATACGCCATTGCCACCGACAGTGCATCCGCCTTTTTGAGTTCGAGCGTGCGCGCATAGCAGCCGTGAATGCTTCGCACGAAATCGGGCTGCCGGATCGCCATAATTTTACAATGCAGCCGCCATTCGGCATTCTCGTAATACACATCGGCTGTGTCGCGCGACGATACGCGAATGAGCTCACCCGCAGAACACAGCGATTTGGCGACCTGTTTGCACCATTCTTCGCGTTTGGATCGGGAACCCGGAATATCGCCATGCATCGGTATCAGCGACATCAGCTTGACGACATCCTGCAAATGGAATCCATGTCCAAGCAAGCCCGCAACGCCCAAAAACCACCGCGCGTCATCCGGCATCCGATCGATCTGCAAGGCATCGAGTTCATCGAGCGTATCGGGATAGTTGCGAATCTGTTCCACCATCGCATTCAGATCGGCATCGCGGCGATAGGATTTGATCGGATTCTGGCGTTTGAACACCTCGACTACGCGGCACATCTGTGTGAGCGTATCACCCGATTTCGCGGTCAACGCATCGATCACCGGCTGCGACAGCTCGTAGTAGCTGAGCATCTTTTTGATGATTCTCGACATCCGCATGCGCGAAAGCGGGCTCAGTTCATGAGTCTCGACGTTATCGATATCGAGGTCGAGGGGCTCGGAACCGCTGAGCAAAATGAGGATATTGTGTGAGTGAATCTGGCTGATTTTCTGGATGATATCGCGCCATGGCAGCCATTTGTTCACTTCGTTTTCGGACAGCACCACGACCACGGGGCATTTGGTGGCATCGAGTTCGATGCAGTACGTGAGCAGCTCGAGCACATCGCAGTCGTTATCGATCTGCCGCATCGTATTTTTCTGCCCCTTGGGCACCGAAATCAGCGATTCAAGCCCGAATCTGGCCAGCAAAATATTCTGTCCCCAGTGGCGATCTTCGGTTTTGAGCAATGTTTCGGCAATACCGAGCAGCTGCTGGGTCTTGTAGGTTGCGTCGTCCGATTTGAATATGCCGATTCTGCTCGAAAGCAGGGATGTGAGCAAATCGCAGTGCGAATCATCGGGCGAACAGACATCGGCATAGACGACGAACCGCGATAAATCGTGCGCACAGCGATCGATAAACGCCCGCACAAACCGCTCGCGCCCGCGGAAACAATCGGATTTGAGGTAGAATACATGCGGTTTTTCGGCATTTGAAGTATTGCCAAGTGCTGTAAAAGCCGCATCCAAATCAGACTGGCATCCCTTGCCATCCCAATCCATCCCCCCAAATGTATCGAACGATGTGCGATACAAATACTTTTGCACGAACTCGTGCTGTTTATTTTTTGGGGTGAGACCGATGTTTCCAGCCGAAGCCGAAAGCTGCGACATGCTGCTGAGATCGTTGATTCCCGGCAGAATGGATTCAGCCATATCGACGACGGCGAGCATGCTGTCATCGCCATTTGGGAAATCGGGCATATGCGCTTCATCGATGCTGGGCAATACGCCGGAATTGACGATTCCCAGAATATTTCTGCCCTCGGCACTTTCGCCGGCAGGACGCTGGAAAGCCAGATTCTTTTTAACCGCCTGAGTCACTTCCGAAGGCGGCCGTTCGTTCACGGCTTCATCGCGGAGCGCATCGAACACATGCGATTGAATATAGATCTCGTTTGTACCCTCGAAAGCGGCCGGAGCTTTGGGCGCTTTGCCGCCAACTGCAGGCGGCTGAGGGATCCCGACTTTGGGACCGGAAAACGGCGGCGGCACAGGAAGTCCAAAGCCTTCGCCCTTTTCTGTGCCGGCGCTGCCGCGCAAACGGTCCAGTTTATCGGATTTGACGTAGATTTCGTTCGTCCCCTCGAATTCCTTGGCCGCAGGCTGTTTTCCCTCGGGTCGGGCACCGGGAATGGCCGGCATTTTTTTGTCGCCATTCTGCGGTTTTGGGGGCGAAGGAGGCAAATCGGGAACTGCCTGACCGGCTGCTTTTTTCAGCGACGCATACGACACAACCGTCGATATATGCGCGACGCTGTTGCGCACGCCAAGCGGTTCTTTATCGATGGAAGCAAACAACTCTTCGATCTTGAATTCGGTGCCCGATCGTTTGGTCGAGTCGCTCGATAACACGTTGTCTGATTCATTGAACGGACTGGATGCACTGGCATCCGATTCATCGCCAAGTGCGATCCAGTCGATCACCGATGTCTTTTCGCCGGCTCCGGATATGTCTGGGATTTCAGACTTCTCGCCGGCTTCTTTAAATGCGGCGGGAAACGTGAAAAGATCATCGTGCTCAGGAGCACTTAAATCAACGGACGGCTTAACTGATTCACGATCACTTTTCGGTTTCAAAACGCTCGCTCTCTTCGCCAATGGGGTTAGTGTTTGGTGGTTGCCAGCAATGCGGTGACATTATCCGGGCCACCATTCGTATTCGCCGCAATGATCAACTCACGGCAGGCTTTCGGCAAATCATTGCCGTATTTCGAAAGAATCTCGAGCATCTGCGGCACTTTCACAGGATCGCTCAAGCCATCCGAGCAAAGCAGATAGATGTCGCCATCTTCATGCTCATAGAAGTTGGTTTCGACTTCGACCGAATCCGCAAGGCCAACAGCGCGCGTGATCACGTTTTTGTACGGGAATGTCGCGAGCTCCTCGGGCTTGAGAATCTTCGAACGGATGTATTCGTTGGCAAGCGAGTGATCTTCGGTGAGCTGAACGATTTCGCCCTTGCGGAAACGATAGCAGCGCGAATCACCAACGTGCGCGATGATCACGCCTTCTTCGACGAAATAGGCGCCCACGCACGTCGTGCCCATGCCACTGTATTTCTGGTTCGAATTCGCTGCCTTGTTGATCACCGAATTCGCGCGCACGATCGATGCAATCAGGCGACGTTCCTCACGGCTTTCGGGTTTGCGGCGACCTGCCGGCCACATCGGAAGCTCTATCGGTGTATTCTGATCCTTCGTCTCGGCATAATAATCGTTGATTTCCGTGATGGCCATCCGCGATGCAACTTCACCAGACTGATGGCCTCCCATGCCGTCGGCTACGATGACAAACGGCTCACTCTGAGACACCAGAAAACTGTCCTCGTTGTGATCCCGCACCATCCCTGTATCCGTTAATCCTGCGCACTGTAACCGCATGAACGCGCTCCTTACTATCGTTAATCCATTGGTAATCGTTATTGCTCAAAAAACCCACGCTTCCTACGTAAGGGCCGTATGAGTTCTTACAATACTCCTAAACCTTTATTTTACACCAAACCAGACAATTGTGCGAGTTTTTATATTCACACCATGAACATTTCCGGAATCGTTCAGCCCCGGGGCAAACAGTTGCCTTTATCTTCATCATTCAAATGATTGTCGTTGGCGACTGCGCTTGCTTTTGATACCATACCCTCCATCAGTTTTCGTCTCTGATTGCGTAACTGTTCATTTTTTGGGGAAGAACAAATGGCAAAGAAAAAAACCGAAGCAGATCCCGAATCGAACGAATCACAGGAACAGACCTCTTCCGGCGATCAATTGAATGATCAAATCGATGCGCAGCCCAAGGCCGATCCTTCCGAAACCGAAGAACAGCCAAAGCCCAGAAAACGCACCACGAGAAAGAAGGCGGCCGAAGCCGCAGCCACAGATGCGGAAACCGACGCACAACCTGCATCTGCTCCAGAACCCAAACCCAAACCTGCAGCAAAAAAACAGGCCGAGCCGTTCGTTCCCAAAGATATTCGCAACGATGCGCAGCCCGCGGCAAAACCACCGGTGCAGCCGTTCGTTCCCAAAGATATTCGCAACGATGCGCAGCCCGCGGCAAAACCACCGGTGCAGCCCTTTGTGCCCAAAGATATTCGCAACGATGCGCAGCCTGCTGCAAAACCAGCGGTGCAGCCCTTTGTGCCAAAAGTGCTTGGCGCACCGGATCCATCATCCAAACCACCGGTGCAGCCTTTTGTGCCCAAAGTGCTTGGCGCACCGGATCCATCATCCAAACCACCGGCAGAACCCTTTGTGCCCAAAGATATCCGGGATAATGTGCCGCCGCAGGATGCGCAGCGCCAGCCTTCTTATTACGATGCCATCCGAAAGCAAAGTGCGACGCAGATCACCGAACCGCCCAAGCCAACCCCCGAAGAACTCGAGGCCAGATACGAAGCATTGCGCAAGCAGTGGGTAAAAGATTTTACCGAAATGCCCACAGATCAGCAGCAGCGCACGCTCTTCAACATGATGTGCGACCGCGTCTATTGGCGAATTGTCTACTACATGCGCCGGTATCCCGAACGCCTCACCAGCAGCGTGCGCACCTATTCGGATCGCTGCATTGGTGGCGAGGAAATGATGGCCTTTATGGGACACATCGAGGAAGACGGCTATTCGGTAGCCTGGCTCGAATCCAATCATGTGCCGCCGCGTCAGGAAGCCGTTGATCGCCTGGTTCTGCTCAATTCACAGCTGCACGATTTGCTGTCTGTAAAAGAGACGAAAGCCGCGATCCCCCGCATCATGCGTCACTTTGCGCTCACCGATACCGAACTCGAAGTGCTCGCAACAGTCGTCATCGTGATGACCGTCGAATCGCTGCTGCGCCTGATGACGGTTGCCTGGGCCGATTTCTCGATTCGCCAGCCCACCGTATCCTTCCTGTGCGACCTGATTGGCGACGATCCCGACAGTTACCGCGAAGTATTCAATACATTCTCGGAACACGGCACGCTGCGTCGTCTGCGGTTGCTCATCACCGAGCGCCATGCGCTGTTCCCCAACTATACGCCGCTCATCTATGCCCCGCTTGCCGTTGAACAGACGGTGCTCGATTCATTCTGTGCCCGCAGCCAGTTCCGCGAACTGCCGCCAAATATGACGCTGCACACCGATCGTCTGCCCATGCGTGCGCTCATCGTCGAAGACTCGATTCGCGACGAGCTTTCGTATGCCATGAACGTGAACAGCTCGCGCATCTGTCTGGTCGGCCCGGTGCATGCGGGACGCCGCACGCTTGCCTGTGCGCTCTCGACCGCCGATATGAACGGCGTGCTCGAAGTCGACTTCTGCAGCGAATTTGAACATCTGCCTCCCAACGAATTCGAGCCCCATATCGCCGGCATCATGCGCGAAGCCTTGCTCGAAGGCAGCCTGCTGCTGCTGCGGTTTGATGCCATCGACGACAAACCCAATATTATTCAGGGCATCACCGAATCAACGGCCAAAATCACGCGTCTGGTCAGCAAATACCCGGGCGTCATCGTGATGCTCGTGAACAAAATCAACCCGACCATCAGCGATACATTTGGCAAGCCCGTATGCATTCACATCCAGCCGCCCCCCGTCAATCTGGCGGCCAAAGTCTGGAAGCGCGCCCTCGATCCCTGGGCAGACCCCGACGAAATCAAGCACATGTCCGAGATATTCTCGCGCAACTACAGCCTGCCCATCGGCACCATTTTTGGGGTGGTGCGCGATGCCGTCGATGCGCTGCAATCGGTCGGCGCCGATCCATCCACACTCAAATCCCACCACATTCTCAACGAAATCCGCAAGAGTTTCCGCCACCAGCTCGGCACCCTCGCCGAAGTCTCGGTCAGCGATGTGCCCCTTGCGGGCGTCGTTCTGCCGGCCAGCGCCAAATCACAGGTCGACGCCATCCTCGCATACGCCAACAATCTGCACAACGTGCTCGACATCTGGGGCTTCCGCAAACGCTCCCCCTACGGCAACGCCCTTTCGGCGCTCTTCGCCGGTCCCCCGGGCACCGGTAAAACACTCCTCGCCAACGCCCTGGCCAACGAACTCGGAAAAGTGCTCTACCGCGTCGATTTGTCGCGCATCGTCGATAAATACATCGGCGAAACCGAGAAAAACCTCGGCAAAATCTTCGACGAAGCCGCCAAAGCACAGGCCATCATCCTGTTCGACGAGGCCGATTCGCTCTTCGCCAAACGAACCGAGGTCAAATCGTCAAACGATCGATACGCCAACCTCGAAATCAACTATTTGCTGCAAAAACTCGAATCCTACAACGGCATCACGATCCTCACGACGAACCTCTCAAAAAGCATCGACGAAGCATTCCGCCGACGTCTGCGGTTCATCATCGATTTCCCGATGCCAGACGTCCCAGCCCGCGTCGAACTGTGGAAACGCATGATTCCGCCAAACGCCCCGGTTGCCGACGACGTCCGCTGGCAATGGCTCGCCCGCACCTACGAAATGAGCGGTGGTTACATCCGAAACGCCGTCCTCAAAGCCGCCATCAACGCTTCCGCCGAAGGCAAACCCATCAGCATGGAACACCTCGCCAAAGCCGCAGGCGACGAAGCCCGCTCGATGGGCAAACTCATGCGCGTCGACAGCAACTACGACGATTATTACGAAGAAGATCGCGGCGGCGGCGGCGGCAGCGGCTATTACGACGAAGACGATCGCTAGACTTTTCGCCACTTTTGGTGGCCGTGCTATGGCGCGTCCGCGCCATACGCACCGGCTGCGTCCCTATTTGCCTGCGGCAAATACGGGCCGCATTTTGAGCTTGGAGCTTGGAGCTTGGAGCTTGGCGTCGTGACAAATCACTTAAGCACAAAAAAAAGCCGTGCGATGGCTTTGCCATACACACGGCTGATTTCTGCGCAAAATCGATGCGATTTAGTGTTTATCGCGAACCAGTTTGGTCAGAATCGCAATAATCTGATCGACTTCTTCCTCGCTCAGCGTCTTGGCTTCGATTAGACTTCGCTTTACAAAGATGCCCGAGGTCGTGCCGCCATCCGTCACGACATACGCCATCATCGTGCGGCCGATTTTATAGGCAATTATGCAGCCAGCAGCCAGAATCAGTGCAAACAGGCAGCCAGCCCATGCGCCAGCGCCACCGTGGGCGAACAATGCGCCAAAGAGCGATCCAATTGCACTGATGATAAAGAAAAGTGCGACGCCCAGCAGAGCAAACGGTTTTACCAAACCTGTACCGAGATTGCTCACCGAAGAAATCGGTACCAGCTCGTTAATCTTACCCGAAACCGAGCCTTCCGAAATTTCGATGTGGTCTTCATAAACGCAGAATTCGGTCGTCACATCAATGCCGACCATCGTGAGGAACCACGCAATAAATCCAGACTTACGGCCTCTCAGGCGGACGTAGCACGGACCATTTTCGTTAATCTCTTTTTCGGTCAAAACAAGCGCGCGAGCGCTTGCGGTCAGCGCAAAACTGTGCATACAAAAACTCCTTTATGCAAAAAAATAACGCAAGATGCATCTACATGCACCCGATGTAACGATAATTATAAAGCAGCATGCTTATCGATACAATCAAAATGGCGATGCATCATTCAAACCAAATCACGAGCGCTGAAAGTGCCCAAAATCAATCATCCCCCGGCTGGCGCGAGGCGACTGCCGGGGGATGAAAGCGTTTATTCACTAGAACGCAGTGGTTTTTATCAGAACATAACCACTGCTTTTTCCATACGAAGTGCGAGTGGTACCGCCCATGCCACGCATTCCGCCCTGAGACGTTATGACGGCAAATTTATTCTCAGTCTCATCAACGCTCGTATCCCATATTCCCCAGCTGCCGTCAACGCCTTGACCTCCATTCATACCTGCAGTGAGAATTGAGAATTGCTCGGGCGATTCCAGAAAGCTGCGGTCAACAATGAAACCACATTTGCTGAGATCGGCAATGCCACTATAATTCGCGACATTACGATTGCACAGAAACATGAAGCCGTAAGCCTCACCGGCGAGGCCGCCAGCGCCGCCGCCGCCGCCGCCGCCCGCACCTCCTGCACCACCAGCGGTTCCCTTGTGACAGTGGTAGTCAACACCACCATATTCATCAGCATAACCAATAGCCTTGCCGCCCTGTCCCCCTCTCACGCCATCCTGTCCTTCGTGTCCATTACCACCATTAGCACTCGTCACAACAACACCTTTATCGGTAAGCTGAATGTTACTCTCACCGGATTTTGGCGGTATCAAGATGATACCGATCCCGGAACCACCAGTACCACCGGCCATTCCGCCATATCCGCCGCATCCACCGGCACCACCGCTGCCAGCAAACATCCAATGCGGTTTAGCTGCGGTCTTGCGATCAAAGCAATGGTAAACGCCACCGCCGCCGCCGCCGCTGCCGGATTGACCGGGATGACCATTGGCTGCAGACGTGTCGTCTTTATTGGTGCCGCTGTAGGTTGCCACATAAACATCGTTTGCTGCTATCGAAAAATCCATCCTGAGCAATCGGTTATCGCCGCCCGCGCCGCCCGCGCCCGGAAAACCGGGAACCCCCACAGACTTGTTTTTATCCACAGTGGCGTCACTATTACAGCCATCATTTGTATATACATCGAGAACGGCCCCAGCTCCTCCGTTTGCACCAAGTCCACTCAATCCATCATCTACGACGACATACCCCATGCAATCTTCAAGCTGGCTATCCCCCACACGCCATCCGCAGCACCACGCTCCGCCACAGCCTCCGCGAGGTATATTTCCATCAGGACACATCTGTTGGTTATAATAGCTGTCGATAGTAAATGGGAACCATTCTTCATTAAAGAAGTGAGACAAACAGGAATTGTAAAGAAAATTCGCATAATACCAGCCGGCCCCCCCATTGGGCAGTTCATACCAATGGCCATCTACCCCATTGCGATTTCCGACCCAATTCTCATTGGACAGAAATGTTTGGGGAGTAAGCAGACCAGGTGCTCCCTTCACTGTGACGAATGTATTAACAAGCGATAAATCCTTGCACCCGTATCGACCACAGTCAATGCCGACAAACGTCGTCCCCGATTGCTTCGCATAAACATCGCCAGCGGCTTGTATAGTCAGATTAAAACGATCCAGTTTCAACGAAAGCGGATTCATACCATTAGGTCTGAGCAATTCATAATGATTGGCTTTGAGAGATCCGTCTGAATTCGTCTCTGATTCGTTGATATTATACTGATACTCTGAATAACTATTGCTACCCGGTACATTCCAGACGACACCATCTTTTTTGAATCCGCCATAAATTCGAACAGTTTCTTTTGGCGGATAAACCTCGTTGGGATACAGCCAGTCGTTCGCTTTGTAGATTTGATTATTCTGAATGGCTTTCTTATAATTCTCCACATGTGCATCATGCGAGATAGCCGAAAATAAAACCGGGCTAAAGACAGATGTTGATGCAAGCGTCGGTACATTGATTGGCGTTTTGCCCCACAATGCTTCTGGCGCTGTCATACTGGCAACGCTATTGCTCACAATGATATCCTTGTAGAATGATTTACCCTCAATAGTGAATGCAGCAACTTCGAACGCTTTGGTCAATGTGGCAAACGGACTGTTCGCCTTACCTGTATGATGATTTGAAGTCTCATCATTGCCATCAAATAATCCACCGCCATATCTCGCGATATACACAGCATTATCGTAGTCCCAGTCATAACCATCACAGTCCGAGTCGATGCCGTCGCCATAAAAATCGTAGGGACGAGGTTCAAATAGCTGCTTACAAACGACATTATTGGGACCATCACAAACGGATACCCCCATTTGGCAAATGCCGGCTCCCGATGTATCGCACGCCGTCATCACAAAATCTTCGTCGATCTGGCCATTACAGTTATCGTCGACACCGTTACAGCAATCTTCACCAGCATCGCCGTTGCAATGTCCGCCGTCTTTTTCCGACGTGGGGGCATAGCAAATCATTTCGTACCCGCCCGATGCCCTGGCCATACATGTAATACGGCCATGTTCATTGCAAACATTACCAGAATTCGTTTCATATAAGATGCACTCAGCATCGAGCTTATAGGTATTTGAATCGGCGCTTGTAGCTGCAACATATTGATGATTGCTGAGTTTGACCAAAGCGTCGTCCCCATCGGGCGTATCGGCGTTGCAGTCGTTGTCAATACCATCGCAGATTTCCGGATTTCCAGGAAAACGTAAATCGTTATTATCATCGCAGTCGTCTATGACCGACGAATAGTGGTCTTTGTTAAGTACGGCGCGTTCCCAGTGTTCCTTAACATTTGCATCCGTATTGGGTTCGGCATAACAGACCTTGTTTTCCTGGCCCTCAGTCGATTTGCAGCAAAAATGCGCATAGAAATTATCGACAATGCCATGTCCGTCGCCATCGGTATCCATGGTGTAATACACGGCATCTTCTGTCGGGATGTGATTTCCATTGCTGCCCACATCATAGAGTTTTGTTTCGCAGCCATCTGATACATCGTTGTTGCAATCTGCATATCCAGGCGCACAATAATCAAAACAACCATATTTATAGGTTTCGGCAACGGTTTCGGGCGTCGAGTCGTCCAGTGCTTTGTCGCCGTTGTCGAGTTCACACACACGCGTAATATGGTTGGCGTTTTCGCCGACCTTGCACGTACTGCTGCAGGTGTCGCAATTATCGGGAGATCCAATCAATTCCAGGAAATCGACCTTGCCGTTGCAGTTGTTGTCGGTATAGTTCATCGTGCAGCTATCTGGTGTCAGCGTCTTGCCATAATAGATCGTATAGTTGTTATCATCGCAGTCAAAACCGCGTTTCTCACAGGCACCATACCCCTGCCCGTCGCCGTCTCTGTCGATACATGCGCCGCACGAACCTGCATTGGGCATACAATAACCGGTTTCCATATTATCAGGCGGCCTGCATGTAAATGAGAACGGACACTGCTCGGTATTGCTGCACGGCTGCAAACACATATTGTGTATACAGGCTTCCGAACCGCTGCAATCATCAATGCTCTCACAACTCTTGCAAAAAGACTTCTGATATGCTTTTCCTTTGGGATCATTGGGACGACAAATCGAACCATAGGGTGAGATGCTCATATCTTCAATGCTGAGCCGACTGTGAAATGGAAGACTCATATCCATAAGATAATCATCTTTGGGCGGATAGGGGGAATCCCCCGTCACAATAATCTGGCAGGTATATTTGGTCGCATCTGTCGAGATATAATCACAGATCGACGCATCGCGGGTACAATCTGCAGCACATACACCAGTCCCCGGTGCAATGCGGTTATCCAATGCAGACAATGGTATGATATCCGCATTTTCTATCCCGAGCTGCGCCACCGACATCGTTCGCGATGCAGATACATCAAATACGCAAACACCTCGCGGACAATCGGCATTGGATTCGCATCGTTTCCACAAAAATGCGTCGTCCTTATCAACCGATATTTCACACCTGCCATTGTTACAAATCGTTCCAACAGAACAAGGTTTAAATACATTGTCGTCTGAGCAGTAGTAGGCTTTATCCTCGCTGCACGACTGTGGTTCGCATGCAATATCTTCGAGCTTGCATTTCCCGTCGACACACGATTCCATCGAACCACAGGGAACCCAGTTCCCCCCCTGACATTCGCGCGTATTGTCTGCGCTACATGTATTGTCTTCGCATTCGGGTGCAAGGCCCTTCAAACAATAACCGAGATGACATCCATACCCCGGTTCACACGCATTCCAGTGACCGGTTTCGTCGCAGTAGGTCGTGCTATTTTTACACTGTTTGCCTATACATGCAGTCGGATCGATGGGTTCGCACGATCCATTGTTGCACACATGTGTCTCGGGATTACAGGCAGGATAACACACATCTTTACCAATACACTCACCGTTTGCACACTTCTCTGTTTCTTCGTCGCATTCAGGCATGCATACATTTTTGCTGTAGCAGCTGCCCTGATAACATTTTTGCGTATTCTCATCGCATGGTGGCAGACATGCATTGATATCATAGCATTTGCCCTCATACGACTTTTCGTTTTGCCGGCAGGTTGCGTCCGATAAAACCTTATGGTCGTCCGTACATGCACTAAATAATGCGGATAACCCCATTAGCAATAGTATATTTCGTTTCATATCATCACCGTAACGTTAAGATTTTCGGAAATACAAGATCATAACGCGGCGTATCCCGCCGGGATAGCCGCGCTGGCGAGCCGTATTTGCAGCGACAAGGGGGCTTGCCCCCAGTCGGTGCAAATAGGCGAGCGGCGACGCAGCGCAGCGCGTCGCGAACTAAATATTTACATGCTCACGCATGACGAGAAATTGGGAAACTAATCCTGGTATGAGTCACTGCTATCCCACAAGATTGTGGCTACTTAATTGATCCAGAGCTTATTTTTTGCCAAAAGGAAATTCGCTCAAACCCCCTTTCGCTGGGTATTCTGAACCACGGTACAGTATAACACAGTTTCTCACACATTGAAAATTAATCTTCCGCATGGCCGCGCGTAACGCAGTTAGCGCGGCGCCGTTCGGTCCCTGCGGGGCCGAACGGCAACAAAAAACAAAAAAAGGCGCTCCAAAAGAGCGCCTTGTGCATTCCGCGACCAGGATTCGAACCTGGATAATCGGAACCAAAAACCGAGGTCCTGCCATTGAACGATCACGGAACAGATACCGGGAATTCCCGATATTGCGCGAATATTGTATGCGAATTCACATGGCGAGTCAACAGGTTTTAGTGAAAAAACGGCGCATTGGGGAACGATTCAGCCCTCCCAATGAACGCCGCAATCATGCCATACCCCCGGCGGCCTCAAAGCCTGCCGGGGAATTGAGACCTATTTGACGTAGCTGATCGACTTCCAGGTTTCCCCCACCCACTTTCCATAATTGTCTACAGTCGGACTGCTGCTGCCGCCCGGTTTTTTATTCTCATGCAGCGTGAGGTCGACCTGTTCAGTCTCACAATCGTATGGGAAAGCACTACTATCAACATCGAAATCGTCCGAACTTGTCAGAGACAGTTTTCGAATATTCGGGCAATCTTCGAATACAAAATAACTAAATGTGTTGGCTTGGGGCAGAGAAACACTTTCCAGGCTAGAATCTGCAAAAGCATAAGGACTCACCACCTTCACACTGGGCAGTTCGAGCGATTTGAGTGCGTCGCATCCCCTAAAGGTATATTGCGCAACAATTGTCAGTTTGGGCAAATCGACTGTCACCAATTTCGAGCAGCCAGAGAAAACACCACCACCGAGCCCATCAAATTCGGAGTTTGTTAATTCTGGAAGATGGATTTCGGTGAGACCTGAGTTCGCAAAAGCCGCCGGCCCCACCTCTGTGACTTTGGGCAAATTGACCGTCGTCAGAGCTTTGCAATCTGCAAATGCACTGTCACCAACACTTGTTGCATTGGGTATATCGACTGTCACCAATTTCTCGCACCCCTCGAAAGCATTGCCCCCAATAGTCGTCACGCCGGAAAAATGCACTTCAGTAAGCCCAGACGCACTAAACGAATACCGTCCCACTTCGGTGAGTTTGGGCAAATCAATACTTGTGAGGCTCTCGCAACCCCCAAAAGCATTATGCCCTACAGCAGTCACCTTTGGCAGCTCAACACTTGTGAGGCTCTTGCAACCACTAAAAACACTAGATCCAACCTCAGTCACATTCGGCAAATCAATACTTGTGAGGCTCTTGCAACCACCAAAAACACTAGATCCAACCTCAGTCACATTTGGCAGCTCAACACTTGCGAGTTGGCTGCATTCCGCAAAAGCACCGACCTCAGCTTTTGTGAGATTCGGCAATCTGACGCGCTCAAGCTTACTATATTGAAAAGCCTCATCAAAAATCTCTGTGATCAACTCCGATTCCAGGGTTTTGATATTTGTGTATTCAAACGCACGCACGCCGATAGAGGTCAGTGCGGGCATATCCAGATTTTCGAGTGCAGTGCGAGAAAAGGCTTCGGATTCTACACGCGTGACCACAGGTGCTTCCACCGTTGCGAGTGCCTCGCAATCTTTAAATGCACTGCTCCCGATGCTCGTGACTTTGGGCAATTTCGCACGCTTGAGTGCTTCGTCACCATTGCACAGCTCTTCCTCTACCTGGGTGACCGATGACAGTTCCAGACTTTCCAGAGATGTACATTTTTTAAATGCCCGCTTGCCAATCGTCGTCACGTAATCGAGTTTGGCCGATTTGAGGTTCACGCAGCCGGTAAAGGCATCGTCGCCAATCGTCGTCAGATTCTTGAATTTGTTGATGTCGTCCAGACTCACGACTTTAGCGTTATCCTTAAACGATTGTTTCATAATTTCGGTAACGGCATCAGCTTCATCCGCATCCACGCACGAATCCTTATTCTTATCCCACATGATCAGTGCATATTCACCAAATCCGGGATCATCAAACTTGATGCAGCCATTTTCATCTACATCGGGCACGACATTAGCCGGCGTATTAACGGGCTTAACATCATCGTCATCATCACAGCCCGCAAAGCCTAAAATCGCCAAAACGACACAACCCATAAACAAACGTTCACTCGTGGGTAAAAAACGCATAATTTTTCCTCAATTCAAAGCGTGATCTGCATCCACATCAAGATCACGAAAACCAAACACACACAAAAAAGAGAAGAACTTTTTTGCCACTGTGTTGCATGATAGCAACACATACCGCAAATGCAAATTTTTTAATTGCGGCAGGCCTGGTAAAAATTCAGCTACAACGCCAAGACATCAGTTTTATTCAAAATGTTTCCGTTTGTTTTGCTATTTTTTCAATTTGTGCAATAATATCAACCAGTAATTGATGCCCCACGTCGGAGAGGGGCCTCTTCGACGTGAGCATACTGTAACTCAAAGAGGTAACATTATGCCAGAGCAGGGTCAGGAACTGAAACAGTCTCATGTCAGTGAGAGCAAATCCACAAATACGCAATCCAACGTCCCCACCAATGCTTCAGATCCAGCTATCAAAAATGAGCAGATGGTGTGGCAGTCACCTGCAGCAAGTCAGCTCATTACGTCGCCGTTCGGTCCAAGGGATATGTCAAAGAATAAAGGCGGCGGTTCTTCAAACCACAAGGGCATTGACCTGAGAGCCTACAAGGGAACGGATATCGTTGCCGCAGCCGAAGGCACTGTCAAAAGCGTAGGCGGCAGCTTCAATCAGATTGAGGTTGAACACACAAAAGATCTCTCCACCAGATATCTGCATGCTTCTGCCATCAAAACGTCGAAAGGCGCAAAGGTAAGCAAAGGCGAAACGATTGCGTTGTCTGGCGGAAAAGGCCCGAAAGGCGTCGATCAGTATAATGCGCATTTGCATTTTGAGGTTCTCAAGTCGGGAACGCAGATCGATCCCGAGACCTTCCTGATCAATCAGGGCGTTTCATTGTCCAGAAAACAAGGCTTGGCACCGCGCAAACCCCAAAAAGACGAAGCTGCCCCCGAAGATAAGTCAAAAGTCAAGGCTGTTGCAGAAGAGACCGAAACCACGGGCGAGTGGAAACATGCAGAATTGACGCAGAAGCAAATTAAAGACGCACTCGCATTCAATAATAACACGAAGAGAGTGAGCAAGTGTGAACGTCCTGTGATTCGTGAACTCGTTGGACGTCCTCGCAGCAGTGCTGATTTTGTCACCGAAGATGTTCAGGCAATTGCGGATTGGCAGCTCAACAACCACTTGCCTGATGTAGACGGGAAATTTGGTGGCGATTCGCTGACGATGAGTGCCTATCTCGATTATTCGAAATACCTCAAAGACAACGGCGGTGAACCTGATCTTGATGATAGCCGCAAAGCCGAGATGGAATCGCTCCTTAAGAGAATTGATTCCAAATATTCAGTGATTGATCAGGTTGCGAAAGGGGCAAATGTGCCGCCTGCTATCGTCGCCGCGATCTGGTGTCGTGAAGCCAACCTCAAAGATGGCGTTTATCTGCATAACGGCCAGACGCTCGGTAAACCGACAGATCTGGAACCCAAAGGCATCACTTTTGGCAAAGATGAATTTGTCAAGGCAGGTATTCATGCGCTTACGACGCATAAGTCAGGCCCGATTAAGCTTCTTGGTCTCGAATACAATTCGACAGATCTCGCGGCGATGTGCGCTTATACAGAAGGGTACAATGGCTGGGGATATCGAAAATATCATCACGAGCAGGCCAGTGCCTATGTGACTTCGGGTACGTCGAAATATACCGGAGGCAAGTACACCAGCGATGGTACATATGATGCGAACTTCAAGGACAAACAAATGGGCACAATGCCGATTATGTCAGAGATTCTAAAGCGTCATCCGCCAAAGGGATCGGCTAAAACCTCAGCCCCCGTCCCGGCGACCTCTGCCCCGACATCTGCAAACAAAACCGAATCCGCAGACAAAGCCAACGAAAAAACCAATGACAATACCATCATTGATGGCGGCATGCTGCCGGAAGTCACGGTAGTTGCACAAAGCAAAATTACGCCGCTGTCCGAGAAAGGCTATGTCTCGGGAACCGGTGGTTCAGGCCTTCGCGTGCGCTCCTGTGCCTCGACCGATGGCGACAAACTCGGTCTGCTTTCAGATGGCACCAAACTGGATATTACCGGAAAAGCGCCAAATGGCTGGTACCAAATCAATTATGCAGGCGGTATCGGTTACGTCTCCAACAAATATGTAACGCTTGGCGACAAGCCCGTACAGCAGCCGCAACAAACCTCTACAAACAAACGCAACATTGAGTACATCTTTGTTCACTGCACTGCCGGTCATCAAACGGACACGGTTGACGATGTTGTCAAATATCATACCAAGACACTGGGCTGGAGCAGAGCTGGTTATCACTACATCGTCTCGCCGGATGGCTCTATTACCAACACAGTAGACGAAAGCACATACAGCAATGGCGTAAAAGGCTATAATTCCAAATCGGTGAATATCTCATATATTGGCGGTGTTGAAAAAGATGGCAAAACGCCTACCGATAATCGCACCTCGGGGCAGCGCACCACGCTCAGGAACAAGCTGGTCGAACTGAAAGCCAAATACCCCAGTGCCGAGATCCTTGGTCACCGAAATGTCGCAGCAAAAGCATGCCCAAGCTTTGATGCAAAATCGGAATACGCCGATATCAAACCAGACTCTCAGTCCTGATTTATCCAACGCATCCATCACAGGCATCGCTGATTCCCCTGGGCATCGGCGATGCTTTTTTTTGTGACAATTCAGCCAGCCAACGACCACCATTAGCGGTCTGCCGCCTTCTAGAAATCGCCCGAAAACCAGCTCACAGAAATCCCCACCGTGTGATAATCGCAAGCAATAAACACAAGATGATAGCGATAGAACACCCCGATGCCGAAGTGGCGGATACCGCGGTATTGTATTTGTGCACCGAAATCGATGCCGAGCCCTTTGCCGCCGCGATGCCAGCTATAGTCGCGATTCTCCGAAAACTGCGAAGAAAAATGCACGCCGACCGATGGTACCCACTGCAGGATATCGAGTGCATAGACGCCGCCAATGCGCAGCGTGCACAGACCAAACGATTTGTTGTATTTCTGCGACCGCACGCCATAAGCAGCAGCCCCCGCGCTCAGGCTAAAGCCATCGGTAACCGCATAGCGAGCAAAAAGCTCGGCACCGCCGCCGTAGATATCGCGGCCGGGCTGCAGATAGGCAAGCCCAAGACCGCCGGCTTCCCAGTCGCCTTCGAGCGCATAGGCAGACATTGGAAAACAGCACAAAACCAATAGAATGAGCAGTTTGTTAATGCAGTTCATTTTGATGCGTTTTGCATTCAGTTGTCTAATCTGGTTAAACATACTTTCAAACAGGAATTGGGCGATATGGAGGATGGGCCCCGGAAAACCCTATTATTCCCTGGCCTTCTCGTCCAGCATTTCCATGATGTATTCGGCCATGCCGACATCCTCCCGCTCCATACGAACGATGCTTTTGGGCAAAGATTCAATATCGACCATGCGTTTAAAATCGGGGGCAACGAGTGACGAGACACGTGCTGGCGCATGCGGCGGTACCTCGATGAGCACATAACCTGCGATCGCCGGCGCACCAAACAGGCTGCGCGGCCCATTGCCAAGCGCAGGGGCTGAAACCGTGCGCAGTTCGCCGATATGTCCGGGATAATAGATGTGATGGTGTCCCGATATATACATCGTCGACGGCGTTTTGCGCAGTATCGACAGCAAACGCGGGCTGCCGGCCACTTCGACAAACTGTGAAAAGCTAACCGGTGAAAGCGGCAGATGCCCCAGAACGATATTCAGACGGGATGATGCCTGCGTTTCGAGCGTGGTTTCGAGCCAATCCAGCTGGGGATCACTGTCTTTGATTGGCCGCGTGATATCGAGCGCTATCACCAGAATATCGCGAATCTTCACGCCATAATAGAACGGAAACTGGCTTCCCATCAGCAATGGTGCGCGCGGCTGCCGTTTTTCGAAAGCGCGCGCATAAGCCGCACGCTCAGCTTCATGCCCCGGATAGGTCGATGCATCGTGATTGCCGGGCGCAAAGATAAACTCCAGATCGTTGTCGAAAAAAACATCGCCGATCTGATAGTGAAATCCCTTCCACATACCATCGTAATCGAGCCCCTGTTTCTGACCTGCAACCAAATCACCGGGACTCACGACAAAATCCACTTTGCGTTCGATGATATCCGAAACCGCATTTCGGACGATCGGCGAATAACCAACAGTACCGTAGCTGCCGTTGATATCCGAAATCACCGCGATGCGTATCGTATCGGGAGCCGGCGGCAAATCCGGCACCGGCAGATAGCGATCGGGGACCTCTGGCTTGATGCCAGTTTGCGGTTCATCCCGAACCACCGTATTCTGCGGTGCTTCGGAGGGTTCATCGCTCTGCTTCTGGCAAGCCCAAATCCCGGCAGCCAATAATGTTATCAGTAATAATCGGACAATTCTGTTCATGGTGGTGTTCCCGTTTGTCAAAACCATACAGAATATAATGAATGTCCGCAATTTGGGCGAATTTCCTACCAATTCAATTCCGCATACGTTTTTTTTGGTCACAAAAACCACCACACCGGCATCATTCATCAAACCGCTGCACGATGCAGCCCATTTTGCCACGGAGGTGATCATGAAACTGAAACGATGGATTGAGATTGCAATGATGCTGGGGAGCATGCCATTGGTTGTGATGCTGCATGGATGCCGCGATGAAAGCTGGAAATTCCGCGAGTGCGTTTGTCTGAACCGCCCCGAAGAAGCTGCTGCAGCCACAGATTCAGAATCAGAGCCGCCCGCGTGTCACTGGACGGATAGCTTTGAATTCATTTTGCCAAACGACGAAATGCGCAGTTTCGCGGAGCAATCAGTCTCGGAATTCCAGGAAAACGAGGTTCAGCAACACAATCCCATTCAGCCCGCCACCATTGCATCCAAATCGCGAAAACACACCAAACCAACCAGCAATGCCAATACCCCTGCACTTCCCATCGAAACCGGAAACTGCATCAATATCAATACAGCCGACGAGAACCAGCTCACATCATTGCCGGGTGTTGGGAAAGGCCGCGCGCAGGCGATCGTTCAGGCCCGAACGCGCAAGCCGTTCAAACGAAAGAAAGATATCATGCGGATCAAGGGTATTGGCGCGCAGTCGTATCGCAAAATGGCCGACAAAATTTGCGAAATCGCAAACCAATAATAGTTTTAACCATGGTTTTAATGAATCAATTATAGGGACGGCCTGCGGCCGTAAGCCCATGGTTTGTGCGGCTACGCGCCGCAGGCGGCAAGGGGCGTTGTTCCGCGAACGCCCCTTTTCCCACAGTTCGCAATATCAAATCCGCTTCGTCTCTCGCGCATAGCGCTTCGACTTGCGCATTTGATTTGCTCACTGGCCTCTCGATTCGCACCGTTCACCGGACGGTGCTCATCTCGGGCCCCCGCGCGGCTGGGGGCTCTGCCCCCCGCCCCCCGGCTTA
>JAEEGL016934174.1_pt1 | contig 32321 bp, 43 predicted proteins | sample 9134231 | NCBI WGS metagenome assembly JAEEGL01 (sample SAMN16246548, study PRJNA631951) | gut metagenome | biome: gut microbiome; feature: rumen; material: fiber-attached | host: Bos | place: Iran: Karaj | collected 2018-10 | reverse complement strand
TCGGGATTTCCGCCCTTGGATTTGAGCTGTTTTGCGAAGTTATGGGAAAGAGCCTCGATAGCGCACCTTTATAATCAAAAAAACAAAATGCGGCTGAGTTAAAAACCAAATGCGCGGCTGAGCAGAAAAACCAAATGCGCGTTTTTTTGCACACGACGAAAATGTGAAAGGGCCGGGGACTTTCCCTGGCCCTTTCACTTATATTAGTCGGTTATGGGTTTAAGTGACTAACTTACCTTGATGCACCAATACTCCATATTGCCGTCTGCATCCACCGCCTTGGCGGTCAGCCTTGTCCCCGAAGGTGCGGAGGAACTGATGGTCGCCACTCCCGATGCGATGGTGATGTAAGAGGATTCGCTCGCCCTACTGCTCCAAGATGCAGCCGTAATGACTGACGGGGTGAGGGTCACGTTGCCACCCGCTGCCACCTCTATCGGGTTGAAATGGATGTATCGGTCTACCCCTGCTCCGAAACGGATGCACGAAAGAAGGCCGTTGTCTTGGTCTACGATGTCCAAGTCCCACAAATCCTCGGACGATGATTCCGTTGCCCTTGCGGGGAAGACCGAATCTTCGGGAGCATTGGTGAGGGATGCGAGGTTGTAGCACTTGTTGGATGATGTGGACACCGCAAGGAAGGGCGAAAGGTAGACATTATCCAAATGTGTGTGGCCCTCAAAGACCGCTATAACCTTATCCGCATTCGCTGATATGATGTTGGCAATGGCCGTGCCTCCCGCATATCCACTGCCCGACCACGTTTGGGCATTGACGGGAGGAATGTGCAGCACTACAATTGCCTTATATCCTTCCGGCAAAGCACCCAAGGTCGAAGTGAACCAACTCTGAGTTGCAGTGCTATAACCATACCCGCCAGCATAATTGATTGCACAAAGACCAATTATGCGTACCTTCTTGTTCGGCAAATCCCTATACCAATTCGCCCCGTTTTCGACATCAGAATGCACCACCCTTTCGTCCACATTGCGGAGGAAATGGGCGAAGAGTTCACCCTCGCTCAACCTTCCGTCTCCGTATCGGTTATCATCGTGATTCCCGAATACATTGAGCAATGGCAAGGCAGGGCCGATGCCGGAAAAGACGTGCATCATATCTTCCGCGTCCGCATAGGCGAGGTCTACGGAATTAAAGCCGTCAATTATGTCGCCCAAGCAAACGAGGTTGTCAAACCTTATCTGCCTTGCGGATTCAGCCATATTCGCCATCGTTGCGAAGGGGAGGTAAGGTGCGATACTCGCTCCCCCGTCTTCCAGATAACTCCTATAGTGAACATCGGTGCAGAGGGGGAACACCACGCAAGAATCGTTCACAATCCTTGCCTTCGCCTTCTTGATGGTGTCAGCAAGTTCGGCCTTGTTGTATTCCTTGATCTCTCCTTCGGCCAACTTTACCACTCGGAACGGAACACTGACTCCCGTGGTCGCCCGAATCCCCACGTAAAAGTCCTTGAAGTCTCCCGCAAGGGCAGGGGAAAGATAAATGTCGTATCCGTTTTCGATGATGGTGTCACCTCCTTCTACGAACCATAATGCGTGCTTGGTGTTGGCCGTATCCCTATAGCCGAAAGATACTTTTGCGAAATTAGATGTAGCAGGCGAGGGGAAGTTCCCATCAGGAAATTCCAAACGGATGAGAGTCCCTGTTTTCGCCTCGGCATAACCGAAGGCGAAAGTCGTTCCTTCTCCCACGATTTCACCTTCGACAATTACTACACTATCCGCTCCCGCAACCTTATCGAAGTTGGCGTTGATTTTATCAATTGCTTGATATGCGTTGTCGGTTTTTGTTATCTTTTCCATGTCTCTTATTTATTTGTTATTCGCCACCTTGCCACAACATCACATTATTGGTATTGTCCTTGATATAACAATTGGCATAGTTCGCAGCCTTAAAATACAACTGCACATGGGTGTATGTGTTTGTATCGATGGTCACCGTCCTCGGATTGGCGTTTGCCGTATAGTAGTTCGCAGTTCCCGCAGACGGGTTGAGAATCCTCAGCGCCATTGTGGTATCCACCTCCCCGACCGAAAATTCCAGACTCAAAGCTGAAACACCCTTCGGCAGTTCTATCAGTTTGCTGATGCCGAAAGAGAAGTCGGTCGCATTCTGCCCGATGTTCTTGAAGTAGGGATAGTTCACATCGTTCTTGTATCCGCCAGTACCCGAAGGGACTGCGTTCGTTGATGCGAAGTTCCACCCAATCCAATCGCCTTTGGAGTTAGGCCCGAAGTTCTTCCAATATTCGGAGTCAAGGATGTCTTCCTTCGGGAGTATCTCAGCGAGATTGACTTTTGAGCCATCGAAAAGGGTTTCCCCCGAAATGTTGTCCTTGATGTATGAGTGCATTATGTTGCCGAACTTGAATAGCAATCTGATATATTTCAGATTGCTTGAAATAGTCCCCGATACCGTCCTCGGATTGGCGTTGCCAAGGTGGTAGGAATACGGCAACATATTCTCGTCAAAATAAACGATTCCTGGATATACCGAAGAAGAACCCGTGAGAACTTCGCCCACCGAGAAGGTCAGGGAATAATTTTCCCCAATTTCGCCCAAGTCAAAAATAGGGGACATCATATAATCTTGCAATGCGGAAGAATATCCGTAACGGGCAAGGCCCACTCCGGCAGAATTGGTAGGGAAGAAGGCAACATCCTTATAAAGAGGATTCGCAATGCTCGGAGTACCTTTGAACGCCCAAGGAGCGAGATTTTTGTAGGCCTGCATCAGCACTGCGACATCATCCCCTAATTGACTGACCACCTCATAAACTCCCCCCGAAGTCACCGCCTTCGTCGACCCCTGAGTCGGAGTCGTGTCCATCGGATATCCGCCTATTTTCCCCACAAATGACCACGAGCTGGCGCCGGCCGCCATCCCGTCGAAACGGTATACCGACCCGAGATCTGCAGAGCTCGTATCAGAAGGGACAATCACGACGAGGCGTCCAGGCTTCAGCGCGGATCCCGTCAGATCCGACACGGGAGAGCTGTCCGCCTGCATCGCTGCGACTGAAGCGTAAATCTTGCTTATGACAAGGCCTCCGGCCAGCTGCAGCTGGTTGATCTGCTGCAGCGTGTCGTACATAATGCCACCGGCACGCTCCGGATCAATGCTCCCGAGGGCCGTCTCTTCGCGCAGGGCCTGCGCCCGCGCAAGTATTTCCTGCAATGTTGTCATACTCTAGAAAATGGGTAATGTTATCGTACCGGTCACGACATCACCTGCCGCGAGCTCAAAACGAGAGTACACGCCTACGGTCAACCTGCCGGCAGCGGCTGAAAAGACTATGGTGATCGGTACGAAGTATGTCGCGCCAGCGGCGGCTTCGTCCGAGACATTCTTGAATGCAATCCCCGTAACATAGCCCATAGGGACGCTGTCGGGGATCTTCGCTACAATCTCCTCGGGAAGGCTCTTTACCTCGTCGAACAGCAGGGTAGCCTGATTACTTGCGCCCACAAGCTTTCGGAAGTCCAGGATCCAAGCTCCCCCACAGTTGGCCAGGCGCGCGTAGGTGGGGCTGAAAGGATTCGACGGGGTGTCCTCAAATCCATACACGACAGCCTGAGCGCTTGTTCCGCCTGCGCGACGGAAAGAAAGGACGGGGTAGTCCGTCACGGTAGTGACGACCTGCGCGACGTTGGTCTGGTAGCATTGACGGACGGTCCCGTCCTTCATGGTGCGGGTGCCGGAAAGGGTCGATACTACCTGGAAGTAGAGCGTACTGTCCGCCCCTCCCGTGATGGATCCTCCGGCTACGGGCAGGATATCTCCCTCTATGGCGATGACTCCGTCCGTCCAGCTGACGTCCTGGCCTTCCTTGATCACTTCCACTCCGGTGAGGATGGCCGTACCGTCAGGGTCGCCGGTGTAGCTTATGAGCAGGTTCTTGAGCGCCTGGCGCACTGACTCCTGCATGAAATCGATGTCTCCCAGATAAATCGGCTGCTGCCCTGGGAATGTCAGAAATTTATCCATATAATTCAATTGTATATTCAGTTCCTGCCATCTTGTAGTAGTTGACCCATCGGGCGACCGTCGCCAGCTCCGCCGCTGTCATAGTTGAGGGAACGTGGACGATAAAACGTCCGATAAGGTCATCCGGAGTGAAGCTCTCAAGGAGAGCGGGAGTCTCAGGATCTTCGCCCTGATAACTCACGTATACAGGCTCGAAGCTTTCATCGATTTTTGAAAGGGTGAAGCGCCCATACTCCTCGTCCGTTATGTAGATATCCTCATCCTCATAGAAGAAAATGTCATTCAGCCTCTTCTCCAGGGTCGCCGTGAAGGCGTTGCTCTTCACCTGCCTGGCGGCCGACTCCCTGTATGCCTGGAAAACCTGCTGCAGCTCCTTCAGCGGAGCCAGGAAGGCCTTGAGGAAGGCATATATCGCCGGCCTGCGCAATATAGGCGGCAGCTGGTGGATTATCCACCGGTCAACATCAAAGCGATAAGACATAAATTATCCCCTCCCTCAGATTGTTCGATTCAAAGGATCCGCCGACACTGGTATAACTGTTTCCGGCGACTATGGAGTACTGCGACGAGTCTGCAGGCTTCATCATCGTGCTGTCAAGGATCACGTCCAGAACTCCCTCAGCACCCTGCACGGCGTCGACGAGTTTCGTCTTGTTGAACACTCCACCGTATACGATGCTACGGAGGTAATCGTTTATCGCATCCTCTACCGGATAGACGGAAGGATCCGCGATGAGTGAGCCGTCGGAGCCGAGCACCTGAGGGTCGTACTGTACCCTCAATCCCAGGCGCACGAGGTCCGGTCCGAAGGAGTCGACGGACAGGAGAACGCCCGCGGGTTTCCTCTGATTCAAGTAGGATTCAAACGCCGTTTTAACGTCGCTTGAAAGGGCTACCGGATTGCCGGCTGAGTCTGCCCCTGAAGCAAGCACGCTGACGCCTCCGCCGAGGTCACGACATGCGGCGAACTTGACTACGCGCTTCGAAGTGTCGACCTCCGGATATACGTATTGCTGAGTCGTCTCGTCAAATACGAGACTGTCACCATACTGAAACTCCAAAGATATCTTGTGATACCATGGGATGGAAGCGACGACAGCTCCCGCTATCGTGGCGTCGACCTCGCTCTTGAACACGTCGAAGAGAGACTCAAGCACATAGATAGCGCTGGCGACAATCGAGAACCAGATGGACTCGATGCTCACCTCGCTGAAGGTTTCCTCAAAGGTGGCGCCCGGCTCGATGCCGTAGCGCTCGATGATGACGCCGTCCTGCATGAACTGGTCCGTCATCGATGACTTTATCTGACGAATTGATCTTGCCATCAGTCGAACTCCTCCGTAAATTGATCCGTAAATATTCTTTCCGAGATTTCCCCGAGGCCGTCGTATGCCGTAGCCGGTTTTATGGCGTTGGCCCTTACATAGGTCTGGAGATAATTGTCATATATGACGTCCGGGCATGTCAGGACAGTGCCTGGAGTAAGAGGCTCCGCCACGCCTATACCGTTGGCTGTCGCGACGTCCACGATGCCGGTGAGCACACCGTACACCTGCAGCACGATGTCCGACAGGGTCTGCCTCTGCAAAACTTTCACCTTCATATCTTGTACCTCCTTATCAAAAAAAACAATGATGCACCGACTGCCGCAAGCATTCCGGCGAACATCCACCAAGGGAGAGGACGCTTCCTGACAAGCTCGGCGCTTTCCGCCGTCATTTCTTCTCCGATGGTCACCGAATTGTGCAAGGCGAGGCTGTCGCTGCTTTCGGCCGTTTCCGTCCGGACATCTTCCGTCCTTCCGGAGGTTATCTGGGTCTGCGAGCTGTGCCGTATCACGTCACGCTGAAGAACGTACTGCGCACCCGTAGAGTCGGGCTCGGAGTAGATCTCCCGGACTTCTTCGCTTTCGGTGTGCTCGACCTTCTCCATGGACTCGCTGACGAGCTGCGATACCGTGGCCTGCAGCCATCGGCTGACGGACGAGGAGTCCGCCAGGACCGACTGCTGGAAGGCCCGGCCGGTCCGCTCTCCGATATAGTGCTTCGGAGAGCAAGACGGCAGGAAAAAAAACACACAAAAAACAAAGAATATGCACCTACGCATATGTTTAAACTCTTTCGCCCTGGTAGGAGCGGTTATACAAAATTCTTCCCCTTTGAGGTCCTCCCTTCTTGTGGGAGATGTGCAGGAAGGTAGGATAAAGGATCATCTGGTCAAACGGAAGGCCGAGGAATACCACAGCCCTGGCCAGCCACAGGGGCGACTTCGTGCGCGCCACGATGTCGGCCGCCTCTCCCTTGATGTGCTGCGACGTAGGCGAGCTCCCGAAAATGCGGGCATTGAGCTCCGCGCAGCGGTAGCCGGACGATATGTCAATAGGCTCTCCGATTTCATCTCTCAGGGGCTGCAGGACTGTGAGCACGAGCTCCCTGACAGCGTCCCTCACTTCGAAGGAGCGGATGACGTTGCATATGCCGAGATAGTCGGCCGTGCGGCTCTTCTCGAATTCGCTATAGCTGAAATTTTCGCTTATAGTACCCATGTCAGTCCTCCTCCTTGATTGATTTGTCGACTTCGTCCTTGTGCTCCTGGTATCCCTTCAGCGCCGGAATCTTCGCCAGCACTTCGAAGCTCAGGACGTAATACAGAAATTTGATCCAGCGGTTTCTCGGGAAAAGTTTGTGCATGTTCCGCAAAATATTCACGGCGTAGAAGTATATGATGGCATAGACTACGCCGCTGATGCACTGAAGGGCGCCTTCCTGGTTGCCCATCTTTTCCCCGACTACATATATCGACAGCACGATGACGTAGAAGACCATCGTCTCCATGATGCACCGGAAGAACTTCCGGAGGCTGAACTTCTCATTCTCCACGCCGACTCCCGCTATGAGGCCGAACAGGCAGTTAAGCAGGAAGACGAAGAAGATCACGAAGACGATATCCTTGAGCGGGGCGAAGTAGCCCAGCAGGACGCCGGTGACCGTCACGAAAAGATTACGGATAGTCTCATACATAGCTCGCACTGATTTTGATTTCCTTGTCAGTAATTTCTACGCTCTCGACAGTCTGCCCGTCCATTTCCAACTGTTCGCGGATCTCGCGCGTCCATGTCAGACGCTCATTGTCTAGCAGCATCCTGTCGATGCCCACACCGACGGAGACGTCAGACTTGAGGTCACCCTTGTGCAGCACAAGGATGAGCGCCTGGTTCTGGGCGAGGATATCGCCGAGAATAAGCCCCCCGGAGATCTTCCCGGAGGCATTTCTGCTGACCTCTACCGCCAGATCATAATCTATCGTCTGAATTCCTGTCATTGCGTCAGTGTTTTATCGATTCGTCCTCATATTCCGACCGGCTGAAACTTGAAGCCGGAGAGAGCACCGGAGGGACGACTACCGGCACCTCGTTCGGGTCATTTCCGCATATGACGCCACCCGACGGTATCGTGTGCGTGTGGCTGTTGAATGCGTTTACCAGAGAGTTCAGCCTTTCGGTGAGCTCTTCGATATTGATGAGGCCCCCGAGCTTTCCTCCATTTATTTCTATCCTTTCGACCTCATCCACGGCTATGACCGCAAGGTCGGAGAAGTCACCGGACAGCGAGCACACGATCACGGCCGTGCCGACTCTTGGCACTAGAAGGATCTGCGACGAGTTCTCCGCCTGCGATGCCCTGAGGCGCACTCCGGAGACGTTCTGGGACCCGAAGGTCACGGTGCAGGTAATTCCTTCCACCGAGGCGACTATCCCCTGATAGACTGTCAGCGGAGTAGGACCAACCGCTTTACGCAGATTCCGTATGAGACGCTGTTCCGGTTGCATGTCATTTCAGCCTATATCCGAGTTCGACGGTGCGGACTCCTCCCTCAGCGCCGAACTCCGTTTTAACACCTTTCACGTAGTAAGTCCCGTCCTTATACTCATAGTCCCGGTCGTGAAGTTCCGCACTGTCGCCCGGCTTGATGTAAGGGACCAGCCACGTGACGATATTCCCGTCGTATCCGTCGAAGGTGAGGCGCTTGTGCTCCGACAGGCCCCTCAGTTCCATCGATTCGTCATCGGTTGCGGCAGAACGGACGACGATTCGGTCGCCTCCTGTCGAGCCATACTCCCTCTCCTTGACCTTACCGTCAGGGAGGAGAGCCTTTACCACTATGCGGACCTTCCTGTCCTCGCTGCGCCTGTACGTGAGGTCGCAGTCCTGGACATTCTGGTGGAAGTCGTAGATGACGGTATTCCCGACCTTCTCTCCGGGAGCGTGCACGTGGAGAGTCTTGTCTTCGATGTAGATGTCGGCTCCCGATTCTTCCTGGATCTTCTTCAGTACGTCGAAGCCGGTGGCGGTCGATATGACAAACTTCTGATAAGTCCAGCTGTAGGAGCAATCGATGGCGAAGCCTCCGCCGATACCGTCGACCACTTTCGTGAGCATGTCGGTCAGGGAGACGTCCGTGAGCTGCTCATCAGGGAGAGCTCGACGGAAGAGGAAAAGGTCATCCTCGCACTCCAGGGTAATCGCCCCGTTGTCGGTGCCGATACGCTGAAGCCAGCCTTCGAACTCCTGCACCATTCCGATTTCATCGTAGCCGAGATTGACGACCACACGGTCGCCCCTGTGAAGCTTCTGCTCCACGTCCAGCGCCTTGTTGTACTCGGCTCCCGGCAGAGTGATGATGCAGGTATCGGCAAGCTGCTCAACTGAGCGGACGATGTCGACCTTCTCCACCATTCCGAGCCGGTAGTCTCCGACGATTATGTCGAACTTGAGCGACAGCATGGCTAAATCTGTTTGAGATCCTCGCGACGGAGGAGCAATTTGTATATGTCGTCACTCACCGCCTGGATGCTGTAGGCCTGATTTGCTGAGCCGGCGGTGAATGGGATGGCCCATGACTCGATGACGATCTGATTAATCGAAAAGAGTTCCAGCAGCGGAGACTTTACCAGCACTTTCGCGGCTTCGCAATAGGTGCGGAGAGTCTTCACTAGGTCGGTGGGATACTGACGGTCCGAGGACATAAGGATGCCCGATATGCTGACCTGGTAGTCGCCCTGGCTCCATCTCTCCTTGATGGTACCACGTAAAGCGCCTTTCGATACTTGTTTTTTGACAATGATATTCGACCCCTGCAGGGTGATCTGAGGCTCATAGGGGAAGAGCCACCAGTCATCCTCCCCTTCGAGCTTGAAGTAGAGGGGCAGCGTCATAGGCACGCCGAGGACGTTCGCCACGAGCACGTCAGCGATTTCGTCGTCCGAAAGATTGTCTATCTCATAACCTGACGGGAGCTGCCCTGCAGGACCGTCCGGATTGAAAACCGCATAAGGAGGCATCACCCGGGCAATCTGCTTGAGCATATTTTCGAGTAGGATCCTGTTCGTCATCGTGCGGCACTTGTAGCTATTTCGAGGGAGCGGTTGATGCTCTCAAGGACGGCGTCCTGGAGTTGCCTCAAATCGCTGCCGCTCGTGTTGGTGATATTGACGTCTTCGAAGAATTTCCCGATGTTGAGCACTATCGAAGTGTTGCGGGTTCCTCCGGTGGTTATCTGGTTGGCTACGGTCTTGGCGGAGGATCCGTCACCGGAAGCTCCCGCTCCGAGAGCTCCCACGGGGCCGGCACCTGCCGCCGCCTTAGGGTCTGATATGCTGTCCTTCGCCTTGTTCTTGGCCTGTTCAGATGCGAGGCGTCCGGCGAAGTTGTCGCCGATGCCTCCGGCGAGTCCACGGATTGACTGCACGGCGTTCGAGCGTGCGCCCGCTCCGGAGATGTCCCAGGCTCCGCTTTTGGCGGCCTCCCATGCCCCGGAAAAGTCTCCGCTGAAAAGGAGGCGGAAGGCGTTGGCGAGTTTGCCGATACCGGCTATGATTCCGTTGATCCGGTCGAGGACGAAGTCCTTGAGGATGCCTCCGAAGCCCTTGAGAGTGTCCCATACGGTGAGGATCACCGCACGGAAGCCTGCGAACTTGTTCCAGCAGACGACGACGGCGGCAGTAAGCGCGGCGATGCCCGCCACTATGAGGCCGACAGGGTTGAGACTCATGACGAAATTCATCAGCTTCATCGCGGCCGTGAATCCCTTCACCGCAAGCGTGGACGCTCCCGTCACGACATTGTAGGCGAGGACGGCGGCAGTGAGTGAGACGACGACCGGTATGATGGCCGCCATGTTGTCCTTGACCCATTTCGCGGCCGCGGACACTCCCTCAAGGAGTTTGCTCAAGGCGGTGAGAGCGGGGATTATGGCGGGCTGTATGACCTCGTAGAGTTCCAGGAGAGTGCCCAGGAATTTTCCCTTCAGCTGCTCGAAGGCTCCGTATGATGTCTGGGCGATCTGCTCCGTCATGTCGGCGAACTTGCCGCCCTCACCCGTGGCACGCTGGAAGGCCTGGCGGACCATGTCGAAGGTGACGAGGCCCTTCGACATCTCATCCTTGAGGGTAGCGACCGACTTGCCGGTCAGAGCGGAGATGTCGAGGAGCGGGTTGTATCCGGCATTAATGAGCTGCAGGAGATCCTGCCCCTGAAGCTTGCCGGCCGCACTGATCTGACCGAATACAAGGGCGAGCTGCGAAAGCCTGTTCTTGTCTCCCATGGCGACGTCTCCGAGCATCTTGAGATCTTCGACGACCGACTGAGTGCTGACTCCGAAGCCGAGCATCGTCTTCGCGGCCTCCTGCGTCGTATTGCGGTCCCAGAGCGTGTTATCCGCGTATTTGTTGATCTCTCCGAGCATCCGCGCAGCTTCGGACTCGGACCCCACAAGAACACGGAAGGAGGTGGCGGTCTTCTCCGCCTCCATGCCCATCTTCGACACGACGCCGATACCGGCAGTCATGGCTACGACGGGATTCGTGATGAACTCCGCTCCGGGGATCGAGCGGAACGCCTGCCCGAGGCTCCGGGAGATGCGCTTGCCCAATCCGTCGGCCGCACGGTCGGCGGATTCCAGCGAGTGCTGGACCGCGTCGATACGGCTGATCGCCTGACGGTCGCCTTTGGTGGCTATGTCTATGAGAAACTGTGTCGCGTTCATCGCTTGGAGGGTTGATTTTCCGATTGTCTGATATGCCGGAGCTGGGCTATCATCTGGGCCCATCGCTGGTCCGTCAGCGTGTCCGGATCGACATGGAGGTAATATCTCAGCAAAGTGTCGAAGTAGCCGATGAAATCAGCTTCCGGGCTGCCGTCGGCCAGCTCTACAGCTTTTTTATTTCGGCCTCCTTGACTTCAGATAGTGCGCTGAGGACGGGCACGACTGAGAAGAAGTAGTCGTCGACCGTCTGGATCTCCTTGTCACCGTCTATCCAGCACTGCTTGAGCAGGATTTCGGAGAATTTGACGGAGTCCTTCGCCTGTGAGCTTCCGGCCATGGCGTAGGAGAGGTCCTGTCGGGTCGGTTTGTGCAGAATGCATTTTTTGTCTCCGGAGACGACCTCGAAGACGTCTCCGTGCTTTTTCTTCCAGCTTTCCAGCTGTTCCGCTGTGTAGGTGAACATTGTTTTAACGGTGTTTTGCGATGATGGAAAGAAGGTACGGGAGCCGGTGATGCCGGCCCCCTCCCTTGCTATAGGTAATTGTTAACGACATCGAGCATCAGGATGGGAAGCTCTATCTCCATGAACTTGTCGTTCTGGTTGAGAGTCTTCGGGACGTCCGTAAACTCGACTCCCTTGAGGAGGTCGGTGCGGATGATGTCACCCTTCGAGGGGTTACCGTAGCTTACGATGATGTTAACGTTGATATCGAGGATATCTCCTCCCGCTGCATCCTGCAGCGCTTCGAGTTCGGACTGGAGGACCCTCACGGAGCCGGTATAGGACTTGTTGCCGCGCTGGATTCCGTGCGGCTTGTCGCCCTTGGCGTAGAGAAGTTCCTTCTCCTGGCTCGGAGTGTATGAGATGCCACGTATGCCGGTGACATCGCGACCCGCCACCACTACGGTGACGTCGGCCCATTCGTATTCCCTGGAGTTGAACATGGCTAGCTCAAAGTTGTCAAAAATCCGATATTTGCGACTATTTCACGGGCATAGCCGTACGGCCTGATACGGAGGGATCCTTCCACCTTCGAAGTGGCGAGGACGTTCTGGGTCGGGTCGATGTAGAACTTGCACCCGGAGCCGTCCACGACGCTGAGCTCACCGTTTGCCGTCATCTGGTTGTCGACGGCCGTCTCGACTGCCGCCTGCCATGCCTTGAGGACAGGCTGCTGCATGGTCCCGTCGGTGTTGACGGCGATCTCGTCGAGCAGGAAGTTGAGCAGGGTGAGGTAGGCGATGCGTGCGGCCTTGTCGGCTGTGCGTCGAGCGGTGAGATGCGCGTAGTCATCAGTCGGGTCGGTCGCCAGGCGGTCATCGGTGAAGAAGTACCCGGCCAGACCGGCGAAGATGCGCGGAGTGATGTATCCCTTGCCGTAGATGGTCTCCACGTCCGCCATGGAGTCATCGACGAGAGCTGCCCCGAGGTAGAACTTCTCCGGAGAGAGAGCGCCGGAGGCGACTCGTCCGATGTTGCGCTGTACGGGGATGGATGCGATCCTTCCGGCGATGATGCCTACTGCAGCGTTTTTGCTTGACGCCTCGGTGTCACCTATGAAGATGCCCACGCGGTTATAGTCGGCGGTGGAAAGGTCACGGAGCGCTGACGCGCCGGCATACGCCCTGCCCTCGAGGATGACGAACAGCGGAGCGTAGATGCTGTCGGCGGCGTAGTCCGCGAGCGCCTGCGCCTTGGGGAGAGCGGAGAGGACGTCGGGGTCGATGCCCTCGGTAACGGTGGGAGTGGTGGTGGCGGCTGAGGCCAGCACGATACCACGGAGCGCACCCCTGAGCGATACGACGATATCCTTGAGGTCGCCGCTTTCGACGTCACAGGCGGACGTCATCGAAGTGCCCGAAAGTCCGAGCACATACACCGGCGTACCTTCTTCGGCTTCGGCGTAGAACTGCTTCACGAGCTCCACGAGCCTGGCATTGTTCGTGGCTGTGATCCCCAGGCCGGCAAGGTCATCCGGACGGAGGATCCTGTACGGAGTACCGAGAGCGAAGGTCGTGGAGACGGAGGCAGCGCCCAGCACGGTCAGCATCAGAAGCCCGTCCTGATTCTCAGGAGCGGTCCCGAGCAGGCCGTTCAAGTAGTTTATTTTTACGCGAGGAAGTGCCATTATAAAGCTTTTTTAAAAGAGCCACCTGCTGCCCGACTTACGGCCGGATACTCCGCAGGCGGCTCTGGTTGTACTGTGACTTTCGGCTATGCGGAAGCGGCTGCGACGATGGCGTAGACTCCCTTCTTGTCGTTCCTACGGATGGCACCGCCACACCTTACGAGGAAGGAGTAAACGTCTCCGTAGTAGAGAGGGTTGTCGATGTGGTCGAACATCTTGACCTCTCCGAGGGCGCGGCTCACGCTGCCTCCGTGCCATGCGAGGCCGGCGGCCAGGTCGGTGGCTGCTCCGGCGGCGGAGATGTCCTTGAGGGTTCCGTCATTGGCGAAGCGGTAAACGGTCGCCCTTACCATGACCTCGAAGCCGTAGAGCATACCCAGGACGCCCCTCTTGACGTCAGCGGCTGCGAAGAAGCCGATGGCCTGGGACTCGGTCATGCCCTCGAGCAGCTGCTCGTACATCTGCGCGTCGAGCAGGAGGTGACGCTCGGTAAGGGGAATGTTGTCCGCGTTGAATCTCGCCTGAAGGGCTGCCACGTCGGAGGGCTTGATGGCCTTGCGGTTGCCGGTGGCGGAAGGGGTCCAGGCGGCGACGGCCGATCCGGTGGTGTCGATGCGGTTGGCGGCTACAGGGCACCATGCGGCGAGGAGTCCCTCGGCTGCGGAGGTGATGAGCTGCTCGCGGTCCTGGGCGATCACGCTCTGGCGCTTGTTGTAGCTGAGCTCGACAAGGTCAGCGTAAGGGATGACGACGGGGTTCGTGGTGAACTCGTCGAGATTGTAGTCGACGTCCACGTCGGTGCGCTTGGTAGCGGTGGCGGGAACGGTCGAGCGGTTCTTCACTACGCCGGAAGGGGCTCCCGCGTTGGGGATATGCACCTTCTTGCCCTCGTTGACGTACATGTCGTCATTGACGGCGCGGCTGACGAAGGAGTTATCGGGGAAAAGAGACTCAACGATGTCCCTGACCCATATTTCTTTCTGGACTGCCATAATGCTATGAAAAGATTGATTTGTTCGTTACTACTTGCGGCCGAACTTCTCGGAGAACTTGGCCTTGTAAAGCTCGGGGAACTTGTCCTTCAGTTCGGCGAGGCGCTCAGCCTTGTCGATCTCGTCCCACGACATGGAGGCGAGGTCCTTCTTTTCGCCTTCGCTGGCTCCGTTCTTCAGATAGTCGGTGATGTTTACCTGGCGCTGCTTCTTGGGCATGCCGTCGATGAGTGCGCGGACGGAGGTCTCATCGGCCGCCATCAGCTTCTGGTAGGTCTCGACCTGTGCGGACTCGATCCTGCCGTCAGCGACAGCCTGGTCGAGGTATGCCTTGACTGCAGCCTGTTTCGCGGCCGCCGCCTCAGTCTCGAGCTGGTCGATCTTCGCCTCGAGCGCTGCCACCTTGGCGGCATCGTTGGCGAGTGTGCGGACCTTGGCGACGATCTGCTCGTCGGTCAGATCCTGGAAGGAGGTCTCCTTCTTGATTTCTGCGATAATATCCATGCTATGACAATTTGAGGATTTGTTGTCTTTCTTTATTGCGTTGTTGGCGAACTGGTACACCTGCTCGGCGGTGGGGACCGTCCCCAGGGAGTCAGCGCCCGCCATGTCGTATATGTAGTCGCACAGGCGGCGGTCGTATGCCTCCTGAGCGGTAAACCAGTGATCAGTCCCGTCGAAGAAGCTCATCTTGACCTCTTCCGCGGGCATGCCGCACTTTGCGCTGATCATCTCCGCGAGAGTGGTCTCCAGGCCTTCGATGAGGTCGGCGCATTCGCGCATCTCACGGGCTCCGCCGGAACATCCTGCAGACACCTGATGGAGCATCAGACGGGAATAACGCGACATGTGGAGAGGTTTGCCGCACAGGGCGATGATGCCGGCGATGGATGCGGCTATGCCGTCCACATATATATTAATGCGGCTCTGGGCTGACCTCAGGGAGTTGAAAATGGCGATGCCGGCGAACACCTCGCCACCCATGGAGTTGATGTGGACGTCGATGTCCGGGTAAGCCTGCTGCAGAGCGAGGAGCTCGCTGTTGACGGCCTCGGGATTGACCCCGTCGTCACCTCCGATCTCTCCGTAGAGCATCAGGGAAGCCTTGCCGGGAGCCGTCTCCACTACATTGAAAAATTTACCTTTTGCCATGTCGTAAAAGAGTTTCGTCGCAAATATGAAAAATAGTTCCTAATATAGAAACTTTAAAATTTACGAAATACAACCTATTGATATTGTGCATTTTATTGTATTGTATTAGTTAATTTAATTAATCGGAAATCTTATTAATTATATGAATCTTTGCGAAAAGAATTGAACGTTATGGCAACATCGCTCAAGAACGCACAGAAGAAGTCCATCGCCAAGGAGCTGTATATCCATGGCGATTACACGTATGAGGAGATATCCTCCAAGGTCGGGACGTCCCGGCAGACCATCAGCCGATGGGCCCATGATGAGGAGTGGGCGGCCATCAAGGCGAGCATGACCGTCGGCAAGGAAAAGACGCTGAAGAGCCTGTACGCTCACGTCAAGCAGATAAACGACGCAATCCTCGAGCGTCCCGAGGGAGAGCGCACCCCTACAGTGGCGGAGGCTGACATCCTGTCGAAGATGTCGGCATCCATCGCCAAACTCGAGCAGGAGAGCGGCATCCGCGAGTACATCTCCGCCGGCATGGCCTTCCTAGGCTGGCTCCGTAAAACTGATCCGGAGAAGGCCGTGGAGTTTTCCTCCCTTTGGGACGGATTCATCAAGGACAAACTCAGGTAACACATGAAGGAGATAGACCGTCGAGCGTTGCAGGAGTGGGAGGCATTCCTGGACGACATACGCCACCAGACGACAGCCGAGACGCTGTCTCAGGGCGACCTGCTGAAGAAGAAGGCGTACCTGGAGGCCCATCCTCTCGAGTGGATGAAGTACTTTTTCCCGAATTACGCCAGCTGTGACTTCGCGGACTTCCACCGCGAGGCCGTGAACCGCATAGTCAAGCATGACGAGTGGTACGAGGTATGGAACTGGTCCAGGGAGCTGGCGAAGTCGGTCATCTCGATGATGCTGGAACTCCTCCTGATGCTCACGGGGCGCAAGAAGTCGCTCCTCATGATATCAGCCACGCAGGACTCGGCAATAAAGCTGCTCGCGCCTTACAGGGCCAACCTTGAGGCGAACGCGAGGATCCTTCAGTACTACGGAGAGCAGATGAACATCGGCCAATGGTCGGAGGACCACTTCGTGACGAAGGGAGGCCTGTCCTTCATGGCCGTGGGATTCGGCAACGCTCCACGAGGTACCCGCAACGAATCCGTAAGGCCGGACCTCATCGACATCGACGACTACGATACCGACGTCGACTGCAGGAATCCCGCCACACTCGACAAGAAGACGGAATTCATCGAGCGCGCAGTCATACCTACCCGTGCAGTGGACAAGCCAACGCTGATAATAGCGAAGGGCAACCTCATAGCGAAGGATACCGTCATCGCAAGGCTCGCCAAGAAGGCGGACCGGCAGATGATCGTCAACATAGTGGACCGTCAGGGGCGCAGCAGCTGGCCCCAGAAGAACTCCGACGAACACATAGAAAGGATCAAGGCGACCATCTCGAAGGCCGCATTCCAGGCGGAGTACATGAACAACCCCATCTCCGAGGGGAAGATCTTCCAGAACCTTCCGCTCGGCAAGATTCCGGCCGTATCGAAATTCAAGTTCCTGGTATGCTACGGTGACCCGTCCACCTCGAACAAGGGCAAGAACGGCTCCTCGTTCAAATCCGTCTGCCTGCTGGGCAAAATCGGGACGACATACTACATCCTCAAGGCCTTCGTCGACAGGGTGACTAACGCTCAATTCATCGACTGGTACTACCAGATGAAGGAGTACGTCGGAGGCAGGGCTCCCGTCTACTTCTACATAGAGAACAACTCCCTCCAGGATCCCTTCTATGAGCAGGTGTTCCAGCCTCTGATCAGGGAGGAGAACAGGCTACGCGGTGACAATCTCTACATAACGGGCGACGCCAGGCCGAAGACGGACAAGGCCTCACGAATCGAGGCCAATCTTGAGCCGATAGACCGTAACGGAGCCTGGGTCTTCAATATCCAAGAGGAGGCGAATCCGCATATGCAGGAACTCCTCGACCAGTTCAAGCTCTTCGAGATGAGCCTTCCGTATCCGGCCGACGGTCCCGACTGCGTCGAGGGCGCAGTCGCTGAAATCAACCGCCGGACATTCACCGAAGCGCAGCAGGTCGACGTCATCTCAAGGGCTGAACTCATCGACCAGACAAAACGCCTTTAATCGCCAATAAAACGCCTATAAAATGAATAATTTTATCACTCTTGAGGATTACGACGCCTCAATACACAGGGAGATCCTGGACGCGCTCCTGAGGCACGAGAGCGACATCTCCGACTCCGCCATCATCGAGATCTGCGAGGACAGGGCGGTCGCTGAAATGCGCTGCTATCTGGACAAGTACTACGACTGTGACGCCATCTTCTCGGCGACAGGGTCGGACCGTCATCCGCTCATCCTCATGATGGCGATAGACATCGCCGTGTACCATATCTTCTGCCAGCATAACCCCTACAAGATGTCCGAAATCAGGAAGAGCAGATATGAAAGGGCCATCGAGTGGCTCAAGGCGGTGGCGGCCGCGAAGGTGACGATCGAAGGAGCCCCGAAGCTTCCGGACGAGACGCTCGCGGGTAACTCGCCCTGGCAGATATCGTCGGACGGACTGCGCCCTACAATGTTGTAACAATAAGCAAAACATACCATGGAAAAAAGACGAGGCCGTCCTTTGGCCAAGAAAGAAATCAAGCAGGGAGGAGTGGTGGAGCTCTCCCCGTCTACGCCGAATCTCAACATAATCCTCCAGAGTCCCGAGCTCTTCCACTTCGACATAGCGAGGTACATGTCCTCGCTCGAATCGGCTGCCGCCATCGACTTCTACAACCGCTCCGAGCTTTACGACATCTATACCTCCATGCTGATGACGGACGGACACCTGTCCGGAATTGTCGACAAGAGGCTCAGCGCCGTCGCCCGTGAGCGCTTCGAGTTCCAGCGTGACGGTAAGCCGGTCGACGAGATAAACGAGCAGATCCGCTCACCATGGTTCCGCCGTTTCGTCAAGGAGGCCGTCAACTCCTTCCTCTGGGGCTTCACCCTCTGCCAATTCCGGAGGGATGAAAAGGGCTGGATCACCTTCGACCTCATCGACAGGAAGCACTTCGACCCCGTAAAGCGTCAGGTCCTCCTTTATGAGACAGACGTGAACGGAGCACCCCTCGAGAACTTCGCGAACTGTCTAGTCATCTGCCCCGGTGACCCTCGCGGACTCGGCAAGCTCGCCACGTGCGCACCTTACGCCCTGTACAAAAGAGGCAATATCGGGGACTGGGCGCAGTTCTGCCAGATCTTCGGGATGCCTATCCGGGAGTACACCTACTCAGCCGGTGACGAGGACGCAAGGAAGAGACTCCTCGAGGATGCCCGTAAACAGGGCGCAAACGCCGTTTATATCCATCCGGAAGGCTCGGGCATGCAATTGCATGAAGCGAGCGGAAAGAGCGGCACAAACGACCTTTATGAGCGTTTCACGAACAACTGCAACGACGAGATGTCCATCGCCATCCTCGGCAACACCTTGACGACGAAGTCGGACACCAACGGCACGCAGGCGCTCGGCACCGTACAGGCGAAGGAGCAGATGAAGATAACCGAGGACGATGTCCAGTTCATCCTCGACCTCCTCAACTACGACATGACTGACATCTTCTCCGCTCTGGGAGTCGACACTTCAAACGGAGAGTTTGTGAGGGTCGAGCAGAAGTACCAGGACAAGCAGGTGCAGATAAACGTCGTATCCAAGCTCCGCGAGATGGGCCTCCCCATGTCGGACGACTACCTGTACAAGACCTTCGACGTCGAAAAACCCGAAGACTACGACAGGCTCAAGAAGGAGCAGGAGGACCAGCAGGCCTCCCTCGTGGAACAGCGCCGCATGCTTGCCGAAAGGCTCAACACCGAGCCGACGCAGGAGCAGAAGACATTCTTCAGCCGCTTCAAGGATTTTTTCGAGAGAGCCCCGCGGGCCGGGGCGAAAGGAGATCCCTTGCCCTTCTGATTGACCGGCAGTACGGATGCAAGTGCAGCGTGTGCGGAGGACTTAGGAACGAATCCGCACAGCTATCCGTAGTCTTCAACCCCAGGAAGCTGGAAGACGGCCTCCGGGCCATATGGGCGCGTGATCTGGACGTGAAGACCGACATCGAGAAGCACATCTTCGACGAGACGCTCCGCCTGTTCAACGAGGCGACGGCAAAGGGCCTTTCCGAGAGTCAGAATCCCGAGATAATAACGGACCGATTCCTCTATGAACTGAGGACTAACAACGCCGTTTTCTCGGCGTTCAAAACCCACCGGATGCAGAATGACATAGCGAAGCTTCTGATAGATCCGGACACCGGACGCCTCAAGAGCTTCGACCGATGGAAGCTGGACATCCAGGGCATAACCGACCACTACTGCCTCAACTGGCTGCAGACGGAATACGATACGGCGGTCATAAGGGCGCATCAGGCGGCCGACTGGAAGCACTTCCTGGAAGAGGCCGACGTCCTGCCCAATCTGCGATGGATGCAGACTACCTCCATAACTCCGGACCCTCTCCATGAGCACTACTGGAGCAAGAAGCTCACCCTTCCGGTCAATCACCCGTTCTGGCAGGACCACAGGCCGGGCGACCGGTGGAACTGCAAGTGCTCGCTCATGCAGACCGATGACCCGGTAAATGATGAGGCGCTCGACGGATGGACCCCTCCTCTGCCCATGCCCGGACTGGACAACAATCCGGGGCAGGACGCGAAACTGTTCAGCGACACTCACCCATATATAACGGATTCCTATCCGGGAGCGGACAAGGCGGTGCAGAAGAAAGTGCCGGAGGCCGTCTACATACCCAGCTCGAGCATAGCGGATGCCGAAAGCTTCGCCCAGAGATTCGTTTCCAAGAGCGGGATGGACCGGACTTTCAAGGGTACGGTATCCTTCAAGGGAATAGACCTCGACATGGCCAACGAGATCTGCTCGGCTCTGGCTGACGTATACAGCGGGCTCAAGGTGGAGAACATTTCCGGCATCAAGGCGATTTCCGGAAGCTCCGCCACCGGCAAGAAGGTCTTCCCCGGAGGTGCTGACGCGATCGCGGCATACGACCCCGTGCAGAAGGGAATCTACCTCAATACGGACGTCCTGGGCAGCCGTAAGAAATTTGAGGCCTACCAGAAGAAATCACGCGAGGCCTATGACCTCGTGGCGAAGAATCTCGACAAGCTGTCACCCGCAAAAAGAGCCATCGCCGAGAGGTACATAAAAGCCGGACGCGAACTGGTCGACGACGGAGTCAAGGGAAGCATCTACCACGAACTTGGCCACAATATCCAATGGCAGTCAATGCCGGCGGACCTCTTCAACGAGCTGAGCGCCCGCAGGAGCCAATTCGCGGACAGGATCTCCGGATATGCGGGGACCAACGGACGGGAGTACATCGCCGAGTCCTTCGTCTCCTTCATGAGGGGCGAGGGCAGGATAGATCCTGAGCTGGAGGCGTTCTTCGAGTCGCTCCGCAAGCAGACCGAAAAGAAGAGGAGCCCTTCCAGCCGTAGAAGGACAGCGGAAGAGAAGGAGCGCATCATGCAGGCGTGGGAAGACAGGAAGAAGAAGCGCGACAATGAGGCGGCAATAGCGAAGGCGCTCAAGATGCCCGTCCCCAAGAAGGGCATGACCTTCGAGGAAGCCGACGGGTCTCGCACCAATCCCAACTATCTCGCCGCCCGAAGATATCGGGTGAATTGCCAGTGCTGCGTCGTATCTCACGAGCTGAGGATGCGTGGATTCGATGTCGAGGCGGTCGGGAACACCAAAAAAGCCGGCACCGTACCGCTGGCTTTGTCACGCGGGACGACATTGGCATGGATCGACAGGACTACCAATGCCCAGCCGGTTGTCAAGAAGGTGTTCGACTGGTCCGAGCTAGGAAAAACCGTAAGCGAAAACGGGCGATATCATGTCAGATTCTTTTACAAGAGCGGAGGAGGTCACATCATCACCTTCGAGAAGACGAAGGACGGCATCACCTTCTTCGACCCTCAGACGGCCATCAAGTACACGATGGAAGAGATAAACAAGAAATTCGGGTTCAACACATACCCGTTCCTTGAGGCCAATTCCGTCGAATTCTACAGAGTCGACAATCTGAGCCTCAATACGGACTACATAAAAGCCGTGAAAAAGAAGGACAAGAGATGAATCAGTTTTGAAGGCCGGAGGCCATGATGGAGTCCGTCTCAGCGGGAGATGCCCATCTGGCCGTCTCACCCTCGGAGAGGATGAGCTGTGGAAGACCCACGAAAGGAAAATCCGGATCACTTGCGGCATACACCTCACGGTCATTCCACCGTCCTTCATACTTGACGACGGGGAAGCCTTCGGAAGAGGCCAGACGCTTGATATGCTGAGGTACTGCCATTTGACGCAAATATAGCAAATTATCGAATATACAACAATGCCAGCGCCTGATATAATGCAGAAAATTCGGCAAAATGTCGAAGACCTGAAGAAATTGCAGCAGCGGACACTGCCCATCAAGGTGGGAAGGGCCGTCCAGGAGTCCATCCGGGAGAATTTCCGGCAGGGCAGCTTCTACCGTGGCTCACCCTGGCACACTCCGCTGAGGACCTCCCTGGGCTTCAGCGGAGCGAAGGGGCAGTACGGTCCCCTCCTGTCCGGAAGCAATCATCTGATGATGTCCACGGACTACGTGCCGATGCCGGGCCGCGTGCTCATCCGCAACAGCGAAGTATACGCTCCCGTGCACAACGACGGAGACACCATCACGGTGACCCCTAAGATGAAAAGATTCTTCTGGGCGAAGAGTTACGAGAGTAAGGACCAACGGGGAAAGGAGTCTCCGGAGGCGCAGTTCTGGAAGAACATGGCGCTCAAGAAGGTCGGTTCAGGCATCCGGATACCCGAGAGGCATTTCCTTGGACCCTCTCCGGCAGTCAACCGGCTAGTAGAGCAAATCATCAAAAAGGAACTTGAAAATTTTATAAAAACTCATTGAAATGGAAGAATTGCTACAGGACCTCATCAACTATCTGGGTGAGAACATGCCCGAGCTCTCGCTGATCGACGAGGACTACGGCCAGCTGGAAATGATCAACCGGGAGGACCGGAGCACTTATCCGGTGACATATCCGGCCGTGCTCATCGAAGTGCCCAATGTCTCATGGAGCAACATCGCCGGACTCTCCCAGAAGGGCGACGCGGAAATCCGCGTGAGACTCATCATCGACTGCTATGATGACACTCACTACGGCAGCACCACGACGGACCGGATAGAGGGCAGATCTGCGCTCCGTGAGAAGCTTTACAGGCTTCTGCAGGGTCACCGCATCGACGGACTCGACCAGATGATCCGCCAGAGCAGCCGCTTCTACACTTGGGACCACGGCATAAAGGTCTACGAGGACAGCTACAGCTGTATCGTCACCGACATGCTCGTGCCTGATACGGTGGCGGCGTCGCCGGTTCCGAGGGTGACTACGGAGCTGACCAACTAGGACGAAGAAAGGGAGGCCGTGAGCCTCCCTCTTCCGTTTGTTCCCTTTCAGGTGTAATGCTTGACCGTGCGGGTCTGCATACCGTGATACACATCCTTGACCAGTTTCCTGTTTTTGCCTCTACCGCTGTATAGGGGCTTGCCGTTTTCCCTCCTGGTCAGTTCGTAGGTCGTAATCATCCGGATGGTCTGGATCTTCTTTAAACTGCCATTCCAGCCTTCCGCCCTTCTGTTCCTTGTCTTTTTCCTCGGGACGTACCCGAAAGGATGAGCTTTTATATACATATTCTTCTTATTAAGGTTCCCTTGCTCCCTTGCACCACTCTGACAGGATCGGGGAGCAGAGGGGAACTCGTTTATTTGTTCAACTTGTCCGGCATGAGTGAGAGCATCTCCGCCGTGATCTTCGGAGGTTTCGCCATAGGTCCCCTCAGATGCACCATTTTGCGGAGTTCATCATCTCCCAACCTCTGCATTTTGCGGAGGATCTGCAGGATGGTCGCCTCGCTGATGAAGAACTCCTCCTCCGCCAGCTGACGGATGGCGTCATCGCTGCGCAGACGCTGAATCTCCGTCCAGTAGTAGTACCGAGCCGCTATTTTGCGGTTGCGCTTCTCAAGCAGGCGCTGATCCCTTTTGCATCTTGGCATATGGCGGTCCTCCCTGCTATGATTCGGTCATTCCCAGAGGTATGGGTTCCCAGTCCTTGATGACTCCCGTAGTAGGATCCTGACGGCGCACCTCGCAGCGGACGTATGTCTTGCTGATAGTCGGCCTGTAGGAGTGCTCGATTATGCGGACTCCCTCCATGAAGCGGGGGTCACCGCTCTCTTCCGCCAGCCGACGGAGCCTGACTACCCTCGAGGCCTTGAGCGCTCCTTTCGCATTCCTGGCGAGGAGACTGAGGACCATGGAGACGAGCTGCTTGCTTCCCGAGTCGGTCGCCAGACTCTCGATGTATGACTTGACGATGGCGATGCCCTCCTCGACTGAGTCGTCGTAGCCGTCGGTCTCGTAGACTCCGATGGTGACCCGCTTGTCGCCTGCCTGGTTCGTGAAGGTGTGAGACTTCGGCATCATCTTCTCGTCCACCTTGAGGAGTTCGGCCTTCAGCGACTGAAGGGCGGAGAATTCCTCGAGCACGGCGCCCTTCTTCTGGGCTATCTCCTCGGAGAGAGGGGTGAGGCTGTTGATGGTCCTGTCGATAAATTCCTCGGCCATCTCCGCGTAACTCGTGCGGAGTGCCTTGAGACGTTCGGCGGCTTCGTCTGCTGCCTTCTTTTCCTTGTACGCCATGAATGCGGCGTACTCCTCATCGGTCATCTGGACCTGCTTTGTTGTTTCTTCTGCCATAGCTGTGTATTATTAAACGTAACGATGTTGTTTCATGAGTGCGGAGAGGACTACCGAACAAAACTCGGGGCGGGCCTCCAGAAATTTGACGAAGAGCTCCTCCATAATATGGGCAGAGCCGTTGACCAGGAGGAACCTGTCCTCATCCTGCTCCACGCTGAAAAGGGTGTGCACACGGCCCTCGGCGGTATAGTGCTCATTCTCCTCCGCTAAGGATGACAGCTCCGAGATCAATGCTTTCATGCGTTCCTCTCTGAGCGCTGCCTTCATACGCAATTCCTTGATGTCTTTTTTCATTTCCCAAATCAATAAAAATCTGTTGCAGTATCATGATAAGTAGCGAACCTTTCATGCCGATGGAAAGACCGGCGGTCATGTTGAGTCTCCTGTTGCGGTGCACCTTGTCGGTGACATCCCTGCAGACCAGGCCTCCGAAAGTGGCGGACAATGCGATGACGTCCTCCTCGTTCACGTCAAAGATCACCTTCATGTCAAATCTCGATTATCGCAGGCATGACTGCCGTGACGTGGTAACCTCTGCGGCGGAGCTCTTCGGCGAGCTGCAAATCCGTCGCCGTGCTGAAATCCGGTGAAGTCGCGGGATCCTTGGGAGACTCCGTCCTGTTCCTTCTCCTGCGCCTTCTGACATTATCCAGAGCGGGAGCCTGGAAAGCAAGGACCTCTTCAGCGGTCAGCAGTTTGACGTCCCCCTCCTTGACGAGTTCGGACAGATCCTGTGCTGGTGCGTCGCTGTAGGGAACCGCCTGGCAGAAGCTGTTGATGAAGTACAGTTCACCGCCGGAGGATATGTGGCCGTGGACCGGGATGGACTTCCCGTCCTTGTCGTAGAATGTGGTGTTGGCACCTGATTCGAGTTGTTTCATTTTATATGTGTTTTAAAAGTGATAAAATACTACGATATGACCCCGGAAGGGCGGTACATCTTCATGACGAGGTCGATGTTGGCGGGCTGTTCCGACGAAGGGGCCGGAGTCTCCTCCTTGCGCTTCAGTCCTCCGTTTCGCTCTATCGCTTCGAGCTTGCGGACGAGTCGCCGGAGGTCGTCCACGGTGAGGTCGTAGAAAAGCTTCCCGGCTATCCTCGGGGAACTGACGAAGGAGTTGATGCCGTCCCAGTTGTCGATGGTGGAGATGCCGAGACGGCCGATGCGGAGCAGTACCGAGCTGCGCCAGCGCTTGAGCTCGGCTGAGGCCGGTGCTGAGGCCTGTTCGAGGCAGCGGACCATGTCAGCATATTCCTCGTCGGTCATCTCGGTGAGATGAGTCGTGCGGCCGTCGGTGAACTGGAGGACCAGTTCATCCTTGTCTACGCGCGGGTGCTCCTTGAGCAGGGCGTAGAATCTTGTGTAAATGCGTTTACTCATATTCTTGTGTGTTTTCAGTTGTGTCTGCCACGTCGGTGCCCCAATAATCGACGGCACCCTTTTCCCATACCACATGCCTGCCTGTCGGGCCTATGAACCTGCCCTTGGAGAAGGCCGTGTAACCTTCGACCCAAATCTTGAGGTCAGCGTCATACATCATCCTCTTGGCGGGCCTTCCGTCGGGCTGTTTCCCGTCCACCTGGGACACGAGGATGAAGAGCTTCGAGCGGAAGGTCTCCTTCAGCGTGCGGAAATCCTTGTACGAAAGTCCCATGGTCTGCACGGAATCGATGACCACGAACTCCGGGCTTCTGGGCTTCGACAATCTCTCCGTAAGAGACTCCACGGTCTCGTCATCGATGACCTGGAGCATGGATCCACAGGATGCCATGTTGAGGCGTGCGAGCGTGTTCTGGAAGGAGAGGGAGTATCCCTCCTCCTTGGAGACGTAGAGCACTCTGCCGAAGGCCGTGAGCATCCGTGCGAAGTCCATCACGGCCGTGCTCTTCCCGTTGCCCGAGTTGCCCCAGAAGAAGACCACACCGTGGCGGGCGATCTCGTCACCCACGCATGCGCGCCACTCGTCGGCCACGGTTATGGTACGGTTCCGGACGGTAAGGGCCTTCTCCGCTGAGATGCTCTGCTTCATAAGTTCTCCCTCTTTGTCTCAGTGAGCTGGAGACGTTTCATCTCCTTGTGGACTGAACGCTTGACCCTGCGCAAGTCGTTCCCGCACTCGCGAGCCTCCGCCTGGACGTTGCCGATAGCCCCGCGGACAGTCAGTCCGTTGACGATGCAGATCTGCTCTATCTCTTCCGCGCTTACCGGAGTGAGGTCGACATAACGGCGGCAGATCCTTGACTCGATTTCGTCGTATCCCTTCTTGTCCTTCATGACGCCATTACGGATCCTGCGCTTGATGTAAGCCGTAGAGAGGAAGACGATGCCGCACCGGTCCTCCAGGGCGTTGTAGATGCTGATGAAGTAATACATCACGGAGTCGGCCAGCTTGTCGGCCTCATCGAATATCAGCAGAGGATGGTCGAGAGTGACGATGTGCTTGAGAATTGCGCTGAAAGCCTCACGGAGACTCATTCCGGCGGTCCTTACGCCTATCTGGGAGGCGAGCTCATGCACGAAGTCGGACTTCGTCATGTCGGTCGCGCATGTGAGCCTGTAGACGTTCGGATTGAGGGCCGCATAACTGGCGGCGGCTGTGCTCTTCCCGATGCCCGCGGGAGCGGCTATCCACATCACGGAGCTTTCCGCCTGCGCATCCTTGAGGAAGAAAGTCATGTCCCTGTAGGCTGCCGTGGAGAATATCTGCCAACCTTCGTTACGGGCGAGCATGGCGTCGAGACGCTGCCACATTTCCTCAGAGATGAGCTTCCACTTGCCTGAGAGGATGTTGGATACTGTAGCTCCGGATATCCCCTTAAGGGACGTGGCTGCCATGTTCTGCGACGGATAGCGCTGCACGTAGCGGGCGAGACGGTCGCGGGTCTTTTGTTTTTGTGCTTCGGTGATCATATGTAGAGTTTTTTGTGTGTATTTCTGTGTTTATAGCCTGTCCAGTGCGGAAGACGGGTCGTATTTCGTCTTGAGGCTGTCGGCCTTCTCCTGCTGCCCGAGTGAGCGGGGATAGACTTCCGCCGGTTCCGGCTCGGCCATTGAGCGGCGGAGAGCCTCGGCCTTGTCTGACAGTCTCTCCAGGGATTTGCCGATGCCGGTGAGGCCGGGATCCGTCAGGCCGTTCTGCTCAGGGGAAAGTCCATGCTCTTCCATGAGCGCATAGTTGTCTATCTTGCGGAGAATCCTGTCGAGCTTGTTCCGCTCGTCCTGCTGGCGGATGAAGCTCCGCTCTTCCTCGGTCTGATCCTGCAGCGCCCGGTGGATTTTCATGTAAGGCTCGGCGGTGACCTCGAAGCGGTAGCCGTACTGGTCCTTCGTCAGCAGACGGACGGACGACAGGTCCCTCGGGTCATAAGACACGTAAAACTCCCTGCCCGTGTTCTTGGCACGCCATGCGAGGTCCGGATTCCCGGCCTCGTCGAAGACCTCGTACTGCAGGCGTTCGCTTCCGACGGTGAACTGTATGCCGTAAGCCGTGAACTTGGAAGGCTTGGCGGTAGTCACCCAGAAGAGGTCACGCCTCAGGGCGTCATTGAGCTCTATTGATTTCGGATTGACGGACGACAGGTAGACGTCCATGCGGGAGCGGCCTTCATACTGACGGGCCGGGTGCGGCATATTGTTCCACTGATTGCGGGCTGACATGTAGAGGGAGACGACTTCGTCATATGTCGGCAGCTGGTCGATGTTCTTCTCGATGAGTTCGCGGTTGATGCGTGCGGCCTCCGACTTCGCGGTGATGTTTCCTCCAGTATAGAACCAATATTGATGCAGGACTTGAGCCTGGAAACGTCCGAAGATGGACTCTATGCTCTTTGCGGGAGCCTGATGGGGAGCTGTGGGACGGGACAGGACCGCTATCTTGCTGAGCCACTCCTTCGCGTCAGCCCTCTTCGTGCCTCCCTGGTTATCGTAGACGAGTTCGTAAGGCTTATGGCCGGAGAACTCCAGAGCGTTCCTGTAAGCCTCATACATGACCTCAAAGCTTTCGGTGTTGCTGATATGGCATCCGAGGAAGACTTCAGAAGCCGCGTCGATCACCTCGAAGACATTGAGGGATGCGAGCTGATATTTCCCGTCGACATATGTCCGGTAGAAGAGGTTGAGCTTCGTTCCGTCACCATACCACAGGGCATCCCTGAGAGTAGGCATGATGGTGGAGTTCTGGCGAGTGTAGATCATCTTCGCGGCAGTGTCACCTATGACGGCGGACTTCCACTGGATCTGCACCTCGGGACGGTTGAGGTAGTTGGTGAGCGAAGCGAGCGACTTGAGAGGCTTCCAACCTTTCGCAGAGCAATCCGCGTTGTATTTCGCCAGGATCTGCGCGTTGGTGTAGACGGGAGTACGGCTGCACTTGAGAGCGATGATGTACCGTCCGGCCTCGGCCGTAATCTTGCAGGCGTTGCCGTTGACCAGGCGTCCGCTGATGAGGCAGACATAGCCAGTCCGGCGGTATTCCCTTATCTTGTCGCGGAGTCTCGCCTCGTTCTTGGGCAGAGTGTGCTCGTATGCGTCCCTCAGTTCCTCGCAGCTCGAGAATATCGAGCCCCAGCTGACCGGAGTATGGTTCCCGCATTTGTGGCGGGAAGCCACTTGGATATTCTCCAGTTCTATGAGCTTGTTCAGGACGGATGCGTTCAGCGTGTACTCTTCGATCTTGTCTGCTTTCAGACGGGATCCGTCCGGCAGAAGGAAGGACTCATAAAAATTGCGGGCGTCGGCGTCCATGCGGAGGGCCTCCTTTCTCATTTCGTTCATCGTTTGCTCCGGATTTCCGTAAATGGCACAGTAGCGCTCCTTGAATCGTGAGGGAAGGGTCATGTAGTCCACGAGTGCGCAATGGTCGAGCCCTTTGCCGGGGCGCGCCACCGTAAAACGACCGCGAGCAGCCAACTTTTTATAATTCATATATGTCATCACAGCCTGCCCGGAGTTGTTGTCGGTCAACTCCTGGACAGTGACAAGTATTTTACCGTCGATAAACTGCGCCATTTTTATCCTTTTATTGGGTCTCCGGGCCAGGGTCAGCCGACCCGGAGACGGTAACTACACACAAATGAGAACCGGTATGCGCCTCACGGCGGTTATGGCCCGGGGACTGTAGCCGGTCCCCTCAACTCAATGATTAACGATATGAAATACAAATACAGAAAAACCGTCTCACGACGAAAAAGGCCTCCGTGGCAGGGTCAGCCGCCGCGGAAGACAGGCCTGTCAGGCCTCAGGTGAGTCGGGGTCCGCATCCTTGTGCCACTCGTCGAAGGGATCGACGATCTGGCATATGCGGATGACGCAGGCGACCAGCGGGAAGAAGGCGAGGAACCAGGTCAGATTGGTTGCCACAGTGCAGTACCCAAAGCACACGAGGGCGATGACTGCGAGGATGATGATATTGAGTGTCTTGTTCATTTTATCGGTGTTTTAATGGTTATATTTCTGAAACAGCACGCAATCCGCTGCCCTTATAGAGAATATCGAAGGCGTGGATATTGGCCGGAGCGAAGCTCGCAGCTATGACATGATTGGAGCTTCCCTCGCAAGGGGTGGATGTCCAGTAGTGACCTTCGAGCTTGTCACCACCATGGGCCTGCAGGATCACATTGATGGCATCACGGAAGAATATCACCATCATGGCCTCGTCCATTGTCATGAGACGCTTGCCTTCGCCCAAGGTTATAGCTCTGATCTTATCGTAACGGCAGCGATGGACTGTGTCCTTCGCGTCTATTGTTATTCCGAGAAGGGGCACATGCACGCCTTGGCGCTTCTCGTCCCAGAAAGGGGCGACCATGTTCACCCATGTCGAATCCGGACGTGCTACGGTATCAATTGATCGGGGCTTCGGCAATGCTAGGCCGGCACCGTACTTCTTGATCAGCGCTGAACAGGTGGCGGCGGGAGCGGCGGAATACTCTTCACGCGCTCTGGCCAGCATGGTGACGCAATTCTGAAGTCTGGTCTGTTGTTTCATGGCCCGTCTAGAACTTGTCCACATATGCTCCCTTGCTGCAGATGCCGATGGAATAACCGGCAGACATCAGATCCTTGACAAGTGACGGGGATGCATCCGTAAGGATGATCGGATATACCGATGAGTAACTATCCCTGATAGGGACGTTGAATGAGACTGACACCTTTGAGGTGCTCTTCGAGATGATTTCCACCGCCTGGCGGAAGTTCGCGTCATTGATTTTCATATGCCTGTAGTGTTAACTGTTCTGTATTCTGGTGCGGGCCATCGTCTGGGCCTTCTCGGCCATGGCGGACCAGCCGTCGATGTCCACGTGCTCGATGGACTCGAGCTCCTCCCCTGATGCCGTCAGCGACAGGTTGCCGGTCCTCCTGTCTATTGTGATGACCACGTCGCCGGCAAACTCCTGGATCACCTTCTCAGGGGTGAAGGAGGTGAGGCAGTTCGGGACGAAGTCCTTCTTCACGTAGACGCCTCCCATATCGAGGGCTGCTTTACGTATACGTATTGCCGAGGGACCGTTCTTCACGTAGTTCAGAGAGTTCCAGATGTATTGATGGGAGACTCCGAACATCTCGAGCAGCTTGCGGCTTATTTCAGTATTAACCTTTATAGACTTGCGCATAATTTGTTTTTGTGAGTGTTCTTATTACCTTTGCATCAAATCGGGGTGCGATTTCAACCGCAAATATAGAACATTGTTCCGAATTATTAACAAAATTTCGGAACTTTTTTCAACACATTTTTTATTATGGGCATAAAAGAAAGGATTCGAGAGTACTGCGATGCGAAGAACATCTCCATAAGACAATTTGAGATTCAATCAAAAATGTCTAATGGATACGTGTCTTCTATGCGCAAAGGCCTCGGCGTTGAAAAATTAGAGAATGTTCTAAACGCCTTCCCAGACATCAATAGAGAATGGCTACTTTTTGGGGAGGGCTCCATGACGAAAATTGGCCAACATCCTGTAATCGCCTCGCACGTTTTCCAGCTGCAGACTGACCATGCCACCGGAGCTCAGAGGATACCGCTGTTCGACATTACCGGCACTTGCGGGCTCATGTCAATCTTCGACGACGCCTCCGTAGTGCCGAGCGACTATCTTTCTGTGCCGGATCTGCCAGCTGTTGACGGTGCGATCTATGTCAGGGGAGACTCCATGTCTCCAGTGATCAAATCTGGGGACATCATCATCTTCAAAAAGGTAGAGCTCGACGACACCTCTATATTATGGGGTCAGATCTATCTTCTCTCTTTCGCCATCCAGGGCGATAGCTACACTGTCGTCAAGTATGTCAAGCAATCGGACAGGCCTGGATACATACGGCTGATCAGCGCCAACGAATTCTACGACCCGCAAGAGATCAGAGCGGAGTCGATTACCTGCATGGCAATAGTCAAGGCCAGCATCACCTTCCACACCATAGGATAAGCGCCACACACACATTTTTGAGATCTTTTCGGAGGTAATTCGCTATCATTTGAGCAATTATCTCCGATTTTTACGGTGTTTTTACTGTAATAGAGGGTCATTAAAGGCCGTTTTTCGTGCAAAAAAGGCCGTTTTTTTGTCCTTAGACCCCCTCGGAACGGCTATTTTTTTCCGGAATTTGTCTCCCTAAATGTCTCCCTAAACCAAACATTTGGTTTTTTATATTGCCGAAAGTGTCTCCCTAAATGTCTCCCTAAGTGTCTCCCTAAACCTTTTCCAGGTCTTTTCCGAGCTTCTCTCCTGATGCATAAATCCGGTCCTCCAGATCCGCTCCTCCATGAATCACTTTAACAGTGGAAGGACGGAGTCTGGAAGGGCCGGATTTCGCTATTCTGGGCCTTTCTGAGCTATTTTGAGGGCAAATTGAGGTAATCTATCGAGCCGGTGTTAAAACGCGGCTTTAAAGGCTTGTTAAAGCTCAGGCAAAAAGTTAAACGCGCGAACACAAAAAGCGCATTTCGTTTTTTACTTCGTCTCTGCGAGACTTAACGCTAAGTTATTGATACATCATCACAAAGGTGGAGCAGTGAGGAGATATAATTATCGCATTTCGTTTTTTCCCCCTTAGCAGACCCACTGGAGATCGTGGTTGTAGTAGGATAAGTCTTCCTGGGTGAGCGTGAAATCGACCTGGGCCGATGCGCCGGGTTCCAGGTGCACTTTCCGGAAGCCTTT
>JAEEGL011334195.1_pt1 | contig 32321 bp, 29 predicted proteins | sample 9134231 | NCBI WGS metagenome assembly JAEEGL01 (sample SAMN16246548, study PRJNA631951) | gut metagenome | biome: gut microbiome; feature: rumen; material: fiber-attached | host: Bos | place: Iran: Karaj | collected 2018-10 | reverse complement strand
TGGGAGGATAGACTTCATGGCTGCCACGTTCTCAGCGAGCTTGGTCTGATAAGCCACCACCTGAGGAATGATATGATTGATGGAGAGGTCGCCAAAGATACGTGCCTCAATCTGCACCTTCTTAGTGTAGGTCTCCCACTTTATCTCGTTACGTGCCTCAAGTTCCTTGCGCGACATGACATGGAGCGACTCAAACATCTGGATGCTCGCCTCGTCAAGGTAGCGGTCGAAGATGACTGGACAAGAGGTCTCGACATCGAGTCCACGACGTGCAGCCTCCTGCTTCCACTCATCGCTATAGCCATTGCCATCGAAGCGTATATCCTTACAGGTCTTGATATCGTCACGCAGAGTAGCGATAATAGCCGCTGTGGTATCCTTGCCCTCAGCGATGCGGGCATCAACACGCTGCTTAAAACTTACCAAAGCCTCAGCAACAGCTGAGTTGAGGGCTATCATAGCCGAAGCACAGTTAGCCTCACTACCTGGAGCACGGAACTCAAAGCGGTTACCCGTGAAGGCGAATGGCGAGGTGCGGTTGCGGTCGGTATTGTCGATAAGCAGTTCAGGAATGGAAGGAATATCGAGTTTCAGTCCTGCCTTACCCTTGATGGCTATGGTATCATCAGTAGAATTCTCAAGGTGGTCAAGTACCTCAGTAAGCTGACGACCAAGGAATGAACTTACGATGACAGGAGGTGCCTCATGACCTCCAAGACGATGGGCATTGGTAGCCGACATTATACTTGCCTTCAGGAGTCCGTTATGCTTATATACACCCATCAGTGTCTCTACCACGAAGGTTACAAAGCGCAGGTTGCTGACATCGTCCTTGCCAGGACCGTGAAGCAGGATGCCTGTATCAGTGGCAAGAGACCAGTTGTTGTGCTTGCCTGAACCATTGACACCATCAAAAGGTTTCTCGTGCAAGAGACAACGGAAACCATGCTTACGTGCCACCTTCTTCATGAGCGACATAATAAGCATATTGTGGTCGATGGCGAGGTTCATCTCTTCATAGATTGGCGCCAGCTCAAACTGGTTTGGCGCTACCTCATTATGACGTGTCTTACAAGGAATGCCAAGTTCGAGAGCCTGTATCTCAAGGTCTTTCATGAAGGCAGCCACACGCTCAGGTATAGCACCAAAATAGTGGTCGTCCATCTGTTGGTCCTTAGCAGAAGAGTGTCCCATCAGCGTACGACCAGTGAGCAGAAGGTCAGGACGTGCAGAATATAAGCCCTCGTCGATGAGGAAATACTCCTGTTCCCAACCAAGGTTGGAGATTACCTTCTTCACCTCAGGGTTGAAATAATGTACCACTGCCGTAGCTGCCTCGTTGACAGCACGGAGAGATTTGAGCAAAGGTGTCTTGTAGTCGAGTGCCTCGCCAGTGTAAGAGATAAACACGGTAGGTATCATCAGTGTGTCGCCAACGACAAACACTGGACTGGTAGGATCCCAGGCAGAATAGCCTCGTGCCTCAAAAGTAGAGCGTATGCCACCAGAAGGGAAACTGGAAGCGTCAGGTTCCTGCTGGACGAGTGATTTGCCAGAGAATTTCTCTACCATACCGCCATTGCCATCGTGCTCTACGAAGGCATCGTGTTTCTCTGCCGTAGTGTCGGTAAGAGGCTGAAACCAGTGAGTACAGTGGGTTACGCCCAACTCCATTGCCCACTTCTTCATGCCATCGGCAACGACGTCAGCCGTCTCACGGTCAAGGGGCACACCATTGTCTATCACGTCCATCATCTTCACGTATGTGTCCTTAGGCAGATACTTCTGCATCTTTGCCTTATTAAACACATACTTGGCAAAAAACTCTGAGGGGCGCTCGGTGGGAGCTGGCACTTCCACTGCATGTTTGCGGAATGCCTGGCTAACCATCTGGAATCTTAAACTTGACATCTTTATATTCTTATTTGTATTTATTACCTGTTATTGAACTGCAAAGGTACAAAGAAAAGTTGAAAGTTGAAAATTGAAAGTTGAAAATTATGTAAAATAATTCCTAATTTAATATTCAAAGCTACTGCCACCAAGGAACTCCCTGAGCAGAGAGGTGAATGGTATCTGATCCTCAGACATTGGCGCTATATGACGCAGGAAACGTATCAGACGCCTTGCCTCTGAATACTGAGGGGAATCCTCCTTTACACCAAACAGCAGGGATTCTGCCTGAGACTTCAACACAGCGAGTTCAAACAACAGGGCTGTATTGAATACGGCATCGGCATTTTCCTGGAATGGGAATATCCACTTATCTTCACCACGACGCACAGAAGCCCAGCGAGCCAACGTCTGCTCGGCAGAGGTGTTGCGATATTTATGGTCGCGCACCATACGACGGATAAGACGGTTGTCAGTGGTTGAGACATAATTGTGGTCATCGAGCATTATGGTAGTGAGTGCAGAAGCATAGAGACGGAATATCTGTCGTTGCGGAATTGAGGACGTGAGTTCCGGATTAAGGGCATGGATGCCTTCTATGACTAGTATCTCATTCTCTTCCAGTTTGAGTTTCTTACCAGACTTCTCACTCTTACCCGTAGCAAAATTATAGCGAGGCAACTCCACCTCTTCTCCATTGATGAGGGCATTGACATGTTCATTAAACAATTCGAGGTTAAGAGCATGTAGGGACTCAAAATCATACTCGCCATTCTCGTCTAACGGCGTATTCTCACGGTCGACATAGTAATCATCCATAGATATCTGTTTAGGCCAGATACCATTGATAACCAACTGCACACTGAGACGCTTGCAGGTAGTCGTCTTACCACTACTTGACGGGCCTGCAATCATCACCACCTTCACGTCACGACTTGCGATATCGTCAGCTATCTTAGAGAGGTGTTTTTCTTGCATAGCCTCAAAGATCGTAATAAGCTGTGAACTGTATCCCTCGTCTATGGCTTGGTTAAGGGTGCCTATATTACCCAGACCCATCTTTTTCTGCCACGAATGACTCTCCATAAATACGTCGAACATCTTATCTTGGCGAATAAACTTGCCCAACTTAGTAGGGTCGTTGGCATCTGGTATTCGGAGCAGCATACCGTTGATGTACATCTCAAGGCCGAAAAGGCTTACGGCACCAGTATGTGACAGCACCTCGCCATAGAAGGAATCGTTGTAGCCCACAAGTGAACAATAACGCAGGGTCTCGGTATCAACACCCCTCATCAGTCGTACCTTAGACTCATCATCCTTGAATATCTCAAGTACCTCTTCCTTCGGCTTCTTGTGCATCTCGATAGGTAGGTCGGCATCTATCAGTGCACGCATTCTGTGACGTATGGCAGCCACATTATCAGGACTTACCACCTCGCCTATCTCTGGCTCGCAATAATAGCCGTTACTTACTGGGAATAATATCTTTATACTACCCTGAGGGTAAAGGTCGTGCACAGCCTTGCACAGAACAAGGAACAGTGTGCGTACATATACTCTTCTGTCCATAACTCTTGATTTTTGGGGAACTTTGTGAAATCTTGGAACTCTTGAACTAATTATGCACCAGCGTACCGATTTCCTCGCCTTGCATCACTTTCTTCAGATTGCCTACTATATCCATATTGAACACGTAGATAGGCAGGTTGTTCTGCATACACATAGCTGTAGCTGTAACATCCATCACTTTCAGTCCTTTAGCTATCACTTCCTGATAAGTAATATCATGAAACTTAGTGGCGGTAGGGTCTTTCTCTGGGTCGGCAGTATATACACCATCCACACGAGTGCCCTTCAGCATTACATCGGCCTCTATCTCGATGCCACGAAGTGACGAACCTGTGTCTGTGGTGAAGTAAGGATTACCCGTGCCTGCAGACATAATAACCACCTGTCCCTGCTTCATAGCCTCTATTGCCTTCCACTTGTTATAAAACTCGCCTATAGGTTCCATACGTATAGCCGTAAGCACCTTAGTCTTCTGACCTATAGCCTCAAGAGCTGACGAGAGACCGAGAGAATTGATAACCGTTGCACACATACCCATCTGGTCGCCTTTCACACGGTCAAAACCCTTGCCTGCACCAGACAAACCGCGAAAGATATTGCCACCACCAATCACGATGCCTATCTCTACACCCATATCGGCTATCTCTTTTATCTGACGAGCATAGTCATTCAATCGGTTAACGTCTATGCCGTACCCTTGTTCACCCTGAAGACTCTCACCTGAAAGCTTCAGCAAAATTCTCTTAAATTTCATAGTCCTTTACGATTTTTGTTATTGATTTATAATCTTTCGTTATTTCGATATGTCGATATTATGTTATTACGATATCACGAATCTCACCTCCTTAAACTCATACTCAGACAGTGTTCCGTCTGTGCGTCTAAGCGCCATTATGCCATTGGTATCCACTCTGATGATTTCTGCATCAAAAGCACCGTTCTCATCTTCATACCTGTGTATTCCCGTTCGTCTATAAAGCCGCTCGTGATACTCACTCACTATCTTTTCCTTGTCGCCTTGCTTCAATGCATCCTGATATTTGGCAAAGTACTCCAATATTTTATTCAGGATTTCATCGTTGTCATGTTCCTTGCCTGTAATCTGATAAAGTGACACAGGATTGGGGGCATCACCGAAGAACTGTTGCTGGTTTACGTTTATGCCTGTACCTATTATGAGGTCTTGCAGCACTCCACCTTTTATGTTGCCGTCTATTCGTGTTCCACTAAGTTTTTTGTCCTCCCAATATATGTCGTTAGGCCATTTGATAGTCAGCTTGTCTGTAGCATCTTCACCCATTATCGGTCGGAGAATCTCCGTCAGCACATCATGTATGGATATTGCCTCTGCCATAGACAAAAGGTATTGCTCGGTAACTGATAACCACGATGGATGTACCAAGATGGAGAATAACAGATTCTTACCTGCCTCGCTTTCCCAGGTATTGGTTCCCATGCCCTTGCCTGCCGACTGATAGTCGGTTCTGACGCAAACCTCCTCTTCTGTGTTCAAACCAAGAAGGTAGTCGTTAGTAGATGATATGGCAGACAATTTTATAATTTCCATCTCTTCATAAAAGAAACTTCCTCAGAACGAGCCTTAGCAAGAAATGTTTTGTATTCTTCACCCTCAGCATCAAACGGACGGTGATTCAACGCCCTTTGTATGGGTTGCCATTCTTCTTCCATCTTATAGGCTTCAGCACTGAAAAACATAGTCTTAAACTGCTCATAGATATAGTCGACAGCCTGGGATGAGGGGTGAAGCATATCTGGTTCGTAGAAACGGTAGTCGCGCAGTTCATCGTTCATTATCTCGTAAGCAGGGAAATATTCCACTCCATCATATTCCTTTGTTAAAACATCGGCGGCAAGTTGGAGTGCAGCCTTAGACAACTGACTGCCGTGAAAACCATATTTCGCATAACGGATTGGACTAACTGTGAGGATCACCCTCACCTCTGCATTACGTTCTCTCAGCATACCTACTGCCTCAGCCAAATACTTCTTGCACTCATCCACCGTCAGTTCTTCCTCACTGAAAAGGCTTTGAGGACGTTTCTGGCAATTATCTACTATCTCGCCTGTCTCCTTTAATCTATACACATGGTTGGTGCCAAGGGTGAAGACTGCTATGTCGAAATTTTTATCCATCCTTTCAACAGTATGCCTTATGCTTGCGGGGTTATACATCACCCCATAAGGGTTTGCCAACGCCCTGAACCTATTGTCAACGAAGCGTTTACCTATATTGTCTGCAAAACAAGACCCCACGAATAAAATCCTATCCGCTGGTTTGATTTCTATAGACGATTTTCTTATTTCAACCTTTGTTTGTAGTTTCACCATTTGCAAAGTTAACAAAAACAAGTGAAAAATAAAAGAAAAATAATTGATATTCGTCAAAAAACACGATATTTTTTAAATAAAATCCAGAAATCCCTTTGTGTGTACGCACACAATTTGTAATTTTGCATCGAGTTCCAACCTCAATAGGAAAAAATAGGTAACGAAAAGCATCGATAAAAGAAAAGGATAAATAAAAGGTTCATCTCGTGACGAGACGAACCTTTTTTTGTGTGTTTTCTTGTAAAATCAAATTATTCTTTGTACTTTTGCAGAGAAGTATAAACTAAACGAACATGAGCAACAGAATAAAAGAAATATTCGGAATAGAGATACCAGTGATAGCTGGTGGTATGGCGTGGTGTAGCGGATGGAAACTTGCTGCAGCAGTGAGTAATGCAGGCGGACTGGGACTGATAGGTGCTGGCACGATGAGTGTGGATTTGCTGCGCGAACATATACAAAAGATAAAAGCTGCCACAAACAAACCCTGGGGCATCAACCTACCATTGATGTATCCACAGATAGACTCCCTCATCGACATGATAATAGAGGAAGGATGCAAGATTATCTTCACCTCTGCTGGTAGTCCCAAGAAATACACACAGCGTTTTCATGATGCAGGTATGATAGTTGCTCACGTGGTAAGTTCAAGCAAGTTTGCCAAGAAATGTGAGGATGCTGGTGTTGATGTGGTAGTAGCAGAAGGTTTTGAGGCTGGTGGACACAATGGCAAGGAGGAAACCACAACCATGTGTCTGATACCACAGGTAAGAAAAGCCACCACCCTACCCCTCATTGCAGCAGGCGGTATAGCATCAGGTGAGGCTTGTCTTGCTGCCCAGATATTGGGAGCCGAGGGAGTACAGATAGGCACACTCTTTGCCTTGAGTGAGGAAAGCAGTGCCCACGAGAATTTCAAGAAGGCATGTACCAGCCTGGAGGAAGGCGACACTATGCTATGCCTGAAGAAGCTGGCACCATCACGACTGGTCAAGAACGGTTTGTACAACCAGCTGGCTGAAGCTGAGGCTAAGGGGGCTGACGTTCCCAAACTGCTTGAGATTCTTGGAGAGAAAGCCACAAGACGAGGAATCTTCGATGGTGACACTGAAGGTGGCGAAATGGAGATAGGTCAGATAGCGAGTGCTATTAAGACCATTGAGCCTGTCAGCGTTATTATGGCGCGACTGGTAGAAGAATATAATGAGGCAGTCGCAAAAATTCGTAAATCTTAATTTATTTCTAAAGGATGTCAGAACTCAGAAGCGAAGGACTGGTAAAGATCTACGGCAAGAGAACTGTGGTTAACGATGTGTCGTTTAGCGTAAAGCAAGGCGAGATAGTCGGTTTGCTGGGACCAAACGGTGCAGGCAAGACCACCTCTTTTTATATGACCACAGGTTTGGTGGTACCTAACGCAGGTCATGTGTATATCGACGATAGAGAGATAACCTCTATGGCTGTTTATGAACATGCACGCAATGGTGTGGGGTATTTGCCACAGGAGGCAAGCGTGTTCCGCAAGATGTCTGTTGAGGACAATATCATGTCTGTTCTTGAAATGACGGGCAAGCCAAAAGCCTATCGTGATGAAAAGCTGGAAAGCCTCATCAACGAATTCTCATTGCAGAAAGTGCGTAAGAACCTGGGCGACCGCCTCTCAGGTGGTGAACGACGCAGAACAGAGATTGCTCGTTGCCTTGCAATAGAACCAAAGTTCATCATGCTTGACGAACCCTTTGCTGGTGTTGACCCTATAGCCGTTGAGGAGATACAAAAGGTTGTCTGGCACCTGAAGCATCGCAACATCGGCATCCTGATAACAGACCACAATGTGCATGAAACGCTCAACATTACTGATCGTGCCTATTTGTTGTTTGAAGGACGAATACTTTTTCACGGCACTCCTGACGAACTTGCTGCCAACCAGATAGTGAAAGAGAAATATCTGGGCACCAACTTCGTATTGCAGAAGAAGACATTCCAGTAAAGACATCAGGAAAGTTTATAAAATGAAAAATGCTCCAAGAGTCTCACGACTATTGGAGCATTTAAAGTATGTTTAACTAAATCTCTTCTAAAAAATAAGAACCATCTCGCGATGTTTCTTTGTTATCCAAGAGTTAAACAATCTTTCTAACCTAATAACTAAAACCTAAATCTATTATATATCTACTAACCTAAACAATATTTCTTTCAAAAATGAGCCTTCCGAGTGTTATTGCTCTTTTCAGCTCTTTGACTGTCTTTCGGGTAGGGAGGTCCACTGACCCTTTCCCTTGCCCTTCGGACTATGTCAACTGTTATCCTTCTTTCTACAATCTTTTACCTTAATAACTCTGCTAAACCTAAATCTATAATTTCTACTAACCTAAACAATCTTTGCTTTTTGATAGTCGCAAGGTGTTTTATTTCCTTTTGACGATGCAAAGGTACGACGAAATAATTGTGTGCGCAAACAATTTTGATAAAAACATAACGAAAAATATTATAAAATTGATATTTATCAACTACTGTGTACGCACACAGCGCTAAAAGCGGCATTTTTCGATTTGGTCGACTGAGATAATTTGTGTACCTTTGCAAAGCTTATCTATATATAATATATATAATAATGTACGCGTATGAACATAGAAGAAAACGTAACTACATATCACACACAAAAGGGCACTGCCAGTAAGAACAGAACGCTAGTAATGCAAGACCTTTCAAGCGAGCTCTTCCCCATAGTGGATGAGAACGGAGAGGTAAAGGGAAGCATGACACGCGACGAAGCACATGATGGCACCATGAAACTGCATCCTGTGGTTCATCTGCATGTATTCAATAGCAAAGGCGAACTATATCTGCAACATCGCTCAAAATGGAAAAAGGTGCAGCCAGACAAGTGGGACACTACCACTGGAGGACATATAGACTATGGTGAGACTGTGATGGAGGCTCTGTATAGAGAGGTGAACGAAGAGATAGGACTCGCCCCGGGCAATTATGAGCCAAAGCTGATAAAGAAATACATTTATGACAGTCCGATAGAGAAGGAACTTGTGTATGTGTTCACCACTATTTATGACGGCGAACTATCACCAAGCGAGACAGAGACACAAGGAGGACGCTTCTGGAGTGTTGACGAGATAAAACAAAACATCGGAGCAAATGTCTTTACTCCGATGTTTGAAAAAGAATATACCCTACTCTTTGGGTAATACTACTTTATTGTGTATGCTGAAGAACCGTCAAAGCAGTGGGTACACACCTTACACTTAGGAAGTCCGATAGCCTCGATGATGGTCTCCAACTTAGAGAATTTCAAAGAGTCGAGGTTAAGACGCTTCGCTATCTCAGCCACCATAGCCTTGTATTCAGGCGAATCAGTCTTAGCATACTGATGCAAACGCTCTTCTGGTATGCTGGTATTCTGAGCTGTGTCAGCCTCAGCGAGTGTGGTAACCTTTCCTGTACCACCCTCAAGATCCATTATCACTCGGCGAGCTATAAGTTCGAGATCACTCTTTGAGGCAGAGAAATTGATAAACGGACAACCCCATATCAATGGTGGACATGCTATACGCATGTGAGCCTCCTTGGCACCTAACTCCTTGAGTATCTTGGTATTCTCACGCAATTGCGTACCACGAACTATTGAATCGTCGCAGAATAGGCAGCGCTTGCCCTCAAGCATAGCTTTGTTTGGTATCAGCTTCATCTTTGCCACGAGGTTTCGTGTCTCCTGATTGACAGGCATGAATGAGCGAGGCCATGTAGGAGTATATTTTGATATGCAACGCTGATAAGGCACCTTATGACCTGCAGCATATCCAGTAGCCATACCAAGACCTGAGTCTGGTATGCCTCCAGCATTATCCACCTCTGTGTCATCTTCCTGTCCCATCTTGTAGCCAGTCTCGTAGCGCATTTCCTCCACATTCTTTCCCTCATAGAAAGATGTTGGGAAACCATAGTAAATCCAGAGGAAAGAGCAAACCTGCATATTAGGCTCAGCAGGACGAAGTGTCTCCATGCCGTCAGCCGTCAGTTTCACTATCTCACCTGGTCCTACGTAGTGGCTTATCTCATAACCAAGATTAGGGAATGCTGTTGACTCAGACGTAGCAGCCATAGCACCATCTTTCTTTCCTATCACGATAGGTGTACGTCCCCAGAAGTCGCGAGCGGCTATGATGCTATCCTCTGTCAGTATCAGCATAGAGCATGAACCCTTGATGGTCTTATACACATTCTCTATGCCCTCCACAAAGTCCTTACCTTTTATTATAAGGAGTCCCACGAGTTCGGTAGGGTTGATTCTGCCTGACGAGAACTCGCTGAGCACCATATTCTCCTTCAACAGGTGCTCTGCCACTTCCTCTGCATTGTTTATCTTTGCTACCGTAACGAGTGCAAAGCGTCCGAGGTGAGAATTCATCAGCAACGGCTGAGCGTCAGTATCGCTAATCACGCCTATACCCTTTTCACCAAAGAAGCGAGGCAGTTCTTCCTCAAACTTAGTACGGAAATAGGCATTCTGCAGATTATGGATAGAGCGTCTAAAACCCTGTGTCTCTTTACTGAAAGTAGCCATACCTCCGCGCTTGGTACCGAGGTGTGACTGATAGTCAATGCCGTAGAAGAGTTCTTCTACACATCTTTTTTTCTGTATTGTACCAAAAAAACCGCCCATCTTTTATCCGTAGATTATCTTGCCAGTTTCCTTATCAGTATTCTCAGGTATGAATGACTTGTTATACTGTGTCATACCTCTCAGCGACATACCCATGTTAGAGAAGCCGCCATCATGGAACAGCGTCTGCATGGTCACCTTCTTGGTCAGGTCCGAGAAGAGCGTCATGCAGTAGTCGGCACAGTCATCCGCGCTGGCATTACCCAGAGGCGACATACGGTCGGCAAAGTCAAGCATACCGTCGAAGCCCTTTATGCCACCACCTGCAGTAGTAAGTGTAGGCGACTGCGAGATACAGTTGACTCTGACATGCTTCTCACGTCCATAGATGTAGCCGAAGCTGCGAGTGATAGACTCAAGCAGAGCCTTAGCGTCAGCCATATCGTTATATCCGAAGAATGTACGGTGGCTTGCCACATAGGTCAAAGCCACTATGCTTCCATATTCTGCAATAGCATCAAGTTTCTTTGCCACCTGAATCATCTTGTGGAATGAGATGGCTGATATATCGAGAGTCTTGTCGAGAAATCCGTAATCCAGGTCGTCATATGTACGTTTCTTACGCATATTCACTGACATAGCGCATGAGTGGAGCACAAAGTCTATCTGTCCACCCAGAGCCTTAATAGCTTCCTTGAAGAGGTTCTCCAGATCCTCCACGCTTGTAGCGTCAGCAGGAATCACTGCCTTAGCGTTAGTCTTCTTTGCCAGTTCATCAAGAGTTCCCATACGTATGGCAACCGCTGTGTTTGTGAGCACTATCTCTGCGCCTTCCTCCACTGCGCGTTCTGCCACTTTCCATGCAATTGACTGCTCATTGAGTGCACCAAAGATGATGCCTTTCTTTCCTTTAAGTAAGTTGTAAGCCATTTTTCAGATTGAAAATTGAAAATTGAGAATTGAAAATTTCGCTTTGCTCTGCAAAAGTACAAAAAAAAATGAAGAACGAAGAATGAAGAATGAAGAATTTGCGAAAAATTTTCAACTTCCAACTAATTTTATTACCTTTGCATAACATATATCAATGATACGCTATGAGATAATACACCCTGACGAATTCTCCGAACAGCAGTTGGAGGAAATCTTTGCCCAACTTCCTGATTGGCGAAGAGCGGAGGCTGTGCGCTTCAAGCACAGGCAGGGACAAGTGGAGTGTGCCCTCTCTTACTGGTTGCTTAGCCAGATGGCTGGCTTCAAACCAGATTTTATAAAAGGTGAGCACGGAAAACCTGCTGTTTCCCCCATTCCTGCCCCCTTTTTCTTCAACCTCAGTCATTGCAAACAGGCAGTCGCCTGCATCATCAGCGACGAAGGCGAGGTGGGCATAGATGTGGAGTGCCTTGAGCGATACAAGCCCTCTCTGGCTGAATACTGCATGAATGACGACGAACTCAGGCAGATAGCCGCATCTGACGATGTGGATGCTACCTTCACCCAGCTCTGGACCAGGAAAGAGGCTCTGCTCAAACTCACTGGCGAGGGCATCACTGACGACCTAAAGAACTGTCTGGTCTCAGAGCGCATGAAGGGTGTAACACTCGAAAGCGGAATAAATAAGGAACATGGATATGCGTGGAGCATAGCACATTACAGTTCTTAGTTAATTCTTTATTCTTCATTTTCACATATGGCAATAATAAAATCAGCTTACGGAAAGAGTCCCAAATGGGGCAAGGACTGCTACTTCAGCGAAACAGCTGCTGTGGTGGGCGAGGTCACTATGGGTGATGAGTGTTCAGTATGGTTCAGCGCCGTGGTACGCGGCGATGTGGCTCCTATCACTATGGGCAATAGGTGTAACGTGCAGGACTGTGCCTGTGTGCATGTAACCAACACCACTGGTCCAACCATCATGGAGGACGATGTGACCATAGGTCATAATGCAACCGTTCATGCCTGCACCCTGCGCAAGGGATGCCTGATAGGCATGGGTGCCACTGTGCTCGACAAAGCCGACATAGGCGAGGGAGCCATCATAGCTGCAGGCGCCTTAGTGCTCGGTGGCACAAAGGTAGGCAACCACGAAATCTGGGGTGGAGTACCAGCAAAATTCATTAAGAAGACTGCCCCTAACCAGGCTGAAAGCTATGCTGCCCACTATGCCCAGTATGCTAAGGACTATCTGGAAGAGGACAAGAACTAAATCATCTTATATGTACATGATAATTCTTTTATTATAAAGTGACCTATATAGTGACCTCTGTAGTGACCTTTATAGTGACCTATATAGAAGACAGATCACTATTCTAATCCCCCCATAAACACTGGGATGAGAGGAGTTTTAGTGAGGTTAGGCAGAGGCTATGCTTCTGCACGCAGAGGCAGCCCTTCTGCAGATAGAAGCATTGCTTCTGCAGATAGAAGTAATGCTTTTACAAAAAGAGGAAATAATTACTAATTTCTAATTTATAGATTTCTAATTTCACGAAAAACTTGGAGTTTTTCGTGGTCAACCTCCCTAATTCCTCCTCTCTCCGCACGAATACTGGGCTGAGCATAGGGAGGTAGGAAGTTGAGATATCCCTAAGACCTCCCTAAGACCTCCCTAAGACCTCCCTAAGACCTCCCTATATTCATTCTGGGTCAACATCGTAATAAATCAGCAGGGACTTATAGCGAGGGTCTTGCATCATGCCTTCTACTGCAGAGCGGATAGCCAAGCGAGTGGATGAGATGCTGAGAGTGTTCTCCAACTTCAGTATTATTTTGCGTATATTGAGCGTCTTGACTCGAGCTACTGGGGGTTTGTCAGGACCAAGCACACGCTCGGCAAAGACCTGACGTAAGCGACTGCCCAGTTCTATGGAAGCTGTATTGACAATATTGTCGTCTTTGTGTTTCAGATAGATATAGATGAGTCTGGTAAAGGGAGGATAGCGGAACAGGCGACGTTCTTTCATCAAAGAATTAAAGAATGCCTCGAAGTTGCCTGACACTATATGACGGACAACAGGCAAATCAGGGCGAGCTGTCTGCAGTATCACCTGACCTTGCTTACCCTTTCTGCCAGCCCTGCCAGCCACCTGAGTCATCATCATGAAAGCATGTTCGTAGGCACGAAAATCAGGTTGGTTGAGCATAGTGTCAGCAGAGAGAATACCCACCACAGAGACATTATCGAAATCAAGACCCTTGGTAACCATCTGAGTACCTATGAGCAGATTGGTCTTACCACTCGAAAACTCAGCAATAATGCGCTGATAGGCACCAAGAGTGCGAGTGGTGTCGAGATCCATACGAGCCACTCTCGCCTTAGGGAATGTTGAGCAAATAATATCCTCTACCTTCTCTGTACCAGAGCCACGATTGTAGAGGTCTTGGTTGCCACACTCAGGACAACCCTGAGGCATCCTCATAGTGTAGCCGCAATAGTGACAGGTAAGGCTGTCGGTAGTCTTGTGATAGGTCAGCGACACATCACAATGAGGGCATCGAGGACTCCATCCGCATTGGTGACACTCTATGATGTTGGAATAGCCTCGACGGTTATGAAAGATAATAGCCTGTTCGCCACGTTCAAGTGCCTGACATACAGCCTGTTCCAACTGTGGAGAGAGCAATCCTCGCATAATCTTACGACGCCTGAGGTCCTGAGTGTTCACTACATTTATATGAGGCAGTTTGAGGTCGCGATAACGTTGTTTGAGTTCCACCAGATGATACTTGCCCTGCTGAGCATTATAATAGCTTTCTGCTGAAGGGGTTGCTGTGCCCAGAACTACACGAGCCTTAGCCCACGAAGCCATCATAAGTGCCACAGAACGGGCATGATAACGGGGGGCAGGGTCTTGCTGTTTGAAAGATGTCTCATGTTCTTCATCTATTATCACCAGCCCCAGTCGCTGATAAGGCAGAAAGACTGCTGAACGGGCACCCAGAATCACGTCGTAAGGCTCTGATGAGAGTTGTTTTTGCCATATCTCCACTCGCTCTGCATCAGAATACTTGGAATGGTATATGCCTAAGCGATTGCCAAACACATGTTGCAACCTCTGTGTCATCTGTACTGTCAAGGCTATCTCTGGCAACAGATACATCACCTGTTCGCCTCTGTCTATCGCCTCTTGTATCATGTGGATGTATATCTCTGTCTTGCCAGATGAGGTGACACCATGCAAGAGAGACACTCCAGAAGCAGAAACCAGCGATTCCATCGCATTATTTTGCACCTCAGAGAGGGGTTTTATGCGTTCGGGATGAGGTTCGCCAGAGGTATTCAGTCGTCCCACTTCCTTATCATAGAGGGATAGCATACCCTTATCCACCAGTGCCTTAACGATAGGAGAAGAAGAGTGACTGGCATTGATGAGTTCCTCTCGAGTAATCTCTCGAGTAATAGCACCACTATCAAGACCTGAGAGCGAGAGATAGGTGGTAAACACCTCCAGCTGCTTAGGCGAACGACGAAGGATATTCAGGGCATTATGCAGAGACTGCTGACTGGTATAGTCGGCACCTATCCTTATATATGTCTCAAGACGGGGTCGATAGGCTTCTTCCTTTTTCATGCCCAAAGGCAAGGCTGCACTCAATATGTCGCCAAGTGGACACATGTAATAGTTGCTTATCCATTGCCACAGCTTGTATTGTGAAGGGAGCAACACAGGTTCCTTGTCGAGCACAGACTGGATGGGCTTGATGGTAATGCCCTTTTGTGGTGGTTCTTCATGCACTCGCACAATGAGTGCCGTATGGGTTTTGGTGATTCCGAATGGCACTATCGCCCTCACTAAAGGTTGCACAGCACTCTCCCACTCTGCTGGCACAGAGTAGGTAAACAGCCCGTCGAGGGGCAAAGGCAATATGACATCACAATAGGTCATGGATTACGTGCAAAGGTAATAAAAATAGTTCATAATTCACAGTTCATAGTTCATAGTTGAAAGTTTTTAACAAATTCTTCATTCTACATTCTTCATTCTACATTTTTTTTTGTACCTTTGCGGAAACTTTAATTACAACACATGACCAACCTGAACGATTGCAAGATAATTACGCTAAAAAAAATAGCAGACAAGACAAGGGGAAATCTGACAGTTGCTGAGCAGGCAATGGATGTACCTTTTGAAATAAAACGTGCCTACTGGATATATGATGTGCCTGGCGGTGAGAGTCGTGGAGGTCATGCCCACAAGAGCCTGAGACAACTGCTCATCCCAGTCAGTGGTTCGTTTAAGGTGGTGCTCGACAATGGTGCTGAAAAGAAAGAGGTATTGCTCAACCACCCTTGGGAGGGACTGCTGATTGTGCCTGGAATATGGCGAACATTGGAGGACTTCTCATCAGGGTCTGTGTGCATGTGTCTGGCTTCTGATCATTATGACGAGAGCGAGTATATAAGAGACTATGGTGAGTTTAAGGCGATATACGGCAAGTGATGCCCCGCAATGGGACAGATTCGTGGAAGATTCCAAAAACGGAACCTTCCTCTTTTTGCGTGGATATATGGACTACCACAGTAATCGCTTCACAGACCACTCGCTCATGTTCTATGACGAGAAACAGAGGCTCATCGCCCTGCTCCCTGCCAATGAGAAAGACGGCATTCTGTATAGCCATCAGGGACTGACCTACGGCGGTCTGGTAATATCAACCAAAAGCAGGGCTGCGGAGGTGCTGGAGATATTCTCTACGACAAAGGCATACTTAAAGGAAAACGGCTTTAAGGAGTGGTATTACAAGCAGATGCCTACATGCTACCACCAATGTCCCTCAGAGGAGGACGAATACGCCCTCTGGCGCAGCGGAGCGAAATTGGAGAGTTGTCTCATCTCAACCACCATTCCGCTTAACGGCTGCACCATATATCCAGAAATAGAGCGTCGCAGGAAACGTGGAGTTACAAAGGCTGAGGAGGCAGGCTACACAATAAAAGAAAGCACAGACTACGAACAGTTCTGGCGCATCATGGAGGCAAACCTGATGGACAGATACAGCCTAAAACCTGTACACACCCTGCAAGAGATGCTGCTGCTCCACTCACGCTTTCCCGAAAACATACGACTCTTCCTAGTCACCAAAGACGGCAAAGCCGAGGGAGGCTGTGTGGTGTATGTGGCAAACAATACCTGCATACACATACAATACGGTCATGCCACACCACAAGGCAAACAAGACGGAGTGCTCGACCTGCTCTACACCACCCTGATGGCTGACTACCAAAAGGATGGCTACCGCTACATGGACTTCGGCAACAGCAACGAACAAGGCGGCAAATATCTCAACGAGAACCTCATAGCCCAGAAAGAAGGATTCGGAGGTAGAGGCACGGTATATAAGCAATGGGTAATCACAATCTAAAAATTGAATACGACTTATAAAAATATTTTTAAAGCTGCCACTCTATTTGGAGGAGTACATGGGCTTAATATTCTGCTAAACCTTATCCGGACAAAGTGTGTAGCGGTATTGCTCGGGCCAAGTGGCGTGGGACTCAATTCCATATACAACGAAACACGCGAACTTCTACATACCACAACAAATATAGGTTTAGACCTAAGTGGAGTACGTGGAATATCACAAGCATACGAAAAATGGAGTAATTCGACAAGTGACGAAGAGCGTAACAAACTCCAGAAAGATATAAACTTTCAAATACAACTGCTACGTTCATGGGTTTTCATTCTTGCATTGGCAGGAATACTCGTGTGTATGCTATTCGCTTCACCTATCTCATATTTTACTTTTGGGAACTATGACCATACATGGAGCTATGTAAAACTTGCTCCAGCAGTCGGCTTTAGCACTATTACATGTGGAGAGTTAGCCGTTTTGACAGGACTGCGCAAATTAAAACAACTTGCTACGATTTCAGTTTTGAACGTAGCATTGGGGTTGGTTGTGTCAATACCAATATACTACATTTGGGGTATAGATGGTGTATTAGGTGCTTTAGTGGCATTGGCATTCGCTGTTATGATGTCAACATTGGCATTTGGATGTATTTATCATCGCTACACATTAAATTTCCATTTTTCAAAACTCAAGAAAGGAAACATACTGCTTAACGTGGGACTCAGTGTTGTAATCAGCGAGATGATCGGACATCTTGTGATTCTTGGCATTCAGTCGTTTCTCAACAACACTGCATCACTTGAAACCGTTGGATTCTACAACTCAAACTATGCCCTCACCATGGCATGTGCAGGCATAGCTTTTGCAGCATTTGGCAGTGACTATTTCCCTCGTCTTACAGCTTTGACAAAAGACATTGCTAAACGCTCAATAACGATAATCAACCAGATGCATGTTACCACTATAACGGTTACACCTTTACTTATTGCGTTGATACTCTCACTGCCAATACTGGTTCCATTATTACTCAATGATGAATTTATTCCTATTGTGCCTATGGCGCAGATAACATCTTTGGGACTTTTCTTCAGAGCAATACATCTTCCCAATGCCTATGTACCATTAGCAATGGGAGACTCAAAATTATACTTCACAATAAACCTTATCGGTGCTCTTGATATGCTAATTGTTATACCTGGATATATCTATGGGGGACTAACAGGCATAGGATTCGCATTGGCTGCACAAAATTTTCTTGACATGTTTATCGTAGTAGGTGTGTCACATTGGTATTACAAACTTTCTCTGAACAATAAGGATGTCCTGTCTTTATTTCTACATTTTATTCTCATTCTGACCGCCTACATTATCTGCATCACACTTACTGGATATATGTACTGGGTCACAGGAGTGCTTACACTCTTATTGTCACTTATTTTCTCATATCGTAAATTCAAAAATGAATCTGCCAATTAGGTATGGAGAACATATCTGAGATAAATAAATACACAAAGGAATACAAGACTTTAACACTGTTCACTGTAGTGGCAGTCATCATAGAGGGATATTTGACTGTACAGGGGGTATCCATGTATGATGAAACATGGGTTATGTCTGCATACTACTGGATATTCCGTGACCCTGAAGCATGCCAATACCAAATGCTGTATTACAACACACTGTTAATAGGTGGACTATGGGAGAAATTATTCGGGCAATATGGCTATCTCGCTTTTCGCATAGGTGGAGCCATAATAAACATATTATCGTGCTATGCCATATATTGGGTTCTAAAGCCACATATAAAGCAACGTATCTTAATTCTTACATTGTATCTGTTCCTAATTTCTTTTGGATATGGAGTCGTGGTAATTCATCATAATTGGATCACAGCACTCACAACAGTCTTGGCCGTTGGATTTATAGACAGGGCTTTGCGAAATAGAAATTACCTGTATTTTTTTATTGCTGGCAGCATACTTGGAATTAACATTTTCACCCGTCTGCCTAATATAGCATTATGTGGTTTGGTGACAGTTCTTATCCCCTACTCTCTTTTTACATATCGCAGAACTCGAGACAAGACTTTTACAATACATCACGTATTCCGCATACTCATCGTGGGAGTAATGGGATATATGGTTGGTCTCTTTTTTGAACTATTTCTACTTTCCGTATTAGGACATCGTGAACTCTTCTTTGAAAACCTTTCTGTAAGTTTTAATATAGCAGGAAGTATAGATAATTCGCACTCTGCATTGCACATGTTACACTCATACATTAGCAACTGTTGGGGCATATTTAAGTGTATTTGCATGTTACCTATACTACCTGTACTGTGGTGGTGTGGACAACTGATATATGTAATATATGCTTTTTTCACTGTAACACTACTCTATGCACTATATAGCAAACGCAATAAGGAAAGAAAATTCTATATTTTTTTCATGGCTCTGTTGATTGCATACCTTCAACCATTAGGAAGTGACAACGGAGTATGCAACATGGGTGACAACTCTGATTACCTTGCTGTTGCTCTTACTATTAGTGTAATATGTGAATCATGCTCTTCATTACTTAAAAGAAAGGAGTATTGGATTCCCGGCTTTTTTATTATCAGCCTGCTCTCTTACTGCGTAAAGATGACATATTCCATAGCCCACACTTGTGACTTTGATGATGGTCCCCGGTGGGATAAGACATTTAAAATAAATAGTCCTCTCGCTACAACCTATACTACAGAAGAAAAGGCTACTACCATTAACACTCTTTTGGAAGCCATAAAACCATACGTAAAAAAAGGCGACTATCTCATTGCTTTTGATAATCCTCCAGGCATTAACTATCTAACAGAAACACGTCCATGGTTAGGAACATCATGGTTATTATGTTACGACTATGCGACATTAGAGAAAGAATTATGCAAAAACGAGAAAAGAAAATCTTTGCCAATCATAGTAACAAGTAAAGGTACTCCTACGGATTTTATGGCATATTTTAAGGATTGGGACAACGAGAATACTTCCGAAAATGTGTATTACTTCGTTCCTCAAAAAATAAAATTGAGACATGAATTTATAAAAAAGCACAACTATATAGTTGCGTGGCAAAATAAACATTTTATTATTTATATCCCCCTAAAATCAGGCATCCACCAAAAGACAATATGACACGCCAAAAACGCATAATGATACTCGGAGGCAACTATGTGCAAGCTTTGGCAACTAAAGTTGCGAAAGAACTGGGGTATTATGTCATAAGTACAGACCTTCACGAAGACAACCCTGGTCACAAGATTGCTGATGAATACTGCAAAATAGACATCATAGATAAAGATGCTGTACTCAGAGAAGCACAACGACTGGAAATCGATGGTATAACCCCCTTCTGTTCAGACGTGCTGGCACCAATTGCAGCTTACGTTCAAGATAAGATGAACCTGCCTGGGAATCCCTATGATACAGTTGACATCCTTACACACAAACATCGTCTTAGGGAGTTCATGCATAACAACGGCTTTCTTGCTCCAAGATGTATCCAGATAAAGACGTTAGAAGAAGCTATCAAAGCATATAAAAAGTTGACTTGTGACAGAACGCCCTCTCTTATGCTTAAACCCACAGACTCTGCTGGCAGCAAGGGCGTATTTAAGATTGATAACATTGACGATGTAAAAAAACATTGGGAAGAGTCTCTCGATAATTCTCCCTCACGTACTCTCATACTTGAAGACTTTATTGACAAAAGTGGGAAACAGCAGGGGGGTGACATATTTGTTTTTGATGGCAAAATAATCTTTTGGGGAATTGGCGACCAATACATGTGTAAAGATGAACCTTTTGTACCGATGTCATTGGTGTATCCCTCCACCCACACAAAAACATCTTTACAAAAGGGGAAGAAGACCGTACAGGCAATACTAACCCAACTTGGGTTCAAGCAGGGCCCCTGTAACGTCGAATATATCGTAGATAAGAATGAAAACATCTGGCTATTAGAAATCGGTCCCCGAAACGGAGGCAATATGATTCCGCTTATGCTGGAAAAAGCTACTGGAGTGAAATTAACTGAGATGACTATTAAGACTGCCGTTGGTGATAACATAGACATTCCAGAGCAGAAACTGCTTAGTTATGCCATGTACACTTCAGAACGCATAAATGGGAAATCTACGAATTTTAAAATAATCACAAACGATAAACCCTTAACTCCATCATGGATATAATCTCCGTAATAGTATGCACATATAATCAAGAGAACACCCTGCCTCGCGCACTTGACGCAATAATTTCACAAAAATGCGAATGGCCATTTGAGGTTATTTTAGGTGAGGATGCCTCTACCGATAATACTCGTGGAATATGCGAAGAATATGTCAGGAAGTTTCCGAATATTGTGTACCTTATGCCTGCAGCTCCTAACAAAGGTGTTGTCGAAAATTATGCGGACTGCATACGCAAGGCTAAGGGTAAATATATCATGGAATGTGGAGGTGATGACGAATGGTGTCCAGAACGTATGCAGTTATGTCTTGAGGCTATAGAAAACCATCCTAACGTCAATCAGGTGTTTACTCGAATATACTATAGAAATGACAATACAGGAGATATTACAGGACCAAGCCATTATCTCTTCCCTACAGGATTGATTAAAGGTAAAGACGTAATAAAAGGTATGATGCATCAACGTAGTGACCAACGTGTATCGTATGCAATTACGAAACGTGATGCCTTATTAGAAATCATGAAAGAATTTCCACAATTCTTTCATGGCAAGAAATACCTTGCTGAGGACAAACTGGTCGTAACATTGCTTGGCACCAAAGGTGATTTCTATAGTTTACCTGACCAAACATTCTACTATACAATAACAAACCATTCCATAACTCGCAACAGCATAAAAAATAACTTCCTATACGGCAAAAACATGCTCATAATGACACATGATCTTGCCAAAGCCGTTAATTACCAAGGTTCGTTGATGGATATCTATACACACATCGTATATAACATGTGCACACAATTAGTGCGGAAATCCATTATAAAACTGTTTCCATTTCTGCATCACTGAGTCAACTGAGTAACGCTTTACAGACTCCTTAGCAGCTCTACCCATTTGCTCCCTTACCTCTGGATGCTCCATCAAGTATGTTAATTTTTCAATAAACATCTCATCATTATTGTAAGGAATAAGGTAACCAGTCTTGCCATCCTCGATTATTTCGCGTGGACCATATGGACAATCAAAAGCTACTATCGGCAACCCACACGTCATTGCTTCTATCAGAACCATTGGAAGCCCCTCAAAACGCGAAGTCATAACGTAGATAGAACCTTCAAGATATGCAGATACCATATCTTTCGTATCATGGTGAACCTTTAATTTCCATTCGGGATTTATGCCACTTACCTTATTCCACAATGTTTCAAGACGTTCAAAGTTTTTCTCATAGCATTTCCTTCCTGCAGAAACTATCACTTTTGAATTGTAATTTACATCATGAGAAGGATACATCATTGTAAAATTAGGTATCACCTCTACCCTCTTCGCCCTTCTGTATTCTATCTCGTGGTACTTCGTTAACACTGTAATAGCGTCAGCAAACATCTCTGCAATCTTTAGAGGGATGGGGTGTGGCATTAGTGCTCGAGTGCCATGTGCCTCATATATCGTAGTTGTTCGATGGGTGTTAAATAAACATGACAATGCTCCAATAGATTGTATCGTAGTATAAATGTCAGGCTTTATTTGACTAACTACCTTATTCAAGCGCCACAAGGACTGTATGCACATCACTAACCCTTTTGTCTTGACATTTAATCTTACAATTTTCACTTTTGGAGATAGTTTATAAAAAGGCTCATTCTTCTCATAAAGCAACACTACAATAGTAATGTCCCATCCCCACCTTTCTGCCATATAATTGACACGGTCAGTGAGTATATGCTCTATACCACCATTTGTGGAAAGTCTTTCTATTTCATAAACTATCTTCATAACGAAAGGTAATACCCCAGTTTGTAAAAAGAAAATACAATAAGATTTGGTTTATTGCCTAAAAGATTAGCCTTTAGCAAAGGCTGAGCGTGCTTGAATATCACATAGACTATCGATGCAAGACTCATGCTTCTCAGTTTTATTACCATCCTGCCAAGAGGAGTATAGGGGAGCATATCTTTTTCTATCTTTTTTAGGGAATGTAGCGATGTTTCAGTCTTACGAAGGAAAACAGAGTTGCTATCAAACCCCAAGTGCATCAGCGGATTATCAATATGCAATACCTCTTTCCCTTTTCGCTTGAGTTCTAACCCCATCAGCGTATCCTCATATCCATATTCTGTACAGCGATCATCAAAGGGCACCTCAAGTAGTACAGAACGACGTGCCATAAAATTGAATGTAGTGAAGCGCTCATAAGGATGCTCGTTTCTATATGCTGTCGTTCTGAATGTTTCTGCGTACTTCTCATATTTATATCGTAAAGTAGCATCTGGACTGGGTAATTCCTTAGGATTTACAAGACTTCCAACGATAACATCATAGTTTCTTTTTGTATATGCTACATATTTATTAATGAAATCATCACTAACAACTTTCGCATCACTATCCATGATAATACACCACTCTCCCTTCGCCTCTTTAACCAGACAATTTATGATGCGTGCCCTTCCCAAGTTTGATTGATTTATTATATGCTTACAATTAGAGAGTTCGGTTATCTTGTGATTAGCTATTATGCTTACCTGGTCTTTGCTTCCATCTTCTGCCACAATAAGTTCATAATCCTCCCCACATTTTGCAAGTTGCTTGTACAAATCTTTGACAAGAGTATAGCATGTATGGTTATATGTAGGAATTAAAACTGATATCATTTACCTGATTATAGCAATCTTCGTTACACAACCACTCTCTCCTTCATTGGTTGCTACAAGTACATTATACACACCTGAAGCAACACGTCTTCCTCCCATATCGCAACAATTCCATTGATACATACCACCTGAACATTTACCCTTGTTTACAACATATCCAGAAGGTGTAGTTATTGTCACTTGACATCCATGACTCAATCCCATAACAGTAACGCTACCAGTGAAATCTGGCTCTACAGGATTTGGATAGGCATATACGTTATCACTGCTAAGATCTCCGTACGACTCTACAACATCAGATTGATATGAACATATACCCTTTTCCGTAGCAAACCAAACGACACCTGTTTCGGAATCCACACAAATATCATATACTGTATTTGAAGGTAAATAACTGTTTTCTGTAGTAAAATGATGCAACTGAGTATTATTATCATCACTTATGAGATACACACCATCTCCATTTGTTCCGAACCACTTTTGATTTGCAGCATTTATGGATATGCAACGTGTATTTACGCCAGCCAAAAGATAATCGGCAAGTCCTGAACCGTCATTTCTGTTTACCTTATGCTGTATAAAAGTAGCATTACCCTTTGCCATATCACTCTTTGCCCAATAAAACGGACCAGAAGAAGATGTTATCCACAGGTTTCCATCTTTATCTTCATCAAGATCATATAGATAACTAGGTTCTATATTTGAACCATCCTCATTTATAAAAGAGGTTATGCCATTCAAATGGTCGTTAGTATATTCATAGTAATACAATACAGGATGCTTATAATATGAGTTCATCATAAACATATATCCATTCGAAGGACTTATAAATGTTCCTTGAATATCTATTGTCGTGAGGTTGGCAAAATTGTATTGACTGTGTGGAAAATGCTTAGATTCGTTATTACTACTAAATCGAACGAGAAAATTATCACACCAACCATTCATCGTCCATAAATTATAGTTCTTGTCAAATACTACAGACGTTACGTTTGAAAGTGTCACATCTGTATTATACAATGGTGACAAAGCACTATTACTGCTATTATATGCTGCCACTGGCTTATAGTTACGATATTCATAAAGACCAGAGCCTGCTCCAACATAAAAGTGTTTGCTATCCTTTGGGTCAAATGCCATACAGTTAGCAGCCATATATCTATATCCTGTCATTGTGCCAGGATCATTTAACTTAGTCCAACCGTTATCATCAAAATACTGTACCAAGCCGTCTCGTTCCATTCTCTGTTGAGTCAAGCCAATAGCAAAGGCTCCAGCCGTAATGAATATCTTGCCGTCATGCTTATAAATCCTCCAACAATCACTCGTAAATGGTCCATCAGGTCTTACGCCTGATGAAGTTGCAACTAAAGTTCCATCTTTGTCAATGTATTTCGTCAGTTTATTTTCTGCATTGGCTCCCCACCAGCATTTATTTATAGGGTCATAATATACTGTGCCGTCAGGTCCGTCCTTTGTTGTAGTGCTGCTTGCTGACTCTGGCATCCCATCGACAGTCTCACCTGGTTTGTATGTAGCTACTATATATTCATCTTTAGTATCAACCTTTAGTATCCCAAAACCTGTTTTTATAAATACATATTGACCATTAACCGAAAGTTGCTGGACTGTCCTGTCTTTTTGTGACGAAGCATTCTTCAGTCCTACGATAGATCCTATGTCATCCTTGGCAGACAGAATGTCTATCATATAGTCAGCATATACAATAAGCAGTTTGTTGGTAGCCTTAACCCAGATGACATGAGTAATCTCACGACTACTCAAAGCAGGATTTGTTAAGATATTATACTCCCTTATCTCTTCTGTCTTCACATTGTAAGAATACAGATTTCCATCAGCTAGTACATACACCTTATTACCTGTTGGTTCAATACTGCTTATTGTGGAATAGGATGGGTATATCTTCCAGGTTCCCACTGCATCAGCCATTGCCACTGATAATGTAGCAAACAATGCAACTATGAATATGAGAAGTCTCTTTACCATACCTTAACTAAAGCGTTCCTCCTATTTTGTTCATCACTTCGTTATTGATCTCTGTGCGTTCTTCATCACGCCACCATCCCCATTTGTTAAAATACATAATGATGTTAACCACATGTATTTGCCATAATCTTAAACTTTTTCTTGATCCACGAGTAAATGTATGATATATTGTCGCCAACGGATAATACAAAGTTTTATATTTTTGATGCATTCTCCTTGTCATATCTATATCTTCTGCATACATAAAGAAATGCTCATCAAATAATCCTACATCTTCCACTGCTGACATTCTAAAGAACATAAAGCATCCTGAAAGATATGGCACATTCATTATCTTTGTAAAACCTGATTGACAGAGTTCGTATTTCGCATTTCTTCTTTTTATCAAGAAATTTGGAAAACAAAACCTGCCTATAATATCCAAAGGCGATGGCAACAATTTTGCGACTCTCTGTATCTGTCCATTAGGATACATAACTTTAGGCATCATCTGTCCCACCTCCTCGTGCTCGTCCATATAGCTCATAAGCGCTGGTATCACCTCTGGACCGAACCACACATCGGGGTTCACTACCAAATGATATTTACTTCCAAGTTTTTGTGCCTCCTTCAGAGCTACATTATGTCCACCGCCATAACCGTTGTTCTCGTGAGGCAGATATATCAGTTTAAAACCCTTTTCTGCCTTCTGTTTCAATTCGGGCTCACCCTTTAGTACACGTTCGGCAAACTCCTGCAATTCCTGTTTCAGGTCAAGCATATCGTCTGAGTGGTCTATCACATACACTATATCTACTGGCGAAGCGAAGAGGCTTCTCAGCACAGGCTCGAAATCGAGCAAATGGTGGTTATATGTTACTACTGATGCTGTAATCATCTTTAATTATAACGCGCGCACGCGCTTATTTATTGCGTACATTGAGCACAAATGCCCTTGACCACATATTCCACGTCTTCCATCACGAATCCTTCAGGCATTTCAACTGTAGGAATCACGTAGTCTTCCAGACAAAAGGTACGTCCGCATTTGGTACATGTAAAGTGTATATGATTCAAATGTTTGCCATTCTCACATCTACACAAACAATACTTCTGCTGTCCCGTACCATCGTCTATCATGTGTAGCAGGTGGTGCTCTGTAAACAGTTTCAACGCCCTGAATATGCTGCTCCTGTCCATGTGGGGCATCCATTGCTCCATATCGTGCAGGGTAAACGTTTCCGTCTGCCTGCTCGCCTTTTCCCATACCAATACCCTCACTGCCGTAGGTTTTACGCCGTGAGCTTCAAGGTGTTGCTCTTCTTCATTCATGAAATATTCCGTTTTAGTCGTGCAAAGGTACAAAAAATAGTTCAAAAGTACGTGAACTATAAACTATTTTTATTAACTTTGCAACTATGAACAGCAATAAACCATTGATTCTCGTTTCAAATGATGACGGCTATCATGCCAAGGGACTTAACTATCTTATAGATCTGCTCAATGGCATAGGCGACATCATTGTGTGTGCTCCTGAGAGTGTGCGCTCAGGTTATTCACGTGCCTTTAGCACCACTACTCTCTCCCTGAAACATCGTCGCCATAATGAGGGCAAAAATGATACTTCCATCGATGTATGGAGTTGTAGCGGAACCCCTGTTGACTGCCTTAAGATGGCTTATGCCAAAGTGTGTCCACGCAAACCAGACCTCGTCATCAGTGGTATCAATCATGGCGATAATGCCAGTACCAATCTGCATTATAGCGGCACTGTAGGTGTGGCTATCGAGGGGTCTATGAAGAAGATACCGTCTATCGCCTTCTCTTTGTGCGATTATGACGACGAGGCAGACTTCGCTCCTATGTCGTCACTAATTCTCGAGATTGTCAACAATGTGCTCAAAGAAGGCTTGCCTCTCTACACCAGTCTTAACGTTAATGTTCCAAAAGAGTGGAATGGCGAGGTGCGTTATTGTCGCATGGCATATGGTCACTGGCGCAACGAGGTTGACGAGCGCAAGCATCCTGGCAATGGCAAACCATATTATTGGATGACTGGCTACTACCAGAATGACGAACCTGATGCTCCTGACACTGATGCATATGCTCTCGCTCACGGCTATGCCTCAATCACTCCTCTCACCGCTGATGCCACTGATTACAAATTCCTTGAACGAATCAAGAAAGCATGAAGTATTATCTCATAGCAGGTGAAGCAAGTGGTGATCTCCATGCCTCACATCTCATATCCTCACTCATCAAGGAAGACCCTCAAGCCTCATTCCGATTCTTTGGGGGCGATAATATGTTGCAGGCTGCTGGTTCCAAGGGCGCTATGGTTCGCCACTATCGCGACCTTGCCTATATGGGTTTCATCCCTGTATTACTCCATCTCCCCACCATACTAAGGGGTATGAAGCAGTGTAAGGCTGATATTATGCAATGGCAACCTGACTGTGTCATCTTCGTTGACTATGCTGGCTTTAACCTCAACGTGGCGAAATACTTACGTCAGCAAATCAATAAAGGCAAGCTCAACACCAAACTATACTACTACATCGCCCCAAAAATATGGGCCTGGAAAGAATATCGCATCAAGAATTTCAAGCGTGATATAGACGAGATGTTCTCCATCCTGCCATTTGAGAAGGCCTTCTTCGAGAATAAGCATCACTATCCTATTCTCTATGTAGGCAATCCTACGGCTGATGAGGTAAGGGAGTTCTTGCGCCACAGTAGGTGCTCAGGCGAGCAAGCTTCCATCCTTCTTCTTCCTGGTTCCCGCCGTCAGGAGATAAAAGACAACCTGCCTGCCATGCTTGAGGCAAGTGCTCCTTTTGTCAATGATTATTCTATCACTATCGCAGGAGCGCCAGGCATAGAACCAGAATACTATGCTCCTTTTATCCATAACCAGGAAGGAATAAAGATTGAGTTTGGCAAGACCTACGATCTGCTCAGCAATGCTACAGCAGCACTCGTCACCTCTGGCACTGCCTCACTCGAGACTACCTGTTTCAATGTTCCTCAGGTGGTATGTTACAAGACACCATTCCCTACCCTTATACGTTGGGCATTCAACCACATCATAAAATGCAAGTATATTTCCCTTGTCAACCTTATTGCTGACAAGGAAGTGGTACAGGAACTTTTTGCCGACCGTTTCTCTGTTGAAGCCATCCGCAATGAGTTACGCAATATTCTGCCTGGAGGCAATGCGCGCCAGCAGATGCTTGATGACTATCAGACTGTACACAAGCGTTTGGGTAACGAGTGCGCACCTGACAATGCTGCCCATATTATTGTTTCCTTATTATCATCTTCACAAAAGCATTAACCTGCGCCTCGGCATTCTTTTGTGCTAAGTCCATATTTTCTTTTGTTAGGCATCGTTTGCGCATCAGTGCCTTGGCACGATCAGCCATCGCCTTGCGGTCGGCATTCGTCCATTTGCCCGACTCAAAGAATGATTTTGTGCGTGTTTCGTCCAGGAAATTCTCATCCAACAACCTTACAGGTGGCAAATCCACCTTTATGGTATCACCTTCACGCTCTATCCATTTCTCATCACACTGACTGAAGTCTATGCCTAAACGCATCGTACCGTAGTATATCCTCACCAGTTCGTCATCTGAGAAGAACCCGCGTCTCACAGTGTCCACCAGTTCTTCGTCGCTGATAGAGAGAAACTCCCACTGTCCTATCTCCTTCATCTGCTCCACTATGGTAGGTGTATCGTCTATCTTGTCGCTATAACCTATTGTGAAGCTATCATCTTTTATCTTATAGCCCATCCACACTATCACACCCACAATGGCGAGGAAGCACAGCGATGCCAATGTCAGCGTAACCTTGTTTATCGCATTGCTGGCACTCATGAGTTTTCTTAATCCAAAATCCATGCTATACCTCCTTTCTTGTCATTATTCTCTATAAATGTGATGGTGACATTCTCCTGTCTGAAACCCATCCTTGCTATAATGGGTATCAGCATTCGCGCTGCACTCGCTTTTGCCATCTCTGGCAGTTTCAGTTTTGGAATATCTGCTATTATCGCCTTCCTTCCCTGTGCCTCGTAGTTTGACAGTTCTTCATCGCTGAAGTTACTCCTCAGCACAGCCACATATTGCCTTACGCCATCATGGTCTATGCTCGACGAGGTCATCACCACATGAGGCTTAGGCAGAATTATCTCTATCTTGTCACCTTCCCTTCGTATGTCTTCCACCTTTACGGCACTCATGTCTATATATGCCTTCAGCGTAGCATTAATGGGTATCGCCACCTTACGTTTACCCAATGAAGGCAGTTTCAGCGAGAAATCCTTGCCAAGCGCCTTGCCTGACAGTCCTATCACATCGTCATGGGTCACTATCTTGTGCACCTTATACTCTGCGGTATAAAGTTTTGAGCACTGCTGTATCTGTTGTAGCATCATCGGTATGGTGTCTATCCTTTCAGGCTCAGCCGAAGAATCCGCACTTCCACCCTTGCACGATGCCATCACCACAGCCATCGCGCATGCACATACATATGTTATAAGGTGTTTCATATCTCTTTTCTCTTATACTTCCACAAAAATCCCCGCCCTCTTTTCTGAGGAGCGGGGCTTTATGTCTATCCGATGTCTATTGTTAGTGTTAGTGGTTATTGTGTTATTTACGTGGTAAGAATTATCTTTAGGTGCTTTTGTTATAGTATTTCAAAAAGGCACGTTGATTGGGTCTTGCCACCGGATTTCGTTTACAAAGATAAGGAAAATGTGGTACATTTCCAAGAAAAATTGTATCTTTCTCTTTTCTGTTAAAATTCTTTAACATTGTGCACGTACACACTTTTTACTTCCTTCCAAAATCGGCTGGAATCTCGCCCCATTTCTTAGTATCCCACTTCAGAATAGGAACTCTGAAAGCGTGGGTTCTTAACCACAATTCTGCCCTGCTCACCAGTTCCAGAGCCTTTTCTGTTTCTGGTGTCCGCTCCAGTTTTGTTTTACACTGTTGCTTCTGCACCCATATCTGTGCGTTTACTGAATCGGAATATATCACTTTATCTTTTATGCCCTGCTTCTCCATCAGTGCCAGTGCGTGCACTATGGCAAGAAACTCCCCTATGTTATTGGTGCCCTTGATAGGTCCGAAGTGGAAAATCTTGGCACCTGTCTGCAGGTCCACACACTGATACTCCATAGGACCAGGGTTGCCCGAACAACCTGCATCCACAGCCCAACTGTTTGCCTTGACCTCAATGGGCAAAGGCAACACAGTGTCGTTTCTGTATGTTGGAGGGTTTACTAAGTCCAACGTGGTTATCGTTAACGTTCTTGCGCTCCAGCAGGTGCTCAGGCGCTTCGCGGAGCCCGTTAATTACATTCTCTCTGGCACTTCTATACCGAGCAGAGCCATACCGTTCTTGATGGTCTTTGCCACGTTGGCTGCTATGCACAGGCGCACCTGCTTCTGCTCCTCTGTCTCAGCATTGAGGATTGAGAAGTCGTGATAGAACTGGTTAAATGCCTTGGTCAACTCATAGCAGTAGTTGGCTATGCCTGAAGGACTGTAGTCCTTGCCTGCCTGTGCCACTGCCTCGCCATATTCTGAAATCTTCTGGATAAGGTCGATTTCTTTAGTTGAGAGTTGAGAGTTGAGAGTTGAGAGTTTTGATGCTCCATCCATGTTCGCCTTCCTCAGTATTGAGCGTATTCTCGCATAGGTGTACTGTATGAACGGACCTGTGTTACCATTGAAATCTATTGACTCTTCTGGGTTGAAGAGCATATTTTTGCGAGCATCCACCTTCAGTATGAAGTATTTCAGTGCTCCCATACCTACTATGCGTGCTATCTCCTGCTTCTCTTCCTCGCTCATGTCTGCATTCTTGCCCAGTTCGTCGCTGGTCTTGCGTGCATCAGCTATCATGGTGGCTATCAGGTCGTCAGCATCTACAACCGTTCCCTCTCTCGATTTCATCTTACCATTAGGCAGTTCCACCATTCCGTATGAGAAGTGCACCAGGTCCTTACCCCACTTAAAGCCGAGTTTGTCGAGCAGTATTGAGAGCACCTGGAAGTGGTAGTTCTGTTCGTTGCCCACCACATAAATCATCTGGTCTATTGGGAAATCCTGGAAACGCAGTTTCGCAGTACCTATATCCTGGGTCATATACACAGAGGTGCCATCGCTACGCAACAGCAGTTTCTCGTCCAGTCCCTCCTTGGTGAGGTCAGCCCATACTGAGCCGTCCTCTCTCTTGTAGAAGAAGCCTTTCTCCAAACCTTCCTCCACCTTGTCCTTACCTTCGAGGTAGGTGTCTGATTCGTAATATATCTTGTCGAAGCTTACGCCGAGTGCCTTGTATGTCTCGTCAAATCCAGCATACACCCACTCGTTCATCTTTGCCCACAAGCCACGCACCTCGGGGTCGTTCTGCTCCCATTTCACGAGCATCTCATGAGCCTCCTTGATGAGTGGAGCCTCCTGCTTAGCCTTCTCCTCGTCCATGCCCTGAGCCACGAGTTCCTTTACCTCCTCGCGGTAGTGCTTGTCGAACAGCACGTAATAATCGCCGATGAGGTGGTCGCCTTTCTTGCCACTCGATTCGGGCGTTTCGCCGTTGCCCCATTTCTGCCACGCGAGCATCGACTTACAGATGTGGATGCCGCGGTCGTTGACGATGTT